>Ga0209953_1000105_pt1 | contig 33920 bp, 31 predicted proteins | sample SalPonred_H2O_MG_FD_185713 | JGI IMG/M metagenome (GOLD analysis project Ga0209953, IMG submission 185713) | Salt pond water microbial communities from South San Francisco under conditions of wetland restoration - Salt Pond MetaG... | ecosystem: Environmental > Aquatic > Non-marine Saline and...
CATCCAACAATTAAAGCACAATTATCAAATTAATCAAAAAACAATGAACTCTATTAAACAACAAATCTTAGAGAAAATTCTTAAACTAAAAAAAGAACCCCAAACACCAAAAGTAAAATTAGAAATTCAAAAACTACAACAATTATTAGATGAAAAATAAATTTTACAGAAGTTATACAGATAAAAAACTTGCAGGAGTTTGTAGTGGATTGGGTAGATATACAAATACAGATCCTCTATTATGGAGATTGGGTTTTATTTTATTAGGACCTGGTATGTTACTTTACTATATATTAATCACCCTATTAACAGAAACAATAGAGTATAATGATTAGATTATTTTAAATAACAATAAATTAAATTAGGAGTTAAAAAATTATGAAAAAAATATTTGATTTAGTTAAAAAGTATCCCAATAATGCAGAACTGGGTGCAGAAATTAGAAAACTTTATTGGGATCATATTGATAAATTTCAAGAGTTAGAAAAAGAAATGGAAGATTCTTTTATCTATGAATCACCAGATGATGGTAATACAGTTTACGAACGAAAATTTGGACAAGATATAAGTGAAAGAACTCTTGTTACCGATAAATCACAATTATCTTTATTTCCAGATTACAAATAATTTATAAAATAAAATGAGATTAGTTACAGATAGTAGTAAATTAAAAAAGGTTGTTGAACCACAACCAATGACACAAGAACAAATTGATGAAGTATCAGTTAAACTTCTTGATGGTCTGAAAAAGTTTGGTGGAGTTGGATTGGCTACAAACCAAATCGGATTAGATGTTCGTGCTTGTGTAATCAATGTAAAAGAACCTTTAGTTCTTATCAACCCAAAAGTAGTTGAGGTTTCTGAAGAAGTTGTTGCGTATGTAGAACAATGTTTATCTATTCCTAAAACAATTAAAACACCAAAGAAAACTGTAAGACATAAATCTATTACAGTTGAGTGTGATAACTTAGGAACAGTATTATTTTCACCAGACCAAAAAGAACCGTATAAAGATTCACAAGAGTTTTTCTCAGATGAAGGCCTTTTAGAATGTGTGGTTGCTCAACATGAGATTGACCACTTAAATGGTATCTTAATGACTGATGAAAAAAGAAGATATACAACTACTTTAACTTCAACAAAAAAATATGGTAGAAATGAAAGAGTGATGATTAAATTACCTAATGGAAATACTGAATTTATGAAGTATAAAAAGGCAGAATCATTACTTTCAATGGGAGCAGAAATTTTATAAAAAAAAGAAAATATGGCAAAACTTATATTTAAATATACCGATGAACTCTTAGAAGATTATAGAGAAGCATCTGAAATCGAATTCAAAGTACCAGATGATATGGATATTAATGAGTTCAAAATTATGTGTGTTAGATTGGCATCTTCAATCGGTTACCATCAAAAAAGTATCGAACGGGCTTTCGGTGATTTGGTTTGGGGAGATGAAGATAAAGATGAACTAAGAGAACTATTGGATGGACTCAACCTCAAGAGAAATAATAAATAAACTAAACGATAGATTACTAAATCAAACAGTAATTATTCAAACTTTATGTAATATCCTCATTGACAAGGAAGTTATATCACAAGATGAACTCGAAAAAAGAATCGAAGAAAATGTAGATGATGTTAATAATCAACTAAAAGAATTAAAAAGCATTTTTGATTCCACAACAGATTCAGAAGAAGAGTTCGAAATCACCAATTATTATGGGCCACTTGGTGAGGCATAATAATTAAATTTGTATAATTGAAATTTTTTTTGTATCTTTATACAAATTTAAAAGGAGTATCTTATGAAAAACTTTTTATTACTAATTTTAATCAGTACTTTATTTTTCATTACGGCATTCAAAGTTGCTGAAGCTCACTTAGAACCGATAAAAGAATTACCAGATAAAATGGATACGGTTTCATACATTGGTAAAGTAGAAGTATTGAATATTGATTTGAAAACTCATAATTCTTTTTTAGATAAGATTGGCTTTTATGAAAGTTCCAATGATTATTCAAAAGTAAATCGATTTGGGTACATGGGAAAATATCAATTTCACGTGGAAACATTAAAATTAATTGATATTAATGTACCAAAGAAACAGTTTTTATCTTCACCAATATTACAAGAAGAAGCAATGAAACGATTATTAACAGAAAATAAAAAAACATTAAGATACTTTATTAAAAAATATAATGGCAAAGTAAAATATGGTGTTTATATAACTGAAAGTGGAGTTCTTGCCGCAGCACATTTAGGTGGTGCAGGTAATGTTATAAAATGGTTTAGAAATGGAGAAGATTTTCAAGATGCAAACGGAACTCCTATTACAAAATATATGAAAACCTTTTCAGGTTATAACTTAAATTTAGAATAATATGATAGAATATTTTACAACTTTCAACATTATCATTACAATTTCTATTATCTTAAATATTATATTCCTTATTGGAATACGGAATTTGTTAAGACAGAATGAACAGTTGGAGGATAGATTGGTTACCTTAGTAGAAGATGTAAGAACACGGGTATCTAATTCTCTTGAGAATATGAGAAGATTAGATAATAGAGAAGTTTTTGAAAAGGATGATGAAGTAGGAGTTTCATTTGATGAAATAAAAAAAATAATAGAAGATTTAGATAACGAAATATAATTTATGGCTAAACAGAGAAGAAAAAAATCCAAAATTTATTTTGGTACACCTGCACAAGAAGCAATTATAGAATATAACAAATGTAAAGATCCTGTAAAGAGGTCAAAAATTTACGAAGAACGAATTAAATATCCATTTGAAAAACTTGCAGAAAATGTAATTAACACATTTAAGTTTTCATACTTTGATGTTCCAAAAAAAGATATTCAAACGGAAGTAGTTTCTACGATGGTAGAAAAAATGCATATGTTTCAAGAAGGAAAGGGTAGAGCATTTTCATACTTTACCATCATTGCAAAGAACCATTTGATTCTAAAAAATAATGGAAACTATAAACGATGGAAACAAAATGCTCTTATATCAGAAATGCCAGAAACTTGGAATCCTGAAAATGATCATTACCAGATGGAAGAGAATAATGAATTTAGGGATTTTAAAGATTTAATGTTAGAGTATTGGGATAAGCACCTTAATACAGTTTTTACGAAAAGAAGAGATATACAAATTGCTGATGCAGTATTAGAACTTTTCCGTAGAAGTGAGTATATAGAAAACTTTAATAAAAAACACCTGTATCTACTTATTAGAGAAATGACTGATTGTAAAACTCATTATATTACCAAGGTTGTAAATGTAATGAAGACTCATCAGAAGAAAATGTTAAATGAATATTTAGAAAGAGGTCAATTTGATGATATTGACGATGTAATTTGGGATAATAAATAAATATGAAAACTGGTTATATTTTAGGATTGAGTTGTGGGTTTCACGATTCAGCTGTATCTTTATTAAAAAATGGTAAAGTGATAGCTGCAGTAGAAGAAGAAAGATTTACTGGTATAAAACACGATTCATCTTTCCCTAAAAATAGTATAGATTGGATTTTTAAACAATATAATATTGGTTCTGATGATTTAGATGCAATTTGTTTTTACGAAATTCCTGATTTAAAAATAAATAGAATAAAAAAATCTACAAAGAGAGGTGGTATTTTTAATACCTTCAAAAGAAATAAAATAATTTCTAAAAATGTTTCTCAATACAAGTTATTTAAAAATGAACTTAATTCTATTAAAGGTAAGGATACTGAAATATCTTATGTAAATCATCACGACTCTCATGCTGCTTATTCTTATTATACATCCCCATTTGATGAATCAACCATCTTATGTGTAGATGGAGTTGGTGAGTGGGATACTACTACTACCTATTATGGTAAAGAAAATAAACTAAAAAAGTTATCAGAAATACAGTTTCCACACTCACTTGGAATGTTGTATTCAACCTTTACTGCTTTCTTAGGATTTAAACCAAACGAAGGTGAGTATAAAGTAATGGGTCTTGCACCATATGGGGATTACAAAAAATACTTATCTAAGTTTTCTCAACTCATTATACCAACTATTGATGGTGGGTTTGAATTAAACATGAATTACTTTACCTTTGATTGGGATGATAAAACAATGTTTAACGAAAAGTTGGGACAGTTGTTTGGATTACCAAATAGATTACCAGATGAAGAACTTACCCAAGACCATAAAGATTTAGCAGCAACTTTACAACATCAATATGAGTATTACTTTTTTAGATTATTAGATAAACTATATAAAGATAATCCCATAGAGAATATTTGTTTGGGAGGTGGTTCTGCTTATAATGGTACTGCAAATGGTAAAATACTTACTTATACCGATTATAAAAACTTATGGATTCCACCTGCACCATCTGATGCTGGTTCTGCTATTGGATGTGCTTTATATTATTATTATTCAACTAATAATGATGGAGAACGAATCGATAATACAAACCCATATCTAGGGCCATCTTATAATAAAGAGGATATACAAAAAAGTTTAGATTTATTTTCTAATCAAATAAATTATGTTGAAAGGAACGATACTGATTTAATTCCCTTAATCGCAAAACAAATAAAAGAAGGAATGGTAATTGGTTGGTTTGACGGTAGAATAGAATTTGGTGCACGTGCTCTTGGTAATCGTTCTATACTTGCAAATCCACGAGACCCTCATATGAAATCAAGAGTAAATCGTGTAATTAAAAAACGAGAAGGGTTCAGACCATTTGCCCCAATAGTTAGATGGGAAGACCAGGATAAATTTTTTGATTACCCACATGAAGTTCCTTATATGAATCAAGTTGTAAAGGTAAATTATAAACATACTTCCAAACTTCCTGCAATTACTCATGTAGATGGTACTGCAAGAATACAATCTTTAAAATCAAATCAACACCCAAGAATATATAAACTTCTATCAGAACTTGAAAAATTAAATGGTTATCCGATTGTACTTAATACATCATTTAACTTAAAAGACCAGACAATGGTATTAGACCCAAAAACAGCAATTGAAACTTTTTTAAATTGTGAAATGGATACTCTTGTTATAGAAAATTATATTATAAAGAAAAAAGTTTCATAATATACACTTAATAATATTAACAATTTCTTAACATTACTATACTTATAATAAAGAAACTTATTATGAAGTATATTATTACAACTATTTTATTATTGTTTTTTTCAGTTAATTTATTTTCCCAAGAAAGAAAACTAATTAAACTAAATAAAAATCTTTACCAGTACAAAGTTTATGATAACAATGGAAATTTAGAACAAAGAGGTTTTTACAAAAAAGAAAATGATATTTTTCTTAAACAAGGGATGTGGAGAAATCAACTAGGAACAAAGGCTTTGTTTGATAATGATAAATTAATTTGGGTCAAACTTAAAGGAGAAAAAAAATACTATTGGAAAGAAATTCAGTTTGAACGATTAAAGAGGAAAGTCAGAAAATTAGAACAAATAATCGTTTCTATTGATAAAGATTTAGAATAATTAAAAAAGATAAACCCCACCGAAGTGGGGTTTTTTTATTTGATATATTTATATGAAACATACTATGGTAAAATGATATGAGTACCGATTTTGAATTATTTCCTGGTAAATCTCTAAGTGGATTGTTCAAAGATATCTATGATAATCAACAGAACAAGAAACAAAGAATATCAGAACTAATCTCTGAAATGAAAAAAGTGATTAGACATGCTGGTGATATGGCAACTATTGGGCCCATCATCAAAGACCTAGTTGATACCTCAGTTAAAAATGATGATTCTTTAATTAAGATGGCAGCAATTGCTCAAAGAATCATTGGTGCACAACATAAAGCAGAAGGTGATGTTGGTTTTCTTTCCGATGAAGAAAAAGAACAACTACTCAAAGATTTAGAAACTACTGCAAAAGAAGTAGTAGATGAACAAGATTATAAAGTCGATGAACTAACTAATGAAGTTGAAGAACTAAAAAAGAAAGTTGGTAATAGATGAGTAATAGATTAACTTATTCAAATCAAATATCATCAAAGATAAAATCTAAAAAAAGTGATGTAAAATTAGCTATTGTTTTAGATGTAGTTACCGATGATACACATCCTATAATTTTTGATTTGGGAATATCAAATAATACCGGTGATGGCAGAAATACAAGTGTAATTGGTTCGGTAAAGCTTAGAAAGTTGGATGATGTTACATCTTCAGTTGATTCATTATTATATTATCCTCCCCTAGATTATGGTTCAATAGATTTACCTATCGTTGGTGAAATTGTAGAAATTATTACTAATGGATCAGGTAAAAGATTTTATCGAAGAATAACCACTTCAAAATTAAATACTGGAAACGCAAATATAGATACAGAAAAAAATTTAAATCCTGTAATAGAAGAATCATCATCTGATAAATCAACTAATTACAAAAATACATCTCAGACCGGTACTCCCTCATCTACTAATGATGAGAATGATACTTTCGAAAACAAATACTTTGAACCATCACAGATAAATCATCTTATTTTATATGAAGGTGATAAATTAGTCCAATCACGATTTGGTCAATCAATCCGTTTTAGTGGTTTTAATAATGAAAATAATGTATTCTCACCAACTATTATTATTAGAAACCGACAAGGTGATAAATCAATAGAAAATTTAAAAGAAGGAACTCCAACAGAAGAAAATTTCATTGATGATGGTTCAACAATTGCGATGACAAGTGGTGAATATGAAATGGGGTTTGCTCCAGGTACAGTTGATACTCCACTTGAAACCACTCCAATTTATACAGAAGAACCAGAATTAAAAGGAACTGATCAAATCCTTATTAATAGTGGTAGAATTATTATTTCATCTAAAGATTCAGAAATGATGTTTTACTCAAAGGGTAATTACTCATTTGTTTCGGATGGTAAATTAACTATTGATAATGGATTAGATGGTGCCGAAATGGATTTTAATGGTGAGGTTAGAATGACCACAAATTCTAATGATATATTTTTAATAGGAGATGGTGGAGAAATTTACTTAAACACTGAATCTAATGAACAACCTCTCGTAAGGGGGAATGTACTTGTAGAGATATTACAAGATTTAATCGATACAATCAATCAACAAGTTTTCTTAACACCATCTGGTCCAACTTCTGCTGGCCCAACAAACTCAACCGATTTCAATACTATAAAATCTAGACTAGAAGATTTTCTTTCTACTACAAACTACACTGAGTAATGTCTTTACAAATTTTTAAATCAAATATGTTAAGATTTATGCAAAATCAAGAAGGTATAGAATCTTCTGATGATTTTGCGGATAAATTTGTTAGTGAGTATGATTTGATGGTAAAAAGAGGATTTCAAACTATAAATAATGTACCTATTCAAATGGGTAATACCGAAACTATGAAAACCTTTTGTAGAATTGCAACTCAAACGGCATTATCGGTACGAGAAGGTAATCATACTTTTATTGATGATTTAGGTAATGCAATTGTATTTTATTGGTCAGGTGCAACTTTAATAACAGGCATACCACCCGTAATACCGGCAGTGGGTTCGTACCAAAACATAACTACAACAAATGCATCTGTTATAAATCCTGGTACATGGACTCCAATTGGCCCAACATCGCCAATAAATGATTCAAATATTTTTTTAGATACTTTATTGGCTGGAATACAATCACATTTACCTTCTATACAATTTTTATATAATACAATATCATTATATCCAAGTGTACCTCCAACTCCTCCTGCACCAGGAGTATTAACATCTAATGGATACACGATACCACAATAATAAAATCAATTAGATTCTATAAAATCTATATAACTATATTTATTATAAGAACTGAAAATACCATAAAATGGATAAAAAACAATTATTAAAAGTTATTAAAGTAATCGTAGAGGCGGAAGTTGCGAAAAAACAAGAACAATTTCTATCTAAAACCTTTCCTAAAATTTTAAAGGAAGAAGTAAATCGTAGAGTAAAGGCTCTATTGGAGGAGAAGGGAGGTGTTGTTGATTCCTCCTCTCTAGTTGTAGAAGAACAAGATCCTTTTACAAAAGCAGAAGAGTTATTAAAAAAAGAAAGAACACAGGTTCAAGAACAAAGACAGTTCACCAAGAATCCTGTTTTAAATGAAGTTCTTAACAAGACTAAACCATTTTCAAAAGAACAAAGAAGTGGTAGTCAAGTTGGAGGTGGAAGTAAATCAGTATTAGAATCATTCCAACCTCAACAACCACAAGTTCAAGAAAGTATGGATAAAACTGTAAACTTTACAAATCAAGGTGCACAGATGGGAGTTGATGGAATGAGAAGTCAAATGGCATCTCAAATGGGATATGGAGATATGCCAGGTGTTGGTGCAAAGAAAACAGGACTTGGAGTTCAAACAGGATTGCCAGGATTAGATAGAATATTAAATAGAGATAATTCGGAACTTGTTAAAAAGTTTAAAAGATAGGAATAATTAGATGGCATTTATTCTTGATAGAAAAGTTGTAAAGGATACCGAAGAATTTAATAATTTCGCGTACGGTATTACTTTACCCGTTAAACGAGGTAACACAGGTTACTTCGAACAAGCCTTTTCATCATTTGAACAAGCTAAATCTAATCTTAAAAATTTACTTTTAACTCGTAAGGGTGAAAGAATCATGCAACCAAACTTTGGTTCTGGATTACATGAACTTTTATTTGAACAAGCGGATGAACAACTCGAACAAAGATTAGAAGAAGAAATTACTAACACGGTAAATTTTTGGTTACCGTATGTTTCTATATCTGAAATAGAAGTAAATATGACAGATGAAATGAAAGATAGGAATCGTGTGGATATGAAAGTTGTATTTACGGTAGGTAATACATTTGAACCACAAGAAATAACATTTACAGTTGAGGGATAATATAAAATGGCTTTAAATAATTTAGTAAGAAAGGTAAATAACGGCAGAGATATAAAATATCTTAACAAAGATTTTTCTCAATTTAGAAAAAATCTAATTGAGTATGCCAAAACTTACTTCCCACAGACTTATTCTGATTTTAACGAATCATCTCCTGGTATGTTGTTTATTGAAATGGCATCATATCTTGGTGATGTCATGTCCTACTATGTTGATGATTCTCTTAAAGAATCATTTATGACTTATGCCGAAGACCCATCTTCGGTAATTGCTCTTGCAGAATATTTAGGATATAAACCAAAAGTTACTTCTCCTGCAATTGCTAAATTATCGGTATATCAAACTGTACCATCAACAAGAGATTTGGATGGGAATTTTATTCCAGATTCACAATATTATCTTAGGATACGAGAAGGAATGGAAGTTCGTTCATCTTCTACTGGTGTTAGATTTAGAACTACCGAACTTTTAGATTTTAATGATTCAACGGATAGGGAAATTTCAATTTATCAAACAGATGATTCAAATGACCCATCAACTTACTTAATAAAAAAATATGTAAATTGTATTTCTGCAACAGTAAAAACAGTAACCCAAACCTTTGGATCAAATTCACAACAATTTTCAAAAATTAATATTGCCGATACTAATGTAATTGATATTTACGATGTGAGGGATTCCAATGGAAACAAATGGTATGAGGTTCCTTATCTTGCACAAGAAATGGTTTATGTGGATTACCCAACTTCAGCTCAAAATGATAAAGATATTTCTTCAGTAAATGGAGCTCCATCAAATGTTTTAAAGTTAATTAAAACATCTCGTAGATTTACAAAAAAAATAAATGATGATAATACAACATCTATTGTTTTTGGTGGAGGTACTGCAACAAATGATGAAACTCTGATACCAAACTTTAAAAATGTAGGTCTTGGTTTACCATCATCAATTGATAGATTAGGAGCTTCATTTGATCCTGCTAACTTTTTAAAAACAACATCATACGGACAAGCTCCATCAAATACAACTTTAACAGTATCGTATCTAGTAGGTGGTGGAGTTGAATCAAATGTACCTTCTGAAGATTTAACTCAAGTTGATACTATTTCATTCGATGAAGATACTAGTATATTTACTGATGATGAATTAAGATTATATAACCAATCAAAAATATCAGTTGCGGTTGATAACGAAGAACCTGCAACAGGAGGTAGGGGTTCAGAAACTATTGAGGAAATTAGACAGAATGCACTTGCCAACTTTGGTTCACAGAATAGAGCAGTAACTAGAAAAGATTATGAAGTTAGAACCTTATCACTTCCATCAAAATACGGTTCGGTTGCAAAAGCATTCTGTGCACCAGATGGTCAATTAGATAACAATTCTCCAAGTTCTATTTTAAATAATCCAGATTCATTAGAAGAATTTGTTGGTTTAATTGAATCTTTAAAAGAAAGAAGTTTAACAGAGCAACAAATCAAAGATGAAGTAAAACGATATCTTCAAAACAAACAAGGTGAAATAAATGAAAAGAATAATCCATTTGCAATTAACTTGTATATTCTTGGATATGATTCTAATAAAAAACTTACAACTCTTAATCGTGCCGTTAAAGAAAATTTAAAAACATATTTGCAAGATTTTAGAATGTTAACCGATGGTGTTAATATGATAGATGGGTATGTTGTAAATATTGGCGTAGATTTTGAAATTAGAGTTTATGGTGGATATAATAAACGTGAAGTCTTAACAAGAGTTCAACTGGAATTAACAAATTATTTTAATATTGATAATTGGACATTTAATATGCCAATAAACATATCTGAAGTTGAATTAATAATTGCCGGAGTTGAGGGAGTTCAATCTGTACCTAAGTGTGAAATCGTAAATAAATGTTTAGGAAGTTATTCTCAATATTCATATAACATAACCGAAGCAACAAAAAACAAAATGGTATATCCATCATTAGATCCTTCAGTATTTGAGCTTAAATTTCCAAACAGAGATATAAAGGGGAGGGTTCTATAATGTATTACTTTTTAACAGCTTCTAAAGATGCATCAATCTATTTACAACAACCTACTCAAAACACAGGTAGAGATGAGATATTAGAGGTTTCTAAAACTTACTATGGAAATCTTAAAGACGTTGCACATTCTTTAATTAAGTTTGAAACTTTAAACTTATCAACTCTTATTTCAAGTGGTGAGGTAACAATGAGTTCTGCAGAACTTATTTTAAGAGAATGTGAATCAAGTGAGATTCCATTAGATTATACTTTATACGCATATCCTGTTTCTCAATCTTGGGATATGGGAATTGGAACTCGTTTCGATGAAATATCAACAGAAGGGGTTTCTTGGAATAAAAGAACCACAACTGATAATTGGTTGGTTGGTGGGTTCACCGAAGGAACTTCTGGTTCATTCAATGGTAAGGGTGGTGTATGGTACACGGGTTCGGTTGTAACACAATCATTCTCATATGAATCATCTGATATAAACATGGATGTATTAGAACCAATGAATTCTTGGTTGAGTGGTTCGATTCCAAATGAAGGTTGGATTTTAAAACACTCATCTGCGGTAGAAAATGATACTGATGATTATGGGCAATTAAAATTTTTCTCAAAAGAAACTAATACTATTTACCAACCTAAAGTTAGAATTGGTTGGGATGATTCATCATTTGTAACAGGTTCTTTAACCGAATTAGATAGTGATGATATTCATGTAACATTCAAACGACTAAAGACCAGATACAAGAGTGGGAGTAAACCTGAAATTAGAGTTTTTGGTAGAGAAAAATATCCTCTTAAAACATATACCAACTCTTATGGTTATACGGATGTAAAATATTTACCATCAACTACTTATTACCAAGTAAAAGATGTCATTACCGATGAAGTGATAATACCATTCTCAGATTACACAAAAGTATCATGTGATTCAAATGGAAATTATTTTAAACTTAATTTAACTAATTGGGAATATAATAGAGATTACTATATTGAAATCAAAGTAGATAGAGATGGTGTAGTTGAATACTTTGAAGATAAAGATTTAACTTTTACAGTTGAAAAATAAAGATGAGTTTAAAGGATAGATTTAGAATAGATGAATTAACAAGTGTTGGTTCAAAGTCTATCACCAGAGATAAAGATGGTGGTATTACTTTACGTCGTGTAAATAACCAAGAAACAAAACCATCCTCAAACTCAGATAAGCCATTTGGTACAGAACCAATAAAATCAAAATCAGATACTTCAATATTAAAATCTGATACAGTAAATCCAACAAATGGAACAAATCCATTACAAGAATCATTCTCAGGTGAAACATCAACTTTTATTGAAAAACCAATTTACAATGAAGAAGAGATACAAAAAGCAGTTGATGTAAAGGTAGATGAACTTATAAAAGAAAAGAAACCGAAAAGGGGTCAGTTTGTTCGTAAAGATAGATATGATGCTAAACTTAATGAGATACAAGAATTAAACAATCAGATAAAATCATTACAATCTGATAAATCTAATTTACAATCTCGTGTATCCCAATTGGAATCCGAAGTTGAATCTCTCCAATCAAGAATAGAATCTATTCAAGAAGAACTTAATGTTAAAGATGTTTCTTTTAACAACTTATTAGAAAGATACAATATATTACTTAGTGATTTACAAACTGCCATTACCAAAGGAACTAAAGAGGCAGTAGAGAGGGCATCGGTAACTGCTCAAGTAAAAGGATTACAAGCTCAAAAAACAAGTTTAACAGCTCAACTAAATGCACAAAGGGGTATAAATGATACTTTAAAAACACAAATCGAACAACAAGCAATTTCGTTTGATGGAATAATTACATCATTACAATCTCAGGCAGATAACTTGCAAGCAACTATACAAAACCAAGCAGGACAAATTACATCAACTCAAGAAAGTTTAGCTGCCGCTCAAGCCGAGGCTTCAAGGGCACAAGCTGAATCTGCAGAAAAGGGTAGAAAAATAATCTGTAATGAACTTTATAGACAAGGTTATCTTGATGAAGATATTTGGGTTGCAGATGAGAAATTTGGTGATTGGTTATGGGAAACAAATAGAAAAACTGCAATTGGATACACAATATGGGCTAGAAAAGTGGTAAGGTTCATGCAACAAAAACCACAATACACTAAATATATTTATAAATTCCTAAAACCATGGACACTTCAAATGGCTTACCAAATGGGTGTAGTTGAAAAAACTAATTTATTAGGTTGGTTGACTATGAAAATAGGATGGAAGTTTTCAGATGTAATTTATACCATATACGGTAATAAGTTTGAAAAAGTATTAACTAGATTAAATAGAATAAATTAAAATGGCAATCAAGAACTTCAAAAAAATAGAAGATAGAAAAGGATATCTTGTAGATGACGAAGATAGAAAAATATTTGAGAAAGAAATTGGTAAATCTAATTTCGGTCTTGGATTTGCCGATATGATTGAATTTATTTTATATGATTCAAGTGATAACCCATTACCACAGGGTGAAAACGGAAAATTGGTTCGTTATATAAACATTAATGATAAAGAATCTCAAAAGTATTTTTTAGTTTCTAGAAACGAGTTTACTAAAAAATCAAATGATGCATCCGAAATGATATTTGATTTGGAAGAATTAATTCGTGATGCTGGATATGGAAATGGTATTTTTAAAACCCAAATTACTTTATTAAATAGAAGAGTTGGTAGTGAAGAACTTGATAATGATAAGCTATGGATACAAGAAATATCACCTTCACGAACTGAGGTAAGATTGTTACCAATAAAAAATACAGATAATCCAAATGAAGACCTTTTAAATCGATACGAAGTATTTACTCAAGAATCTCAGTTTAGAGATGATACAATTTATTACTTAAAAGATTTTATAAATTCAATTGATATCAATTCTCTTTTTGAAAAATTTTTAAGAATAAGGGGAAAGGTAACTGATGGTGAAAAATACGTTTCATTGATTAAAAAGGAATTCAAAGTTAATTCAGTAGAGGAATTATTTACTACAATTAAAAACAAACTTGTGGAAGCTTCGGATAATTTTGCAAAAGGAAATAACTATCACATTACTGATATAAATTATGGTAAGCCAAGAGAAGGTATTGATTTGGTTGAGCTTTCAATTTCTCAAATTCAAAATGTAATTTCCGAAATCTTAACCGAGGTAATTGATTTTTATTTACCGAAACGAAACATTCAAGAAAAAAATGAATTAACACCAGAACAACAAGTAACTTTTGATGAAGTAAAAGAAATTTTAAAATCTACCACTTCTAATGAACTATATGATTCAACTATACCAGATGAGGTTAGAGGACAGATAAGAGGTTGTACTGATTCTGAGGCATTAAATTATAACCCAAATGCAGATATTGATGATGGTACCTGTAGATATGAACAAAACCAATTACCACCAGAACCAATATCTGGATGTACTGATCCTATAGCTATCAATTACAATAAAGATGCATCAAATGATGATGGTTCATGTAAGTATGAATTAAATACATCACAACCAACTCCAATAGAAAAAACTACTAAAACTTGGTATGTTTGGTCATCTACTGCAGATATAAGGTATAAATCAAATGATTCGTTCTTTAGTGAAACCTATAAAGAATATGATGAATTTACTATAACATATAATGAAGGTTCTTTTACATTTTCAGGAGATATAAGAGAAATACCAAAACCAAAAATCGTAGAGATACCAACTAAACAATATGTAGTAAAAAACAATACTTTTAAAGGTAGGGATTTTAGAGATAATTTTAATGCAAGTGGAATTGATTCGTATTCAAATGATTCTATAGATTATGGTCAACCAATTAGGGTTACATACCAAGATAAAAGTGGTGCAGTAAAACAAAGTTCGGTTATAGATGTAGGTGATTCAATTACATTATGTGCAAAAGAAGATTCAATTGTACAAATACCAGGTATGATAATTATAGAACAAGGAGAGTGTGGTTCAACTCCACCATCCCCACCTCCACCTCAACCAATTAGAGGATGTACTGATCCTTCGGCAATAAATTATAATGCATTTGCTCGAGAAAATGATGGTACTTGTAGATATAATATACCAATAGGGAATAGTGAAAATTCGATACAGGTAAACGATACACGAGTAGAAACTACTGGTTTTGGAATAAATGTTAATACCAACGATAGAGAGTTGTCTTTAGGAAATTCGGATAGGAATATGTTATAAACATATTTATATAAAATAAGAATATAAATGCAGAGTAAAGAGTTTTTTGATTTTTCTTTTTCAAATCCAACCCTTAATCCAATTTTGGATGATAGGGGTGATAGTGATGCTCTGTCTGAAGGTAGACCCATCGGTGGTGGAATTATTATAAGAAGTGGTTGTACTGATAGAAATGCCACAAATTATAACCCACAGGCAACAACAAATGATGGTTCTTGTATATATAGAACACCAGAACCATCTTATAACACATACAGTGGAAATGTAAACATTAATTTTAAATCAAATGTTCCTTCTACTAAATTTATAATTGATGGAAGAGAACAAGGAACTTCTCCACTTTCTTTAACTTTTACTGAAAAAGAATTACAAACCAAAAGAACAATATCTGCAGAAAAAAGTGGATATACTTCTTCGGATAGATACGAAATATTTACTAAGAAAAAAACTTTCACAAAAAATGTAAGACCGTTATTTAACGAGAATGGAGAACGTTTAAGAGATGATAGTTTTTTAGATAGAGAACGAGGAACGGTTTCAACTGGTATTAATGATTTAAACGAAACGGTTTTCTTTGGGTCAAGAGAATCTCAAAGAGAAAGAGAAGATGCTAGAGTTGTATTTGATGGAAACAATACTCTTTTAAATGAGTTAACTTATACCTACTTTGAATTATCGGTAATTAAAATAAATTCAGATGGAACACGAATTCCATTTGCAGTTCCAAATATTACAGATGTATCTTCATATGATTTTAAAGAACCAAGAAATGTAAGTTTCGAACTTCCATTTTCTCTTACTCAAAATGATATTGAAGTACCACCTCCTACTACAACAACTTATACCGTAAGAATACTCGGTGATGTATCATCAAACGATATCATTACATACCGAAACCAAAAAGGACAGGGTGGGTATGTAATAAACGATCAACCAACCGAATTCACGTTTGTACAAGAAATTGGTGATACTACTCCATATTTAGATTTACAAGGTAATGGTATATCACACAATACCCATACTGTAAAATATGAATTTAGAAATAGTGAATCAAATATCATTAGAACCAAGCAAGGAATGGAGGCTCGTTTCGAATTATTACCTGGTAATAATGATATTCAAGTTTCTGCAGTAAAAGTACCATCAACTCCAACTCCAGTTGGTAAGCCACTTATCAATGTTGATAATAATCGCTTGGTATTAAATATAGCAAGTGAAGATGAAGTTAGATTATCATACTCTACAAGTGATTCGGATATTGTAAATTACTCTTTGGGTAATATTCAAAAACAAATAGAACCAAATGGAAGTTTAGTTTTAAAAAAATCAGATTTTCCAAACGGAGTAGGAACTTATAATTTATTTTTACAACCAGTATCAACAAGAGATGGTAATGGTGATACAGAAAAAATATCCATTGTAGTAGAAAGTAAATCATGGTTACCTGGTCCTGATATTACTCATATAAATTATCCTCAAAATATCAAAGGGGTCGATTTCAAAGAATATGATATTGACTTTAATATCACCTGGCAATCTATTAATACAAACTATGTAAATGTTTATGTAGGTAAAGTTGATCAATCTACATTTTTAGGAAAATATACAAAAAGTAGTAAGGCTGTTTTTAATGTTGAATCTATTTTAAGAAAATCACTTACAAACACCGATGAATCAATAGATATTACACGATTTAAACTTTTATTTGTTCCTTATAATCTTGAAGGAGATTCTATCACAACAGGTAAAGTAGAAGAAATTAATATAACTTTTGATAAGGGGGATTTAAAACTTAGAAGAGGTTCGGTAGTAAATGATATTAAAAATGTATTTGAAAATTCATTTAATATAGATGGATTTAATCGATATACATCTGATTTACTAACTAACTATATTCATCTAGGAAACGGTGATAATAAATTAATTGGTAGATTTGGTATCGATAGAGATACATTTTCAGAAAAAAGAATTAATCCAGATACCAATCAAGAAGAAGTTATTAAGGAAGAGAGAAGTTTAGTTCTTAAACTATATGAACCACTTCCAAGAGGAATTGATACTAACGATAAAGTTTGGATTTCAAAAGTACAATCTATACCAGTAATAGATAAAATTACTATTATTGAAGATACAACGAAAGATTGTATAAGATTGACACCGAATTTTGATTTGGAATTAGGCGATGATGTTGGATATCAAATATACGATGAGTTAGTCGCAAGTGGTTCCACTTCATCAACAAGTGTTGTAAATCAATTTATATCTTCATCTGGGTTTTCTTTGGAAAATTTAGATTTAGAATTTGAATCTGATTCTGATTATTATTGGGAAAATTTTGTAAAATATTCAAGTGCAACAGAAAGAGTTGAAAACTTTTATTACAAAGTAAAATTGATTGAAGCATATGAAGATAAAATCGAAAGAAATCAGAATTTAACATCAGCATCTATATCTCCTACAACATTAAAAGAGAATGAAAGAAATCAAACTCAAATAAATAACATAAAGAAAGAGTTTGATGCTTTTGAAAAATTCTTATTTGTATCATCATCTGAAAGTGGATTAACTTATCCAAAAACAAATAATACAGGTAGTTTATCACACACAACTTCATCTGAGGTTTTAAGTTGGTATAATGGAATTAAATATTCTGCTCAAGAATATGATTATAATAACTTAAATTCACTAAGAAACAACTTACCCTCTCATATATTAGATGATGGTAATAATTCTGATTATGTTTTATTCTTTGATATGATAGGTCAGCACTTTGATGTTGTTTATACTCATGCAAAAGGATTTGCACAATCTAGAAAATTAGAACATAAATTAGATAATGGTATTAAAGATTCTTTAGTTTATCAAATGTTAGAATCGTTAGGATGGGATACTAAATCTGGACTTCAATCTCAAGTACTTTGGGAATATGCATTTGGTCAATCAAAAGATGGTACTCAATTATCATCCATGTCGGGTAAAGATAGACAAGAAGAAATTTGGAGAAGAATCTTAAATAACCTACCATATCTTTACAAACATAAGGGTACTAAACGAGCAATTCATGCAGCAATGTCCTCATATGGAGTTCCTGCTTCTATGTTGACGGTGATGGAATTTGGTGGACCAAAAGACCCATCACAACCAGGTACAACTAAATTTTCATTTGAAGATAGAACTGCTGCAATAAACATTAGTGGTTCTTCTGCAATTACTATTCCTTGGAAAGAGTATAATGGAGAACATCCTAATGCGGTTGAAATAAGAGTACAAACATCTCAAAGGCAAGACCAACAAGTTATTAGTGGTTCTAATTGGTCTTTAGATATTTTAAAAGATACAGGTTCTCTTGCAAGAGTACAACTAACAATCGGTAATCAATCATCGTCAACCGAACCAATTCCATTCTTTAACGATGAATATAGTTCAATTTTCATTAATAGGATTTCTGGTTCATCAAACTACTCGTATGATTTATATGTAAAAGAAGCCTTCCAAGAAAGAATCAGAAACGAAGAATCTTCTTCTATTTCTTCTGCATCTTTAGATTGGGAATTGGGTGACGAAATTAAAATTGGTGGTTCAACTTTTACTGGTTTAGTTGATGAGTTCCGTTTATGGAAAGAGCCATTAGATGAATCTTTACTAGATAATCACACTTTATTGCCTGATGCAATTAATGGTAACCACATTTCATCATCTACCGAAGACCTTTTATTTAGAAACGATTTCGAATATCCAAAAAATAGAAGTACAAGTGGTGATGTTTATATTAAGAACGTTGCTCTTCTCCAAGATTATGCAACTTTCTCAACTGCATCAAACTTTGAGAATGTAACTTCATATCCATATCAATATACTCCATATGATAGAACTGTAACGGCCGAAGTTCCTTCGAGTGGATTCAATGTTGGTAATAAAATTAGATTTGAAGACCAAACTTTAATTTCAAATCTTAATTACAAAACTCGTGCAACACGAAGGTCATTTGACCAATCACCAATTGATTCAAATAGGCTAGGGTTATTCTTCTCACCTATTAAAGAAATCAATATGGATATTCTTAAATCTTTGGGTTCATTTAATATTGATAATTATATTGGAGACCCAAGTGATGATTACTCATATGAGTATCGAAACTTACGAGATTTAAGAAATTACTATTTCGATAGATATACTCTTAACTTCCAAGAATATATTCAGTTAGTTCGTTATATTGATAAATCCCTTTTTGATGTTTTAGAATCTCTTGTACCTGCAAGAGCAAAGGTATCAAAAGGATTATTAATAGAACCACACATTTTAGAAAGAAGTAAAACCGATTGGACAAAACCAACTGGTTCTAATGATTCTTATCAAACTAAAATTGATACACAAGAAAATATCCATGTAGTATCAACTGAAGATACCCATTTGGCAATCATATCTGCAAGTGATGATACTGAACTAAGTGGGGAAACTCCATTTTATTCTTCAAGTGTTGATGCATCTCCATTTTCACAATTAATAGGTACTAAGGATGATTATCAATCAACAATTGATACAACCGAAGATACTTCATTAAATGGATTTATGACTGTAAATAGTGGTTCAGATATGGGTGGTATATCTATAACAATTGATGCGGAAATTACATCATCTATTACATCTCAATACGATAGTACACAAAATTACCAACAAGTTGGAATGGATATCCAATCAATGACCGTTGCTGGATTTGGTTTATATGGTGAAAATGGAGAATCTATAAGAACTTATATAGATTCATTCGGTAATAAAATAAAAGATAGAGTTAAGGTATATTTATTAACAGAAGAATATACTGAATTAGTACCAACAATAAGTGGTAGTTCAAATGAAATACCTTACTTTGAAGAAGTAACAAAGTATAGAAAGAAAGTAAATATACTACCTTTCACAGGATCAGATGGATTAGAAAATCAACTAAAATTTACAGGTAGTGAGGATTATTTTACACATGAACCGTTGAATGGTTATTTCCCAACACATTACAGAAATGTTGGTGATTTAACAACTGGATTACAAAATTCATACTATAATGGATCAAAACAAACTTCTGCAACTACCTTAGATGGTGGTTCACCTGTACAAACATTTACAACTAATCCAAATACTCTAAGAGTAAATGATAGTGGTAGAGGAAGTGGCGAACCCATATTGGAAGTTGATTGATTTGAATAATTTAAAATACTTATATTTATATATTGAATAACAAATAGGATTTATACAACATGGCTTATTTAGATAATACCGAAATCACCGTTGATGCTATTCTCACTAAAAAGGGTAGAGAGAAATTAGCAGCTGGAAACGGACTTAACATTTCCAAGTTTGCTTTAGGAGATGATGAAGTAGATTACACACTTTATGAACCTGCTCATCCAAAAGGATCTGCATATTATGATGCATCAATTAGAGCAATTCCTGTAACCGAAGCTTCTCCAGATGAAACTCAAGTTTTAAAATACAAATTAGTGACCTTACCAAAGGGAACAACAAGAATTCCTAAAGTGGAATTTGGAGTTCCGAACATTGCGGTAAATCAAAACTCTGGTCAAGTTGCCCTTACACCTACAACTTCACCAAGTGGAAATACTCAAAGTGGATATACACTTGTATTATCTAATAAAAACGCCGGTTCAATTGTTGGTACTGGTCTTTCACAAAGTGCATCATCAGTTCCAACATTCTTGGGTGATGAACTTACAGAAACTGCAGCAGTGGATACAGGATTAACATTTACTTTCATTCCCAATCCAAACATTACTCAAACTATTAAAACTACTTTGACGGTTTATGGTAATGAAACAGGTGGTTCACAATCTATACCAGTAACAGTAACTTACGTACAACCAACCTAATAGGAGATAAACAAAAGATATGGCACAGATTTCAGGACAAGCGGGGATTAACTTATCACAAGAGTTAGCAAATTATTTATCCGCACAACAAGGAAACTTAACATCAGAACAAATTACTTCTATTGTTAACCAATACCTAACGGGTGGTGATAAACTTGCTGCTCAACAATCACAAATTACAACTGGTCTTTTTAAAAGATTCACAGAGTTTGACCAAATTACAGGTAAGGTTGAAGTAGTAACGACAGGCCTTTGGAGTGGAGATACTGGTTCATTAACCTCGTTCTTCATATCACCAACTCAATCAGTTGCAGCTTCATCTGAGTATTATTTAAATGTATATGATAAAGACCCATCTTCTGATACATCTGCTGCTATTCAATATGCGGTTGCTTATGGACACAAAACAGGTGGTGGCTCAACTTCATTGGTAGTTGATGATAATTCAACCCAAGCAACTAAAGCTACTTATGCACAATATGCACAAATTCTATTAGATGAAGATGAATCTTTATTTACTTTTACCGATGGAACTGATACTGGTGGTGAAACATCAAATCAAATTTATGCAATCAACATTTCTCGTGCTAGATACAAAGAAGAGATGGATGCAGGTAACTGGTCAATTCAAATTTCTGGTTCTAATGGTATTTCTACTTTTATTGATGATAGTGGTAAGAAATTCTCGGATAGAGTTGGTAAGGCGGGTAGAGTATTTAACATTGCATCAGGTTCTCTTAACTTAGGAACTGAAAACGAAGCAACTATTCAATCAACTATTTCTTCTAATGGAGAAGGTTATGGATTATTTTATCCAGACCAAGGTATCTTAGTATTCAACCCTACTGCATTACACGATACAATCGGAACTTCAATCGATAGTGGTTCTATTGAAGGTGCTTCTCTTTATACAGGAACTGATAGAGAAGGTAAAAACCAATTCTTATTACACAATGCAATCAAGGGTGGTAGTGATTTCCAAGCAAGAAGAACAGAAAATGTTTCTACATCTCATTACTTTGTAAGAGCAACAAACAGAGAATTTAACTTCTCAAACAACCCAACTTTTTCAACTGGTTCGGATGGAAGATTTTCAGAATCAACATTTGAAAGAAATCCAATAACTTTTATTACAACAGTTGGATTATATAATGATGCTAACGAAATGTTAGCTGTGGCTAAAACCTCACAACCAATCCCTAAATCATTTGATAAAGAGATACTTATAAAAGTTAAGTTGGATTTTTGATATAAAAGTATAAATAAAATTTAAACCAAACCCCACTTTCGTGGGGTTTTTTGTTTCGGTATATTTATATAGAGGGAAAAAGTATATGTTAAAAACCATACCTAAATCAAGTGTATCTAAACGCTCATTCAAAGTATATAAAGAATGGGAGGTAACGGATTCTGATTATCAGATTATATCTGCTTCATTGGAAAGTGGTTTATTTGATACAGGTTCTTCTGATAAACAAAATGATATATATACTACTCCTCTTTATCGTTCTATAAAGGCAAAGTTTTATAATCATTCATCTGCTGATGTTTTTAATACATTTGGTAGATATGATAACTTAGCAAACATTTCAAAAGAACGAAGGATTTCAGATACAATTTATGTTTTAAAATTACCACAATCAAAATATGGTGAAGAAATTAAACCAGAAAGTTCTATATTAACATCTGGTGGATTTTCTTATAATGATGATGGTAAGGGAAATATAACTTCTTTGGTTCCAAGATACATAATTAATTTACTCGATTTCGAAACAAACGATATAATCATAGAAGATAGAGATGCTGAAATTTTTACGGGTACGATAATCTCAATGGATTTAGAAACTGGAAATACTATTGCTATCTTTGGTGGTGATACTGATTCATTTATTTTAGTTACTCTTGATTTTGAATCTAATATTTTAACTACATCAACTCCATTAGATTATCCTCAACTTGAAATTGATGAACTAGTATTTGGAAATATATTTTATGATGAAGGTTTATTGGTATTTACTGATCCAATAGAATCTAATTATACTTTAAATTATAGAAGTACCAAAACTATTTACGAAACTGAAGTTTTAGTTACTGCTAGGGCAGGAGAGTTTAACTATTCACAAAACCCAACGGCAATTGATGTAGTAGTTAGTGGTTCTTATTATGGAGAAATTACAAGAGAATTTAATCAAATAGTTGGTACTGATTACAAAAAATATAAAGTTATAGAGGATATAAAACGAAGAGAAACTTATACAGGATCACTTGGAGATGTAACTGGTTCTTGGGATGATTATTTTGAATCTTCATCAACAGACCCAACCGGTTCTTATCTTACATCGTATATTACCACAATTGGTTTATATGATAATGATGGTGATATGGTTGCAATAGCTAAATTACCAACACCAATTAAGAACTTACCAGATTATGATATGAACTTTATTGTTCGTTTTGATACTTAATTATATTTATACTATATAAAGGAGATATATTATGTCTAAAATATTAGAAACTTACCAAAAATCAGAATTTGCTAAATTAGCTGATAAATCAAAGGATAAAACACCTTTATCTGCAGATGATGGTGGAAATCAACTTCATAAAGATGATACAGCTCTTGCCCAAGCAAGAGGTGGTAAATTGGCAGATAAGAAATACTCTGATTCAATAGAAAGATAAAATTTTTCCTATTGGCTGTACTTATTAACCATAAACAGAAATGGGGGTATATACATATTCCTAAAACTGGCGGAACTTCATTAACTAAATTATTACAACATCAACCAAATACCGAAGTAATAACTGGTCATGATTCTATCCGAGTTTTCATTCCATATTCAGATTATTTTATTTTTACAATAGTAAGAAATCCATTTACTAGAATATTATCTGCGTATTATCATGGAATTAGAAAAGGGGAGTATGATTATTCTTTTGGTAATTTTTTAAAAAAGACTAATTATTTAAATTTAACTATATTACCACAAACATTTTATGTTAATTCAAAAACAACTAAAATATCGTATATTGGAAAATATGAAGATTATAATGAAAGTGTAAAAAATATTTTTAATAAATTGGGGTATAAACTGAACACAATACCACATTTAAATTATAACCCCATATACGATAAACATCCGAACCTAAAACAAGAAAAATATTATAAACATCTTTACACTGAAGAGTGGATGAAAGATTTGGTTCGAGAAAAGTATAAAGATGATTTCAAACAATTTAACTATGACTTGGAAATATAAAGGAGAATATATTACTCAACTTGAAGATATGCCCGAAAATGTTTTTGGGTTTATTTATAAAATCACCAATACTACGACTGGTGAATATTACATTGGAAAAAAACAAGTAGTTTCAATTCGAAAAAGAAATTTTGGTAAAAAAGAAATTGCCTTACTTGAAGATAAGAGAATAAAAAAATACGAGATGGTTACTAAAGAATCTGATTGGAAATCATATCGTTCTTCAAACCAAACAGTAAAAAATTGGTTTTTAGATGAATCATTGGTTTCTCATTGTGATTTAGAAATACTTCGTTTTTGTTCTAACAAAAAATCACTAACTTATTATGAATTACAAGAACAATTTACACACGATGTTCTTGGTGATGAACTTGCTTTAAACGAAAATTTATTAGGTAAGTTTTACCGAAAAGATTTGGAATAGTTAAATTTTTTTTGTATTTTAGTGTAAAAGGTATATTGTAATGAAAAATATCTGGATTTTCGGTAGTTGTTTTTCTTGGGGGTATGGTTGTAGACCATCATATGAATATTCACAAAAATATAAAACCCAAGATGATAAATTATGGACAAGTATCTTATCTGATAAACTAGAATTAAACTTAATAGATAAATCTATTCCTACTTATGCAACAAATTTTGATGTATTAAAATCGTTTATCTTAAATATCAACGATATTAAAAGTGGTGATATTGTTATCTATGAAATAGTCAAACCTCTTGGTTTTTTAAAACTAAATCAGTCAAAAACTAAAGTAAGGGGATATACATCATATACTTTTGATAAAGATAAGTTTTGGAGAAATGATGAGGATAAAAAAATAGGTATTCAATATGTTGATTTAAATATCAAGGGATATGACAAACAATGGGTAGATTTCTTTTATCCACAAGTAGATAGTTTATCTAAAATTTTATTAGATAAAAATATTAAAACATTTGTTTGGTCATACGAAGTATATGAGGGAGAATCTAGATTTGAAAGTATATCTACTGCCACTAATGAATCTATTAGTGATTATCATTATAGTTTTGAAGGTCATAGACAAATGTCTAAATATATATTAAATATGATTGAAAGTAATCAACATATTAAGTCTAAATTAATTTAAGTTATATCGAAAAGATTTGGAATAGTGAATTATTTTTCGTATATTTGTACTCAAATTAAAATATGATATCACATCACGATAAACAACAAGTAGTAAATATACTCAACGAAGTATTGGGTTATGGTACTTCTATGAAAGGAGATGAACAAGCACACCATTGTCCGTTCTGCCATCACCACAAAAAGAAGTTACAGGTAAACCTACAAACTCAACAATGGCACTGTTGGGTATGTGATTCAAAGGGTAGAAAGATTTCTTCGTTACTTAGAAGACTTCATGTAGATGCCCATAAACTGAAAAAGTTATATGAAATCTATGGAGATGATTATGTAGTATATCAACAAGATACTGAAGAAGAAAAGGTAGAGTTGAGGTTACCTAAAGAGTTTCAATCACTATTAAAACAACCAAAAGGATTAAATCCTTTGTTCGGAAAGGTGAAAGAATATGCAAAAAGAAGAGGAATCACACGAGAAGATATCATCAGATATAATATTGGGTTTTGTGATACTGGTCTTTATACCAATCGTATTATTATTCCTTCCTATGATTCAAATAATAAACTTAATTACTTCATCGCGAGGAGTGTATATGATGAGGAAAAATTTAAATACAAAAATCCGCCGGTTTCGAAAAATGTTATTATGTTTGAAAATCAAATAAATTGGAATGAACCCATTACCTTAGTAGAGGGAGTATTTGATGCAATGGCAGTAAAAAGAAATGCAATCCCTCTACTTGGTAAGTTCGTACCAAAAAAATTAAACGATAGTATATATAAACATGGAGTAACCAAAATCAATATCTTACTCGATGAAGATGCACAAGAACAAGCACTAAGACATACCATACAGTTCCAAAATCAAGGTATAGAAACTAGAAATATACTCCCATCAAATAAAGATGCTTCGGATATGGGATTTAAAGAAGTTAACACAATACTAAAAAATTCACAAAAAACAGGATTCGGTGATATTATATCACAAAAATTAAAAGGTTTATGATAATAAACAAAATTTATCATTTGGCAGATTTACACATTAGAAATCTCCAAAGACACAAAGAATATCGTTCAGTATTCAAAAAGTTTTTAAAACAAGTTAAAGAAGATAAAATCGAAGATTCGGTTATTTACCTTGCAGGTGATATTGCTCATGCAAAAACAGAAATGTCACCAGAACTTGTACAAGAAATCTCGTGGTTCTTAACAGAATGTGCTAAGTTAAGAGAAACCATCTTAATCACAGGTAACCACGATTGTAACTTAAATAATTCACATAGATTAGATGTACTTACTCCAATCGTTGAGAATCTTAAAAATGATAGGATTCATTATCTTCGAGATACTGGTGTTTACAATATCCACAATCTTACTTTTGTTGTTTACTCTATTCTTGATAACAAAGAGAACTGGCCTAAAGGAGAAGATGTAGAAGGAGAAAATAAAATTGTTTTGTTCCACGGGCCAGTAAACAAAGCACAAACTGATATTGGTTACACCGTCTCTTCAAACTCATTCCAAGTGGATATGTTTGATGGGTTCGATATGGCAATGTTGGGTGATATTCACAAAAGACAAACTTTTGGTGAAGGTTATGAGTGGGTTGCTTATGCAGGTTCTATGGTTCAACAAAATCATGGTGAGATGTTAGAGAATCATGGTTACTTATTATGGGATGTTCCTACTCGTACTTTCACCGAACATCATATTCATAACGATTATGGATTCTTAACTGTTGATGTAGTTGATGGTAAAATTCCACAATGGGTTTACGATGAAGTTGATACTAAACTTCCAAAGTACCCTCGTTTAAGATTGAGGTTTACCAATACCGAACCAAGTGATATGAAACTTCGTATCACCGAGTTGAAAAAACTATTCAAGGTTGCAGAAGTTACGGTAACAAGAACAGATACAATCGGTCAGTTAAAAACAAACCAAAAGGTAAATAAAAACATTGTTGGTGATGTTAAAGATGAAACTTTCCAAAACTCACTAATTAGAGATTATCTAGAAAGACAGTATCTTTTAGAACCAGAAGAATTAGATAAGATACAAGAAATAAATAAAGAGTTAAATACTCAAATAGATAATTCAGATATAGTAGGAAATATTCTTTGGACACCAAAAACCTTTGAGTTTTCTAATATGTTTTCCTATGGTGAAGATAACATAATCAGATTTGATAAAGCACACGGTATCATGGGTATCTTTGCTCCTAACGCAAGTGGTAAATCTTCAATGTTCGATGCACTATCATTTTGTATATACGATAAAAACTCAAGAACACACATTGCTAAAAACATTTTAAATAATCGTAAAGATACTTTCTATTGTAAGTTTAACTTCGAGATTGATGGAGTAGATTACTTCATTGAACGAACTGCTAAGTATGTTAGAAAGAAAACTGCGGTAAAAGTAGATGTCAACTTCTGGTCTGAAAGTGGGGGTGTTACAACTTCACTCAACGGAGAACAAAGAAGGGAAACCAATACAAATATCGAAAAGTTCTTAGGTAAGTTCGAGGATTTTGTTTTAACTACACTATCTCTACAAGGAAATAATGCACTTTTTATTGATAAATCACAAACCGAACGAAAAGAAATCCTTTCTCAATTTATTGGAGTAGATATCTTCGATAAATTATACCAAAAGGCATCAGATGAGAATAGGGATAATGCAACACTTATCAGAAAATTCAAGTCCGATGATTTTACGACAAAATTGGCCGACATCGATACCCAATTAAAAACCGACAAGAATAATTACAAATTGTTGGAAATAAACCAAACGGCTTTAAAAACAGAGGAAGAAACCTTAAATAAACAAATTATCAAATTAAACGAGAAAATCGTTAAGTTAAAAGCAGATAGTGGGGTTTCGTTGGATGAGTTGGAAAATAGACATTCTATTCTTGTAAAAAAGAAAAAAGAAGTTATCTTATCTAAATCATCAATCCAAGAAAAAATTACTCATAGAGAAGAATTACAATTAACTCTTGAGGAAATCATTGATAAGTATGATGAAGAAGAATTAAGTAATTCTATTCAAGTGATTGATACAACCAAACGAGGATTAGAAAAAAATCAATCAGAAATCGATAAAGCTCAAATCAAGTTAGATTCTCTTTACGAAAGAAAACAACATTTAGATTCTCACAAATACAATGAAAAATGTGAGGTATGTATGGAAAACTCAGAAACCATATTACAAGAAAAGGCTAAAGTTGATTCTTCAATTCAAGATGGAGAATCTTATATCCAATCTTGGAAAGAAGTTAATAAAAAATTACAACGGATTTTAGATAATTCAGTCGGTATATTAGAAGATTGGAAAAATCTACAAGAATCAAAAGAAAAAGAAGATAAGATTGATAGAGAAATATCACAACTTCATAATCAACTTGCAACTAAAGAAACCGAAGAAGTTAAAGTAGAAACTCAAATCGATCAATTAGAAAAGTTGATTGAGGAATATATCAAAAACGAAGAACAAATTCAAGAGAACAAAGAAATTAGAGAAGAAATATCTGGTGTTCGTTCTAAACTTACCATCACTAAAGATGACCTAACCAAGATTGATAAAGATATTCTAAGATTGAATGGTAAGATTTCTGCTCTACAAAATCAGAAAGAATCTATCATTGAACGAATCAATGAAGTTAAAGAATTAGAAGAACAATCTAAGTTATTTGATTATTACCTAAACTCTCTTTCTAAAGATGGTGTTTCGTATGAGTTGATTGAGAAATCACTTCCAATGATTGAAGGTGAGGTAAATAATATCCTTGCACAAATTGTAGAGTTTGGAATGCAATTAGAAATGGATGGAAAAAATATTAATGCCTATATAGTTTATGGAGACCAAAAGTGGTCTTTAGAAATGTGTAGTGGTATGGAACGATTTATTAGTGGACTTGCAATCCGAGTTGCCCTAATCAATGTATGTAACCTCCCTAGACCTAATTTCCTTGTGATTGATGAAGGTTTTGGTACTTTGGATAGTGAGAACCTACAATCCTTATTTATGTTGTTTACATACCTTAAAACACAGTTTGATTTCGTAATGGTAATCTCACATATCGATTCAATGAGAGATGTGGTAGATGGTCTTATTGAAATTAAGAAAACACCAGAAGGATTTTCACAAGTTAAGTTTTAGGAACTCTTAAAACACTTTTAGTTTTGGGTTGGTGGATTCTTTCTTTAATGAGAGTTTCTATCAACCCACTTTTTGTATAACCCATATCCGAGCAATATTCACACAATTCCTCGTATAAATCCTTTTTTACTTGTATTGTAGTATATTTTCCCATTACTTTATAAGAGGTTTAATTATATTTTCATAAAATATTTTATGACCGTTTGATGATGGGTGAAAATCATGAGGCATTAATGCTTCACTTTTCCCAATTAAATTAATAATGTATTCGTTCATACCACCGTGTAATCCAAGTCTCCAAAAATTATCATTGTAAATCTTATCAAAAATATATTGATTATTGATATATACTTCATCTGATATTTGTTCCCATCCCCAAAACATAAAATATGAAACATTTTCTGATTCTAATATTCTTTGTAATGAATAAATTAACAAAAGTGTGTGTGTATAAAAAGAAGATTCTATCTGATTTAATTTATTAGTTACTTCACCCAATTCCATTTTTTCTCTCAAAAGATATTCATGAAAATGAACACTTGCTTCAATTGTTCCTGTTGGTAGATTATTTGAAAATTCTTCAACTGTTTTAGTATGTGCCCTCATTACAGCCGACCATTGAATTATAACAATATCATAATTAAAGTCTTTTTTTATAAGTTCATTTAGAGTATTATTATAAATCAACCCATTACTAGAAGAATCTAACCCCAAATTTGTGATTTTTATTTTATCTTTATATTCTTGATAAAGTAAATCAGAATATGGAATCCAAGACCTATCCGAGTTTATCCATTCAATTCTATCATTTATTCTACTTTGTGTAAAAGAACATCCATTTATTAGTATATTATTCATATTTTCTCATATTCTATATAATTCTATATAATAAATATAACTTATTTTTTAAAGGGTATATTTATTAAGTATAGGAGTTTTATATGGCAATAATTAAGAAATTTTCATCTTACCAAAATCTAACAAACGTACAAACCGCATATGTGGATACTAATCCGAATTCTGATTACTTTAGAATTACAGAATTTAATGAAACATTTACAGGTGGTAAAAATGGTTTCCTTATTGAAGGTTCGCCTTTATTAAAGGAAAGTACCGAAGTTAAGATTGAAATCCTTGATGTAGAAGGAAATCCTATCTATTATGAACCAGGTGATGGTATACCCGAATATTATGAGGGAATATCTAAATTAGTTTCTGTTCATGTATATGATGATACTCCCATTGGTCTTGGTAAGATAACAATTCTTGGTGAGGCAAAACAATTTATTGATATTAATGGTAATACACAAAATGTACCAGAAAGTGAAAAGGGTTTTTATAATGTTAAGTGGGAGAGAACATTTCAAATAAATAAAAATTTAAACAACGAATCTATTGTTCGTTTTTATAAAAAACCTCAAATTCAAATTACAGAACTCGTAAAACCAATATTTTCTAAAACCATACCACAAGTTACCGATACGGTAGAAGTTACGGGAGAACCCCAAATACCATCGTTTGATACTGATTTAAGTACATGGAGAGCAGGTACTACTTACAAACTAATACGAACAACGAGTTCTTGGGATAGAGATGTTGATGAAAATACAATCACAGTTGATGTAAATGGAACTACCTTTTCTTCAAATATTATTGAAGTTTTAAATGATAGGGAAGTTCTTGTAGATATTCCATATACTGAAAATAATTTAGTTAAATCATTTGTATCACAATCCTCTTCAGTTACTTACTCAGATTTCCAAAATGAAATTGTAGGAGAATCTACCTTAACTGGTTCTTTTGCAAAAATTGATATGTCCCAACTTAAAACATTTGTTGGGGATGTTGCAAGAGTAAAGGTATTTAGAAAATCAAGACAATCTGCAGGAGATTTTCAATTTGTTCAAGAATCTAAATTAGAATCTACAGAGTTATTACGAGATATTACTACCCAACAAAATACAGAATTATCATATGGTAGATTTGATGAAACTAACTTTGATACGTATTGGGAAACATCTTCTATTTCACATCCAACATCAATAAACTCTTCGGTATTATCACAAGCAGTAAAAGTTGATTACGATTCAAATGTAGGTGGTGTTCAAAAGTTAGTTACTAAAAATTCTTTTTCTATTTCTCAAGATGTAGAATATACTTTATCTTTTAGAACTTTATTAAGTGGTTCTATTGATTCTGAAAAATACATAGATGTATATTTTAGTGGATCATATACAAATTCATTTGGAAATCCTGCTACATATACTCAATCATTTATGAAAATCGATGGCGATGATATTTACACTACTCGTCAAAATGTATCTCAAAATATTTTAGGTGAAAGAGATATTGATGCTAAACTAGTATTTGAATTTAAAGGAGATGATTGGTACATTTCAAATGTAAGTTTAAGAAATGCCCAAGAAACTTCATTTTCACCAGATGAGTTTACTTTAATACAAGATATACCAAGAAAACTAGCTTCTGAAACTTTTGATTTTCGATTTGAGTTTTACGATATAAATAACAATTACATACCTGTTGATGTTTTATCATCTGCAACTTTCGATGGTGGTAATGATTTTCCAACAAGTGGAAAGCTATTAACCTTTGAATCAGATAGAAATGCGTTTAGATTTGAAAGTGGTTCTGTTGCTAATCCATATAACCAAACCATACAATTTAAAGTAACATCACAAAATTTAACAGGTTCTATTTTATTTACATCTCAAGCATTTGATATAGATGGTAATTTATTAGACCCAAATGATTACACACAATATCCAGGAAATCTTACAAACATAACTCCAGCTGGTGCTTTACTTACACTAAGTAATTTTACAGGTTCTAGAGTGGATGGGTTACAAACTCCGTATGTTGGTTCAATTGTTTATACCTCATCATTAGAAAATTTAGAAGAATTTGAAACAGTTTACAGATTAGAGGATGGTGATAATGCACCTCAACTTATTGTAACTTCTAATGCTAATCAATTTATTTACGAACCAACAACTCTTTCACCAAAACCAAGTGGACAGAGTATTACCGTTCGTGCTCAAAGAAAAAACTTAGCATCATTAATTACTCCACTTACAATAAACAAAAGTGATTCAAATGGACCTGATTTAAACTTTGTAAGTACTCAAAATGGAATTGATACTTATACCATTTCTGCATTACAATTTTCATCTTCATTTTCTCAAAATAACTTTGATGAAATAACTTACTCATTCACAGGTTCAGATGTATTTGGTAATCAACAAAGTGATGAAATAACCTTATCAAAAGTAATTAACTTTGATGGGGTTTCTGTTGTTCTTTCAAATGAGGCAACATCATTTAGGTCAGATTCTACTGGTACAGTAACTTCTGATGAATTTGATGAAGGAGATGGTACGGTTGATGTTAGGATAGGTTCAAATGTAATTTCACATAGTGAAGGTCTTGGTACAAAAAATACATTTGATATAATTTCAGTAACACCTTCAACTGGATTAACTGCAAATGATGAAACACCAACTACCAACTCATATGGTATTTCTGCAATGTCAGTTGATAAGGGTAATTTAACTTTGTTAATTAGATATAAGGCTGGTGATAATTCAACAACGGTAGATTTTAGTAAAAAAGTTTCTTATACTAAATCAAAAATTGCCGCTCCAGTCTTATCAATTGAAACCACGAATAAGGATCAAACGGTAAGTGCACTTTCAACTGGAGAACAAGTTGATTCTTTTTCAAATTCAGTAGTAAATGTTAAAGAACAATATGAAGGAAGTTCTAGTACACGAACAATTACATCATTAACCGCAACTTCATCTGGTATTTCAAGTATAGTTACTAATCCTACTACGGGTACGATTACTTTAAATGGTAGAACTTTAGCAAACGGTACTAACTCCACAACAATTTCAGTTACTGCAACAGTAGTTGATACGGAAGGAACAACAAGAACTATAACTGATACAATTTCTCTTTCAAAAGTTAAAAATTCAGCTCCTGTTGTTATTTCTTCTGTAAACCCACAAACACAAACAGTAGATTCGGATTCATCATTTAGTAGTGTTGGTACTCCGCAAAATGTAACTCTTATAGTAAATGAAGGAGGTTCAAACTACACTTACGGAACGAGTGGTAATAATACATTTCAAATAACAAATATAACAGGTGGTTCTCATATTGGTAATGGTGTAGTTACACCAACTACTCCAACTAATGAAACAGGTACTAGTGGTACTATAACTTTTTCGTATATAAATTCGGAAGGAACTTCGTTTACAAATAAAACAATAAATTTTAGTGTTGGTGTTGCCGTACAAGGTGCAGATGGT
>Ga0209953_1000106_pt1 | contig 33686 bp, 74 predicted proteins | sample SalPonred_H2O_MG_FD_185713 | JGI IMG/M metagenome (GOLD analysis project Ga0209953, IMG submission 185713) | Salt pond water microbial communities from South San Francisco under conditions of wetland restoration - Salt Pond MetaG... | ecosystem: Environmental > Aquatic > Non-marine Saline and...
TGATCAATTCGAAAGCGTCAATCTAAAGCCGTTTATGGATGAAGACGCCTTTGCTCATCACGCTACAAGAAATGAGCATAAGGGATGGGTAGAACTCAAGATGTACGTTAATCCAGATTTTCCTGAGGGATACTGGTCAAATCACGCACTTTAATTTAGTATTCGAATAGTGAAACATTCCCAGATTATATTCGTATAACCCAATATGGAGAAAAATTGTAAGACTTGTGGCTATTGTAAGTTTTTAGGAACTGAGACTTCACCAGGAGGAGTGATGTTTATAACAAACTATAGGTGCGAAAATCCAGAATCAACATCTCACTGCAGAGTTATGAACTCTATAGCAGCGCATGGCAATACACTCGACTCAAGAGAAAATAACTCATGTGAGCAATGGACCGACCCAAGCAAGGCATCTGCCGATATTGTAGAGAGAGCTGAAGAGAGACAGCATGATGCACTTAGCGATTTGCCAGAAAAGGTTGTGCTTGAGGTTAAAGAAGCCATAGGCAAAGATCAATATGGCCGAAAGGTATCTATATCAGATGTTGACGATTCAAGCAAGGTTAGCGTAGAAGGTGTTCAGAGTGTTGCCCTTGTAGAAGGTGGACTGATTGTAAATGGAACAGAGTACAACGTACCCACCAAAGTTCTTAATGCAACACCTAACTGCATTCTTCAGTCAAATGGTGATCTATACGTTAACGGATACAAATATGAAGACGGAACTTTTAGAAGAACATTATTCACTTGGTTAAAATGCGTATTCTCATGACACTAGAAGAAACAAAAGATTTAACAGAAGGGTTTGACTCTATTATGAAAGAAAAAGTTAGCCTCTAGGATAATGCTTATTACGGCTGTTATAACACTATTATGCCTAGTAAGTACATTTGGAAACGCTATCATATTTAAGGGATACACCGTTGATAATATCACATTCTTCTTATTCCTTGTATCAGCAGTAGGCAATATAGTAATGTCTATTAGATTTAACTCCTGGATGAGCAAGAGAAATATCAAAGAGATGTCGCTTATCCATTTCTATAAGACAGGAAAATTTAATGCAGAGCAAGTACACGAAATGGTAGTGGCTGTAGATAAACACGAGAACAAAGTAAAGAATTGGTATGATAACTTATCTCACGAAGATAAGGAAATGGCCGACTGGCACGCAAAGAAACATTTTAACGATATAGTAGATAAGTTATGAGCAATGTAGAAGACGTATTTAATGATGTGGCATTTGTCATCAAGGCTTCCGAGGGTAATATCTTTGAGGATTGCTACATTGGACATAATGATGTATTTGTAGCCAAGATAAAGACTGCAAAGATATTCAAGGATGAAATGGTTGCTGATCACGAACTTAAGAAAATTTGTGAGAGAAACAAGAAATACGAAGCCTATAACAAAGAACTATTAAAGCCAGTTCCAGTTAGAATCATCGAGATCGACCCAAACCCTAGTGATGATTAATAAACCTTTCTAATGTAAAATCACAAGCCGCCAGGCGAAGACGTACAAATTTTTTTACCCCCCAGTCAGTTTTTATGTAAAAATTTTTCCACTATAACACCCTTATAATACTGGCTAGGTAAATTTTTTCCACTATAACCCCATTCTGATAAAATAATTTCCACTAATTGTTGTATATTTATACGTATGACACTAGAGGATAAATTAGGTGATGATATTCTTAAGGGATACTCTGGATGCTTCATCTACGGTGGTGAAGTATACACCAGAGCATCCTATAGCGACAGGAAAGCGCTTGAGGCTCTCCAGGACCTGTATGCTAAGCACCCTGATGATCTTATTAGAGCTGCTGCTCTTAAGGGTATAGTGTGCTGCCTGGAGAGAGAAATCGAAAGAAAGTACTGCAGATAATAAAAAAATCTTCCCATTCCCTTTGACCGAAGTCTAAAATTCTATAAATTCGCCTTAATAATAAATCAATTTATTCACTATGGAGGAACAAGAAAAGGAATTTGCCGCAACACAATCAGAGGTAAGAATCTTTAAGACAACACATTACGATAAGTTTAAGCTATCTGAATTTAATAGAGACCCAGCTCACTATAAGAAACTTGTCGAATCAATTAAGGACAATGATAAGACAATGTACAATCCAATTCTTGTGGATAAGGACCTTGTGATCATTGATGGACAAAACAGATTCCTTGCCTGTAAGGAACTAAAACTCCCAGTTAACTTTATTGTAGCTAAGGATATGCATATATTCGAAGCAGCTGACATTAACCAGGCATCTAAGAACTGGACAACAATGGACTACGCATCCCATTACGCTAACAGAGGGCGTGAGGAATACATAAAACTTCTTGACTACGCACATAAGTACGATCAGAGGATTACCGTTATAATGACATTCGGTAGGCTTAGCAAAGGCAATAGAAGCCATGGAAAGAGCGTTAGAAGCGGAAACTTTAAGTTCCGTGAAGATATTGACGTAGATGCGTTCTTTAAGCATGCTACTGAGTTTAGAGAGTATCTCTCATTCGCTAAGAAGGATTGCTTTGTTAAGGCTCTTCTTAAAATGTACATGCATGAGAACTATGACAAGGATGTCATGATGAAGAAACTCAAGAAGAATAGCGGAATCGTTCATGAGCAATCTAGGGTTGATACAATGCTGGATGAGCTTCTAAAGCTTTATAACTATAGAATGAAAAAGAAAATATCTTTCTAATGATTTTTGATAAACGCAAGAAAGAACTCGCCCTAAGATTCGTAGAAATAGTTAAGGGAAAATCTTTGGATGATCTTAAGGAAGATAGAAAGAAGAAGTTTGCCCTTCAGAAGAGAACGTTTCTAGGATGGAAAGTTTTTACTCATGCTATAGGAGGTTCTCCAGCTGGAGTTGCCTATGGAGCATATACAGATACTTCTAAGGACAAACTCATTGACACGGTGCTTAGGAGTGAATATAACACAAGTGTGGAGCATTGTAATTTGACAATATATCCAACAATAATACAAATGTAATGACAAAGATTATCACAAAAACATGGTTTAACAATAGCAAAGGAACTGTTGGCGTTGTGCTCGCTGAGAATGAATACGGACAAAAGGGTTTTATATCCAGCATCCAATCAACTCTTAGCGAAGATGATGATGCCCAGACTGTACTAGATTGGGGCTCGTCCTTATCACAATCGCAGGCCAAGGGTTTTTTTGGTGATCTAGTCGATGATGACAAATATGGAAATTTTTAAATATGCTTAAAGAGACAACTGCATTAATTCCAACAGAAGAATATGAAGTGACGGTTAATAACGGAGGAGGGCTTCCTGCTACATTTAGAGTAGACCCACTTCCACTGGACATTAAGGAAAGTGTAATTGAGGCCGAGTCACTTGGCTGCGAAGTTATCATTATGCCAGAGGTTAATCCGACTTCTATTTTTATTAAATATGGTCATGATCTAAACAAGCCAGTGAAATCTTATGGACACGAAGTGGTCGGAATTAAGATGAATCTGATGATGCAAATGCTTGGTAATTATCATCATATTAATAGGCGCAAGATAAAAAATTTCTTGTCAGACCTAAGGGCTTCCATGAAAGGGGAGTTTCCAGAAAAGTCATCATCTAAGGGAGTAGAGTGGGTAAGTGTAATTAACACTTATGAATACTAACTACTCCTAAAAAACAAAAGGGGACTTAGCGGTCCCCTTTTTTGTTTCTATCTTTTATAATTTTAGAATCCTGGCTTAAACTCTAGTGAGTCATTATATACTCTTGTGGTGTCTTTATCAAACTTAAGCTTTCTTGAAATAAGCGTGTCCACTGTGATCTCGTTGTAAATGATTGTATCCTTGTATATAGTTGTGTCCTTCTCTATGATGTTATAAACCATAGTGTCTCTCTCTATGATGTTATATACAATAGAATCTTTATACTCAGCTCCAGTAGACTCAATATTAGTAACCCTTCTTCTTCTCTCTTGCTCAAGAAGCCTGTTTACTCTATCTATCTCTTCACTTAAATTGTCAGACTCCTTCCTAGTTAGCTCCCCACTTGCAATAAGCTGATTCAAGCTGTCAAGCTCGCTAACATATCTCTTCTCCTTCTTCTGGATGTCCTTTATGATCTCATTGGCTATACTGTATAGACTATCCTTCTCACTGTGGAGATCAACTATCTCCTTGTGCTGATTATCAAACTTATCCTCATCAATCTTAAATACTCCTACCAGCATTAACAATATAACTGCTCCCACTGCTATTAAAATGTACTTAGGCCTTATTTTATTTATTATGTTTTTCATGTATCCTTATTTTTTAGTGATTTCCATGATCATGGAGCTCCTTTAGTGTCTCTATGAATTTCTGATTAAGTTCCTTATAGTCCTCCTTCAATATTCTAACCTCCTCCTGAAGTGTATCCACTTGATTAGTTAAGGTTGACTTGTTGTCATAGTATAAGTACCCCACAGCCATTAGTGCCATGAAGAGAAGTGCAACAATCGGATTGCTCGCAAATTCCTTGAATGATATTTTTGGTAATGCCATAGCTTTTTGGTTTCTTATAAATACCATAAAATTTTGACCCTTAAGCTTTTTTAAGTAACTTTGGCGCTATGAGTCAGAGTAATAAAAAAATAGAAATAGATAATTTTCATAACACGGATAAAACCAAATCGCAAGGAGGGTATGAAATTTATTACCCAGGCAATATAACTGTTACGTATGGAGGCAAAATTAGACCCTTAACAATTGATCAAAAAATTGAAAAGAATGAAAGTCTTTATAAATCTAACATGATCAAGTCAACTATGGAAGATTTTGGTAAAGCTTATCGTGAAAGAATGCTTATCTGGTCAGCTACAAGACTCACTGAGTCTATAAAGCTTAGAATGGATAATATTGAAAATAAATATTGCGCATGAGTATGATATTTAGCGTATTAAATAGACCCAGAGCTAAAATTGTATTTGACATTGAATCTCGCCAGAGAATGGCTCATGCTAATATCGTAAAGGCAGAGAGACACCCTGGGACAGATTATGCTAATACTAGACTGTTCCGTGCATGCCTGCATATTGAGAAAGAGATAGGTCTTAGAATTGATAAGATTGAAAAAAGATATTGCACATGAATCAAGAGGAGTTAGAAATACACTACAGAGCATTAAGATACTTAGAGTCAGAAATTATGCTTAAAATTTCTATTATTAAAAATAAATACTGTAATGGAAGAGAATAAGAGAGGTTTTGTCATATACACCCCTAGTGGACCTATTTCCCCTGTGCTTAGCAAAAGAGGTATGGTCTCCTGGAAAGACTTTGAGGATGTTTGGAAAGACTTTGAGGATGTTAACTTTGATGATTTAAGCAATAAACAAAAAGATATGCTGGCTTATCTTATTGGATTGGAAACTAAAAAGGAGTCAGAAATAAAAGGATACCTTGAATGCTATAGAAGAATTGAAAAAAGGTATTGCACATGAATATTGAAGATTTAGATGATGACATGCTTGAACTCCTATCTTTTTTTAGAGATGAGGAAATGAAGAACCATGGAGGCCCCTGGGAGAAAATAACTGGGTACAAAATTAAAAAGTCTGATCTCGGTCTATCCAATGATTACGTTAATCTTATGCTCACAAGAGGGTATTTTAATGCAATATTTTATGAGTGTCAAGAAGTAATTGAGTTTATAGAAAAAAAATACTGCACATGAAAGAGAAGAATAGCTTATATACAGAGAATGATTTTTCTCAGGCAATTAGCCGACTAACTAGAGATGTCGATATTCAAGACGCTCAATCTTTTACAATCCCTCTACGATCACTTGAAGAGAGAATTGAGCGTTCCATTGTAATGCTTAATAAGTCGAATGTAGCTGTACTCCAGAGAATGTATCTGGAGAGAATTGTAGAACTTCTACATAAGAAGATTAAAAGAGACTATTGCTCCTAGATCGTATATTCATCCCATGGGTCATCTGACTCTGCAGCAACACACTCATCAAAGCTCATTAAGGATGTTCTCTCACTTACATGCATGAACCTTGCCCCAGAGAATATATAATTGCCATTGGCTGACAATACTTCAACCCTCCCTTCAATACCACTTAGCACTTCCATTGCTTCTTCATCTAGAGCATCATGTCTAATCTCTATGTGGTCCCACTGCTTCATTATAGCTTTGCCGTCAACACTTACCATGCTCTTTGGTAGTGACGCCATTCTAATGGCAAACTTTATATTGCCCTGTCTTAAATATCCCATATCAGTAAATAATAAAAAATTTGGAAGTAAAATGCTAATTGCCTAATTTTGTTTACAATTAAAAATATAACAATGCTGATAAAGAATAAGAAAGATAGATCATTTACGTATTACTTACATCTAATAGCAGAGTCTCTATTATGGTCAGCATCAGTATTCCTATTACTTAATTTTATCGCAAAGTGTGTGTTTATTTTAAATATAACATCAACATCAATACCCTTTCTTGATAGAGCTATTGAAGAAGGACTATACGATGAGGCAGTTGACTTAAATGAGACTCTTACAGATGCATCTTTATCTGTAACAAATGACTCAAGCATATTTATTATACCTGTGATTATATTTGTAGCTTTTGTGAATAGGTGGTTTAGAAAATATAATATAAATGACTAACTTCAAATTAAATATGCTCCTTGCATGGGACTGGGTTAAGGATAATATCTGGATAATATTCGTTATTCTTATAACTGCATCTGTTAATATTGCATACTGGATGGGAGAAGATACAGGAGATAAGTTCACCCTATACTTTGTTGGAGTACTCATTGCACTAGGAATTTTGTTAGCACTCACGATGTTGACTGTAAATATCGTATATAGAATTAAAATAGCAAGAAGGATTAAAAGACTCACAAGAGCACAGAAGAGAGATTGGATTCAGAAAAGGAAAGTGATCAAGAATAGAAGCAAGAGACTTAAAGCGCAGTACCTGGATGGAAAGCCCATTACTATAATAGATAAGAAGACTGGAAATATTGTGGTGCTCCAGCAGGGAAAGAAGATGATCGTATCAACAATGAATTAATTATGAAAGAATATGAAAGCGATAGCCCATTCGATGATATAAAACAGTAAAAATTCCGCTGGTCATTCCGTTGGTTGATAAGCTTCTGTATTAGTTAGCCAGACTTGGATGCAGAGATATTGATATAGAGAAATTCCGCTGGTCATTCCGTTGGTTGAACTGGTTCCGAAAAATAGGCAAAAATTTGGGGAAAAAAATTTTTCAGATTGCGTTTTTCGACCCCCCCTCTTACTTTTTGGGTACCCCCTTTTTATATCACCTGGGTCAGGTTAATCCTGACAAGAGTACTATGGGATGTTATGCCTGATGTCGGGCAGAACGTTTTATAAGCCCAGGAGCTTATATTGTGGATTATAAGGTCTAGAGCTTATATTATCTGGTTATAAGGTCTCAGGCTTATATTGGTTGAGAATTATAACCAAAAAAGGTTATAATGATCACTTATAACCTAAAAAGGCTATAATATTGGTTGGGAATAATTAGAAAAAATTGGGAAAAAAAATGTGAGGCACCCTGCGCCCCATATAGGGGGTGTTTTAGTTTAGGGGCTTACTTTCTGCACGAGCCTTATATAAGCCCCTTATTTAAGCCCTTATATCCTGGTTAGGGGTCTAGTACCATTAAGCCCCTTAAATAGGCTGAGGAGGGCTTAAAAGCTCTCCCCTGCCCATCTTAGGCTATATCTATGCAGCTTGCTTTTGGTTATCCTCATCTTCGCCTTGCTTACTATCCTCAACGCCCATCATGTGGTTGCACGCTTTCTCAGCCTCTTTGGCGGCTTGAAACAATACCTTTGGGTCATTCTTTAATTTCTCAATCCAATTATTAATATACGCCTTGCTGTTGTCCATTGGCTCAACTGACAAGCCACAAATTGACATCATGAAGCAAGCGGACATTTCAGCGACTAATTCCTCTTTGCTATATTTGTGTGAACCAAACATATCAAAGTTCGCTACGCCCTCTCTATTCAATCGAGTTTCGTGTCCTGTTGAGTGAGCAAGTTCGTGAAAGAATGTAGAGTAATAACCCTCTGTTGACGTAAACAATTCTTTTTCGGGCATTGTAATATTGTCAAACATTGGTGAATAGCAAGCACGCTCACCGTTTTTGTCAAATTTAACTCTGGGTGCATCTGTGTATTGCTCAATTAACTCTTCAGCGTTATCGAACGTTTCAGCACCTTCAGGCATTTCAGGCTCTTTAAAATCAATACCTTCAACTTGTTCAGCGTTAAATACTGTGAATTCTTTTAGAAAGAAAAATGCTTTCTTTTTCTTTTCGCCACTTTCTTTGTCCTCAATTGTTTTTCTGAATATGTTCCAGTATGTAATTTTCGTACCTTTCTCACCTTTTATAACGTTACCGCCTAGTTTCTTAGCTTGCTTATACGTTAACCAATATGGGCTCTCGTATGGCATAGCCATTGTAATCCAAAGGTTAATACCTCTATACGCCTTACCGCTTACGTAATTCATTGGACGTATACCACCCGTCCAAGGCTTTTGCCATGGAATTTGACCAAGCTCTAATGCTTCAATCATTCTGTTTGTTACATCTGCATAAACGTCTGCGTTAGTTCTTTTTTTCTTAGCCATCTTAATTTGTTTTTTGTGTTTGTTCAGTAGTATATCAAGATCATTGTTAAAAGTTACAAAGTCTATAGATGATATTATTATAAAATTAGAAATTGTAACTTTTAACAGCCAAGTTGATATAGGTGTGAACAAACAAAAACAGTATTATGAAAGTAGAAGATTTTTTAGAAGCTATTAAGATTATTAGCAAAAAACATTCAACAAAATTAGAAATTAACCATGTTGAGCCAAATGGGCAAGTTAGCAAGTTTTTAGAGTCCCCAACAATTTCAATTACCGATTGTTGTGCTTCGGTTATAAATGAGCTGAAAGATGCGGGTTATAGCTTGAGTATGAAAGACGGAAAAACGATTTTAAATAGGTATTAATTTCAAAAAGCGCCATTGTTCAGTCAGTGGCGCTTTTGTAACTTTTAACAACCGATTTGATATAACAATGAAAGCAAAAAGGTCTGGGTCTGAGAGAAGCCCGAAAGAGTAGACTCCAACCTACGCCATTGTTTTTTAAAAAATGCAAAAGCAGGTCGGAGTACACTCTTCCGACACCTTTTGAGTGTCATGCCCGTATCGGTTTCCCATCTACAGTAATATATCAAATGATCTGTTAAAAGTTACAACATCATTTTATTTATAATGAATATAAATAAATCAACATTTGTAACATTTAAAATTTTGTCACGTATGACTTTAAAAAGTCGGTTGCTTTTTGTTTTGTAACTTTTAACAACCGATTTGATATTATAATAGTTACTTACTTTTATAAATTTAGAAAAACAAGTTTGTAACTTTTAACAACCGATTTGATATAACATTGTAAAACAAATAAAAATGAATATTATGAACAACACGATTAAAATTACAAGAAACGAATTAGCTGAAATGTTGAAAAACCCAAAAAAATACAGAGGGTGTAGTTTTGCAGGACTTGACATGGTAACAGAGGTTAAGCTTACTGGCGGTAAAAAGAACCCAATGCAAGGTCGAGTACAAAAAGTGCATAAAGATTTTGTAGTGATGTTATTCAGCAATAAAAATGGTAGTGCATACGGTAACATGGTAAACCGCAGAAAGGAACAAGAGGGTAAACCTGCTGACTTTGTGCCTGGACAGTTGACTTGGGGCGAAAGAACAAAAGATACTGCTCATATTAGCCACACGAACGCAAAGGGCGAATATGCGGACTACGTACAAACGATATATGTTCAACGTGCAAAGAATATGCTAGACCTTGCAGACGAAATGGGAGTTGAATTGAATGAGAATGATGCTGAACTAATGGAGCATATGAAGAGCCGAGTTGTGGGGTACGAAACGAGAAACGGAAACGTTAGCTACCTATTGGATGGACAACCTATTGCAAAGGAAGATATTGAGGGGTTGAAGCCTACAAAGAACAATGGTAAGCAAGGTGGACTTTCAGAGAAAATGAAAGTGATAGTAAGAACGCCAAAGCTTGAAAGTATTACAAGAATAAGCATGAACGGTAACCGTTACGAGATAGTAGACTAATAAGTCAAGGGGAGGGGATGCAACCTCTCCCTTTATCCTTAACCCTTGTAACTTTTAACAAGGTAGTTGATATAGTAGTGAATTAGTTAATTGAATCAAGATCGAAAGGGAGGGCTATCCATAGGCTCTCCCTTTTTTATTTACTACCTCTCCCTTTTGTAACTTTTAACAACCGAGTTGATATAATAGTGTAGGTGGGAAACTGATACGGGCATGACATTTTTAAAATGGCGGTAGAGTAGACTCCAACCTATTTTTATTTTTTTTTATGAGTATATCTCTCCCTCTTGTAACTTTTAACACTGGGGTTGATATAAGATCGTAACATCAAGCGGGTGTTATTAAGTTGACATATTAAGAGTATCACACTTGGAGCAAAAGTCTCCCTCTTGTAACTTTTAACATAGCGTTTGATATAGTATTGTAAGTCAAACGAGACTTAATAGGAACAAGTGAAATATTGACAAGCCACATAGCAAACAATAGGATGTGCAGTTAGGTAGTTAAGAATATTGCGAGGTCGCAAAGATATAACACCACACGCCACGTCAAACACCGAAGGGCTATAAAGCAGAAAGTTGATTGAGTGTTGAACTCCATTTGTAACTTTTAACAACACGTTTGATATACGTTTGAATTTAGTACGAACCAAAAACGAAAGAAAGATGAAAAAAATCTTTGGAATGTTATCGCTCATTGCGATATTGACGGTAAGCTTCACCGCACAAGCAAGCATAGAGGTCGATGCAGACAGTGATGCTGTATTTACCATAGACGAGGGGGTTTTCTCCGTAGATGTAGCAGAGGCTACCTATGAACTCTCCCCGATTGCAACAGATGTTGTGCATGAGGTCTCCCTTTGCTTTGATACAGTAGAGGTAACAAGCGCAGGAGTGTTAACTTTAGGAAGTACAGACATAGGAGGGTCGTTGGCGGAAGTCGTCCCCATTGTGCCGAGCATAGGAAGTTGCCCCGATATATTTGCACTGAATGACTTTAATGATGTAGGAGTACCCGATAAACCGATACCGCTTAGTAATGGCTTTATAAATGGCTCCCTCGATAAACCGATAAGCAAGTGTAACGATACCAATTTGAGTGAATGGTTCGGAACACATACGGGAAAGATAAGCAACCGCACAAATATTTCTTAAGAGTAAAATGACTGAACGTCCCTAAGATAGGGGCGTTCTTTATTTGTTGTAACTTTTAACAACCAATTTGATATATACCTGAACAACAAAAAAGAACACAATGGCAAAAGAAACTACATATTTGATTTCAGTTATCATTAGAGATGAGAACGGCAAGGTCGTTGAGGACAGCAAGGGCATCAAGTGCCCAGAGATTAATTTCGAGAAAACTGTTCATAACGATAAGCAGCTTGAGTTTCAAATGAAGGGGTTGCATAGAAGTTTTAAAACTTTCTTGCCTAACCATAAGATTAACATTGAAGCAGGGGTTAATAACTCTATTGGTGGCACGATTATGTGCATGGCTTCGTATTATGGTAGTGAGGACAGATTTGTGAAACACTCATAGTTGTAACTTTTAACAATTCATTTGATATACTAATATGGAACAGCAAAGCATTACAATACAGGATTTATACGAAGGGAAGGCAGAAATAACTGTTAAATTCAAGGAGCATGAAGCACCTTTCTCCGTAGAACTTATGAGCAACGAATTCAAGGGCGGAACATTTGTAGACCTACCTGACTGCAAAGTTGGGAGCTGGACTGCTAACAGATGGTTCAGAACTGATAAGGGGGCTTCATACGAGAAGTATGACAGCATAGCCAACCTAAAGCGAGGCATTACAGCTTCAGCAAAGCATAGAGGTTTTACGGTTGGGGCGTATGAGTTTAAGATGGTCGAGCAGGGCGTGACGGTGTAACAGCAGGAGCTTGTAACTTTTAACCTCTCCCTTGATATAGAGGTATGAAGAAACGAGATTTAATAAAAGCACTAGAGCGTTACGATGACGACACAGAGATTAACCTTTTCCTGATTCCTAATGATGGAAGCGAGGAGGATGGTGATGAGAATGACATAGAGATTAAGTTTGTAGGTGAGATTTACACTGGACAGCTAGAGGATGATAACATTGTGGATGTTGGATTTCAGGAGGTGAAGCCTCAAGATGGAGCTGAAGCCTGAATAGATGCAGGCGGAGGTGAGGCACTCCAGATGCGACTCACCAGAATAAGATAATAATGATGGGATACACTGGGATACTCTCCCTGATACCCTGAAAAGATATAGTTTGTTTGTTTGTTTTACACGTTACAGAGATGGCAGGGGTTGTTCCCTGCCTTTTCGCATTTGTAACTTTTAACTCTCCCTTTGATATAAACCTGAACAACAAAAAATTAAGGTATGAAAGGGTTGGTTGAATATAGTGAGCTTTCCCCTAAGGTTAAGGAAAGAGCTTTGATGAATGTTTTGGTTATGGAGAAGGAAGCTATAAGCAAGAACGTCTTAAATAGAAAGAGCCAGAGCCTGCACCAGAAGGTTAATGACAAGAATAGCTTAAAAAATATTCTAAGACAGATTGAGCTTGTAAATAAATTAAAGTCTAACAGAGAGTATTTTGAAAGAGTGGTGAAAGAGAACCTTTGCCACTTCACAAAAGAAGGATTTTATTACAGTTATATGCAAAAGCGTTTGATTCGTAACTTTTAACAAGTCATTTGATATAAGTCTGAACAACAAAAAAGGACAAGATGACACAGACGATCACAGAATACTTAACAGCCCTGATAGAGGAAAAGGGAAAGAGCTTAGAGACTGAAATTCAAGTAGAAGGACACATTGGGCTCACTTATGAGAACCTAGTAGAGTTTATAGAGCAAGTGCCTGCCCAGATGCAGAACCAGATTAAGGATACACTTGTGAAAATTGACTTTCACAATGGAGATGTATTCCACTACCTGAACCACTTAGGAGAGGGAATGGCAAAGCAGGTAGAGAGTGACATGGGGATGTAGCCCCCATGTTGTAACTTTTAACGAGGCATTTGATATATTACTGAACAATAAAAAAGGACAACATGGCATTAGGATTCGACACACCGTCAAAAAGAAAGAACGAAGAAATTGACAAAGCTAACCAGAAGTCACAGTCAGGAGAAGTAATGGATAAAGTTAATGAGATTGGGAGTTTGATTATTAGTGATGAATTTCAAATGTTACCACCTCAGAAGAGAGTTGAGATTCTTGACACGTTCGCTCACTATGCGTCAATAGCTAAAAACAGCCTGTTGTAACTTTTAACAAACCATTTGATATAAGGATATGAAAACAATTATAGCTTACATAGTAGGATATGAGTCATGCCCAGTAAATGGTGGAGCCTCAGGTTTCGAGTGGTACACAAATGAGAGTATTGCAGACCAAGACTATTTTGATACTCTTAAAATGTTTATGAACAGTTCGCAGGAGGTTTATCAAGGTGAGTTAGAGATAGAAGTTAGCGAAGACTATTCAGGAACACTAGACGAGCGAGAGGGACTGACAGAGAGGGTAGAAACTTTTCTTGAAGAGAATGATTGGAATAACGCATTTAAAAAGAAAGAGGGATGTTTTAAAGCAATAAGACATAAACTCACTCTGTAACTTTTAACAACTCATTTGATATAAGGACATGAGCAAAGCAAAAGATTATAATTTCAAGCCATTACCAGATGAGGTATTTCTGAAGGGAAAGCCATTCAAAGGGGAAGCAAGTTTTGTAAATGGATACAATGGTCACACCAAGACGGAAGACGATTCTATTCTTTGCGCCCTGATTGATAACAGTTGCTGGAAAGATGGAAAGCCGAACGCATTGACTAATGCAGATGGTGATTTAATTCACTATGAAAACCGAAGAGGGCAGAGTTTTAAGTTTTAAACAAAAAAGGTTAGGTAATTTTGAGAAATATCTCTATATTTATACTAAAGAATTAAGAGATGACTATTAACCAAGCAATTGATCAATTAACGTCTGGGAAGAAGCTCACCCCAGATCAAGAAAAACTAAAGGTCTCCCTTATAGATGCAAAGATTCTCGTAGGAGGTAGAGCCAGAATAGAAGATGAGGAAGCAGTCCAGAAAGTTCTGGAGCAGACACCAGAAGAAAATAACCCAGCATAACAGCTGGGTTTTTTGTTTGTAACTTTTAACATCTCCCTTGATATAGTAACATGAGCAACAAGAAAGTAATTAACGGAGCATTAAGAGAAGTAACTGAATACAAAGATATTGAGATTCAGGTTGGAAGCTTTGAAGGACACCCTATTACAGAGGTTATCACCGCAGAGGAGCAGAAGGAATTTGTTAAAGGTGGATATGGAACTGTTTCTGACTTAATTGATATTGAGCAATCAAGCTACAGAGATTGGCAGTGTGACTGTTAAAAGTAGATTTGTAACTTTTAACGTCTCCCTTGATATAATTTTGTAACGAAAAAAACAGATATGAAAATAATTGTAAATAAAAGCGCAGCTCAAGAGAGAAAAGATCAAGTCATTGGTGAGATATTAGCCAAGGCTAAGGATTGTGCTGAGAGAGGAGTAAACAATTTCATATACCAATTCAAGGAAGGTGAAAGAGCAAGCTTTCCACCACCATTACTTATATTCTCCATTGAGAGTGCGAGTGAAGGAACTGTTAAGTGTGCCTACAGAGGTGACCACGGAACTCATATGAAACTTATAATTACAGAACCTAAGTAATGGAGCAGAAAGTAATTACCGCAAGAAGTGCGAGAGAACTTAACTCTAAGATTGAGGATATGATTGCTGATGGGTGGGAACCCGTTGGCGGTCATACCATGACAGTAGAGGATGAGTATGCACAGTACGCTGGTTCACAGTACAGACGCACGATAAGAGTGCATGAGTTTCAGCAGACCATGAGAAAGTTGTAACTTTTAACATCTCCCTTGATATAGTGGTGAATAAACATCATTTAGATTATGAGCAATAAAGAGCAAAAATTACAAGAGGAACTTGACACATTAAAGAGTGCTGTAGTTTCATTTATTGAAAAGGTGAATGAGAATACTACAAGTCTTTGGAAAGCTGATATTAGTGAAGCAGAGGATTGTGTGGTTCTATTCCCTTGTTCATTACATTCAGACCCTGATGATGAAAACACAATTGAAGAGTTTGATGGAATTCAAGATAAAATTATTAAGCTAGAAAAACTTGTAAAATAAAAAATTACCCAGCGCTGTAACTTTTAACAGATAATTTGATATAAGATCATGGAACAAGAGATTAAAAACTTTATAGAGAGCAACTCATGGTTTGAGGTAGAGGAAGCTGAGAACGGATTTGTAATGGCTGCAACGAGAGATAACGGAAACGTTGGAGATGAAGAAGTTGGAGAAAAAGATATGCAAAAGGCATACGAATTAAAGAAACTCATAGAAGATAAGTTTGATGCTACTTGTGAAGTAGAGGAGGTTGACGAATGGGCACACCTCAACGTTAACTTGTAACTTTTAACAGATCAATTGATATAAGAATATGAAATTTGAAGACAAGTATAACACCCTGATCAATGACATACAAGTGACAGTAGAAGTCCTTGCAGATCATAAAGGAGAAGACACTAGCAGACATTATTCAGAAAAGGTTTTAAAGCCTGATGATGACTTTATGTTCAACCTTGATGTAGGGCACCCAAGTGGTTCTTATGTCACGGAGGTAAAGAAAGACGGATTAGTTAGTAACTATGGTCACGTATATAGCTTTGATCAGTTAGAATTAGAGAAAGTGTGTCAATTAGTTGACCACTTAAAAGAAAAATATAAATAGAGCATTTGTTTGTTGTTCAATGTTTGTTCAGAGAAAGGAGGTCACGTTGTTGATCTCCTTTTTCATTTTGTAACTTTTAACAGATCAATTGATATAAGATCATGGACAACAACTTAGAACATATTTGCACTTGCAACAACTGTGGGAACTTGTTAGTAGATACGAACCCACAAGTAGGAGCAGAACAATTTAACCTCACTGGGATTTATACAAAAGAGCTTGTAGATCACGATTGCCCAGTCTGTGAAACAGATGGCTACCTTATGGACTTGAATTCTAAGGAAGCACCACTACAGACAGCAAGAGCATTGTGGCAGAGCCTGGGAAACATTCCAGTAAATGATGAGGAAGAGATTGATGAGGATTTCATGGACTTTCCAAAAGGAACTGATGTATATTACATTTGGCATTGGTTCGAGGAAAAGTTTAACCTTTCAGTAGCTAAGGACTTAATGGGATTTGATTAGATTGTAACTTTTAACAACAAAATTGATATAAGATCATGAAAAAATTATATTACACAGTCGATAAAGAACTGCAGGACATTGATGGAATTGAAGAAACAACGGGTCATAAGACAGTAAATGTATATAACTTAGTTGAAGGCGAGATTGTTTCGCTTTTTGAGTTAGAAATGTTAAATGAAGATAATAGCGAGGATGCTATTTTCCACCACCTTGATGCTCGAATGAATGGTGAAGATATTGAGCCAGAGGATAGAATTAATTTTGGAAACATTAATGCAAAAGATATTATATTTGTGAATTTGTAACTTTTAACGCACGTATTGATATACCAATGAACAAAAACATTGAACAATATGTGCAACAAGAGTACTGATACAAAGCTCGCAAGAAAGTGCGACAACTGTGGCAAGGGCATGAATAAAGGCTATTGCTGGGGTGATGGAGAAGGTTATGCTTGTTCTGATGAGTGTCTGTTTGTAGATGGCTATACGCCAGAGCAGAGAGATAAGGATTATGAGAACGATGCTATTTACTGGACAGAGTGGGAGGAATTGGATGAAGATTTCTACTATACACCAGAAGGAGAAGAAATAGAAACAGCCTAAGGATAACAGCCCCCAAATGGGGGTTGTAACTTTTAACAAGTCATTTGATATACTCACATGGACACAACAGAGAAATTACAGATCAAGGTTCAAGACGAAACCAAAGGGAAGCACAACTATGTTACCAGAAACTTGCTTGATTGCATGAAGTTCTGGAATAGAGAAGGAGAGAAGGCTATTGAAAAGAATAAGTCTGGAGAGTGGGGAAGCAAAGAAACCAACCAGATGGCAAAAGAAATGCAGCCAGATGATTTTCTTCTGGAAATGATTCTGGGAGATTGCAGAACATTTTGCAAGTCTGATAAGGCAGATGAAATTGGAGAGTTTGAGTGTGGACGTACCAGAAGCCACGTCTGGGTTCACCAGAATGGAGAGAGAGTTCTAATGTTCCACGCATAGGTGTAACTTTTAACAAGTCATTTGATATACTGACATGAACAGAAACAAGAAAAAGCTTATAGCAGCCAGAGAAGCCTGCCAGAACGCAAAGGTAGGAGAAGAGATTTCCTGCCCTTCTTGTGGTACAAAATTCGTTAAGAAGTCGTACCAGTCAGTATTTTGCAAGAGCAAGAGAGGTACACGGTGCAAGGATAATTATTGGAACAACGTTGACCCTAAGAAGCGAAACAATAGAACCAGAATTTCACCTGCAAATGCCAGATACCACAAAAACGTTATAGTTCCCAGAGAAGCACGCAAAAGAGGTTTCCCAGATGTTGAGTCAATGAGAGAACATGAGTTAGATTTTGACGGTACATGGGATGCTCACCAGTGTTCTGTTGGAATTTGCAACATTTGCGACTTGAGATATGACTATTGCAGATGTGGAGAAGGTGCAGATGGAGTGTAACTTTTAACAAGTCATTTGATATAAGAACATGAGAAATCAAGTATTAATAGTAGGAGCTCCTGGGATAGGTAGAAGTCTTTCAGCAGCAAATGAGATCGAGGAACTTCTTCGATACGTTGGAATGACAATGGAAGAGCCTATAATGATAGGAGGAGAGTTGACTAATGGTCACGACATTCAGGAGAAGATTCTTGGAGTTAAGGAACGACCAGAGCCAATGAAGCTTGAGATTACAAGAATGGAAATGCCAGAACTTGAGTATATTCCAACTAAGAAAGAGGTTGAGGAATACCACCCTTTCTCTAAATTTATGGGAAAGAAAAGGTGGCAACGATAGTTTTGTAACTTTTAACAACCGAGTTGATATAAGACTGAACAATAAAAAAGGACATTATGACAACTGAAGTAATTAAGAGTGATTTTAGAGTAGTGGCGATTGACGAAACACGTCACTGGAACAAAGATATTCAAGAGGCTTGTGGAACTATTAAGACTGTCTATTTATTTGACAAGTCAGTACAGACATTTTGCTGTGAGATTACGCCCTCTTATGCACTAACGCCTTTGTATTATATTGCAGAGAATGAGATTAGTGATGAAATGCACGAAACTCTACAACAAGAGTTACCGAATGAAGTTAGTCATTTTCACTGTTCAGTAGTTGATGAACTTGAGAGTGAGAGTACAGAGAATGACATTGACTTTGAGAGTAGCGAGAGTGAGGAGTACCAAGAGCATTACGCAGAAGTTGAGGAGTATTGTAACGCAAACCATTTAATTTAATTGACATGAGCAGATTTGGGCAACAATTAGAGAAAAAGATTAAGGGAAAGATAATGGGCATTAAGAATGGCTCAGTTGAATCAAAGGGGTCAGGAGTGAATGACCTCATCAAAAAACTAAAGGGCGTTGATGAAGCGTCCGCAGATAAGCTTCAAAAGGATTATATTGAAGCAGTAAAGAAAGCAAACGAAAAGAAATGAAATATACTGTAACTGACATTCAATACGACACTGATGGCGAGGAAGTAGATTTACCAACTGAGTTGGAAATTGAAGTGCCAAATGACCTTGAGGGTCAAGAAGCTGATGACTTCATAAGTGATAAGATTTCAGATGTAACTGGGTTTTGTCATAAAGGATTCTCTACTTCGCCTGACATAAAATAATATTCCTAAGGTGCGGGTTTGTCCTCCGCACTGTTGTTCAAAGCGTGCCTCCACAGTCTAGTATCTGTGGGGGTTTCGCTGTTTCTTGTAACTTTTAACATACCAGTTGATATACTACTGAACAAACAAAAAAGATATTATGAGCAACGAGATCAGAAAATTTGACAGACACGCTAACATGGACGCCCAGACAAGAGAGAAGATTCTGGAGCTGATACAAGCACTTACTCTATTGAGTGCCAGAAAAGGCGTAGAAACATTCAGTACTAAAAACTTCCTATATGGGTTCTTTGATGGGTATGACTACTCAAATATACTTCCAGAAAATGAGGAAGCACAAGAAATTAAAGAAAAGGATTTTGACCTTTACCTAAAGATTCTGGGAGTTTGCTACATTGTGAGCAAGTACCCAGACGGAAGCACCCAGATTTAATTCTGGGGTTTCCTTGTAACTTTTAACACCCCAGTTGATATATTAGTGTAGGTGGGAAACCGATACGGGCATGACATTCTCTGAATGGCGGAAGAGTGGACTCCAACCTGCCTGCCTTTTTTATATAGCCTAATCTGGGGCTTGTAACTTTTAACATACCAGTTGATATACTACTGAACAAACAAAAAGGACAACATGATACAAGAGAACATTTTCACAGTAAAGAGATATGAAGTAGAGCACAACCCATTCGAGCCACAAGGCAAGCAGTATAGTAATGCTGTTGGGTACGGCTCATCAACCAGTCCCAAGAAAGCTTTTGAGAAAGCCCAGAAGATGTTCTGGAAAAGCGCTAACGGTGGAACTCCGATTCTAGGAGCGTTCGCTATGTTTAAGGGTGGAAAGCTTATTAAAGGAAGCTGGAATGAAACTAACCAAAAGACCTTTGAGAGTTTCAAAAAGAAGCATGATGAAGACAAGGAGCTGGAAAGGCTCATTGCTGAGGAAGAGGGGCTGGCAGCATAGTCCCTTTTGTAACTTTTAACATACCAGTTGATATAAGATCATGGGAAATAAAAGAAACGCTTCGATTGGTATTTATTACTTATTTACAATTTTGATTATTTCAGGGCTAGTTGCCTTAGGTCATATTTTGTAACTTTTAACAACCCAGTTGATATAATACCATAACAAAAAAGGGACATTATGAGTAAAGACATGAAACATATTCAAACCTTCGATGAAGCAATGACAGACTTCGATATTCACAGTTACGATAAGTACCTAGTGATGTTCTCAGGAGGTAAGGATTCAGTGGCATTATTTCAATACCTTGTTTCAGAGGGCGTTCCAATGGACAAGATTGAGCTTTGGCACCACGATATTGACGGTGATGTTAAGGTAGGAGGTAAGAACTTCATGGATTGGCCGATTACTAAGGCGTACTGTAAGGCATTTGCGGACGCATTTAACGTACCCATTTACTTCTCATGGAGGGAAGGAGGGTTTAAGCGTGAGATGTTGCGTAATAACCAGCCTACTGGCGATACGTTCTTTGAGGACGAGAACCATGAGGTAGTTCGTATTGAGAGCCGTAAAGGAGAGCGATACAACAACACCAGACGTAAATTCCCACAAGTTAGTGCGGACTTGCAGACCAGATGGTGCAGTGCATACCTAAAGATTGATATTGCTGCCAGTGCCATTCGTAACCAAGACAGATTCAAAGGGATTCGCACATTGGTACTCACTGGAGAGCGTGGAGAGGAAAGTTCAGCCAGAAGTAAGTACAACATTATTGAAGCTGATAGAGCTGACCTAAGAAACGGAAAGAAGCCACGTCATGTTGACCACTTCAGACCAATTAGAGACTGGGAAGAACAGCAAGTATGGGATGCTATGAAAGCATTAAATGTACGACCTCACCCTGCCTATGAAATGGGATTCGGACGAGTAAGTTGCATGAAGTGTATTTTCGGTAACGCTGCCCAGTTCGCAAGTGCTGCCAAGATTGACCCAGAGGGAACTAAGGAGATTGCAGACTATGAAGAAGAGTTCGGTGTAACCATTAAGCGTAAGGTAAGTGTAAATGAGCTTGTGGAGAAAGGAGAGCCATACGAAGCGATTACAGACGACCTTGCAGAACTTTCAATGTCTCATATATATACAAAGGATATTATTATGCCAGAAGGAACATGGAAGCTCCCTGCTGGAGCATTCGGAGAGAGCTGCGGACCGATTTAATACAAGCACTCCCTAAAGCATTAACCCTCCCTAGTGGAGGGTTTTTTCTTTATAAAACTTTCCCTGGATTTGTAACTTTTACCAGGGACGTTGATATACTACCAGGAGCACACCCTGGGACTTTACCAGGAGCTCCCTGGAGCACGAAGCATTACGCTTCAACCTGGTAACCCCAGAGCTCCCTGGATTAAGGAATTTATTCGTGTTTATATATTCGTGTTTTAGAGTGCCCTGGGTTTCGTGTCCCAGGGCATTTTTTTTGCCTGGTACTCTTGACTTTGTTCCAGGCATTTCTTATTATTATCTATACGTGGGGGTAGCTCAGGTGGTAGAGCAACCGACTGAACATCGGTGTGTCGCTGGTTCAACTCCATGCCCCCCACACAACCACATAGTTTTAAAGTTAAGGCTCCCAGATTATTCTGGGGGCTTTTTTTGTAACTTTTAACTTCTGGATTGATATAAGATCATGAACAACTTAGAACAAAAGAAGATTGCATTTAAGCTTAAGGAGGATGATCATTTACCAATTCTGGTTTCTGTACCTCTTGATGATTCACAGAGTGAGCTACTTGATGTTGAGAATGATTTCTTAGACCTCACCATTGACATGAAGAAAGACCATGTTCTGGTAGGCAAGGTGGTTTACCATAACCCAATAGAGGGAATTATGACAGTTGAGGTTGAGCAGCCACAAGTAAGTATTGAGCTGGATGCTGACTTATTCGAAATAGAAGTACTTTGAAGCAGTTGTGGAGAGTGACATACCGTTCTATTCTGGATAATGGGCTACTACGGTACAATTATATGAATATTGGATTTGATTCACCAGAACAAGCCCAGAAGGAAATTGATAAGCTCCAGAAAGAATATGATAAGAGGTGGTCTGGTTATACAGATGAAGAAATTCAGCATATGTGTCTTAATGGAACTAGAGCTTGCACTTCTATGGTTGGAAGAGATTATAAGGTAGAGCCAGTTAAACTCATGCAGATGTAACTTTTAACATATGGGTTGATATATGCTTGAACAAAAACAATAAGCATATGGAATTTAATGTATCAATTTTAGCTGGAAAAAGATATGACTTCACAGTTGAGGCTAACTCAAAGAAAGAAGCATATGACAAAGCAGAAGAACTCTATAATGAGAGTGAGGGCTACCCAGATGTAGATTCAGAGATTGACCACGAGACTGTGGTTCATGGAGCAGATGAAGATGAAACGTTTGACTACCTTATTCTGACAGAGGATAATGTCTGGGCAAGTACTGGAAAAGGAGCTAACCAGAAAGAGCTGGAAGATGACTTAGAAGAAGTTAGCCAGAGACTGGACGGAGCAAAGCTCATGGTTGTGAAAGCACCTAAATTAGAAATTTTTAGCGCATAGTCATGAAGAAACTTTATTACACAATACACCCGAACTATCATTGTCGAGAACTTCATATTTATGAGATTGTGGACAACGTTCCAGTCTTATTTGAAGAAGCGACTGGCGAAACATATGAGGATTCAGAGGACGAGGATAAAGCTAATATTCAAAAACACCTTGCAGAGGAAAAGGGATTAGCAGAGTCTGATTATACTCTAACACTCTTATGAGAAATTATTCATGATTACTTTTTTTACCACCATATGGAGAGATTCATATGGTGGGTTTTTAGTTTGTAACTTTTAACATGGTGAATGATATAACACCAAAAAAAAGTTATGAAATCAATTACGATTAGAAACTTGGTGCTTCAGTTTGACGCTGATCAGATTACTTCTGGGAGCGAGCTAGAGCAGGCACAACAAGCTATTGACCTTATTAATGGAGTGCTCCAGAGAGAGCCACATGGATTGAGCGTGCAGATAATGTCTTCTGGGCTGGATGATTCAGATGTAAATGGTGAAGCCCCAGCGGATGACCCAGATTGGATGGTCGATAGAATTACAGAAATTATTAGAGAGTGGGGCGAAACCTCAACCTATGAGCTAGAAGCTGATTGTTCACCTTGCTTATATTCACATGGGAACAAGCCAAATACCAGCGCACTTGTTGAGAAGTTTGACCTTACAACTTGTCTTGTTGTTACCTATGTAGATGAGATAGAGACCAGTGAGAACTGGGTAAAATATGAGGACTTGGATGAGGAAGTATTGCACCAGATATATGATTTGCTGGAGCCTTGGGATGTAGAGAACCACAAGACAAGAAAAAGGTGTGAAGATTAAGTTGTAACTTTTAACGGACCCTTTGATATATGTTCAGAGGGTCCATTAATGGGCCACGTTCTTTAACATACGATGTAGGGACCATAGCAGCTGACACATGTCTAGCGCTGGGGACCTGACAGCTGGCAGCATGCATGCATAGGCCTTAAGGGGTTTTGGCCACATGTAGAGCGCTGCGGACCTTAAGGGGTTTTGGTCCACACGAGCGGCCAGCGGATAATCATCATAGTTAACGTATACAAACAAACGATGTATACTTAAGGACCCTTAAGGGGTTTTGGGTCCTTTGAAATTGGGGCCAGCGCTTTAAGGGGTTTTAGCAGCTGGCCCTTTTTTTATGCATGCAAGTTTGTAACTATTAACAATTCATTTGATATACCAGTGTAACGTAAAAAAACAAATAGATATGGCAGGACACTTACCAATAGGTCAAGCTGGATTTGACCTATGCATTAAGAAGATTTTTTCTAAGAAGAAGATCAAAGAGATGATAGACTTTGAAAGGAGTTTTGATGAGAAGCTAGGCTGCATGGTGCAGAAGCTTCCAGTGAATGAGTATAGAATGGATGAAGAGCATGGAAAGAAAGATTTCTTTGTGATATACTTCTATAAGAATGATATAGACAACTATTCATATGAAGTTCACCTTGATAAGGAATTAAATGTTAATGAGGTATACTTGGTTATGTAACTTTTAACACACCAGTTGATATAAGATCATAACGTAAAAAACAAATAGATATGGCATGTGATTTATATTGTCCTGAGTGTGGAGAGAACTTAGGAAAGGACACCGAGAATGATGCCTTAGCATATTGTGGCACTTGTGGTGAAGAGGAAATTTACAACGAGAGAGGTGACACTGATGATATGGACGAGGAGGACATTAAGAAGTTTAAAGCCATGAAGCGGAAACGCAGGCGTGGTGGCAGCATTATTAGAACTTATGGGGGCAGGCGTTTTTAGCCCCCTTTGTTTTGTAACTTTTAACATTCCATTTGATATACTAATAACAAAGGGCCTGAAGCTGAGATAACTTCGGAAGAGTAGACTCCAACCTGCCTTATATTTTCCTGCCCAGCCCCTTTGTAACTTTTAACGCTGGGGTTGATATACCAACATGAAAGAAACTTTTGACAATAAGAAAGTACCAGCTAGATGTTGGTATTACTTGCTGGACTTCAATGATAGGACAAATAAGAAGTTCATTCTGGAGATAGAGCCAGAGTGCGAGGGGCGTTTATTCATGCTTACATTTGATCAATTCTGGAAGCTATGGAAAGTAGCTACAGAATTTGAGCTTGCTCAGGATTGGAGAGAGTTTGAGTAACTTTGTAACTTTTAACATTGCATTTGATATAGTAATGTAAAACAAAAACTTTGATATTATGGACTACAAAAAACCAAAACAATTATTCGGACGTAAAAATAGCAAGACTATTAAGGGCGAGAAAAAAGGGTGGATTACATTCATTATGTACCTTGCACCGCATAAGCAGAATAGCAAAGGTAAAAATATTTGTGCCAAAGCTTCTGAGGGTTGTGCTGCAGCTTGCTTATACAATTCTGGATTCGGAGGTATGTACAATTCAGTACAGCAGGCTAGAATTAATAAGACTGACTATTTCTTAAATGAAACTCAGGAGTTTCTTAAGCAGCTTGATAAGGAGGTTGCAAAGCTTGTAAAAAAGCATAAGGATGACAACATTTGTTTCAGAATAAATGGTACGTCTGACCTACCTTTTGAGAACTTTAAGATTCGTGAAGGAAAGAATATTATGGAACTGTACCCTGAGGTTCAATTCTATGACTATACAAAGATAGCAAGTCGTTTCCATAAGGAACTACCAGCTAACTACCACTTGACTTTCAGTAGAAGTGAAAGCAATGATGAAGAGGTTGACTTGGTGCTTGCTGCAGGTGGAAATGTAGCCGTTGTATTTGACGAACTACCTGAAACGTACAAAGGTTATAAAGTAATTAATGGCGACCTTTCAGACTTGCGTTTCAAAGATGAAGAGAACGTTATTGTAGGACTTAAGTACAAAAATAACACAGGCAAAGGTGCTGACAATAACATTGCATTCGAGACTGGATTCGCACTTCGCAAGGCTGAGTTAATTGAAGCTAGAGCTGCAGCATAAGTCTCCCTTATAAAATTACAAAGCTCCAGGATTCTCCCTGGGGCTTTTTTACTTTGTAACTTTTAACGTCTCCCTTGATATAATAATATGAGCGAGAAAAATAAATATAAAACAAAAGCAGGAGCAATGAGAGGTGCTAGAATATTACTTTCTAACCTTCAGAGTAGAATTAATAATGACCCTTCACAGTTTTGCGAAAATTATGGGCAAAGTGAAATTCTTGAATTTGAGGATAGACTTTCAGAATTACATTATGTTGACCAGTGTGACGTTAAAGATATTTTAATTCGAGTTTCTTCAATGACTCCCCAGTAATTTGTAACTTTTAACGTCTCCCTTGATATACTACTGAACAACAAAAATAGAATATTATGTTAACAGCGAATTACTTTACAAAAAACCAATTACCAGTTGATCATGTATTAACTGAAGAGGACAAGAAGGCACTTCTTGAAGAGAATAAGGAAGGAAACTTTTCTTACTTATGCTTGCTTAAGGAAATGTTAAGTTATAAGCATGTAGACGTTGCTGACGTGCTTCATGGATGGAGCGGGGTGAAATTAGTAGAACTCCCTGAGGGCTATACCGCACAAAGGGTATAGTCTTTTGTAACTTTTAACGTCTCCCTTGATATAATATTATGGAAAGCATAAGAGAACGGCATATAGATATTAGGTCCAGCTTCATGAGTTGGGCAAATAGTGACAACGTGATCAATACTGAGAAAGGTTATAGAACACAATGTAGTCAATATACTATAGTCTTTGCCTCCCTTGCTAAGCTTTACAGGTATTTCATTAAAGAATATGTAAAGTGTAACTTTTAACAAGTCATTTGATATAGTAGTGTAGGTGGGAAACTGATACGGGCATGACATTTTTAAAATGGCGGTAGAGTAGACTCCAACCTGCCTTATATTTTTTTACACAGCCCAATTTGCGTAACTTTTTTACATGTAGTGAAACATAATGTAACTTTTAACAGATCATTTGATATAAATACAGACAACAAAAAAAGAAAAGATTATGAAAAAAGTAAATTTAGATAAGCATATTTGGGAAGGTTGGACTGTTCGAGCTTTTATTGAAGAACTTGAGCTTATGTTTAATATGATTATGAGAAACCAGTCGCACATTAAACCGTTTGAAAGCAGAGCGGAATTAAAAAAGTGGTGCATGGAAAACCAGCCGTATTACAAGAAGTATATACCAGATGTTGTAAACTATTTTGCCCAAAAAGCAGGATTGTCTTAATTGTAACTTTTAACAAGTCATTTGATATACTATTGAACAACAAAAAAGATAAGCATTATGAGTTACGAAATTATTTACGATAAGCAATTTGTTAAGGCAAAAGATAAATTCATTCCAATGATACTTGCAGGTAGCAATAATTGCACTGAGTGGTCGCCTTCTGGAAAGGAAAGACGTGCGAGAAGTTGGTGGAACTTTGCATACCTACTTGATGGTGCAATAGCAGGTGCTAAGGAGGATATGCTTAAAAAGCAGGAGGAAGTAAGACAAGGTTATATTGACCGTTATGGTGACGAGTATGACGATAAGAGCTTCGGATATTACAGTGGACTTTCAATTAATGGAGGAGGATGCAACGCAACGTATGGACAATACAAGGGTGTTGTGAATACTGGATGCAAAAAAGCATTGACAGTTGAGCAATTAGCTGAGGAAGGCGTTTACCTGAACATTCATACCTACTCTTCTGATAAGACAAGAGAAGCTTTAAAAGAGCAAGGTCTTGAGCCAGTTAGCTTTTCACCTATAACTACTGAGCAATTGCTTGACTTCATTGAGAACGTTGAGCCTAAGTACAGAGGTAAGAAGGAAGGTAACCTATACATTAGTTTCAGTGGTATGCACGAAAGCAAGCCAAAGTGGATTAGAAGAAGGTATTTTCCAGCTAAGCCAAAGCCAGACAAGGTTGTGGTTAACTCTAAGGCTGGATATGCAATTAAGATAGTTGACAAAGAAAATTCCAGTACGCTTGGATACCTAAATTCTTATAAAGGAGGTTCATTTAGATACGCTTCCTACTCTAAGACTGATGGCAAGCAATACCTTGACAAGAAGGAGGCTGACCGAGTAGCAAAGCTGATGAACAAGAGAAGAGGAGTTTCATTTGACTTTCAAGTAATTCTCGTGGAGTACGGAAGAGAAAGAGGATTCCTTGTAACTGAAGAGCAAGCTAAAAATATAAGTCTCCCTGAGCCAGAGCCAGAAGTTGAAATGACTGATGAAGAGTTAATAGCTTCGCTGGACGTTAAGACAGAAGGTGAGGAAGTAGCTAACTTCTTTGACCCAGAGCAAAAGTGTTTTCTTGACCCAGTTGGAGTAGCATTGCATGACTTCATTAAAGGTTGTGAAGTTACTGAGAAGTACGATAAGATGCGGCAGGCACTTGGGATATTCAGAGAAAAATACCCAGAAGAATATTACGTATTACTTGACTAATGAGTTTCAAAAAAGGTATAGTATTTTATAAGGTCTCCCAGCCCTTGTACGAAAAGTATAAGGAGCTGGATAGCCCTATTATTAGATGCGCAGCTAAACGTGTTAGAATTATAGATGGTGATGATCTTCTAAATTTAGAATTTCTACAAGAAGACGGGACCGATGAACAGTCGTTTAGCTTCTCTCTCCCTTTCACCCAGAAGAACGTTGAGGAACATCTTGCAGAACTGTTTGAGCAATTCTCCCTTGAGTTGTAACTTTTAACAAGTCATTTGATATATCAACATGAGCAAAAAGAACATACCATTAAAGCAAAAGACAATTACCAACTCACTTGGAATTTATTACCGAGCGATGGAAACAGAGAATTTTGTATTCTTTGTCAACTTCCTTGAGAGTGATGAGAACGGACAAGTTAAGATGTACCGCAAGGAAAAGGATAGCCTTTCGCTTGTGAGTGATAACTACTTCGCTTCTGTTGGATTGCATGAAGAGTTAGAGGAAGGAAATTCAACGTGGATGTCTTCTCGAATGAAGAAAGAATATGAACTAATGAAAGAAGCAGAAGAATTGTAAGAGATAGTTTGTAACTTTTAACAACTCATTTGATATACCAACATGAATAGATATGAATTTTTTAATAACTGTGTAAGCTGGGATAACTCAGACGTTGAAAGTCTTGATGAAATGATTGATCAAGAAGAAGAGATCAGCTACGAGGAGCTAACCAAGCACGTAACAGAGGAGCAATTGGATGAACAGTTTCCTTTTTACAGAGACTGCCCTTTGACTCTTGAGAAGGACTGGAGCGTTAGATACTTCAAGTCTACACTTCACGGAAAGCCTTGTATATTTGTAAGGCACTCAGCTATTGAATATGTATTTAAACCTGTATTATGAACAAAACATTAGCATTAGAATTCGGAACCAATATGTTTGGTAAACTTAAGCCAGATGTTAAGAAAAGACTAGAGGCTGTGATAGAAAACCCATGTCAAAAAACATGGGAGGATGCCTACTCAATTATTCTTAACTCAGACGGAAAGATGACCACACTTTGGCAAGCAGTAATTAAGGTAGATTGGATGTTTCCAACAAGAAAGCCGCTTGATTCTGACTGGGAAAAAATACCCAACAGAGAAACAATAATTGAAGCTATTAACCTAGCTGTATTTAAAGGTAGCAGCAAAAAAGATTTAAACTGATGAAAAATAACACACACATAATAGTTTTAGGAGTAGGAGAATCAATTGATAGAACTACGCTTGAAAGAATACAGGGCGAAACATTTAACTCTCCCGATCATGCTAGAAAAGAAATTGACCCAGAGGGCAAAGCTGAGATAGGAGTTTATTCTCTGTCTGAGTTCATGGATGCCTGCAACAATACTGATTCTGATGCAGAAGAAGAATTGGCTATTAATATAGCTAAGTGCTGGATTGGTTATGTAGAGATTGAGGAGGCGGAAGATGAGCCTAAATACATTCTTACTGATAACGAAAAGATTCACGTTGTCGGTTCTCACGGAGTCTCCCTTAGTTCAAAGATTCAGGAAGAAGACCTCCACGAGTATAGCATAGCCCATAGAGAGAGCTTAATTGAAGACCTTTACCGATGGATTGCTGAAGGTAGCAACCAAGCCCAGATGATGAAGGATGACCTTAGAATGTTGGAAGACTTGGAAGATGATTACATTTTCAGCTCAAACTCTACCAACTCATACATTAGTTCTGAGTCTCCAGAGTTTAACCAGACATGCGAGGAACTGATTGAAATTAATGAGAACTTGTAAGCGAAGCGGAAAAGCGCCAGCTTGTAACTTTTAACATTGGGTTTGATATACTCACATGGAAGCAAAAGATTTGACACTAGAGATTAACCCTAAGTTCATTGAAGGTGATGAGAACAACTTCAAGTTAGGAAATATTAAATTCATGGTAACGCCACCTTTAGATAAGGACTACTGGCAATTCCGAGTTAGGGTTCACGATGACCAAGAGATTGCAGGATTCCCAAAGTTTAGTCAGATAGGAATTGGCTTTGCTAAGGAGGATGAATGGAACACTAACTTACCTTCTAGCTGTTCAGCTAAGAAGATTTTCGAACACATTAAAGTAAATAAGCGATACGCTTCTATTCCAGATGAACTTTGTATTGCAGCGATTAAGTTAATTCAGAAAGCTGTTAAGCAAATGAATAAGGCAGAGCGTGAGGCAAAGAATATGACCATTTTAAGCGTGGTTCCAGAGCTGTTTGATGACAAAGGTAAGGAGATTACCCAAAAGGCTTTTAAAGAGGTTGTATGGTACGCTGGTTCAAAGAGACGAAAGAGTAGTCATGTAATGCTATTCGGTCAAGGTGAGCGTGGCTATAAGTACAAGGCTCACATTATAGGAGGCACAAAGGCACAAGCCCTTAAAAGATTCAAGGAAATGATTAGAGACCATGCGCTAGGTATGGAGAAGCCCAACATTCCTTGGAGAGGTGAAGGCTTCGATTATGCAGCAGAAGGTGCTAAGATAGGATTTGATGGCTCATTTGCATAGTCTCCCTTGTAACTTTTAACAAGTCATTTGATATACTCATATGGAAAAGGAAACTACATACGCAATAGAGATTGAAGTGAGAGACGAAAAAGGTAAAATACTAAGGTCTCCCGACAATGGAGTAAAGCAACCTCGAATGCAATTCGACCTTAAAGTTAGAGACGAAAAGCAGCTGGAATTCAAAATGAAGGATGCTTGTAGAAGTCTAAGAGCATGGTTGCCTGAAGGATACTCTATCAATGCAACTGCAAGTATTCATAGTCACATAAGCAATACTTACATGGTTATGTATTCTTACTATGAGGGTGTAGAAAGATTTATAAAACACTAAAAATAAGAGACAATGGCAAAGACATTCAACATAACAGCTGACGTTCAGGTTAAGGTATGGCAGAACTGTAAATTCAAAGTTAAGGCTGACTCACTAGAGGAAGCTAAAGAAAAGATTCGCAATAACCCGCAAAGTACTTGCACTGGATACGAAACGCTAACCGATACTGAGGAAGTGATTGATATTGACCTTGATGGTGATAACTTCAGTGCAGATGAGGTTTACTACCAGCCAGAGTTCAAAGATGGAACTCCACCAATTTCAGAGGCTGGTCATGAACTATACTCTTTTGAAGTATACAGAGATAAAGACAAGTGTCAAAAAGATTTCCCTGATTCAAAGGTTATTACTTATTCTGGAGATGACATTGAAGACCCTACGTTTGTAGACTAGATGTAACTTTTAACAAGTCATTTGATATAGTCATATGAAAAGAAATAAGTTCTTAGAAAAAATTAGAAAAAACATTCCTGCAGAAACACGAAAGAGAGTTCGCTCTCATGCAGATAAATTAATAAAAAAACACGAAGCTATGGAAGGAAGTATTTTTTCAGAGATTCGCAGCGATTATGCTGACGACAAAGGAGTTATTCACCTAGACGGATACAAGACAGCTGATGACAACGAAGAAGGAACTGGCATTGGCTATTTCATTAATGGAGAGATTTACTGGCGTGACCCAGAGTTTCAATTCGACCCATATGTTAAAGAAGTTCTAGCAGAACTTAAAAATAACTACGAGGAAGAAAAGAAAGCTAAGGAGAAAAAGATTAGGAATGCTGTAAGAAATGTTGTTTACACACCAGACGCAAAGCCTAGACTTGTCTATACAGATGGCTCTCCCTTAGAGAAGAAGCTGGCTTACATTAATGAAGCAGTAGAAAAGATTAAAGAGATTTGTAACTTTTAACAAGTTAATTGATATAAAGATATGGAAGCAACAGAGAAAAATTTAAAAGAAGGTATTGAAGTAAATGTTGATGAGTGCTACCTCAGCGATGAGGCTTCACCAGACAACGCAAGTTCAAAGGCAAGAGTCTTTCAAGAACCAACCGATAGCGAAATGCTGGTAGGTATTATATACGAAGACGGAAGCCTTGACTATGTACCTCAAGACATTCTTACAATAGGAGCATAGGCGAGAAGCTCACTGTGAGCAGCTCACTGAAAGCACATACGTTGAGAGCGTTACCGTAAAGTGTCGTGAGACACAGGGTTAACACAGATGGAGAACGAAGCCCGAATTGCGCATAAGGGGTGGATAACTGAAGTGGCGACAAACATGAGTAAACAACTATTGGTGTGCTAGATATGCTTGATCAAACGCTAGAGAAGTAAGAGAGGTAACGCCTTGAGGCTGAATTAGTTACAGGCATAACGTTGTGAGAAGGCTGTACTAACGGGGGATTCACGGATGAATAGCATCGAACTCTGGCAAGAGAAGCGACTATGATTCCACCCCCAGTACCTCGCTGTAACTTTTAACATTGCCATTGATATAAGATCGAACCAAAAATAAATATCATGGCAAATTGCACAGCAGAATTAAACATAAACCACTTCTGGATTAACGTTAAGGATGAGAACGATGTGCTCCAGGGATTGCTTTCTTTATTAGAAGTAGACGCAGACCTTACTGAGAATGAGGAGCAATTCAGAGATGACACAATTGAGCTGGGCTTTGAGAATGAAGCAGAGAGAATTGTAAAGGAAGAGCTGAAGGACAAAAAGATTAATGACATTGAAGGATTCAAGCAAGTAGCTAGAAAAGTAGCAGAACATATTTCAAGTCAAGAGTTCTTTGGAGCTTGTGAGCTTAGCTTCGTTGCAACAGATACAAAGACAGTAGTGATTGCATTTGCAACTGGAGGAAGTCAAGGAGTGTAACTTTTAACATGGCTTTTGATATACCACCAATGGAGCAGGTCGAAAATCCACAATAGAGTAGACAGAATTTAATTTATAGTTTATTATGAAAAGTTTATTGTTAGTATTGTTGATTGGATTAGTTTCTACATTTTCTTATAGCCAAGAAGAAATAGATACATACGAGTTGTCTTATTTCTCTTCTAAGCCACCTCAAAGCATTAGTGTTGCTGAGTCAGAAAAAAATGGAATTAGCTTTTATATTGAAGCACCTTCTATGGACAGGAGCAAAGTCTCATTAATTGTTAGAGAGAGTGAGCTAAACGATTTCAAGGCTTCTATAGATAGTGCTAAGTCAACCTATGCAAAATGGAAGAAAACTGCAGAAGAAAATAACGTTTCTGATATAGATAAAGAAATTGATATAGATAAAGTTAAAATTGAATGCGCATTTCATTATGGTGATTGGAATTTTGATTTCTCAGTTCAAGTTATAGCAAGATTTAAAGTTCTTGATAATGGTGAGTGTTTGTTGATAATTCAAAACAAGCGTAAATTACAGTCAAGCTCTAACCAGTATATTGATGCTGATGGATTTCTTATAGTGTTTAATTCAGAAAGTGAGATAGATTCGTTTTTAAATTCACTTTCTTTAGAAAAGGCAAAAAAGCATTTTGAAAACAAAAACTCTAAGGAAGATTTGTTTAAGTAACCATTAAGAAACAAAGAAGCCTCACCAATTACGGTGGGGCTTTTTCTATTTGTACTATGGACGAGGTTCGAACTCGCAAAGCCCTGAGGCACAAGATTGAAAGTCTTGCCGCTTTAACCATTTGCATACCATAGCATTTGTCACCCATACGGGATTCGAACCCG
>Ga0209953_1000107_pt1 | contig 33055 bp, 27 predicted proteins | sample SalPonred_H2O_MG_FD_185713 | JGI IMG/M metagenome (GOLD analysis project Ga0209953, IMG submission 185713) | Salt pond water microbial communities from South San Francisco under conditions of wetland restoration - Salt Pond MetaG... | ecosystem: Environmental > Aquatic > Non-marine Saline and...
AGACAGCCAACACGGCTTTGGGTGTCTTCACTGCGTTGCTTGGTGCTGTCGGTGCAATTAGTTTGCTTGTTGGCGGTATTGGGATCACCAACATCATGTTGGTCTCAGTTACTGAGCGGACCAGAGAGATCGGCATCCGTAAGGCCATTGGTGCTTCGCGGAGGTTCATTTTGCTGCAGTTTCTGCTCGAGGCCACGGTGCTGTCGGTCTTCGGTGCCACGGCGGGTTTACTCGTCGCTCTTCTCGTCTCGCGTGTAGAAATTGCTGGTATCTCACCTTCCGTCGTTCCGATCTCAGTCGTCGGGGCGTACGTCATCAGTGTGGCTATTGGCCTGTTCTTCGGAAGTTACCCAGCCAAACGAGCTGCATCCCTGCGACCGATTGAGGCGCTACGTCATGAGTAATAATGCGGAAACATCAGCCGACGAAACATCAAGCGAGGAACTTGCGCGGATGCTTGCTCGGCGCACCAAGAAGGGCCGAGCCCGATCGACAACTGTCTTGGTGGCGGTATTGCTCGTGCTTCTCGGAGTTTTAATCGGGCTTCCGCTCGGTCGGGCGACAGCCCCGGCCGATGCGCCAGCAGGAACTGCCGAGCAGGACCAGACCGGTGGGGGTCCGCCCCGCGGCGGCCCCTTCGCCGGTAACCGCGATTAGCCCCAGGTGGCGTCAGTGACGATTCCGTCGTCCACCGTCAGCGTCAAGCGGTCGAGTCGATAATCCATGGTGACGGCCTGAGGTTCGCCATCGATGGTGCCCAGGCGCCATACGTAGCCGGCTTCCTCAATCTGTTGCGTCGCCTCATCTTGCGGCAATGGCTCGGCCAACAAGCTGTCAACGAACGCCAACTGTTCGGAGGTGATATCAGGATCCATGGTTTCCTCAGTCGTCTCGTCCGCACTCTCACTCTGGGTGCTTTCGGGCTCGGACGATGTTGATTCGTTGTCGCCGCAGGCTGAAAGTCCCCATATCGATGCTGCGGCAATCCCCGTTACGGCAACTTTTTTCCAGCGCGCACTCATGATCCTTGATTCCTCCTCGAGCGACGGACACGAACAATTCCAAGTACGACGACGATGGACATTGCGACAACAGCGGCAATCGGCAAGAGGAAACCTACCCCAGTAACGACTCCAGCTCCGAGCGTAAGCAGAGCGTCCCACCCCCGTTGGAGCCCGCCTAGAAAGTCCGGCGAAGTGGCAGGACCTGTCTCCTCCTCGGACAAAGTGAGGTAGGCCGTCGATAGTTCGACCTGATTGGCCAAATAGTCGCGCCGCGCTGTCAAGGATTCGAGTTCGGACTGCCGATTGGCAAGTTCGGCCTCCACTGCCACGAGATCGCTCACCGAAGTGGCCTGCTGTTGTAGTTCGCGCAGACGATTAATCGAGCCCTCAAGAGTGGTGATCCGTGCCTGGATGTCGATCACTTCCAAGGTGACATCTTGGGAGTTGATGTCGGTACTGCGAACTGTGCCGAGCTCTTCGATATCGGCTAGGAAGGAAGTTAGCCCATCGGACGGGACACGTACTGTCATCATCGCGCTGGCCGAACCGTTTTGTCGGTAGATGCTTTGTGTATCGATGGTTCCGTCAGCTGCCTGGGTGAGATCAACGACTTCGTTCACGGCTGCATCAAGGGACTTCACCTCGACGAAGACGTTTGCGGTGGTGATGACTTGTTCTTGGATCGAACTTCCTTCTCGGATGGAATCGGCCATCGTCGAATCAGAAGCCAAGGGCGGTTCAATCTCGTAGCTTTCAGCGGTTGAATCGCCACTGCCGCAGGCGACCAGGAAAAGACCAACCACCAGCGCGAGTAAACCGAGCCTTGCGCGGGACGCCTGAGAACGGAACCTGGTCATCACCACACAGTTTGGACGCACCCACGAGCCGAACGGGTCCCTGGTGCGGTCACGCTTTGGTCACGAATGCCGTGCAAGGAGTTTCTTGCGATACGGCAAGAGCTCGGCGGTGCGGTTGACACCGATCACGCCGATCAGTCCGGTGGAATCGTGGTACTCAACGATGCAGTCACCGTGGTAGCTGCCTTCGACGATTTCGGAGTGGGTCGCAGCACCGGGAATTCCGAAGGACTGCAGGTTCTGCTCGTACTGGTCGCTCCAGAATGAGGGCAAGGCAGCAAAAGGTTGTCCAGCCAACTGCTCGCTGGCAATCAGCGATGCAAGGGTGGATCCGGCACGCTTACCCATGTCTGTTGGCATGTTCCAGTGCTCGATTCGCATCGTCTCGCCCGGGAAGAGTGCGTTGGGGTGATGAGCGACATCGCCTACGGCAACCGCGGGGACAGGTGAGTTGACAACGGAAAGGTATCCGTCGGTGAGCACACCGTTCGACAGGTCCAAATCGTTCCCCTCCAGCCACTCGGTGTTGGCCACAGATCCAACGGCCTCGAGAACGAGATCGGCTTCCAGGTGAGTGCCATCGTCTAACAGTGCTCCTGACACCTGGCCTTCGCCGGTGAATTCGGTGATCGTGCGACCAAGGTGGAAGCGAACACCATGCTGTTCGTGGTGCTCGCGCATGCCAGCGCCGAGATCGGCGCCAAGGGGCCGGATCATCGGCTCGCTGTCCAGCGAAACGATGTCGACCGCGCATCCAAGGCCACGTGCGGTGGCTGCGACCTCACAGCCGATGAAGCCTGATCCGAGAATCAGAAGGCGGACACCAGCGGATAGTCGGTCCCGCAAGTGATGGGCGTCTTCGATCGTTCTCAGGAAGATTCGACCGGTTTGCGGACCAGGGATAGGCAACTGGCGTGAGCGGATTCCCGATGCAATCACTAGGCCGCTGAAAGGGGCCGTGGCGCCGTCGTTAGTGGTGAGGGTTCGGGAACGCAGGTCACTGCTGACGACTTTTACTCCTAGGGTCCATTCAACGTCAGAAATGCTCGCACGAAGCGGGAAGGCGAGTTCTTCTAACGCAATGCCGCCGGAAAGAGCTTGCTTGGACAGCGGTGGTCGGTTGTATGGCGGATGTTCCTCTTCACCGATTACCCGTATGGGGCCGCCGTAGCCGCTCTTGCGCATTGACTCCGCTGTGCGCAAAGCCGATAAACCGGCTCCCACCACCAGTACTGGATCATTCATGATTGCCTCAGGATCTCGTTAGCGCGTATTGATCATTCGGGTGCGGGGATGGCGTCGGCTGTAGCCGGAATATCGAGGGGGCGCTCAACACCGAAACGGGTGAGCACCGACAACGTGACGGCCTCCACGAAGTCCCCATCGAGACTCGTGGTGGTGTACTCGCGAAGTACCCGCACGATTCGATCATCGCTGTCAATCCAGATTGTGGCCTCAAGGGAGCCGGTGTTTGGATCAAAGGCCGAGAGTTCCTCCTGACTGAAGCCGAGGAAAGCAGCATCGACCGGCAGGGTGGCGGTCAACTTTGTCGTGGGAAAACCCAGGACATCCTCCGAACCGTCAAGGCTGATATCTGCCGCTCCAGAAAGACCTTCGAGCGGGAAGAAGGCAACGGTCGTCGGCAAGTCACCAGGGACTGCGAACCAGGTGCCGTCGAGTTCGAGGAAGTGGCCTGTTGGAGAGAGGACCTCGCGGGTCTGGGATCGGTCGTCTGTCCAGGTGATGTCACCGGTGCCCGTGGTGACGTCTATCCAACCGTTTCCTTGGGTGATTCGCTCGAAGCCTTCGACACTGGTGAGAATTTGGGCATCAATATCCGCTGATCCGGCCAACGCAGTCGCATCGAGTGCTCGTTGCCAAGTGTCCAAGGGCTGCGCATCCGAATGGGGCGTGGCTGATTCCTCGGGTGCTGGCGAAGCTGACGTAGTTTCGGCTCCGGAAGGTGCTTCCTCAGGCAGGTCGTTACTTGACGCACACGACGTCAGGAGTGCAGCGGTCATTCCGATCGCCGCGATGGTGACCAGCGAGCGCAGTTCCACCCGGTAAGTGGATCACACCTTCATGCTTCGCGTAGGACGCGACGCAGGATCTTGCCGGAGGCGGACTTCGGGATCTCATCGGTGAAGACCACATCGTGCACGACCTTGTAGGTGGCCACGTGCTCGGCGGTGAAGTCGGTGATCTCCTGGATGGACACCTCGGCATCCGGCTTGACCACGATGAAGGCTCGGGGCCGCTCGCCGGCTTCGTCATCGGGAACCCCGATCACAGCTGCATCGGCGATTGCGGGATGGGTGAGGAGCAGCGCCTCGAGCTCCGCCGGGGCGATCTGGAAGCCCTTGAACTTGATGAGTTCCTTGACCCGGTCAACGATCGTGAGATGCCCGTCTTCGTCAATGAATCCGACATCGCCCGTATGCAGCCAACCCTCTGAGTCAATGGTTTCCGCCGTGGCTTCGGGATTGTTCAAGTAGCCCTTCATCACCTGCGGCCCGCGCACCCATAGTTCACCCACACCGCCTACACCCTGGTCGTCGCCGTTCTCTGCGTCGACGATGCGGCACTCGGTGTTGGCGACGGTCACCCCGCAGGTCCCCGGCTTGAAGCCTCCCATTCGAGTGACGTGCGAGACCGGACTCATTTCGGTCATGCCGTAGCCCTGGACCACTTCGCATCCGATCCGGTCCGCCGCCGCAAGGGCAAGTTCGGCGCCCAGTGGTGCAGCACCGGAGAACACCTGCTTGAGGCTGGAGAGATCGTATTGATCCACTACCGGATGCTTTGCGAGCGCGAGCACGATAGGTGGCACCGCAAAGAGCCGGGTGATGCGATGCTCCTGGATCAGACCGAGGCTTTGCTCGAGATCGAACCTGGGGACTGTCACGATGGTGGATCCGCGGCTCAGGAAGAAGTTCATCAGCACCTGCATGCCGTATATGTGAAAGAACGGAAGGACTGCCAGCACCACTTCGCCGTCCTCGACTTCGAGGGCGTCTTCGCATTGCACGAGGTTGGCCACCAGGTTGCGGTGAGTGAGCATCACGCCTTTCGGAAAGCCGGTTGTTCCGGAGGAATATGGCAACACCACAATCTGCTCGTCGGGATCCATATCCACCTGCTCGATGGGTGCGCCCATCAAGTCCGTGAAGGAGGTTATGCCTTCGGGGGCATCGCCGATGACGAAAATCTCGGTTACCGGTGAATCCGCGGCCGCAGCCGCTGCCGTCTCGGCGAACATCGCGATGGTGATCAGTAACGTCGAACCGGAATCTCGGAGTTGGAAGTTGACCTCCTCGGCGGTGTACGTCGGGTTGATCGTGCTGACTGCGACCCCGGCAACGGCGGCGCCATGGAAAACGATCGCGAACTCAGGGATATTCGGAGACATCAGCGCGATGGTCGAGCCCGGCCCAAGGCCGCGCTGCTGGAGACCTCCAGCGAAAGCGCGAACGGCACCCGCGAACTGGGCGTAGGTATACGTGCGTCCTGTTGGACCGTCGATGAAAGCTGGCCGGTCGGGTACCCGCTGGGCCTGTTGCAAGACGTGCTCGGTTATCGGAACCCGCGGAATATCGACATCGGGCAGCGGGCTGCGGTGAATGGTCATGGGCTCTCCCCTCGGACGGCACCACTGAGTCTTCCAATGCACTAGCCCTTTGGGAGCCGTTTTTCCGGAAATACACATAGTTGTGGGGCCCCGGCTGATGCCGAGGCCCCACGGGGAAAGGCAGCGAATTACAAACTGCCGCCGGTTCCCTCGAGCCACGTGTTGACGGTGTCGGTGTTCGCGCTGATCCACTCAGCCGCGGCCTCCTCCGGTGTAGCTCCGCCTTCGATCGCCGCAGCCACGGCGTTTTGATCGGCGTTTGTCCACTCGAAGTTCGACACGAGCGTGGCGAACGGTGATCCCGAATCCAACAACTCCGCCGTGGCCAACTTGACCAACGGGGTCTGCGGGTAGTCGGTGAGGCCGCTTGCCTCCGCAGTGTCCGCCCAGTCGTTCTCCGGGAAGTTAACCCGGCAGAGTTCAACCTGAGCCAGGAAGTTCTGGGGCTCGTAGAAGTAGCCGAGACCAGGTTCCTGGTTTTCAGCGGCTTGGGTGAACATCTCGATCAGTGCGGCTTCGGACCCTGTGTTGATCACCTGGTAGTCGAGGTCGTAAGCGTTGATGATCTTCTCGCCGATCGTGGTGTATCCAGGCGGCCCTTCGTACCAGGCACCCTTGCCACCCGACTCCGGCGTGACGAAGAGATCGGCGTAGTCGTTCAACTTCGTGCCGTCCGAGATGTCGGGGTACTCCTCGCACATCCACTGCGGTACGAACATGCCGATGAGACCCACGTTGCCATTGAATCCAGCTTCCTGGACAGCGCCGCGATCAACCCATTCCTGCCAGCGTCCGCCACCCCAGTCCTCGACGATGACATCAACCGAGCCAGCTTCCATTGCGTCGTAGGTGACCCCGGCCTCTTCGAGCTGAATCTGTTCGATGTTGCAGCCGAGTGCATCTCGGGCGACGTCGGAAAGCACCTGTGCGGAGGCCGTGTACCCGACCCACGCGTGCATCGCTACGCCCCAGTCGCCACAGTCTGCGACGACTGCTTCTTCCTCTGGGGTCTCTTCCGTGGCCGAATCATCTGTCGACTCCTCGGCAACCGTCTCTTCCGCGACGGGTTCTTCGGTGGCCTCCGTGGCCGCTTCGTTCACGTCACCGCCGCAGGCGGCGAGCACCAGGCTGGCTGCCGCCAGTACGGGAAGCACGGTCAAGCGCTTCCTTAGGTGTTTTCTCATACCCATTCCTCTCGGTATAACTAGCATCCGGCTTGGATGTTAGTCGGAGATTGCGCCCCTATGTGGGCGTCTTTTCGTTGCGGCGCGCTCCGGCTTGCGCGATTCGATCCATAACAACACCCAGCAAGACAATCGCTAGGCCAGCGGCCAGTCCTTTGCCCTGAAGTTCCGGTTTGGACTGACCAACGATGACCAGGTAGCCGAGACCACCTGCTCCAACGAACCCGCCAATCACGACAACAGCGAGAACGAAGATCATTCCCTGGTTGGCACCGAGGAGCAAAGACCGCTTTGAAGCGGGCAATTGCACTTTGGTAACCACTTGGGTAGTACTTGATCCAGAAGACACGGCTGCCTCCACCATGTCATGTGGAACGCCACGGACACCGTCTGCGACAACTCGCACCACGACGGGTGTCGCGTAGAAAACCCCGCATACGATCGCCGCAAATCGAGAGGGTCCAAAGAGGGCGAGTACTGGCACTAGGTAGACAAAAGCGGGAAGTGTTTGGCCGGCATCGAGTATCGGTTTCAGAGCCCGCTCAACGCGATGACTTCTACCGGCAAGGACTCCCATCACAACGCCTATCAGCATGACTATCGCAGTGGCGATAAGGACCTGGGTGAGAGTCACCATTGCGTCATTCCACAGTCCGATAAGAACGACAGCGCCGAGCAGAATTGCCGACAAGACTGCAACGAACCTTCCACCGATGATGGCTGCTATCAGTGAGATCGCGATGATGGTGATGTACCAGGGGGTGTTTGCGAGAAGGCCTTCGATCCGGTTCAGCACATGGATCGTGAAGTTCTCGTTCAGGCCGATCGTCAGGAAGTAGAAGGTAGAAGTAAGCCATTCGGTGACGGCATCAGCTGCGTTTGCAATGTACTTTCCTATGACGAGTTGCTCGGGAAATACGGCTGCCCAGAGTTGGAATCGCGATAGGTAGATCGCAACCAGTGTGGCGATTCCTCCCGCAATCAAGCCGATCCGTCTTGTGATCAAGGCTGCGCCTTCCGGCGGCAGCTCACCACTGTGTTGGACGGCGGCGGTGGTGGAGCGATCCAGCATCACAGCAAGCAGCACTACGGCGAGTCCCGCAACAACACCGTCACCCACGTTTCTGATGGTGAGTGCTTCGATCACGGGTTTGCCAAGGCCTGGAGCACCGATGAGCGCAGCAATAACGACAAAGGACAGTGCGGCGAGAGTCGTCTGGTTGATGCCAAGGATGATCGTTCGTCGGGCCATGGGAAGTTGGACTTTGCGCAGCATCTGTCCACGAGTAGATCCCATCGATTCCGCTGCTTCGATCGGGCCAGCTTTCAAACTGCGGATCGCGTGAGCGGTAATGCGCACGCAGATGGGGATGCTGTAGATCATCGTCGCGATCGTCGCGGCAGCAATACCAATCAGGAAGACTAGGGCCAGAGGCGCCAGGTATACGAGCGTCGGCAGAATTTGCGCGAGATCGAGTACCGGTCGGATGAAGGACATGACGCGATCGCTAAGTCCCGCCCAAATGCCAATGGGGATTGCTATCGCCAACGACAGCAACACGGCACCGAGGGTCATCGCAAGCGTGTCCATCGTGTATGTCCAAACGCCGAGCATGCCGCAGGCGGTAAGTAGACCCATGGAGAGCAGTGAGGTGCGCCAGTTTGACGACGCGTACACGATGTACCCAACCAGCGCCACCACGCCAAACCACCCGATGATCGGGATGACGTTCCCACTTGCCGGCACTGCGATGAGTGCGCGGATGAGTTCGATAAATCCTTCAATGACCTCGCGCAGCGGATTGAAGACGTAGACGAAGATTGGGGCCTCTGAGCGGCTGCCTCGAATCGAGGCCGCGAGTTCTCGGAGCCAGTCTGTGGCTGGTGTGTTGGTGGCAGTTGACAGTTCCAAGGTATGAATCCCAGAGAACAGGCTTCCGAGGATCACCCAAATCGCGATGACGAACAAGACCAAGGTGCTGCGCTTTTGCATCCATGCAGGCAGAGCATGCAGGGCATTCACGTAGCACTACCTTCGTGTGCGTCGTCAGCGACCAGATGGAGAATGTCGTCTTTTCCGATAACGCCCACGGGTTGGCCGGCACGCTGTACGCCCACGGCACCACTCGAGCTAACGATCCGTGGAATCACATCGCGGACAATCTCCTCGGCGTCAATCGCCGTCCCGTCCACGGCTTCGCCTTCGTGAGCGGGCCGCGCGAGATAACCCGCGGTGAGAACGTGTGACTTGGGGATGTCATTCGTGAAGTCGGCAACGTAGTCATCTACCGGATGCATAACGAGGTTCGCGGGAGTATCCATCTGCACGATGTCGCCGTCCCGCATGATGGCAATTCGGTCACCAAGTTTCATTGCTTCAGAAAGATCGTGGGTGATGAAGACCATCGTCTTGCCGAGATCCCTGTGCAGCCGCTTGACTTCGTTTTGCATATCCCGCCTGATCAGGGGATCCAAAGCACTGAAGGGTTCGTCGAGGAACATCACCTCCGGATTGACAGCGAGCGCCCGAGCCAATCCAACGCGCTGTTGCATGCCGCCGGAGAGTTGTTCGGGAAAGTGGTTTGCGTATCCCTCGAGACCGACGAGATCAATCACCTCTAAAGCACGTTCGTGGCGTGCTTCCTTCTTCACGCCGTTCACTTCCAGTGAGTAAGCAATGTTGTCAATGACACGGCGGTGTGGGAGTAGGCCAAAGTGCTGGAAGACCATAGAGAACTTTGTTCGGCGCAGTTCGCGAAGTTTGGCCTTGGATGCGGTGAGGATGTCCTCGCCGTCGATGAGCACCGCACCGGCAGTTGGCTCTATCAACCGTGTCATACAGCGAACCAGGGTTGATTTACCTGAACCAGACAGGCCCATCACAACGAAAACCTCGCCATTAGCCACATCGAAGTTGGCATCTCGCACGGCGGCCACGCAACCGGTCTTCTCAAGTAACTCAGGTCGAGAGAGCCACGCATCGGGAGAATCGATGATGGTGCCAGCCTTCTCGCCGAAGATCTTCCATAGCCCTTTGACCGAAATCGCGGTATCGGCATGGATCGCTGAGGGTTCCGGACTAGACATGGTCATGGTGACTCCGTGGTAGGAACGTCGAACCACCCGCTCGGTTTGGGTTGGAGGTTCTGGTAAACGTGCTTAGCCTCGAGATATTCGGACATGCCTTGGAGTCCAAGTTCTCGACCGACACCTGACTGCTTGAAGCCGCCCCATTCGGCTTGCGGCAGATATGGGTGAAAGTCATTAATCCACACCGTTCCGTGCCGGAGCGCGTTCGCGACCCGCTGGGCCTTTGATGCGTCTTGAGTCCAGACGGCTCCGGCCAGGCCGTAGTGGGTGTCGTTAGCGATACGAATCGCCTCTTCCTCGGTTCGAAACGTCTCGACAGTAAGGACAGGACCAAACGACTCTTCCTGGACGCAGGACATACTTGAGGTGCAGTCATCGAGAATTGTCGGAAGATAGAAGTAGCCCTCTGAGAGCGCAGGATCATCGGGAACGCGACCGCCGCACCGCAGGCGTGCTCCTTCGGCAAGTCCAGATTCCACGTACCCGATGACCTTGTCCCGATGCGCTGCGCTGATGAGTGTGCCTGTTTGGGCTTCCTCGTCATCAGGACCACCGAGCCGAATACCCTCGGCAACCTCAACGAGTCGTTCAACGAATGTCTCGTGGATGCTCTCCTCGACGATCAGGCGAGCACCTGCAGAGCACACCTGTCCAGAGTGCAAGAAGATCGCGGTCGCTGCGTTGTCGAGTGCGGAATCCCAGTCGGCATCAGCGAACACGATGTTCGGATTCTTGCCACCGAGTTCAAGGGCAACCTTCTTTACGGTGGCTGCTGCCGCCGCCATGATCAATTTGCCAGTGGCTAAACCACCGGTGAAGGACACAAGATCTACCCCGGGGTGACTTGCCAACGGTGCTCCAGCGTCGGCCCCCGCCCCGAGGATCAGATTGCCTACACCTGCTGGCATACCTGCTTCCGAGAGGAAGCGCATCAGCAGAATTGCCGTGTGCGGCGTGAGTTCGCTCGGCTTGAGAACGAACGTGCAGCCCGCCGCTAGGGCTGGTGCCACCTTCCAACTGGTTTGCAGTAGCGGGTAGTTCCACGGCGTGATGAGTCCACAGACCCCTACCGGCTCGTACTGCACACGGGAGATTGCGGTGGGGTTTCCGGTATCGATAACGCGTCCGGCGTCCTTGGGTACGAGGCCCGCGAAATAGCGGAAGCACGAAACCACATCGGCTACGTCGTAGCGGGCCTCCAGCATGCGCTTTCCCGTGTCGGCCGCTTCAGCCTCGGCCACGGATTCGGTCTCCGCCTCGAGACGGTCGGCGACGGCGTGTAGGAGGGCAGAGCGGTCCCAGCCCGATGAAGATCGCCAGGGACCGCTATCGAAGGCCCTCCTGGCGGCCTCGATTGCACGAATAGTGTCTTGGGCGCTCGCCTCAGGCACTACGCCGACCTCGCGACCGTTGGCGGGGCAGACGATTGTGCGGGTAGCGCCATCTTTGGCAGAAATCCACTCGCCATCGATAAATAGCGCTGACATGCTCAAAGTCCCCTCGTCAGCTTGCCACGCCACCAGCGGTTGGGGGCGCATGATCGCGGTGACGATAGAACGAAGCGTGGTCCGGTGGCAGGGGGTTTACACCATTGATACGGTCCGCGGTCTTTTCCGCAATCATCATCGTCGGCGCGTAGATGTTGGCATTCGTAATCGTCGGCATGACGGAGGCATCGACCACCCGCAGGCCGTCGACCCCGTGCACTCGGAGGGAATCTGGATCGACAACCGCCATGTCGTCGATTCCCATCTTGCAGGTACAAGAGGGGTGATAAGCCGTCTCGCCATCACGCCGAACCCACTCCAGAATCTCCTCATCACTTCGCACCTCGGGGCCGGGGGAGATTTCTCCACCACTGTACGGCTTGAAAGCGGACTGACCCAAGATGTCGCGGGCGACCCCAATCGCCTCAACCCACTCGCGCTTGTCCTGTTCGGTGCTGAGGTAGTTGAACAGGATCGAGGGGGCCCGAGTGGGATCACTCGAGGTAATCCGCACGTGCCCGCGGGCGTCGGAGAACATCGGTCCGATGTGCACCTGGTAACCGTGTCCGCTCTCGGGTGCGGTGCCGTCGTAACGCACCGCAATGGGTAGGAAGTGGAACATCAAGTTGGGGTAGTCAACGTCCTCGTTGCTACGCGCAAATCCGCCTGCCTCGAAGTGGTTGGAGGCGCCGGGGCCAGTCCGGCCGAAGAGCCAGGCAGCACCAATGAATGGACGACGCCAGAACTGCAGATTCGGATTGAGTGACACCGGTTGCGTGCACGAGTGCTGCACGTAGACCTCGAGGTGATCTTGGAGGTTTTCGCCGACTCCCGGCAGGTGGTGGATGGGATCTATGCCGACCGAACGCAGATGATCAGCGTCACCGATTCCGGACAGCTGCAGGAGCTGTGGAGAGTTGATGGCTCCACCGCTGAGAATTACCTCTCCCGCACTGACGTCGTACGTTTGTCCACGCTGAGATCGAACGCGAACCCCGGTCGCTTTGGTGCCAGACATCAGTACCTTCGTTACCAACGAACGGGTACGGATAGTGAGGTTCGGTCGACGCCGAGCCGATGTCAGATAGGCCTTGGAGGCATTGACCCGCCGCCCCTTGTGCAGGCTGCCATCAAACGCGGCAAAACCCTCCTGTTGGTAGCCGTTGACATCGGACGTGAGGGGGTAACCAGCTTGCTGTGCTGCTTCAAAGAAGGCTGCAAAAAGCGGGTTTCGAACCTGGCCCCGTTCGACCACTAGTGGGCCGGATCCGCCCCGCCATTCATCCGCACCGGCTAAGCAGGTTTCCATCTTCTTGAAGTAGGGAAGGCAGTGGGCGTAGTCCCAGGATTCCATTCCCGGGTTACTCGCCCATTTCTCATAATCCAGCGGGTTGCCTCGCTGGAAGATCATGCCGTTGATGCTGCTAGATCCACCCAGGATTTTGCCTCGACCGGCGCTAACTCGGCGACCACCCATACCGGGCTCGGGATCGCTGGCATACATCCAGTCGTAGCGCGGGTTACCAATCGGGAAAGTTAAGGCGGCGGGCATGTGGATGTAGACCTCCCACCACCAGTCCCGGCGACCTGCCTCCAGTAGTAGGACGGTCTTCGATCCGTCTTCTGTGAGGCGATTTGCCAAGGCGCTACCGGCTGACCCGCCGCCAACAACGACGTAGTCGAAGGATTCCTTCATGCGACTCCTTTGATCGACGGTCAGTGTGGCAAGGCCGAACTAGGAGTAGCAGGCAATCGTGGGAATTTGTGGCGTTTAGTCCCCGAGCTCTGCGCGGCGTCTCGTGACGTATTCGGCCATCTGCTCCTTGATGGCTTCATCCATGGGGGGCTCTTCGTACTCCTCGATCTTCGCCGCTGCGATCTCCCCGGCTCGGGTGGCGGTGTCCTTGGACCCGTTTCGCGTCCAGCGCTCGAAGTTGTCCGAACTCGACAAGAAGGGTCGGTAGAAGCAGTCTCGGAAGCGTTCCATGGTGTGCATCGCGCCGAGGAAGTGACCGCCGTGGCCCACCTCCGTGTGTGCGTCGAAGGCCATGGAGCCTTCATCGATCTCCAGCGGAGTGAACTGATGCTGCAGCATCTCCACGAGTTGCACGTCGATTACGTATTTCTCGATCGAGGACACAAGTCCACCTTCGAGCCACCCGGCTGAGTGCATGATGTAGTTCGTGCCCGACAAGAAGGCAGGCATGAGCGTCATGAGTGCCTCGTACCCAGCCTGGGCGTCGGGTACCTGAGAGGAGTTCAAGCCGCCACCGCCACGGAACGGCAGGCCGAAGTGACGAGCGATCTGACCGGTGGCGAGCAACCCGATCCCCGACTCCGGGGTGCCGAACTGTGGTGACCCGGATTGCATGTCGATGTTGGACAGGAACGAGCCGAACACCACGGGTGCGCCGGGGCGAATCAATTGGGTAAGAGCCACACCGGAAAGTGCTTCGGCGATCTGCTGCGCAAGGGCTGCCGGGATGGTGACCGGGGCCATGGCACCCATGAGTAGGAATGGGGTCACGATGCACGGCTGATTTGCTGCTGTGTAAACGAACAGCGAATCGAGCATCCGGTCATCCCAGCGCAGCGGTGAGTTGCAGTTGATCAAAGAGATGCAAAACGGTGTCTGTTCGATTGCTTCACGGCTACCGAAAACCATCTCGCCCATCGCCAGCGTGTCTTCGGCGTTCGTGGCACTCACGACGTTGCCCATGATCATCTTGTCCGTCATCGTCAGCGCGCGGTAGACCATGTCGAGGTGCCGAGAATCTAGGGGGGCGTCGTTGGGTTCCACAACCACCCCACCCACGCTGTCGATGACGGAGAAGGACTGCGCGAGCTTTGCGAAATCCTCGAAGTCGGCCAGGGTTCCGTCGCGTCGTTCATCGCCCCGGCGGAAGAAGGGTGGTCCGTAGACGCTCGAGAAAACCATGGAGTCGCCGCCGATGTGGACGTCGTTTTCGTGGTTGCGGGCCTGGATATCGAACTCGCTAGGAGCCTTGGCGACCTGCTCGAGGACGAAGTCGGGGTCGAGGAAGACCGTCTCTCCGTCGACCTTCTGGCCATGGGCGGCGAACAACTCCACGGCTTCAGGCTTGGCGAACTGGATACCGATATCGGTGAGAATGCGTCGCCAGCCGGTATCCAAGGTGGCCATGGCTTCCTCGGAGAGGATCTCGTACCGAGGCATCGAATTGCGGAACATGGCTCTCCTTGTTGTCGTCCCGAAACCCTTGACGAGTGTTCGGGAACGTTCCTAGACTCCGATTGTGGAACAAGGGTTCCACATTATGGTTTTCCTGGGAAGCCCCCTGAGTGACTGAATATTAGAAGGCTGGCCGCGAATGTCGAGTACGTCGGGAACCCAGGCGGTAGATCGCGCCGCCGGGTTGCTGCTAGCGGTCATGGAAGCCAGCGATCCGATGACGTTTGCTGAGTTGCAGCACTCCAGTGAGTTGGCCAAGAGCACGCTGTCCCGACTGCTGTCTAGTCTTGAGCGCCACGACCTGGTAACCCGTGGCGAAGACGGCTCCGTCCGTCCTGGAGGTGCGCTGACGCGCTTCGCACACTCCCGGCGCCCAACCGATGAGCTAATCGAGGCTGCTCGCCCGCACATGACCGACCTCAGCGAGGCGACGGGCGAGAAGATCAACCTTGCCGTCCTCGATGGTGCGGAAGTCGAGCAGATCAGCCAAATCGACTGCACCTATCTCATCGGGGGCGTGAACTGGGGCGATCAGCGCATCCCCCTACATGCGTCGGCCTTGGGCAAGGTCTTTCTCGCCTATGGAGCGGAGGCACCAGCGGGACGCCTGAAGAAGTTCAGTTCCCGCACCATTACCTCGAAGCAGCGCTTGCGCGCCGATCTCGTCCGGGTGCGTGAACGTGGTTGGGCACTCGCGGACGGTGAACTTGAAGAAGGGCTGATCGCCGTTGCAGCACCGATTTTCAGTGCCGACGGCAGCGTTGTCGGTGCACTATCGATCTCCGGCCCCACACTTCGGATGTCCCGTGAAGTGACCAGGGAGTATGCCCATCTCCTTGAGGCCGCTGCGCGAGCAACAACCGACTCGCTTGCTGCAACCGCAAGCTCGTCGGATTCAGGCAACACAACGGTCACGCAAACAGGAGGAAGGGTGGGTGCCGCATGACGCCGGACGACATCTTGAAGGCTCTGTACGACGAGACGATGGTGGGCAACGCGCCTGCAGTTCTCGACTACACCGCCAAGGGACTCGAGGCGGGGATGTCTCCGGACACCCTGCTGTTCGACGCTCTCATCCCTTCGCTGGAGGAAGTGGGAGCCCGCTTCGAGCGTGGTGACTTCTTCGTTCCCGAGATGCTTATTGCCGGAAAGGCGATGTCCGGTGCGCTCGAAGTACTCCGGCCGCTGCTCGCGCAAACCGGAGCGGAGAGCGTAGGCACGTTCCTCATGGGGACGGTCAAGGGCGATGTGCATGACATTGGAAAGAACCTGGTGAACATCATGCTCGAGGGTGCGGGCTTCCATGTGATCGACATCGGCGTTCAGGTGCCTCCGGAGAAGTTCATCGAGGCGATCGAGGAGCACAAGCCCGATGTAGTCGGGATGTCAGCGTTCTTGACGACCACGATGCCCATGTTCAAAGCGAACATCAACGCGATTGAGAAAGCCGGAATACGTGATGACGTCATCATCATGGTGGGTGGGGCCCCGGTAACTCAGGAGTATGCAGATGTGTCCGGAGCCGATGGTTATGCAGCAGACGCCGCGACTGCGGTTCGTGTGGCCAAGCAATTGATCGCCGCCCGCGCGGGTGCCGAGGCCTAGCCGTGCTGCGCAAACTCCTGCCCGTTGTCGAACATGTGGTCAAGGGGCCGGTGTGGGACTGCCAGATGTGCGGGCAATGCGTACTCCATTCCACCGGTATGACCTGCCCGATGACCTGCCCGAAAACCCTTCGTAATGGCCCCTGCGGTGGAGTGCGACCGGACGGGAAGTGCGAAGTGAAGCCGGAAATGCGCTGCGTCTGGGTGAAGGCGCACGATCGGGCGGAAAACATGCCGCTGCTGCCCAAGAGCTGGCGTGAGGAGATCACCCACATGCGCCCTCCGGTCAATAACGAACTCAAGGGCGACTCATCGTGGTTGAACTTGGTGAGCGGCCTGGACCGGCAAACGCCGGCTGGTTGGCAGGAGGACTAGGTATGTCGGAATTCGGGCGACTCCTCGCCGATCGGCGGCGGCCCGTCGTCACCGCAGAGTTCCCATCGTTAGATGGCGGTGATCTCGAAACGGTGGCCCAGGCGCTGGAGCACTATCGGCCTTATGTGGATGCGGTGAATATCACCGACAACCCAGCGGCCCACGCCCACGCGAGCAACGTGTCGATGGCTATCGCCGTTAAACAGCTCGGTGTCGAACCGATCATGCAAGTTGTCTGCAGGGACAAAAATCGCCTAGCAGCGCAGGCGGACGTTGTCGGTGCCTCAATGCACGGTGTCACTACATTCTGCGCGCTTACCGGTGATGACGTCACAGCGGGCGATGAGCCCGAGGCTCGTCGAGTATTCGATCTTGACAGCCCGCAATTGATTTCCATCATGAATGGGATTTCTCGTGGGCATTACCTTTCTGGCCGCGAGCTCAAGCATCGCAAAGAACTGCTGATCGGCGCCGTCGAGAATCCGTTCGCACCGCCACCGGAAGTCCGTGTGCGTCGGGCCAAGATGAAAGTCGACGGTGGCGCGCGCTTCTTGCAGTTGCAGATCGGCTATGAGCCAGCCTTGTTGGAGTCGTTTATGGCTGGCGTCGTGGCGAACGGCGTTGCCGAGCGTGCTGCGATCTTGCCGACGGTCATCTTGACAAAGAGCCCAGGTGCCTTGCGATTCATGGACGGACAGGTTCCAGGAATCCATGTCCCCGCACCCGTGATTGAGAGAATTGCTAACGCCGATAACGCAGCCGAAGAGTCGTATCTGCTCGTGCGCGAGCAGGTTGAGCATGCGCTCACCCTTCCGGGAGTGGCGGGCGTGCACATAACCGACTTCCGTCATGACGATTCACTTCGCCGGCTCGTCAGCGATCTAGCTATCGGTCCAGCGTTTGCCGCGAGCCAGGCGGCTACCGCCTGACACGGCCTCCAACACCCACCCACGCACAGACCAGGGCAACTAAAACCCACCACACTGCTAGGAGCCTTATGCACACCACAGTTAGTTCGGCCAATCAGACGTTGACCATCGGTTCGGATCAACCTTTTTGCATCATCGGCGAGCGGATCAATCCGACCGGACGAAAGGCGTTTCAGGAGCAATTGCGCGCGGGGGATCTGTCGGCGGTGGAAAAGGACGTCGCCGATCAGATAGCCGGTGGCGCAATGATGCTCGACGTCAACATGGGAGCCCCGTTGGTGGATGAGGCTGCTTTGCTAGCCGATGCCGTGAAGCTCATCCAGAGCCTGACCGACATGCCGCTGTGCATCGACTCTTCGATAGTCGAGGCCCTGGACGCTGGCTTGGCTGTGTACGAAGGCAAGGCCTTGGTCAATTCCGTGACGGCCGAGGACGAGCGGATGGAATTGATTCTCCCGCTGGTGAAGAAGTACGGCGCCGCCGTGATCGCGTTGCCGAATGACGACAAAGAGATTCCAGAGGAGCCGGAACGCCGTTTCGAACTCACCCAGTACATCGTTGAGACCGCCACCAGCAAGTACGGGATTCCGATCGAGGACATCGTCATCGATCCATTGGCGATGCCCATCGGGGCGGATTCCCAGATGGTCGTCCGCACCCTGGAGACCATCGAACTGATCGCAGAAAAGATCGGGGTGAATATGACCTTGGGGGCCTCGAATGTCTCATTCGGAATGCCTGACCGACACACCCTCAATTCCGTGTTTCTTCCCATGGCAATGGGTGCAGGATTGACGAGCGCGATCATGGACGCTCGCACCGACCAGATCGTGACGGCCGTGAAAGCGGCGGATCTGATGCTCGGTAACGATGAGTGGGGAATGAATTGGATCTCCGCTCACCGTGCGAAGGAAGCGGCGAAGGGGTAGAGAGAGGCAATGGCGGATCCGGGTTCAGAGCGAGTCTCGGGTAGTAAGGGCGACGTCGATGCGGCGGTCGTCCTGCCGGAGTTCGCCCCGGATAGTGACGGAGTAGAACTCGACACCACGGTTCTCATTGAAGATCCCGGCCCGGAAGTTCCCAGCGTCGAAGAACCGGACACGACAGAGGTCGCGCGGGTCGCGATGGTTTTCGAGCCATCCGGAAAGCAGGTCCGGGCACCTGTAGGGGTGAATGTCTTTGACGTAGCTAGTTGGAATGCGATAGCGGTCGACTCGACCTGTGGCGGTCACGGCACTTGTCGTAAGTGCCGCGTGCAGATTCTCGAAGGGGAAGTGCCAGCCGGCAGCGTTGACGCCCGGGCTTTCACCGAAGAGGAGATGGCTGCTGGATGGCGACTTGCTTGCCAAGCAGCAGCCTGGAGCGATTTACGGGTGCATGTCCCACCGCTCACCACTCGCCCGAAGGCATCCACGGTTGGGGTCGGCCGGCAGGTGATCCACCGCCCCACGGTGCTCAAACGCTTCTTGGAACTGCCCGAGCCGAGCCTTTCGGACCAGCGGCCTGACCTACGTCGCGTCATGGACGGGATCACCGACATCGCTTCGTCCGCCGACCCGATGGTTTTGCGGGGGCTTCCGCGGGTCCTTCGAGCGGCTGACTTCCACGTGACCGCGGTTGTGGTGGACGACATCCTTGTGGCGGTGGAGCCGGGAGATACGAGTGATCGCGTTTTTGGAATCGCGTTCGATCTCGGCACCACCAGTGTTGTCGCGACCTTGCTCGATCTCACCAACGGAATGCCACTCGCCGTCTCATCGATGCTCAACAAGCAACAGCGTTACGGCGCGGATGTGATCAGCCGCATTAGTGCGACCATGCTGGATCCGTCGTCGCTGGAGTCGTTGCAGCAACTTGCGCACGACACATTGGATGAATTGACCGAAGAGGTCTGCGCTGAGTCTGGGGTCGAGCGGGCCGAGGTTTACCAGGTTGCGCTGGCGGGCAACGCCACCATGGTGCAAATCGCCCTCGGTATCGACCCCGAACCTCTCGGCGTCGCGCCTTTCATCTTGGCCGCGGAGGACTACCCGGATGTCAAGGCCGACGAACTCGGTATCAAGGTAAACCCCCGAGCGCGAGCATGTCTGTTCCCTGCGCTTGGTGCGTACGTTGGTGGTGACATCGTCGCTGGGGCGCTGGCTTGCGGAATGGATCGTGACCAGCGCATTCGCCTCTTCATCGATGTGGGTACCAACTGCGAGATGATTTTGGGCAACGGTGAACAGTTGCTTGCAACCGCAGCACCCGCAGGTCCAGCGTTCGAAGCTGCATCGATTGCATGCGGCATGCGGGCGGCAGCGGGAGCAATCGAAGTCGTTCGAATTGAAGAGTCAGGCCTGCAGATCGAAGTGATCGACGGCGCCGAGCCCACTGGTATTTGCGGCTCTGGTCTGGTCGACGCTGTCGCGGAGTTGGTACGCGTTGGCTTGATTGATTCCTCGGGTCGCTTCGTGTCCGACGACGTCGCTCGCGAGGTTGCCCCGCACGTGGCGGACCGGCTGGTGATGCGTGGAAAGGAACGAGTGTTCACGCTCTCGGGAGAAGTTCCCATTGATCCGGCAAGTTTGGACCGAGTTGTGTACCTGTCCCAGCGCGATGTGCGTGAATTGCAGTTCGCGAAGGCGGCAATCTCGACCGGTTGGGCGATCTTGTTAGAGGAGTTCGGCATCAAGCCTGAAGAGGTGCAGCAGGTATTGCTGGCCGGATCCTTCGGTAGTTACCTGTCACCTAAGAACGCCATACGCATTGGTTTGGTTCCGGACATCTCGGTGCCGCGGGTGGTCAGTGCGGGGAACGTAGCTGGCGAAGGCGCAAAGATGGCGTTGCTGTCCGGCTCTGAACGTAATGGGGCCCACACGCTGGTTGAGGTGATCAACTATGTGGAGTTGTCGGATCGAGAGGATTTCAACGATCGCTTTGTCGAGGAATTGGCCTTTCCGGTCACGTGAGTGAGCCCTCGCTAGGACTCGTTGCGTGCGGCGCGCTCGCTGCGGACCTTCGTGAACTGCAAGTCGAACGACATTGGGATGTTGCGATCTACCCGCTACCCCCGTTGTTACACAACCATCCAGATCAGATTGCCAGTGCCGTTGAGGATGTCTTGGATCGGCACGCTGGCCGGCACCGCGCATGGGCGATCGGTTATTCCGACTGCGGCACGTATGGAGCTTTGGATCAGGTGTGTGAGCAACGAGGCATCCGAAGGCTCTCGGGCAACCATTGCTACGACCTTTATGCCGGTCGCGAGCAGATCGCGCAGTTACTGGAGGACGAGCCGGGCACGTATCTACTTACCGACTTCCTCGTGAAGGGGTTCCACCGCTCCGTGATCGTCGAACTGGGCTTGGACCGACATCCCGAGCTGCGCGAGGACTACTTCGGGAACTACCGCCAGGTGGTCTGGCTGGCGGGCAGTTCGGCGGACGAAGCGACCCGTGAGGAGCTCGCTGCCGCGGCCCACGAAGCGGCGGCGGCCCTGGGCCTGCCCTTGGTCATCCGGCCCGTGGGGCGGGACCGGCTCGGGGCCGAGGTGGAGGCCCTCCTCGCTGACTCGGCATAGGCCATCCACCCTGGGCCTGGCACCCCCGCCGACGCCGGAACTGGCTCGTCGGAGATTTGTTGGCAAAACTGGTGTACAAGAATGACACGGACTGATATATCTATACCAATGTCCGTCACCGCGCCCCCCGCCAGCAGTTCGGCCTCGCTCGCCGACCAGGCCTATGACCGCCTGCGTCGGATGATCTGCACGGCTGAACTCGAGCCGGGGGCAGTGATCGTGGAATCCGAGTTGTGCGAACAACTCGGTCTGGGCCGGACGCCAGTGCGGGAAGCCCTGCGCGCACTGGCGTCCGAGCACCTGATCGACGTCTACCCCCGTCGGGGCATGTTCGTCGCCGGGGTAGACCCACGAGACCTGCGGGCGATCAGCGAAGTTCGCGAGCGCCTCGAGCCCTTTGCCGCTGCTCTGGCAGCGCAGCGGCGCGATGACGAGGACATCGCGGTGATCGATGACGTCCTCACCGACCTCGCGGCTATCGAAGGAGACAACCTCGACGAGCATCGGTCAGCGTTGATGGACCTCGACGAGCGAATCCATAAGTGCGTCTATCGGGCAACGCACAACGCGTACCTCCAGCAGAACCTCGATGGTTACTACACCCACGCGCTGCGCATTTGGTACCTCGGGCTGACGAACGTCACGCATCTGCAAGACGCCGTTCTGGAGCATCGTGAACTCCTGGAAGCGATTCGAGACGGTGACGTTGAACGTGCAACCACGGTGATGGGTAAGCACATCGAAGGGTTCGAAGCAGAGATGCGGCGTGCCCTGTAGCAAGGAACGACCACAAACGATCACGAACGACGAAGACACCTGTGACAGATGAACATGCGAAACGAAACGAATAGGAAAGGGAAGGTAGGAGTAAATGGCTGAGGAACTGAAGGCCCCGACAAGTGCCAAGTGCGTAGTGATCGGAGCCGGGATCGTCGGCAACTCCATCGTCTATCACTTGGCGCGCCTCGGGTGGAGTGACATCGTTCAGGTCGACAAGGGACCGCTGCCCAACCCCGGTGGCTCCACCGGCCACGCATCGAACTTCATCTTCCCAACCGACCACAGCAAGGAGATCACCCAACTCACGCTGGAGAGCATGCGCCAGTACCGGGAGATGGGCGTCTTCACCGAGTGCGGTGGAATCGAAGTGGCGCGCACCGAAGAGCGGATGCAGGAACTGCACCGCCGGATGCAGTCAGCGAAGTCCTTCGAGATTGAGGACACCGCCATGCTGACGCCAGCTGAGGTCAAGGAGAAGGTTCCCTACATTGACGAAGAGGTGATTCTCGGCGGATTTTGGACCCCGTCCGTGGGCGTTGTCGATTCGCTACGTGCAGGCACGATCATGCGCGAGCGGGCGCAAGAAATGGGAGCGCTCAGCAGCCTGCCGAACACCGAGGTTCTGGACATCGAGGTCACCGACGGCAAAGTCGCGGCTGTCGTCACCGATCGCGGAACGATTGAGACCGACTGCGTGATCGTTGCCTGTGGTTGTTGGAGCCCGCGGATCGCCGCGATGGCCGGCGCTGCTATTCCGCTCACCCCGGCCGTTCACCAAATGAAGGACATTGGCCCGGTGCCGTTCTTCGCCGATGCCAAGGGTGACATCGAGTGGCCGATCATCCGCGACATGGACACCTTCATGTACGAGCGCCAGCATGGAACCGGACTCGAGATCGGCTCCTACGCCCACCGGGCGATCTTGTACGAGGCCGATGAGATTCCCTCGAACGAGCAAGCTGCACTCTCGCCGACAGAGATGCCTTTCACGCAAGAAGACTTCGATTTGCAGGACGAGCACGCGATGGAACTCATGCCCGACATCGTGGGTGATGAGAGCATCGGTGAGAAGTACGCCTGCAACGGCCTGCTGTCGCTGACTCCCGATGGTGCCCCCATCCTGGGCGAGACGCCGGAGGTGAAGGGTCTGTGGTCCGCGGCCGCCGTCTGGATCAAGGAAGGTCCGGGCGTTGGAAAGGCCATGGCGGAGTGGATAGTCGAAGGCGAGCCGGAGATTGACCTGCACGGCGCCGATATCGCCAGGTTCTACGAGCACCAAAAGACCCGTGAGCACGTGGTGGCTCGTACTTCCGAGGGCTTCATCAAGACCTACGGGATCATCCACCCTGGCGAGCAGTGGACGGCGAATCGCAACGTTCGGCTGTCGCCCTACTACGACCAGCAGAAGGCACTTGGGGCGGTGTTCTACGAAGCCGCCGGCTGGGAGCGTGCCTTCTGGTACGAGGTGAACGCGCCACTGGTGGAGAAGTTCGGCGATGCTGTGATGCCGCGCACCGCAGAGTGGGATTCGCGTTGGTGGTCCCCGATCATCAACGCCGAGCATCTGCAGATGCGTGAGACCGCAGGAATGATCGACCTCACGCCGTTCGCGATATTCGACATCACCGGCCCGAGTGCGCTCGATGTGGTCCAGCGCACAGCAGTGCGGCAGATGGACGTAGCAATCGGCAAGGTCATCTACACCCCGGTACTCACTCCGCGCGGTGGCTTCAAGTCCGACCTCACCATCATGCGGCTGGGCAAGAACCACTTCCGAGTGGTGACCGGTGGAGCGCACGGAATGGCCGACCGCAAGTGGTTCGCCGACCAACTCCCCGCTGATGGCACAGCCCAACTGCAGGACCTGACTTCATCGATGACCACGTTGGGTGTCTGGGGCCCCAATGCTCGAGCGATTATCCAGTCGCTGACCAACGCGGACATGTCCCATGAGGGCCACCCGTTCGGTACCTGTCGAGTTATCGAGATTGGCTCGCTACGTGTCCTTGCCTCGCGAATCTCCTATGTGGGCGATCTGGGATGGGAGCTCTACCTGCCCATCGAGCAGGGCGCCAAACTCTGGGAAATGGTCTGGGAGGCCGGCCAAGCGCACGGGTTGATCGCCGTCGGAGTCGGGGTTTACGGCACCACCGGCCGTCTCGAGAAGGGCTACCGCGCCTATGGGGCCGAACTCGATTCGGAATACAACGTGATCGAAGCGGGAATGGCCCTGAAGAAGGTGAAGGAGGCCGAGTTCATCGGCAAGGAGGCCTACCTCAAGCACCGCGAAGAGGACCCGGTCGCCTTGATGTGCACGCTGTCGGTCAGCGATCACACCAGTTCCTCCGGAGAAAAGCGCTACATGCTCGGCATGGAGCCCATCTTGACTTTGGACGGTGCTCCCGTCACCGACAAGAACGGTCGACGCTCCTTTGTGACGAGCGCCGGCTCGGCACCGTCGCTTGGCAAGCACTTGCTGATGGCCTACCTGCCTCCTGAGCACGCTGTGGAAGGCAAGGATCTGCTCGTCGAGTACCTCGGTGAGCGCTACCCGGTGGTAGTGGACCGCGTTGGTGCCACGCCACTGTTCGACCCGAATAACGAACGGATCGTGAGCTGATGGAAATCTGCGTTTGCATCAAGCGTTATCCCTCTCTCGGCAGCGCAATCGTGCTGACTGAGGACGGAATGGCGATAGACACCGACAAGCTCGGCTTCACGCTCAGCCCGCATGAGGAGTGCGCGGTTGAGGCAGCCGTCCAACTCAAGGAAGAGCACGGCGGAACGGTCACGCTTGTGACCCTCGGCCCTGAAGGTGTCGAGGAACAGATTCGCGAGCAGTTCGCAATCGGTGCCGATCGGGCCATTTGGATCCATTCCGACTCCACAGATGTAGATCCGCAGGCGGCGGCCGCGGCAATCGCCGATGCCATCGAGGCCGATGGCACGCCATTCGATTTGATTCTTCTCGGATCGGAGAGCGCCGATAACGCTAATGCGCAGACCGGCGTACGGCTTGCACACCGCCTTGGTCGCCCCGTCGCCACTGCCGTTAAAGGCATGGCTATCGCCGATGGCACCGCAACCGTCGAACGCGCCGTGGGAACCATGCGTGAGGTCTACACCGTTCCATTGCCGGCGGTTGTGACTGTGAAAGACGGACTGAACATCCCGCGCTATCCATCGGTGCCAGGCCGAATCAAGGCGCGCAAGAAGCCGATCGAGGAAGTGCCGGCCAACCTTGCGGACCCACGCATTGAACTGATGGGACTGACGGCACCGATCCGGGAATCGAAGGGCGCTCAGGACCTCGGAGCTGGTGACGAGGCAGCCGATGCTCTCGTCGACGTCATGAAGCAGATCGGAGTGTTGTCATGATCATCGTCTATGTGGATCACGACCGGGGAGAGATCGACCCCCTGGCCTTCCAGGTCGTCAGCGCCGCTCGCACTATCGACAACGATGTCCAGGCGGTTGTCGTCGGACCGAACGCAGAAAAGTGCGCTGATGAACTCGGCAACTTCGGAGTTCGCACCGTGCACCATGGAACGCATGAGCGGATCGCGGACTACACGCCACTGGCGAACGCTCGCGCCGTCCTGAACGTCATGGATCAGGTTGCACCCCGAGCCGTATTGGCTGCTGGCACACCGCGCGGTAGCGAGGTCCTGGCTCACATTGCTGCCATCCGGGATCTCCCGTTGGTCACCGAATGCAGCGCCATCGAACTGACCGGTCCGGACTCTGCCGAGGTAACCCGCGCGCGTTGGGGCGGCAACCTGCTCGAGCGAAGCAAGGTCACCAGCACGGTGTTGCTGGCAACAGTTCAGGCCCATGCCTTCGCCGCTACGGAGGATCCAGGTGCGGCACAGATCGAAGCCTTTGAGGTACCCGTGACGGATGCCGACCTTGTGGTGGGCATCGTGGATCGGACAGGTGCGCAGGCGACCGGTGTCGGCCTTGCCGAAGCCAAGGTCGTCGTCTCCGGTGGGCGCGGCATGGACGGTCCGGAGGCCTTCGCCATGCTCGAAGAACTCGCCGACATCCTCGGCGGAGCGGTTGGTTGCTCGCGGGTCGTGACATCAGCGGGCTGGCGTCCGCACGCGGAGCAAGTGGGCCAAACCGGTACCAAGGTCGCTCCGGAGCTGTATCTGGCCTTCGGGATCAGCGGCGCTACCCAGCACATCGCAGGATGCAAATCGGCAAAGACTTTGATTGCGGTCAACACCGACGCCCAGGCGCCGATCATGACCCACGCGGACTACGCCGTGGTCGATAACTTGCACACGCTGTTGCCTGCACTCATCGAGAAGGCCCGCGCCGCCAAGGGCGCGTAGTAACCAAGGGACAGTTGATGCCAACCGATATCGAGATCGCCCAAGCAGCAACGCTGCGGCCAATCTCGGAAATCGCCGAGATTCTCGGTATTCCCGAGGAAGCGCTCGAGCCCTACGGGCGCACGAAGGCGAAGGTCCAGCTGGACTGGTTGCTCCAGCAGCCGGTTCGGCCTGCTGCGCGAATGATTCTGGTGACAGCCATCAGCCCCACCCCGCCGGGTGAAGGCAAGACAACCACCACGGTGGGCCTAGGAGACGGACTTCGTTACATCGGCAAGGACGCGGTGATCTGCCTTCGCGAGCCGTCACTTGGTCCGGTATTCGGCATGAAGGGTGGAGCCGCAGGTGGTGGTCGTGCCCAGGTAGTTCCGATGGAGGACATCAACCTGCACTTCACCGGCGATTTCAATGCCATCGCGCTGGCAAATAACTTGCTGGCAGCGTTGATCGATAACCACGTTCATCATGGGAATGCGCTGGGCATCGATGTGCGGCGGGTGACCTGGAAGCGCGTGGTCGACATGAACGATCGGGCCTTGCGCGACATCACGGTTTCGCTCGGTGGGCCAGGTAACGGCTTTCCTCGGCAAGACGGATTCGACATCGTGGTTGCGTCGGAGATCATGGCGATCTTCTGCTTGGCGACCGACCTCGAAGATCTCAAGGAACGCATCGGTCGAATTGTGGTCGCCTATACCCGAGACAAGGAGCCCATCAGAGCACGTGATCTGAATGCCGAAGGTGCCATGACCGTCCTGCTAAAGGACGCGTTAGCTCCAAACCTGGTGCAGACCCTGGATGGCACCCCCGCGTTCGTGCACGGTGGCCCCTTCGCGAACATCGCGCACGGTTGCAACAGCGTGATTGCGACCACCGGTGGTTTGCGGCTGGGTGACTACGTCGTTACGGAAGCTGGCTTCGGGGCAGACCTCGGAGCGGAGAAGTTCATCGACATCACCTGCCGTAGCGCTGGTATCCGGCCTTCAGCCGCTGTGATCGTCGCTACGGTGCGCGCACTGAAGTTCCACGGTGGCGCTGATGCGAAGAACTTAACCACAGAGGACCTTGATGCACTGAAAGCCGGCATGGTGAACCTTGAACGGCACATCGCCAATGTTCGTGACCATTACGGCGTTCCACCGATTGTTTCCATCAACCGATTCGTTTCCGATACGCAGGCCGAACTTGATCAGCTCCGCTCACATGTGGAATCCCTCGGCGTGCCGATTGTGCTCGCCGACCACTGGGCCGAAGGTGGTGCCGGCGCTGCGGACCTGGCCCGTGCGGTCGTCGAGATCTGCGATGCCGACGACGAGCCGGTCAACGTGCCGCATAACTCTTTCGTCTACCCGGATGACGCGACGTTGTGGGAGAAAGTCGAATCCATTGCAACCAAGATCTACGGTGCCGCCGAGGTAACGGCGGATTCAAAGGTGCGCACCCGGCTGCGGGAACTCGCCGAGGAGGGATACGGGAACCTACCCGTATGCATTGCCAAGACGCAGTATTCCTTCTCGACGGATCCGTCTCTTCGTGGCGCACCTTCGGGCCATTCGATGAACATTAGGGAGGTGCGACTCTCGGCTGGCGCTGGCTTCATCGTCGTCGTGTGCGGGGACATCATGACAATGCCTGGACTGCCGAAGGTTCCCTCGAGTGAACGCATCGACGTGCAAGACGGTCAGGTAGTCGGGCTGTTCTGATCGTGGGGCACACCACCGATCCGCGGCCGACGATCCGGCTAGAGGACGTCACCGCCAAGAGTTCCCGGGAGATCGACCGGATCGACAGAGTGGTTGTCGAGTCACCGCTAACGATCACCGTTGGTGATCACGTTCTTGCGACCACCATGCGCACTCCCGGTCACGATCTCGACCTGGCAGCCGGCTGGTTGGTTTCCGAAGCAGGGCTCCGACAGGCAGGTGACATCGTGGGCATGAAAGCCTTCGCTGCTTCGCCGCGGTCGCTGGACGTTGATCGCGGTAACAAGCCCGAGGACATTGACACAGTCCGGGTCGAACTTGCCGCCGGTATCGAACCACCGCGACCGCGTGCCTACGTCACGTCGAGTTCGTGTGGTGTCTGCAGTGCCGATGTTCTGGATGCTTTCCCAGAGCCCTACGCACCACTGCATACTCCGGGGTGGCGGCTCCAGCCGGGACAGGCACTCGAACTAGTTCGTCAAATGCGGGCGCGGCAGAAAATGTTTGACCTGACCGGTGCTTTGCATGCTGCTGCGCTGGTGGGTCCGCTTTCGGAAGTGCTCTACGTTCGCGAAGACGTTGGTCGGCACAACGCAGTCGACAAAGTCATTGGGCATGCGCTCATGGAAGGTGAGCTCCCACTAACCGACCATGTGCTCGTGGTCAGCGGCAGAGTTTCCTATGAGATCGTGGCGAAAGCCCTGACCGCATGCATCGGGGCGATCGTGGCTGTATCTGGGCCAACGACCCTCGCGGTTGATGTTGCCCGTGCCCACGATTTCCTACTCATCGGCTTCGCCCGCGATGATCGAATGAACGTTTACTCCGGAGGGGCGTGGATCGAATCGTGACACTCACCCAAGACTTTGCTGCCTGGTCGTCCGAAGAAGCAGACCAGCTCATTACCCCTATCGCACTAACACCAGGACCCATCCTGCGCTGCCTTCAGGCGATTCAAGAACGCTTCGGTTACGTGCCGGCTGATGCGGTGGCCCTGGTCGCACAACGATGCAATGCCACGCGAGCCGATGTGCACGGTGTCCTAACTTTCTACGCCGATCTGCGTACGCAGCCACCGCCTGCGATCCCGGTGCGATTGTGTGCCGCGGAAGCCTGCCAAGCCGTAGGTGGTCGCGGCTTGCAGGGTGAGTGGGCCAAAGCATGCGATGAGGACCCACAACTTGCCGATGTGACCGGGGGTAATGAGCCGATTTTCTGCCTGGGCAACTGTGCGTTAGGGCCGGCGGCATTTGTGGGCAACCAACTCATCGGGCGAGCGAGCGTGGACCGGATCATGGCGGCGATTCGGCAACAGCAAGAAGGGAAGACGGCATGACGATGTGGTTTGTTCCCCGCGACGCCGCAGCTCGCTCCATGGGTTCGGATGAGGTGGCCGAAGCCTTGATCGCACAAGGCCACGATGTGATTCGCACCGGGAGCAGGGGAATGCTGTGGCTGGAGCCGCTCGTGGAGTGCGCTCGCGAGCCCGGAGGTCCCCGTGTGGGGTGGGCCAATGTCGATCCCGCCGATGTGGCCGAGGCGGGATTACAGGAAACGGCTGCGAACTATCTCGGTGTCGTCGCTGACATGGACTATCTGGTGAAGCAGGATCGCTGGGTATTCGAACGCGCTGGCGTGATCGATCCACTCGACCCCGATGATTATGTGGCTAACGGAGGTCTGGCGGGTCTGCGGGCTGCACTTGCGCTGCCACCGGGCGATGTCATCAGCAACGTCATCGATTCCGGACTCCGCGGCCGAGGGGGAGCTGGATTCCCAGCGGGCATCAAATGGCGAACCGTCGCCGAAACCCCGCCACGGCCACACATCGGTGATCCGGCGAATGCGCCGGCGCACAAGTACGTCTGCATCAACGCCGATGAAGGGGACAGCGGAACTTTCGCCGACCGAATGCTTATCGAGGGTGATCCCTTCTGTTTACTCGAGGGAATGGCAATTGCCGCCTACTGCGTTGGCGCGGACAAAGGCATTGTTTATCTGCGCTCGGAATATCCGGACGCCATCGAGGTGCTTGACGAGGCGATTGCGATCGCCCGGGAGCGTGGCTGGCTAGGCATCGGCATCCTGGATACGGACCTTTCCTTCGATGTTGAGGTCTACGTGGGAGCCGGCTCGTATGTGTGCGGTGAGGAAACCGCGATGCTGGAGAGCATCGAAGGCAGGCGCGGCATGGTGCGAGTCAAGCCACCGCTCCCAGCCATCGAGGGCCTCTTCGGTACGCCGACCGTCATCAACAACGTCATGACGATGGCCAGTGTGCCCTCGATAATGGCTCGAGGAGCCCAGGCGTACGCGGCGTTGGGGACTGAGAAGTCCCAGGGCACCCAGGTCTTCCAGTTGGCTGGGAACATCGCTCGCGGCGGCATCGTGGAGACCGCTTTCGGAGTCAGCGCCCGGGAACTGATTGAGGGCTTCGGCGGCGGCACCTTGTCCGGTCGCCCCGTTCGCGCGGTGCAGATCGGCGGACCATTGGGCGCGTACCTGCCGGCCGATCAACTCGACGTTCCCATGGGCTACGAGACCCTTGCCGAGGCTGGCGGAATGATCGGTCACGGGGGAGTGGTCGTCTTCGACGAATCGGTCGACATGGCGCAGCAGGCGCGGTTCGCAATGGAGTTCTGTGCTGAAGAGTCCTGCGGAAAGTGCACCCCCTGCCGGATCGGGTCGATCCGAGGGGTCGAAGTCATTGACCGAATCCGGTCAGGAGAGGATCCTGAGGGGAACACAGTGCTCCTGCGGGACCTGTGCGAGGTGATGACCGACGGTTCGCTTTGCGCCATGGGCGGCTTGACCCCCATGCCTGTGCTCAGCGCACTGGACAACTTCCCCGAAGACTTCGCACCGCCAGTGAGAGGACAGTGAGATGACGGTTCTCGATGACCGAATAGATGACCAGCGCGATCTGGGAACTCCCGCGGTGGAGTCCGAGACCGTCGTCACGGTGCACATTGACGGTGTTCCCGTCCAGGTACCCGAAGGTACCTCTGTCATGCGAGCGGCTGCCCTGTCTGGCGCGGCGGTTCCCAAGTTGTGCGCTACTGACAACCTCGAGGCGTTCGGTTCCTGCCGACTGTGCCTCGTAGAAATTGATGGGAAGCCAGGAACCCCGGCATCGTGCACCACTCCTTGTAGTGAAGGTCTGTCGGTACACACGCAAACACCACGCCTAGACAAGCTCCGCAAGGGCGTCATGGAGTTGTACATCTCCGACCACCCACTCGACTGCCTCACCTGCCCGGCAAATGGAGATTGCGAGCTCCAGGACATGGCCGGAGTGGTTGGTCTACGCGATGTTCGCTACGGCATGGAGGGCGAAAACCATCTCGATGCACCGAAGGATGAGTCGAATCCATACTTCACCTTCGATGAGAGCAAGTGCATCGCCTGCAGCCGTTGTGTGCGCGCCTGCGAAGAGGTCCAAGGAACTTTCGCACTGACTATCGCGGGCCGCGGATTCGGCTCCAAGGTTGCCGCTAGCGACGGCGTGCCCTTCCTAGACAGCGAATGCGTTTCCTGCGGGGCATGTGTTCAGGCGTGCCCGACGGCCACCTTGCAGGAGAAGACGGTGATCGATCTCGGGGTACCTACCCGAAAGGTCAAGACAACGTGCGCGTACTGCGGAGTCGGTTGCTCGTTCGTAGCTGAGTTGCGCGGCGACGAACTCGTGCGCATGGTCCCGGACAAGACGGGTGGCGCGAACGAGGGCCACTCGTGTGTCAAGGGCCGTTTTGCCTGGGGTTATGCCGGTCATGAGGACCGGATCACCGCACCGATGATCCGCGAGTCGATCGAGGACGAGTGGAAGGTGGTCGATTGGGACGAAGCGATCGCCTTCGCTGCGGGCAAACTCACCGCTATTCAAGAGCAGTACGGCGTTGATTCCATTGGTGGCATCACTTCCTCGCGGTGCACAAACGAAGAGGTCTACGTCGTCCAGAAGATGGTCCGTGCCGCTTTTGGTACCAACAATGTCGATACCTGTGCGCGTGTGTGCCACTCACCAACCGGTTACGGGCTGAAGCAGACCTTCGGAACTAGCGCTGGAACCCAAGACTTCAAGTCAGTCGAAAAAGCTGACGTCATCATGGTTATTGGCGCGAACCCCACCGATGCACATCCGGTTTTCGCTTCGCGAATGAAGCGTCGCTTGCGTGATGGTGCGGAATTGATCGTGGTCGATCCCCGGACGATCGACCTCGTGCGCTCTACGCACATCGAAGCCAGCCATCATCTTCAACTCCGGCCGGGCACGAACGTGGCAATTGTGAACGCCATGGGGCATGTGGTGGCCACCGAAGGGTGGATCGACCGCGAGTTCGTGCAAGAGCGTTGCGATCTGGGGTCCTTCCAGGCGTGGGAGGAGTTCATCTGCCTCCCGGAGAACGGTCCAGAAGCCCTCGAAGAGGCGACCGGGGTGCCGGCGGATCAAGTCCGAGCGGCTGCGCGCGCGTACGCCACGGCACCCAACTCCGCGATTTACTACGGCTTGGGTGTGACCGAGCATTCGCAAGGTTCGACCATGGTGATGGCGATGGCGAACTTGGCGATGGCCACCGGCAACATCGGCCGTGAAGGAGTTGGCGTCAACCCACTACGCGGGCAGAACAACGTGCAGGGATCGTGCGACATGGGTTCCTTCCCGCACGAGTTCAGCGGCTACCGCCACGTGTCTGACGACACCGTCCGCGAACAGTTCGAGGCCCTGTGGGGGACACCGATGCGTTCGGATCCAGGAATGCGCATTCCAAACATGCTCGATGCTGCAACGGTTGGCGAGTTCAAGGGCATCTACATCCAAGGCGAAGACATCGCGCAATCTGATCCGAATACCGAACATGTGGCCGCAGCACTGCGTGCGATGGATTGCGTGATCGTCCAGGACTTGTTCGTCAATGAAACGGCGAAGTTCGCGCACGTGTTTCTGCCCGGGACCTCCTTCTTGGAAAAGGACGGCACGTTCACCAACGCGGAGCGGCGCATCAACCGCGTGCGCCCGGTGATGACTTCGCGAACCGGAATGGCCGAGTGGGAAGTGACCTGCGCACTGGCCAAGGCCATGGGATACGAGATGGACTACGCGACCTCGAGCGAGATCATGGACGAGATCGCCGCGGTCACTCCCACCTTCTCGGGTGTGTCCTTCGATTTACTCGACAAAGTGGGAAGCGTGCAGTGGCCATGCAACGAGCAGGCCCCGCTGGGCACTCCGGTCATGCACGTCGACCGCTTCGTGCGTGGTGAGGGACAGTTCATCACCACTCCGTACGTTCCCACCGATGAGCG
>Ga0209953_1000108_pt1 | contig 32967 bp, 49 predicted proteins | sample SalPonred_H2O_MG_FD_185713 | JGI IMG/M metagenome (GOLD analysis project Ga0209953, IMG submission 185713) | Salt pond water microbial communities from South San Francisco under conditions of wetland restoration - Salt Pond MetaG... | ecosystem: Environmental > Aquatic > Non-marine Saline and...
AAAGTCATTGTGTAGGTATTCAGACATTTCTTGAGCTGACATTGCAAAAATAAACTCAGTCATTTTAACCCTTTCACTGCTGCGTTTAGCCAGAGGTTTTGTATCTTCCTAAGACGGTCATTTGGTAATGCAAACCCATCATCGTCCATTAGCTCTGCCCAGTTTGCAAAGTTTTTCTTACTTACCCAGCCTTTTATGCGAAACACATCTTCGTCTATCTTGACGACAAGTACCGCAACTCTGGCCTTAAATGCTGATAACTCTCTAAATAGCAATCTGTGGCTAGGCTTAAAAGCAGTCTTAACATCTATGGTAATGCCGTTAATTTCATAGTCCCAGCCAGCATCTGCGCCATGCTCTACCATAGGAGTATGAAGGTTAAATAGCTTAGCAAAGGCCATTTCTCCCTGAACGCCTAGCAGCTCTACATTCCTTGGCGATGTGTCTATTCTTAACTGAGTCAGCCCTAACTCACGAGCTATTTTATACCTAGCCTCGGCTTTCTCTTGGCACATCAACTGCTCTTCTTCAGTTAAGGTTACGTCAATCATCTTACGCGATTCTCGTGGTAGGCAATTTGCTCCTTGAAGTCAGCAAGCATCTCTTCGTAGTCAGCCTTGTACAGCTTTATGGGGTTAGACTTGGTGGCAATCATCTCATCCACAAAGTCCCTGCCGTACATATCCTCCATCCACAATGTGTACTGCTGAGCGGCTGAGCCGTACCTCATGCCCCACATATTGCAGCTCTGGCACTGAGGATGCACATTCTCTATGCGTAAAGCCCAATAACTAGATGAGCCTTTGGCTAAGAAATGCCCGCCTTGTAGAGCGGAGTAGTGCTTAACCGTCCCACAAGATACGCAAGCGCAGTTACCGTCATCATCTGCTGCGGCTAGTCTGCATAGCCGCTGGATGGCTTTTAAGCATTCCTGACGTAAGACTTTGCTGCTTTTGACCTTTGGCTTGCGCTTCATAGTCTGTATGGTTTTCCTGTCTGGATGCAGTTAATAACACGGATAGCCCGAAGTCTGGTCTTGGAGTCCATGTGCTTCATGCGTGACTCAATTAGTTTAATGCTAAACAGCTTGCTGGTTACCGGATAAACCATAGATAACGCTTTTAACTCGCTGCTTATCTTATAGACATTTCTTGCCTCAGAGTCGCTTGTTTGCTGCGCCATTGCTCGAATCTCATATTCATTACTTGGATTTTATGCCGCAACAGGACAGCTTTTTCTATTGCGACCTTTAGCCCTTCTAATAACTCAAGGTACTCGGGATGAGAGTACGCATATCTCTCCTGTTTGGCAATCGGCATAGAATGCTCCGTTCTTTCCGCTTCTGCCATTAAGATTGCTTTCTTAGACTTGCGGAACTCCATCAGGTACTGGCGCTCAGCTTCGGCTTGGGCAAACTCTTGAGTGATTCTCTCAAGGTCTGCGAGTGTATTTCCTTCGCTCAAATTCATTCTCCACATAAAGTTTTACACGTTCTTGGTATTCAGCAGGCACCTTGGATAGTGCTTCTCTTCTTTCTTCTCTGGTTTTCAATTCCAGTATTTGCGCTGCGTAGTGCCTTGGCTTCATGTGCCAACGCACCTTTCTAAAATGATAGACAGGTCTTTAACTTCGTCATAAGGACAAACGCCAAAACCTGCCTCATCAAACACTACACAATAAGGGATGCGTTCAGAGTCAGCGCAAAACTGCGCCTCCTCTAATGCTGCGGTTGCTTCGGTAAAAACCTGCATCACATCCCCTTTGCGATAAACTCTAGCTCGTCTAAGCCAAGCTCGTTAGCAATCTTGGCTATTAAAGACAAACTCGCATCCTGCTGGTATCTCCAGCGGCTTATCTGCTGCTTATGAACAGCAAAGCGTTTCGCCAGCTCTATTGACGTTACGCCTTGCTCCTCTTGGGCAGCTCTTAGTGCTTTCCCAAAATCAATCATATATTTTTTTCATGCTCCATTTCTCGCCTCGCCATTCATTGCATGCCACTGGCTATGACAAGCAGCACATAACCATCTTATGTTTAATGGCTTTAAATAATCATCGTGATGTGCGTGAATTTTTTCGTTGGTTCCGCATTTTTCGCAATTTTCTTTAAACAACTTGCCTGACTTAATCGCCCGATTCACTATTGAATGGGCTTTATACTTGTTAGGATATTTTTCTCTGTATTCTTTCGTATGCGTTGCAGGCTGCCTTGCGCCTCTTTTTCTATCGTATGCGCGAATTTTTTCTAAATTATTAGCCCTATGAATACTTGCATCGTTTTTTGTGCATTGTTTGCATTTGTTCAAATGCCCGTCCTTCATTTCTGAATGAACATAAAATTCAGACAGGCATTTGACTTCATTGCATTTAAAGCATTCTTTTTGCGTCATTGCTAAATCTCCGTATTTATTACACCCTCGGAGAATAACGCATATCTAGAAAGGGTTCAACTAAAAGGGAGGTCATCTTCAAAATCATCAGCAGGCGCTGCTGGGACTGGAACAGTGCTGGGCCCGTTCAGCAGCTCCGCTAAAGCATCCGACCCAATGCTAACCTCCCCTTTTATTAAAGGTCGTTTAGGAAATTCTGGGTCAGGCTTGTTAGTGTAGGCGCTAGTCCTAATCTTCGGGATATGAAATTGGCACTTCGGGCAGGTGAAACTAGCACTCCCAGAAGTTTGAGGCGCACGATCATTCTTGCGCTCGGTGTCTTTCCATAATGCAAACTCTAGTATTTTTGTAAATGTCATTCTTCTTTCCTCAATCGTTCAGTTTCAGATTTAATAATATCAGCAGTCTCTATGAGTAGAGGTTCTGCCAGTTCCAAGAGCTTATTATCGCGTTTAACTTCGATAATAAGGGGTTTCATCTCAGGGTGGAAAGACATAAAGAAATATCTCTCCAGCCCCAAAACAAGCATTGTCCCCTGCACCTGTTGAACATAGGTAGTAGGGAGTTTATCCGCGCGTAGATAAGCGCAGTGCGTTGCAGGCAGTGGACACTTTATCTCTATGCCTGTGTCATCAAATAGGCCGTCAGGACTACAGCCTATCTCATGATCTTTCATCTTAATTAAACCAACCTCATGCACCTCAACGCCCATAAGCATCTCAAACATCGCTCGTGCTTGGGGTTCGAGTTCGTTGCCACGCTCCATAGCAGAGGACTTAAACGTCTCTGTAGGGGCGTTAGTCAAATTCTCCGCTATTAACTGATTGATAAGACCCTCACGGCTAGTAGATAACTTACCAGCCGTGGTGAAGACCTTGGAGAAGTTACTGGCTGTAACTACTCCTACTTTCGACTGAAGCCATTCTTGGCTACCCTGAATCATGATTGCCTCTCCCTTTTCTTCTCAAGTAAAGGAACAGCGTGTTTGAACTGGTCTACGGTTAATTGCTTTAGGCTTTCCACATCATAGGCTTTGAGGAACTGTGACTCTTTAGTGTCAGTCATCTCCATTAAAGCCTGAAGAGACGCAACCTGACCTGAGTTAATCAGAGTCCTAGCAGCCTGTGTGACAGCATTTCCATCGTCATCCTCAGACGGAATTCCTAGTATGCTTTGCAAACTAAATCTACGGCAGTAGGTCACTAATGACCCGTATGTGTGAGGATCATTCTTAGGAGCTGGGATAGCAAAGCTAGACTCCATGAACTGTCCAGAGGAGTGCATGAGTCTGGTGGTTACGCCTACAGTGCCTTCATAAGCAAAGGGAAACTGGACGTAGGATAAGCCGTTTTCAGCTAACGGTTCTTTAACAGCAGCAATGACACTACCTAAATCAGCGTACTTGGATTTAAAGAAAGGATTGTCAGCGCCTTTGATTGCGCCGCCCATCTGACCCTGTGCTTTTGATAGCGCAGTAGCCAGCTCGTTGATATTTTCTGATGTTTGCATATTAATCTCCTTTAGATAATGCCCAGACAGTCTACTGCTAGTGTGGACACTGGTCAACAACTTTTATTGACAATATCTAAATCAAGGACAAATCGGCGCTTTTTTGTGTGAGTTTTGTCGTAGTCAATCGTAATTACTACTGAAGGAATCGTAATTACTAGCTGAAACTTTTTTATTTCAACTGCAACTTTTAAACATAAAGTCAAGTTCGGAAGGTTCCGCGGAACTTTTTGCGATTGCCGTGGAACTTTTGACAGGCAAAAAAAAAGCCCCTTGTGGAGAGGGGCTTGCAATTTCTTACAAAGGAGAATAACATCAAAGGGTCGGTGGGTTGACAGCCCTAAATTCCGACTAGACCTTGGAAAGTTAGAAACCCGACAAGCCAAGTATACACAATATCTTGTGCCTGTCACAATCCCTTTCCCCTATATCTAGTCCCCGACCGTGTGGCAAAGCCTGACGTACTCTGGCTCATGCAAGCTGCCGCCTTTAATGCAGCCCCAGAAATGGGAGGTCAAACCAACACAAACGTCCTGCTCTGTCTTCGCCCTTGACAACAGGCAACCGCAAACTCGAAAGAGACTGCCACGAACCGTTGGTGAGATACTTATACAATAGTGGCTGACTGCGCTATGAAGCGTAAAGTCAGGGGGAAGCGACTCACTCAGGTGGGCGTTGAATTGAGTACCAAGCCTTCGGGCTTTTGCTGCGGCAGACGTAAGCGTCAGAGTGTATAAGGCTCTGGGTGATTTGCGGGGGAAAAAGGGCGATTGCGCCTAAAATTCGTGTAACAATAAAAAACAGGAGAATAATCAATGGCTTATGAAATACCAGAAAATTTGTTTGATGGAGTAAAAGTAAAAGCCCACAAGGGCAAACATATTGAGTTTAGCTTTGGCTACCGCCAAGTGCAGTGGTGGCCTAATGGCAGTAAAAAGACCGTCTACGATGAGTATAACCTCAAGTCTCATTCAAACTGCACGTTAGAGGATGTGCTATATATCCTAAAAACAGGAGAGAAGAATGACCGATCTGAGTGAGAAGCCCTGCTCCTGTGGCAAAACAATGGGTGAAGTCATAGGGTTTCAAGAGCGAGTAACAGACGGCGAGATGGTGAAATACCGTGTGTGCTGGTACTGCCCAGAGTGTCATGCAGTGGAAAAAGCGATAGGTAGGGAGACATTCATAGAAACAATTCATGATAAAGTAAACTCAGACTGTTGACCATAGTATGTGTTTCAGGCACTATTCTCCCAACACAAACAAAAACGTCAGGAGAATGACATGAAAGAGACTATGACACTGTTTTTTTTCGTTGCACTGGTTGCCGCTCTGAGCATTGCTGGCGCATTTGATCGTCAAGAGGCTGAACGTGCAGCCGATGAGTACACTGAAATGGTGTGCCTGTTCAAAGAAACCAGTGGCGAGTTCGGCTGGCCTAACTATAAAAACCTTAACATTACTTGTGGAGAGTAATATGGACTTCGTAAAAGACGCGATTGACGCAAACCTTGATAACTTGGTTGACCCCAAGAACCGCTGCGTAGAAGCTACAGACGCAGCCTCAAACGAATTAGTTATTGCTGCGACTGAGGAAAGCCCTGACGAGCTGCAAGAGCTGATGTTTCATGAAAGCTCAAACTCTGTATACGCTCAGTTCCATGTTGATATGGCTAAAGCATTTGTTGGCAAGATGAGCCACGATGACTTCTTCATCAAGTATGAGCCTTATTTTGACATAGCCAAACGCTTCATAATGGAAGACTTAGATTCTAAAATCTGGAACAGGTACTGCGACTTGCATGATGTGCCTGTGTTGGATATGTACGATTACAACGGTGTCCGTAGGGAGGACTTCTAATGTGGAGCTTAGCTCGTAATGGTCAGCGGTTTGGTTACTGCGCCATAGATAAGGCTGGTATTGAGAAGTACCGCGAATGGTACATAGATGACCACGTTGTTGCTGAGGCTGCGCAGGTTCAGTTAAGGCTGTGGGACTCTGCTAAGAAAACCATCTTACAAAGCGAGGCAGAGCAGATTGCCCGTGACACCTTAGAAGAGCAAATCACAATCGTGGAGGTCAAATGAAAAAGATCAGAAGCATCAAGCGTTGTGAAACCTGCCCGACCTGGATTGGATCAAGGAAAGAAGTCATCTTGTGTGACGAATGCACAAGTCTTCAAGAAATGATGCAGTCTCTGTGGAAGACTCCAGAAATGCCCGAGCTGGCAGAGCTAGGTAGGTTAATTGATTCATTTCCCACAAAGGTTACCGAATCATGAATTATTACAATGAGTGGGATAGTTTCGCAGCCGAATGGCTTAAACAATTAATCAAAGACGGCCTAATACCTAATGGTGAGGTCGATACAAGGAGCATTGCAGATGTCGAACCATCAGACCTTAAAGGATTTACTCAATGTCACTTCTTCGCAGGAATCGGAGGATGGAGTAGAGCATTACAACTCGCAGGATGGAGTCCAGACAGACCTGTTTGGACAGGAAGTCCTCCATGTCAATCCTTCTCAACAGCAGGGAAAGGGAAAGGAAAAGATGACGAGCGACACCTCTGGCCAGTGTTCTTTAATCTCATCCGAGAGTGCCAACCTCCAACGGTCTTTGGAGAGCAAGTTGCGGCAGCTATCAGATATGGATGGCTCGACGATCTACAAATTGACTTTGAAAAGGAAGGATACGCCTCAGCAGCGGTCGTATTACCAGCTGGCAGCGTCGGCGCGTACCACAAAAGGGACAGACTCTTCTTTACCGCCAAGCGCGTGGCCGACTCCAGCGCAGAGAGATTACAAAGGCGGTCGGAAGCTAGACGAAAACGCTCAAAATTCGAGTGCGAAGACGGGAGTCAGATACGGTCTGTCGCTAGATCAGACGCCTCAACTAGTTCCGTGGCCGACTCCAACTCATCACAACTCCAAGGAAGGGGGATATCCGGGGGAGTTAACTCGCAACACTATTCCATTAGGCGCGATGAAGCATATGGTAGCGTGGGCAACGCCGAACACGATGGATTATATGACTCAGAGGTCGGACGAAGCATTGGCTCGGGCAAAGACAAAGGGAGGTTGCTCAAACCTCAAAGATCAAATACCGACATTTGGGCTGAACCCAGAATCATCTACTGCCGAGACGGAAAGTACCGCCCCATCCCAACTGAACCCGCGCTTTTCCCTCTGGCTAATGGGGTATCCAATCGAGTGGGCATACTGCGCGGAGCGGGTAACGCCATTGTCCCGCAAGCGGCAGCGGAAATCATAAAGGCGGTGATGTAGTGGTTAGTTTACGACCACACCAAGAGGTTGCGGTAGAAGCTCTGAGGAAGTCTTTACGCAAGGGTAAGATGCGACCTTTGTTGGCAGCGCCATGTAGCATGGGTAAGACGATGATTGCAGCCCATATCATGATGAACGCAGCAGAAAAGGGCATTAGGTCTATTTTCTTCTGCGACAGGGTTAAATTGGTTAGTCAGACAGTAGATACCTTTGATCGGTTAGGAGCTGACTACTCAGTGCTTCAGGCCGATGACCCAAGGTATGACCCCAATAAACTTATCCAGATAGCCTCTATCCAGACTGCTGTGAGGCGCAAGCATCTAGCCTTTAATCTAGCCATAGTGGATGAATGCCACACCATGTATAAGGGTCTAGTGGATGGGTTCATGGACAGGTACGATGCAGTGCCGTTCATAGGACTTAGCGCCACGCCATTTAGCAAGTCGCTGGGTTTGCATTGGGACGATCTTATAGTCACCACCACCACCAGACAGCTACTAGACCAAGGCTGGCTGTGTCCCACAGATTATTACGTTGGCAAGTCCATAGACCTGAAAGGTATCAAAACCAAGTCCTTATCCACTGGTGGCTCAGACTATGACCCAGAGGCTCTGGGTAAAGCGATGATGGATGACACGTTTAATGGGGATATTGTGGAGAATTACCGCAAGCACTCTAATGACCTCCAAAGGAAGGCCATAGCCTTTAGCCCATCGGTCGCACACTCCAAGTCAATGGTGGAAAGGTTCAACTCTGCTGGCATCCCTGCATTGCACATAGATGGTTACATGAGTGATGAAGAACGGAAATACATCTATGACGACCACAGGGCTGGACGATGCAAGGTCTTGTGTTGCAGCCGTCTCTTGGGGGTGGGGTATGACGACCCTTCCGTAGAGATACTCATAGACTGCTTCCCTACTAAATCTCCTATAGCTTTTGTCCAGAGGGCAGGCAGAATCTGGCGTATCGCAGAAGGAAAAGAGAAGGCCACCTATCTCGACCATGCTGGAAACTTAAAAACTCACGGCTTTCCAGAGGACATAGTTCCTAAGTCTTTGGATAGGGGTGAGCAGCGGTTTAAGGAGAATAATCAGGTTCAGAAGGATGAACGTGAGAAAATCACCAGAGACTGCCCTGTGTGTTCAGCAGCCTTCCAAGGTCGCAAATGTGCCTGTGGGTATGTCATTCCATCCAGCGACCCAGTGTTCAAGGATGACGGCTCAATGCTAAAGAAGGTTAGTAAGGACTTTAAGGTTGAGGATAAGTCCGAATGGATGGGTCAGTTTATGCAGTATGCCAAGGACAAGGGCTACGCTGAAGGCTGGGCTAGTCATAAGTATAAAGAGAAGTTTGGTGTATGGCCCAAGGGAGTCGATAGAACTCCAAGGCCAGTTAAAAACGAAGTGAGGAACTTTATAACTCACATAAACATCAGAAGGAGAATGAGCAATGCTAAACCTCGAACGTATTCTTGGTAGTCTGGATAAGGTCAGGAAGTCAGGCAAGAACTACATAGCCTGCTGTCCTGTACACGGGGACAACAACCCTTCAATGTCTATCAAGGAGGCAGATGATAAGATTCTGATGTACTGCCACGCCTGTGGAGCCAAAGGCCCAGAGATAGTCCAATCCCTTGGGATGAAGCCAGACGTACTGTTTGATAAGCCATTTAAGACCGAATACGACCGTCACTGGCTACTAAACAAGAAGGCTGATTGGGATGACACTATGCTCATGATGGCCCATGAAACACTTAAACAAGGCAAAACAATAAGTTATAATGACTACAAGGAAATTAAACAGTCATTAGCTCGGCGTGAGCAACGCAGGAAGTACAACCTGCCCATACTATTCAACATGGAAATAGCTCTATGAAAGATACAGAACCACTTCGTGCTATCATTGCGGAACAGACGGCAGAGTTCTTAGCCAAGGGCGGCAAGATACAGCACATCCCTTACGGGGCTTCTGCTGAACCCTCAGAGCCAAGGAGAGACTTTGCTTTGAGCCGTAACAGAAACATGGGGAGTAAGAGTGGTGAGTAGCAACCCTCCACACAGGCCGCCAAGGGTCTTTACAGAGCAAGAAATCAAAGAATGTTTTGAGCTTGCCCCTTCACTTACGAAGCAACAGCTTGCAGATTATTTCGGCTGTGCTTTCAATACGTTACAGAAGGCGATGACAAGACAGCCAGAACTTGCTGAAGCCTACAGGAAGGGTAAGGCTTTGGCTATTGCTCAGATGGCTGGTTCCTTGCAAACAAAAGGCATGGAAGGCGATGTGAATGCAGCTAAGTTCTGGCTATCCCATCAGGCAGGATGGACAGAGACTAAGCGTACAGAGCTTACTGGTAGGGACGGCGACCCCATTGAGATAGATAACCACTGGACGATTGAGGTGGTGGAATGAGTACAGGCGCTTGGGAAGGTGGCAAAGGCTCAAGGCCCAGACCGTACAAGGTTCAGAAGTATTCAGACAACTACGAAAGGATATTTGGCAATGCCGCTAGAAAAGGGAAAGAGCAAGGAAGTAATCAGTCGGAACATAATGCGGGAGATAGCAGCGGGTCGTCCGAAAGATCAAGCCGCAGCGATAGCCTACAGCAAGGCAGGTAAGAGCAAGAAGAAATAATGCCTAAGATGCAAATCCCCAAGAAGCTCAGGCGGTTCATAGACACGCCTAAACGCTTCAAGATTGCTATAGGTGGGCGAGGCTCAGGCAAGTCAATGAGCTTTGCTGATATGTGCCTTATGGACGCACAGACCAAGGGGATTAAGACTGCCTGCTTCCGTGAGTTCCAGAACAGCATAGACGACTCAGTTCATGCCCTGCTGAAGTCAGAGATAGAACGCCTCAACCTTCAAGGCTTTGAGGTGCAGAACAACCAGATACTCCTCAACCAAGACCCAGTGTTTAAGTTCCGTGGCCTAGCTAGAAACCCAGAGGGCGTGAAGTCCATGCACGGCTTTCGACGGTTCTGGGTAGAGGAAGCGCAGACCATCTCTTTCAACTCTCTCAAGGCTCTAACGCCTACATTGCGTGAGGAAGGCTCAGAGATATGGTTCAGTGCCAACCCAAGGTCTAGCGTGGATGCGTTCAGCCAGCGGTTTATCAAGCCGTATGAGAAGCAGCTTAGAAGGGATGGATACTACGAAGACGACCTACACCTGATCGTGATGATTAACATCACAGACAATCCTCTAGTCCCTGATGTCTTGAAGCAGGAGATGGAAAGCGACAGAGAGAGGATGTCACCTGCCCTCTTCCAACACGTTTGGGAAGGCGAATACTACGACTCAGTGGAAGATAACATCATACCTACTGAGTGGTTTGACGCTGCGATAGACGCACACAAGAAGCTCGGGTTTGAGCCTACAGGCGCGTTGATAGCCTCACACGACCCATCAGATGAGGGCGGTGACAGTAAGGGCTTTGCGCTGCGCAAGGGTTCGGTGGTCTTGGATGTGTGTGAAAAGGTAACAGGTGACAGCAATGAAGGCATGGACTGGGCGCTGAAGTTATCCCGTGATGCTCAGGCTGATTGGTTTGTGTGGGACTGTGACGGGCTAGGTATCTCTCTCAAGCGTCAGGTAGACCAAGAGCTAGAGTCTACCAAGATGCAGAAGCACCAGTTCCGTGGCTCTGAGACTCCTGATGACCCTGCTGTGCCGTACAGTGGGGCAGACTCCAAGACCAACAAGGACACGTTCTTTAACAAACGGGCGCAGTATTGGTGGAAGCTCAGGGATAGGTTTGAGGCTACCTACAGGGCTGTGTCAAAGGGCGACTACATCAACCCTGACGAGCTTATCTCTCTGAGCAGTGAAATACCCACGCTAGACCAGTTAAGAAGCGAAGTGTGCAGAATCCCGCAAAAACGCTCAAATAATGGTAAAATCCAGATAATGTCAAAAATAGACATGGCTAAGAAGCCGTATGAGCTACCGTCACCGAACATGGGAGACGCGCTCATGATGTCTATGTTTTCACCAAAGGCAGTCCAGAAAGCGGCTGTCAAAATCAATTTCTCTGGCTGGGGCTAGGTTATGGCTGAGTACGAAAACGGAATGGAAGAGAAGGAAGAGTCTGGCGAATACACCGAGGCTGATCTTTCCTACAAGGATAAATACGACGACCACCAAAGCGTCATCAACCTTCTCTCCGCTTGCCAACAGGCAGACCATGATAACCGTGAGATGGCTCGTGAGGCGCATCTGTTCCTTGATAAGCGGGACGGTCAGTGGGAGCCATACTGGTGGAACTCCAACCAGAACAAGCCTCGCTACACGTTTGATCAAGTAAACCCTATTGTCTCTCAGGTAGCCTCAGAGATTGAGCAGGCAGACTTTGACATCCGTGTTAGTCCTGCTGGTGGTAACGCCACAAAGGACATTGCTCATACCTATGACGGCATTATCCGCAACATTGAGAATCTCTCTAACGCCAAGCAAATCTACGCACAGTCCTGCCGTGGCATGGTGACAGGTGGCTTTGATGCGTGGCGTGTGTGTTCCAAGTATGCAGATGACAACTCCTTCGATCAGGACATCATGATTGAGAAGGTTGCCAACCCGCTAGATCGGGTATGGTTTGACCCTGCGGCAGAGAAGCAAGACAAGTCTGACTCACGCTATGCGTTTGTCCTGCATCCCATGGCGATTGATGAGTATCAGAGCCGCTGGCCTGAAGGCTCAGAAGAGTCTGTGTCAGATGACCGTGAAGGTGACGCATACTACGACAAGGCTGAAGTCATTGTGGTGGGTGAGTTCCTCTATGTGGAATCAGAAGACCGTGAGCTGGTCATGATGTCCAATGGCCAGACCCATGAGGTCAATGACGACTTTGAGAAGATCAGAGACGAGCTTGAGATGATGGGTGTCACCGAGGTGCGCAGACGCAAGCGCAAGATGCACAAGGTCTGCTCAAGGTACTTTGATGGGAAGGATTGGCTAGAGGATGACAAGGACACAGTGTTCAACCGCATCCCTGTTGTGCCTGTCTACGGTAACTACAAAGTATTTGAAAACAAGACAATCTACTGGGGTGTGGTAGAGAAGCTACTAGACCCTCAGCGTGTCTTGAACTACGCCATGAGCCGTGAGATTGAGGAAGGTGCGTTAGCTCCACGGGCTAAGTATTGGATGACTCCTACTCAGGCTGCGGGCCATGAAGACCAGTTAGCTACGCTGAATACCAACTCCGATCCAGTGCAGTTCTTTAACCCTGACCCAGAGTTTCCACAAGTCCCACAGCAGAACGGTGGCGCGCAGATCAATGCAGGTCTGAGGACTGTCGCTACTGCGATGCAGGGCATGATGAACGCTGCCTCTGGGATGTTTGCCGCTAACATGGGCGACAACCCTAACGCACAGTCAGGCGTGGCAATCCGTCAGCTCCAGAACAAGGGCGACAACGCTACCTACCAGTACACTCGTGCAATGGAGATAGCTATACAAGCCACTGGCAATCTCATCAAGGACGCTATCCCCAAGGTGTATGACACGGCTCGGACTATCCGTGTGCTGCGTGAAGACGACACCTATGATATGGCTGACATCAACCAGACGGTGATTGATAACCAGACGGGTGAATTGGTTGCGGCGAATGACCTATCTGTTGGTGTGTATGACGTTATCTGTCGGGCAGGGCCGAGCTTCCAGAACCGCCAGCAGGAGACACTAGAGGCTATAACCTCACTGGCTCAGGTTGACCCTTCGCTCATGCAGATAGCTGGCGACCTGTTGTTGCAGAACATCAACACTCCTGCGGCTAACCAGATCGGTGAAAGAAAGCGCGCACAGATGATGCAGCAAGGTCTAATCCCTCAGTCTCAGATGACTGAAGAGGAGCTGATGGCAGTTCAGCAGCAGATGGGTCAGGAGCAACAGCCAGACCCTGCCATGGTTCTAGCTCAGGCAGAGCAACAGAAGGCACAGGCTGAGATGATTAGGGCGCAGATAGAGATGCAGAAGCTCCAGAACGAGCAGATCAAGCTACAACTGGAAGCCCAGAAGCTACAGAGCCAAACGGTAGGCGACCAAGCTGATAACCAGATAGATGCCTTCAACGCTGAAACTAAGCGCATGGAGACACAGATCAAGGCCCAGCAAGCTGGCGCGACTATAGACAAAACAGCCGCTCAGACAATGGGCGAAGAGTTAGACAACCAGAAGAAGATGTCTGACATGATGGAAGAGCAGATGATGAAGGCTCAAATCCCTATGATGTCTGAAGCGGAGTTAATTAACCTTGCCAACCGTCGCTGAGTTAGCCCAACAAGAACTGTCGCGCAGGTACTCTCTACAGGGTAGGACGCAGGTAGCTCCTCGCGTCCAGACCATGCAAAACGCTAGACCTTCTATCAGGTCAGCTCTAAGCAACCTGATGCGCGATGCAGTAGACGCTACAGGGCTTGAGGGTGGATACCGTCAGGGGCTTCTCAATGCCGCTGGTGATATAGAATCCGCAGTGGACTTTTTGCCTGTAGCTGGTGATGTATTAGCCGTAGAGGACGCGGCACGAGCCTATGGGCAGGGTGACATGGTAGGCGCTGGCATCAACATGATGGGCGTTGTGCCTGTTGTTGGTGATGTTGCGGCTAAGGGCGCTAAGTCAGCATTACGCTCTTTGAGAGAAACTTCTCAGTTTGGCGATATTATTCAAACCGCAAAAGCAGGTGATGTTAATGAATACCCTGTTAGAGATTTTGTTAATGAGAAAGGGTATAGCATTAACCCTTTAATGGCAGAAGTAAATCAAGATGTAAGGCCAGAGAATATAGCAAAAGGAAGCTATAAAAAGCTGTTAAGCGAATACAACAACAACCCAATAATTTCACAAAGAGAAAATGCAAGGCTGCTTGGGGGGCGAGTTTTATCTCCTGATGACTTGTTTGCTCAAGAAGGCACTTATGAGCAGCTACTTGGAAGCCCTTTAATTCCTTTGCCTGCGGATAAAACTATTTATGGCACAGTAGATAGGGTTGCTGGGGTAGATATATCTCCGTATACGGTTGAAGGCGGGCCTCAACATTTTGATAGATATGGCAATTGGATGAGCATGAGTGGAGCAGCAAAATCAAAGCAAGGCCATGCAAACAGGGTTAGAGCGGAAACAAAAAAAGACCCTGTCTATGTTTACATGGGTATGGATAATTATGGCTCTAATTTTGCAGAACCAGCGTCTGTCATAGCTTCAAGATATATTAAGTCTATTGGCGGGTTAACCAAGAAAGGCGAAGACATCCTTAATAGGCAAATGCAATCACAGTTAAATAAAGGCGACACCAAAGGAATTGCAGAATCTTGGAAAGGCTATACAACGCCAGAAGATTTAGAAGAATGGTTAAAAACCACTGATGAGTACGCTACAGCGGGTAATAAGCGCAAAGCATTTATGAGCGTTTTAACTAATAGAGAGCTGCAAGCAGAAGGCGCCCCTATTCCTGAAGATATTTATTCAGTTATTAATGAACAATTCATGTTAGATAACCCTGCTGGGTTCAGCGGAAGTAGGGTAATGGTTGCTGCGGATGCTGATCCTTTAACAATGGAAAGAAACACAGGTCTTAATGCTTCTTATGACACCGTCATTCAAGGAGAGGGTGGGGCTGTTATAAATCAGCCAATGATACCTTGGGATGTAATGTTTCCTGACCCTGCGGCTGCAAGAGCTAATAAGCAAGGTCCGTATCGTTCTTTCCAAACATCTGGAGGCGCTCAAGATTACCAGATGGCTGACGAGCGTTGGCTTGAAGGGGTAAACAAATATCTTAGCAGTCTTCGAGACATTTAATTATTTCTAAAGCCTCTTCTTGGTTAAACTGCTCTGAGGCAACCATGTCTTCGATTGTTATTGTTTCGCCAACGGTTAAGTCAAGGTGACCAAAACACGACCAATATCTATCTAATAATTCTTTGCAATTCATATAGCCTCCTATTTTGTAAACATAATAGCATGACTAAACAGCCTCAACAAGACTCGCAATCATCCCTTCTACCTTCTCCCACAACTCCTCGGTGATAGGGCCATCTCCGGCCCTGTCAGCCTCTATTAGCTGTCCGATAGTATCAATCAAGATGTCAGACATCTGGTCTGGGTCGTCTGTCTCAAATGCGTCCAATATATCGCTCATGAGTAACTCCTTGGTTAAATTACACACATATTAGCCTATTTAGCTAACAAGTGTTGATTTTTACCCAAATATGGTATTATCAGCCCAAGGCACACGACCTTTCTTCGTGGCATTTACCGTAAGGGGCAAAACATGAGCGAGCTGCAACCAGAAGACAACTACACCTATGATTCCGATGAAGTAGTAGAGGAAGTAGTAGAGGAGGTAGTCGAAACTGAAGATTCTGTTGAGGAACAGGATTCCGATTCAGCACCGGAGGCTGAGGCGACTCAGGATAAACCCATCACGTTCAGTGAAGAACAGCAGCGGATATTTGATGAGGCTGTGGGCAAAAAGGTCTTCAAGCTCCGAGAGAAGGAGCGAGAGGCAGAAGCCCTAAAGAAGCGGCTTGAAGAATTAGAAGCTAAAGTACCTGAGCAGCGTAGACCGGAAGTCCCAGACGTTCCAGACCCTTTTGCAGTTTCTGACGAGGAATACAGAAGGCAGCTAGAACAGAGAGACAGGGCTATGCAAGCTGCGATTCAGTATGACGCGCAGCAACAGGCTTTGAGGCAGCAGCAAGAGATGTTGCGCCAACAGCAAGCCCAAAAGCAGCAAGAAGCACTGACCGAGAAGGTTCAGTCTTATTCCCAACGCGCTACCAAGCTCGGGATTAAGGCAGAGGATTTGCAGGCAGCAGGTAACACGATAGCCCAGTTTGGTATTCAAGATGATGTAGCTAATTTCATCCTTGAGGAAGACCAAGGGCCATTGATTACTTCTTACCTGTCTAAGAATCTTTTAGAGCTAGAGAAGCTAAGAGATATGTCACCTGCAAGGGCGGCTGTCTACATAGCGACTACGGTCAAGCAGAAGGCTGCTGCTCTTAAACCCAAGGTAAATTCTGCTCCTGATCCATTGGAGCAGCCACACGGCGCTGGTACGGCCCCCAAACCTAGAGGGCCACAAGGCGCTACATTTGAATAGGAAAAGGTAAAATGGCTAACAATCTTAATAGTAACGTCACTCGGAAAGTGGCTCGGGTCTTCCTAGAAGCATTTGAGTCAAGCCGAGTTCTAACCAAGACTGTGGACACACAGCTTCTGTCAGGCAAGTTCAACCCTTCAAGTGGTTCAACTGTAGACTTCAAGCGTCCACACGACTACAACTCAATCCGTACCTCTGGCGGTGATATTAGCTCAAGCACTAAGAGCGACATCATTGCAGGTAAGGCAACTGGTACAGTACAGGACTACTTCACTGCCGCTACTGAGTGGGGCAATGTTGAGGAAGCTCTGGAGCTAGACCAGCTCGACCAGATCATTGAGCCTATGGCCCGTCGCATTGTAACGGACATGGAGCTTGACCTTGGTTCATTCATCCGCAAGAACGCTTCACTGAAGTATGGTACTCACGGCACTGCCGTAGACGCTTGGGGTGATGTGGCTGGTGCTGGCGCTTTGATGGATTCTATCGGTGTACCAATGTCTGACGACAAGTATTACCTGATGAACCCATTCACTACTACTGCGCTGTCTTCAGCTCAGAACGGTCTGAACGCGGCTGATGGCCTTGTTCGTACTGCATGGGAAAAGGCGCAAATCTCTAGCAACTTCGGCGGCATGATGGCTCTGACCTCTAACGCGCTGTCTAGCTACACTTCAGGCGATACTGCTGACCGCGCTGGCGCACTAGCAGCGGCTCCTGACGCTACTTATGTAACAGCTAAGGACACTATGACTCAGGTTCTGTCTCTCGACGGTCTGGGTACTGGTACTATCAAAGCTGGTGACATGGTAACTATCGCAGGCGTTAATCGTCTCAACGTAGCTACTCGTGAGCCTATGTTGGACGCTTCAGGCAACCAAGTTCCGTGGACAGGCACTGTACTCGAAGATGTGACTATCGCTGGCAACGCTGCGACTATCACTGTTTCAGGTGCTGCTATCTACGAAGCTAACGGTCAGTACAACAACGTCACTGCGGCTCCTGCCGAAGATGCTGTTGTCACTATCCTTGGTGCTGCTTCAACTCTGTACCAGCCTAACCTCTTCTACACGAAGCAGGCATTCGGCATCGGTACTGTGAAGCTACCTAAGCTCTACAGCACTGACACAATCGCTACTACTAGCGACGGCTTCAGCATCCGTGTATCTAAGTACGCAGACGGTGACGCTAACACGCAGAAGATTCGTTTCGACCTTCTGCCTGCATACGCTTGCTTCAACCCGCTCTTCGCAGGTCAAGGCTTCGGCGTATAACGCTAGAATGGAGGAGGGGGCTTCGGCCCCCTTTTCGCTTATATGGCAAAACCAGCAAAAGGCAAGGCTAAGGTTAAGGTTACAGCGTCAGGCAAGAAAGTCTCCTACGGGCAGGCTGGCAAGGCTAAAGACGGTGGGCCGCGAGTACGCGCTGGGACAAGCAAGGGCGACTCATATTGCGCTAGGTCATTAGGTATCAAGAAGAGACTGCCTAAAGACAAGCAGAATGACCCCAACACGCCAAACAATCTAAGTCGCAAGCGTTGGAAGTGTAAAGGCGCTAAATCAATGAAGGCTAAGTATGAGTGACGGTCTATACGCAAACATCCACGCTAAACGCAAGCGCATCAAGCGCCAAAAGGCTGAGGGCAAGACTCCCGAAAGAATGCGTAAGGTTGGCTCTAAGGGCGCACCTACAGCAAAGGCTTTTAGACAGTCAGCCAAGACAGCCAAGAAAGCAACATACGAGTGAGGTGACATATGCCAATGGTAGGCGGTAAGAAATTCCCATACACGAAAGAAGGTATGAAGGCGGCAGACAAAGCGAAGAAAAAGCGCAAGAAGAAGTCTGGCAAAACCATGAAAGGCGGAGCATCTTACGAATAATGGCTACTGTAGCTCAAGTCGCTAAGGCGGCACTACAACGCATCTTGGTACAAGCGTCTGAGTCTCCACTTGAGCCAGACGAGTATCAGGACTTTATTTTTGCTATGAATAACTACATGGCCCAGTTAGATGCACAAGGCATTAACTTGGGTTATACGGAAGTGTCAGATTTAGGTGATACTGTCACGATTCCGACAGGTGCATTGCGCGGACTTATTGCTAACATGGCAATAGAGGTGTCCCCTGACTACGGAGGCGTTGTCTCTGAGGGATTGGCACTAGCTGCGCGTCAAGGCTTGCAGACTATGCGTACCATTGGTCAGCGTATCCGCGCCACAGCACTACCTTCTACACTCCCTCTTGGCTCTGGTAACGAAGATGAGTCATGGGGTCTTAACGGACATTTCTATCCAGAGTATGAAGCTGAGATACTTGCTGAGACTACTGGGGCTATTGGTCTGGAGAATAATACCCAATGACTACACGCGCACAAGGTCGTAAGAAAAGTGAGTTCGTTGCTAAAACATCGGTTGAGGCTGGCGGTTATTTAGACTATGTAGTTAATGGCACTAACTACAAGATTGCCTACACTGACTTTGTGACTAACCTCGGAGTCTCTGGCTCAATAGTCCAAGACGGTGCTGTGACTGGCGCAGCCATCCTAGACACTCAGGGGACTGTTAATAACATCCGCAACCTTGAGAATGGCTCGGGTATTGTGGCTAACGTGTCTCCTGAGAATGGCGTTATACTCGCGCACAACTTTACACAGGATGCGACAGGCGCGGCTATCTTTCTAAATACCACAGCCGACAGCCCTACGTTTGCTAGTCTGGTTGCTGGTAACGGCATAGACATTACGTCTACTGATGACTATGTGACTATCACACAAGTAGGTGTAGCTGAGTACGCCAACGTCAATATGCACGGCAATTCTACTGAGACGGTGATTACAAGCACTGCTACTCCTGTAAAGGTTGCAGGCACATTCACAGTAGGTGATGAAGCTGGCTACACCGGAGACACGACTGGTAAAATTACCCACACAGGGAGTACTGCTAGGCACATCATCAACGCTATTGTAAGTATGACTGTTGCCAGCGGCACTAACCATACAGTGTCAATGTACATCGCTCTAAACGGCACAGTTATTCCCTCATCAAAAACAACCACCACAACATCTAACGGGCTGTACAGAAGCCTAGCCACGTTTGCTAACTTGGAGCTAGATGAGGGTGACTACGTTGAGATATTCGTCAGAAACGAATCAACAACTGACAACCTGATTGTATTGGATGCCATTATAGGGGCGCTCTAATGCCTGTAACTCAGTTACCAATAGCGAATGGGTTTTATGTTTCAGACTCCCTGCCCATCTCCGCTCAAGAATGCACTAACTGGTATCCGAACATTGTTCAAGGTGTTGGTTTATCTCAAGAGACTCTATTCGGCACTGAGGGACTGTCTCAAGTCGCTGAGGCGCAAACTGTTAATGATATAAACCGTGGCGCACACGAGATGGCTGGCAAGCCGTATTTTGTGAATGGCGACAGGCTGTATAGGTTAGAAGAAGATTACACGCTGACGTTTATCGGTGACATTGAAGGCACTGTACGAGTCTCAATGGCTGATAACGGCACACAGTTAATGGTCTTAGTGCCTAACGGTAAAGGCTATATCTATAACCACGTTACAGATACCTTTGCTGAGATTACGGATTCGGACTTCACTGCGAATGGCAACCCCCAGTTCGTAGTGTTCATAGATGGCTACTTCTTGGTGACCACAGACTCTAAGAAGTTCATAGTAAGCTCCATCAATGACGGCCTGAGCTATAACGCTCTTGACTTCGGTACAGCCGAGTCCGACCCTGATGACATTGTTGCTCCTGTGGTTTACAAGAACCAACTGTTTATTTCTGGCGGTCAGACGTTTGAGGCTTTCCAGAATATAGGTGGTGCTGATTTTCCTTTCCAACGTACAGGTCTATTCTTACAGAAAGGTTGTTACGCTCCATACTCACTAGTAAACGCACAAGACACGTTTATGTGGGTAGGCGGTGGAGAGAATGAAGGGCCAGCCATCTGGGCATTGAATGGCAACTCTACAGTAAAGATTTCAACCACTGCGATAGACTCATTACTGTCCAACCTGTCAGATACGCAAGTCTCTGCTATTTACTCTTGGGCATACGCCAGCAAAGGCGCTTACTTTATAGGCTTTGCCCTGCCCTCTACAACGCTTGTATACGACACCACCAGCCAACGATGGCATGAGCGTAAGTCGTTCATAGAAGGCACTCTAGGGGCTTTCAGAGCGGCTTCTGTGGTCAAGGCGTACAACAAGATTCTGTGCGGAGACATTATAGACGGCAGGATTGGTGAATTAGACCCTGACGTTTACACAGAGTACGGCAACCCTATTATCCGCAGAGTCGCTACACAGCCTTTCCAGAACAATATGCAGTCCGTGTTCTTTCCATCCTTGGAGCTTACAGTGGAGTCAGGCGTAGGTAATTCAGACGTTGTAGACCCGCAGATAGTCTTAGAGCGAAGCAAGGACGGCAAGACTTGGAGCGGCCCTATCGCTAGATCAATAGGCAAGATCGGTGAGTATACCCGCAGGGCTATCTGGCGCAGGAACGGCAGGGCGGCTAGATTTGAGGTATTCCGCTTTACCCTGACGGATGCGGTGAAGCCTGTAATTATCCAACTCACGGCGAATATAATTGGTGGAGACAAGTGACAAGCCCCAGACTCAACGCCGCGCAGCCTATCGTACAGCCAGATGGGACTATGGCGCAGCCCTTCAGACAATTCACTCAGGACGCAAGCCTGAGCATCCCGATAGTAGGAAATGGGTCGCCAGAAGGCGTGGTAGAGGCTCGTCAGTATAGCCTTTACATTGACTCAACAGGCTCAACAGGCGCAATAGAATACCGGAAGATGCAGCCAGATATAGGCGGCGATGTAACGCAGGGCTGGGTGGCTGTGTGATTTCAGAGACTAAAGACTCTGATTTAATTAAGAAGATTGCCACAATGCCAGAGCTGTGGAAGACCGTAGCTGAAGACGGCATGAATCCAGAGACATGGAGTCCAGACCTAACGGAAGGCTGGCTACTGTCTTCTGATGACGAAGGGTTTGTAGGTATCTACAACGTGCATCCAAACAACGGTGTGACATTGCAGATACATCCTATGATGCCCCCAGAGACGAGAGGCAAAAGAGCCTACAAGTCGGCAAAAGAAGTATTGGGGTGGATATTTGGCAACACTCAGTATGAAAAGGTAGTGTGCCAAATCCCTGTAATCTATAGAAATGTAAAATTGTTTGCGATGAAGGCAGGAATGAGAGAAGAAGGCTTAAACCGCAAAAGCTACCTAAAAGATGGTAAAATACACGATCAATGGCATCTAGGTATTGCCAAACAGGAATTTAAGTTATGAGCAGCGTAACCGACAGACTTTTCGGTGGTACAGACACTTACGGCATGGATGTTGCCGCAGAGAATCGCCGCAGCGCCGAAGACTATATCAAGCAGCAGACAGCACAAGGTCGTCAAGACGTTCTAAGTGCTTACGACCCTACTGCACAAGCCTTACAGCAGGGCTATCAGCGTGGGCTAGATATTTACTCTGAAGCTGTTCCTCAGCAATTAGCTGCATTGAGGACAGGCGCTGGTGAAGCCTACAGGATGCGCGCTGGCTCTTTGCCTTTCTGGCTCTTTGCCTTTCTATCAGTATGCTCTTATGGGTGTGCCATTCAATATGCCTCAAATGGTTTCGCAGACTCGACCCATTGACGTTCCTGCGTATCAAAACGTACCAAGCATGGGTCGGCCTCAAGCTGTACAAGCGTCAGCATACAATCCACAGGCTGCTGCGTTTAATCCTGCAAGTGTAGCTAATATGCTTGGCGGTATGGGAGGTTATGGCGGGGGTGTTGGTGGATCAGATTTCGCCAATGGTCAGCGAGTCAACTAGGAGCATCCAATGGCTATAGATTTTGCAAAGCTAATTACTTTAGCTGTTGAGGAAGGCGGCGACCAAGGCATTTATAACTGGCCTAGTCAGGTTCGTAATGTGCTTAAAAAGCGTTATGGGGAATTAGGTCTTAGTCGTGACCAAGTTTCTTCTGGCGGTGAGTATGGTAATTCCTTCCAAGGTGCTTTAGGGCGTTTGTTGCCAGCAAACATAGAATCTACGTTTATGGCTAATGCCAATATGTATGCGCGAGCTAATGGCGTACCTATAGGCCAACAGGTTCTTCAAGACTTAAATAACCGAAGAGACAATGTTAATACTGGAACTGACGCTGATTTTATGAAGTTAAAAGCTGCTGGAGACTTGGCGGCTGGTAACATTACTTCAGATGATGCCTATAACATCAGTTCCTATGTTGGCAACCTTTCTTTTCTCAAGGATGCCTCTAGAGCTGCTGCTGGAGCGCAAGGCAAGATTAATACCTTAGAGAGAGAAATCGTTAAAACACAGCAGCAATATGATAATTCTAGGCTTGGGAAGGAGTCTACTAAAGATACTTACGAGCCTCGTCTGGCCTCTCTAAGAAGGCAGCTAGAGCAAGCAAAAGCCGATTTACCCAAGAAGCAAGAAAGGCTAGATGATTATACTTCTAAGTTTAACAATGCCTATAATGATGTTGCTAACCTAAATACATCTATGAGTATTGTTCCTGCTTCTCAGGTTGCATCTCTTGTCTATACTAGCACTACGCCGTCGTCTGTTGTTAATAGTCTTCAAAACACAATTAACGAAACTCCAGCTTCACAGCAAGCAGCACAGCAGGCAGCACAGCCTGCACAGCAGGCAGCACAACAGCTACCTGCCGAACTAACCAACATCCCAGTAGACAATGACTACTCAATGGATGAGGCAGCGGTTATTGAGAATCTGATTCGCTCAGGAAGAATTTCTACTCAGCAAGTATCAGATTACTTTAATCTTCCTGCATCTGAAATAAACAGTGTTCTTGAGCAAAGTTTTGGCTACACGCCACAACAAATATCTCAAGTCGCCACACCTGTGAGCATGGCGTTGAGTGGCGTTGAAAGAGACAACGATTACTCAATGGAAGATTCTAGAATTGTAGAAAATGCTCTTCGTACTGGTCAGGTCAATACCCAGCAAGTTTCTGATTATTTTGGAATACCAGTAGCGGATATTAGTCGCGTACTAACAACTGACTTTGGTTACACACCTGCTCAGCTTAATGCGGTTGGAGGTACTACAACTACAACAGCAGGAACAGGCACAACAGCAGATACAACCACAGCAGCAGATACTGGTGCGGCTACAGCAGCAGATACTGGTGCGGCTACAGCAGCAGATACAATCACAGCAGCAGGAACAGGCACAACCGCAGGCGGATTGGCAGATTTAGCAGCCGCTAATAATGCGAATTTAAGCGATGCTGATAGAGCAATGTTTGCTGGGCTGGAGGGGACTTCTCAAGGCGTAGGCCAAGACCTAACCAATGTTATGGGTGGTCAGCAAGGTTACACTGGCGGCACTCTCCAAGATGGGAGTATCCGTTACAACGACCCTAATGTAATTGGCGCTCAGGTAAATATGCCACAGACAGGCGTTATAGGCGCAGAAGCAGCCCTACAAGGCGGATTGCAGGGCGGTCTTGCTGGACTACAAGAAGGTCTTGCAACAGGCGCTACAGGGCTTACAGGCGCTGTTTCTTCAGGTCTGCAAGAACTCCGCAGGGCTTTAGGTCAAGGTCGTCAAGACATTACTGCGGGTTATGGTCGTGCTGAGGAAGGTTTCCAGCCTTATATGCAGGGCGGCGAAGCGGCTCAGGCTCAACTAGAAGCTCTTACAGGCGCTAGAGGCCAAGAGGCTTTCCAACAGGCTTATCAAGAATCTCCGTATATCCAGTTCCTCCGTGAGCAAGGCACGAGGGCTAACCTCGCAGGCGCAGCGGCTACAGGTGGATTAGGCGGCGGTAACGTTCAGAAAGAACTTACTCGTTTTGGTCAGGGTCTTGCTTCACAAGGGCTACAGCAGCAGATTGAAAACCTCCGAGGCTTAACAGGCCAAGGTCTACAAGCTGCACAAGGCGCAGGCCAATACGCAGCAGGTGGTGCAGGTCAACTCGCAGGACTAGAGCAGACTCAAGGCACACAGGCGCTTGGCGCTATGCAGAACGTAGGTCAGCAGCTTGCTAATCTCGGGCTTGCTGGCGGTCAGACAGCGGCGCAAATGGGCTACGGCACAGGTCAGAGTCTCGCAGACATCCGCACACGCGCAGGTGAATTGATGGCTGGTGAAATATCCAATGTCAGCCGTGATACTTCTAACATTGCTACGGCACTAGGTGGAAACATCTCTAACGTCTACGGCACACAAGCTCAGAACATCGCTCAGTTACTTGTTAATTCAGGCATGAGCCAAGCAGACGCAGCTCAACAGACGGCTCAAATGTTAGCTAACATTTCTACTGGCTCTGCTGGTCAAGTTACTGGTTTGGGTACGAGCGTGGGTCAGCCGCAGCAACAACAAGGCATACTTGGTCAGGTCGGGCAAGCTGCTTCAGGTATAGCTACTGCTGGTGGCTCAGCTGGTTTTGGTTGGTGGTAATTATTTAAGGTAACAAACAATGGATGGATTATTTAACAGGCCAGAACCAACAGAACGCACTTTTATACAAAAGCTAGGTGGCGCATTAGGTGGTTTTGGTGCAGGAGTTCAAGGCAAGGGTGCAGAGTATGAAGCTGCATTTGAAGCTAGAAAACAAGAGGAAGAGAGAAAGCGTTTAGCTGCTATGGTCAAGGACGCTAAGCAAGCCTATGACTTCATTAATCGTGGTGATGTTAATAACGCTATGTCCCTGATCCAAGACCGAGTGCAGATGATTAACCGTCTAGGTGGCGACCCATCTGACACAGCGCGTATTGGCTCTATGCTTCAATCAGGCAACATCGGTCTAGCCAAGCAAGAGCTAGAAACTTTCTTGCGTCCGTTTATGCCTACTGAGGCTGTCAAAGCGTCGGATGTCACGGAACAAGGTCAATACTTCATGCGCGACCCTCTTAGCGGTGGAGTTCAGGCTAGAGATGTCGGTGACTTTATCGCGCCTCCACCTAAAGGCCCAACTGTAGCTATCATGCCTTCTGAGCAAGACTTTATGACAGATGTGCGTCGTGAAAGCATTCAGGGACAGATGACGCAAATTAATCAAGAGCTTGAAGAATCTCCACGAATCATTAGAACTGCCAATGATATTGGTCAGCTTGTTAATTTGCTAGGTAAGTCTAATCTAAATCGCGCAGAGCAACTGGTTGTTGATAGATATGGTCTAACTGGGGTAAATCTACTAAATCTAGGCCCAGAGACAGAAGCTGCACAGTCTTTAATTTCGCGACTTGCTCCGCAGATGCGACCAGCAGGAAGTGGCGCTACATCTGACTTTGAGGCTCGTTTGTACATTAGTTCATTGCCTTCCGTGTTACAAAGCCAACAAGGTCGTGAATTAACAAAGCTAGTATTTGACGACTATGCAGACATAGAGCGACAAAAACTGAATGCTAGAACCGAGTTTAACGCTGGAAGAATTGAATACCCAGAATATCTCAACAGGATTACAGAGCTTAACTCACAGTCTCTATTTGAAGACCCTGCTAAGAGAAGACAGATAGAAGCGATTGTTCCTAACTTCTTTAATCAGGTAAGTTCTAGTATTCAGCTTCGCCCTGTAAATCCAGCGATTACCCCAGCGGAATAAGATATGCCTAATTTTACTGTAACGTCTTCTCTCGATGGGAAGCAGTATAATGTAGAAGCTGCATCTAAAGACGAAGCGCAAAGCATGGTCAATGACCGCTCTAACTTTGAAATGGGCGGTGAGACAAGTCAGCAACTACCTCAAGGAACAGTCACTGAGCCAAGAGGCCGTGGCACTGTCTACCAGACTCCAGAAGGTCAAGTAGGCTACTTTGATGAGGCTTACTCCACTACTGACCCTGAAGAGATTCGCAGGATTATTGGGGGTGAAGACCCTGCTGAGATGTTCCAACAGCGTGTGTATGAAGACGTTGTACAACAGCGTCCTGCGGCTGCTAGAGGCGCTGTAGGGCTGCGTGGTGTGCCTTTTGCGGGTGAGTACTTAGATGAGCTTGGTCGTGCAGTAGGTGGCCCTCAGACTGAAGCTAATGTGCGTCTAGCTCAGAAAGCAATGGAAGAGACTAGACCGATAGAAAGTGCAGCACTTGAGACAGGTGTTGGAATGGCTTCTACTCTTCCAATAGCTATGACTATGCCAACAATGTCTGGTGGCGGTCTTATGCGTGTAGCCGAAAGAGGATTGCAAGCTGGAACATTCGGAGGAGTAGAAGGTGCGGTGGCTGGATACGGGCAGGGTGAAGGCCCGTTAGTCATGCCAGAGGGCGGTCTAAATCCAGAAAGAGTACAAGAAGCTCAAAGCCGAGGGATGATATCAGCAGGAATTAGCGCGCCACTTGGTGCTGCTGGAGGTCTGGTAGAAAATGTCGTATCACGCCGTTTAGGTGATATTGATCTAGCTGCGCTTGCTGCTGAGTTAGGCATCTCTAGGGAAGCTGCTAGAGCCATGGTATCTCTAGGTGAGTCTGGTATGACTCGTGAGCAAATTGAGCAAAACATTCGCCGTATGGGTGAAGAAGCAAGATTGGTTAATGCTGGCCCACAGTCAAAGCGATTATTAGACGTTACCCAGCAAGTCCAAGGCCCAGCTACCACTACTGTTCAACAAGGCGTGGCAGAGACTGGCCGTGAGGTTAGACGAGCATTTGACCAAGGTTTAGATAGATTGCTAGGTCGTCCAGCAGAAGGGCCACAACAGGTGTTTGAAGAGGCGCGAGCAAGAACTGCTCCACAGCGTCAGGAAGCATACGATAAGGCTTATAATGCGTTTATTGATCCGGTTTCCTCTGAAGGTAAATCAATTCAATCTGTCTTGAATCAGATACCTCCTCGTTATAAAGAGCGAGCTATTCAAAGCGCGAATGAGCGTATGCAGATTGATGACGTAGGTGTCAGGTCATTGACAGTAGATGCTGACGGAAATTTGACAGAATACCCAAACATTATTCAGCTTGACTATATTAAGCGTGGTTTAGGGGATGTTATCCAAGAAGGCACAGACCCTGTTACTGGAAAACTTTCAAGCGAAGCTGTTAATGCTAGTAAGCTATATAATCGTCTAAGTCGCTCAATGACCCGAGCTGTACCAGATTACGGTACGGCGGTGAATTTGGGCTTGGAAGGCATTGTAGAAGAAAACGCTATCCGTTTAGTAAATAACTTTAACCGCTCTACTCCAGAAGACTTCTCTCGCTTGATAGGCGGTGTAGAGGGTGAGGCGCGCGACCAGCTCAGAGAAAGTATGAGAAGAATGCTTCGCACTGAGATACAGAGAGTAGAGGATAGGGCTAGAGTGACGCTGATGGACTCAGAGGCAGATATGGAAACAGCCAGAGGCGCTGTGGCAGCGTTTAAGGCTTTCTCATCTCCTGAGTCTCTGAAGAAACTTAACAAGTTCCTAACAGGTGCAGAGTTACGTCAATTCAGAAATGAAATGGCAAAAGCTCAAGAGTTCATGAATCTTCAACAAGCTGTTGCTAGAGGGTCGCAAACAGCATTCCGTACTGAAGCTAATAAGCAGATAGCTGATATATCACAAGCTACTCTTAATGAAATAGTTAGCGGGTCAGGCAAGTTAAGCGATGTGTACAACTCTGTTGCGCGCTCAGTATTCGGAACAGACCCTGATGTGCCAACAGAAAGAGTGCAGCAGGTTATGCAAGAGATAGCTACTACGTTATTAAACACAAAAGGCGAAAATGCCGTTACAGCGGCTAATCTCATACAAGATGTAATCGCTAGTCGTCCTATGAGTAAAGCGCGCGCACAAGCAGCGGCTAACATTCTTGCCTCTTCTCTATGGGTTGGCATGAGCGAAGCAGCGCAACAGTACGCATTCCAAGAATAGACTTATTACAGGTAAATCCAAATGGCACGATTCGGCAACTTCGACCAATACTTAGACAACGCTGGCGACCCATTAGCGGAAGGCAAGCTGTATTTCTATGAGTCTGGCACTACTACGCCTAAGACTACCTATTCGGACGTTAATAACTCAATCCCGAATACCAATCCTGTATTGCTTACAGCGGCAGGCCGTCAGCCTAACATCTTCTTTGAAGGCGTAGCCAAGGTTATCCTCACAGACAACAATGACGTACAAATTGCTGTACGCGACCCTGTTGGTGAGACTGCGACTGACTTCGGTGATGAGTGGGTTGCAAGTAAGATTTACTCAGCCAATGACGTAGTGCTGGGTTCTAACGGCGTGTACTACCGCTCATTGTCTAATGGAAACCAGAACAATAACCCTGTTACGTCTTCTGGCTACTGGACGCTCCTATACTCTGTAGAGTGGAACTCTGGCATTACCTACGATGTAGGCGCAGTGGTTACTTATGAGAATCAACAGTACCAATCCTTACAGGGTTCTAACCTAAACAACAACCCATCCACAGCCTCAAGCTACTGGGTGTCTCTGGCGTTTGCGTGGTTATCTACAACAACTTACGCTGAAGACCAGAACGTAGTCGGCACAGACGGCATTCTCTATACGTCTCTCCAGAACGCAAACACTGGTAACGACCCCGCAACGTCACCTGCTTACTGGGTGGGTACTTCAGCAGCGGCAGCGGCGAGTGCCACAGCAGCGGCAGCGAGTGCTACAGCGGCAGCAGCAAGCGAGACAGCGGCAGAGACAGCAGAGACTAATGCCGAGACAGCGCAAGCAGCAGCAGAGGCGGCTCAAGCGGCGGCAGAGACAGCGGAAACCAACGCAGAAACAGCAGAGACAAACGCAGCCAGCTCCGCAACCGCAGCAGCATCGTCTGCAACAGCAGCAGCCACCTCTGAGACTAATGCGGCTACCAGCGCCTCACAGAGCGCCACAAGCGCCACAGCGAGTGCGGCTAGCGCAACCGCAGCCTTAGCGTCTGAAACGGCAGCAGCGGCCTCTGAGACAGCAGCAGCGGCATCGGAATCAGCAGCGGCAACGTCAGAGACTAATGCAGCGACTTCTGCAACGGCATCTGCGACTAGCGCCACCAATAGTGCTAACAGCGCCACGGCCTCTGCATCTAGCGCAACCGATTCAGCGAATAGCGCCACAGCATCTGCCGGATCAGCTACAGCAGCAGCCTCTTCAGCTACAGCGGCAGCAGGAAGCGCCACAGCAGCAGCAGGCTCAGCCACAGCAGCGGCTACTTCAGCATCGGATGCAGCGGCTACCTATGATGCGTTTGATGACCGCTATCTAGGTGAGAAAGCGTCTGATCCAACAACGGACAATGATGGCAATCCTCTTATAACTGGAGCTTTGTACTTCAACAACGTGTCTAACGTGATGAAGGTCTACACAGGCTCTGCGTGGACTAATGTTGCGCCTACTGCGACCTCGGTGACAGTCAGCCAAATCTCTGACTACACTGGTGACGCTACAACACTAAACTATACATCTAACCTTTCATCTGATGCACAGACTCAGTTAAACGCAAAAGTAGAAAGCCTAAGTGATTTAGGTGTAACAGCTACTTCTACTGAGCTTAACTATGTTGATGGCGTTACATCTGCTATTCAAGCACAGCTAAATAACAAAGAACCTGCTGACGCAACAATTCTTAAAGATGCTGACATTGGTGTAACGGTTCAAGGTTACGATGCTGACACAGCCAAGTATGATGACGCGACAGCAAACTTTACTGGTACTTTGCAAAACGGCGGTAGCAATGTTCTTGTAGATTCTGATATTGACTCCACTATTTTGGGCTATGTAGCTCCTTCTACTTCAGGAAACATACTTACATCTAATGGCACTTCTTGGACTTCATCTGCTCCTGCGGGTGGCGGTGCTTGGGAGTTATTAAGCTCTTCTTATGCCAACAACGTTGCGTCAATATCTTATGATTGGTCTAGCACAGACTATGCGGTTATTAAGATTTTTATATATGATTTTGCTTGCGATAGAAATACAGACATAGAAGGCTGTTTTAGGTATCAGGGAAGCGATATAAATAGCAGCTATTACAGAAACATGGTTTCTGTTGATAATGGAACTAATTATATTTCTAATTATACTGATGACACAAATGTAGTCGCTTTGACGCACCCAACTTACGACATTGAAGCTTCCTCAACAAGTAACGTTAGGAGTTTTTTAGAAATTACTATTCCAACCGCAAATACCAGTACCTTTCAAAATTTAACCAGTGTTTTTTGTTATAGATCTACCTCAAACGACACACGTCCAACACAAGCAAGAACTACGATTTGGACTGACACGGCTTTTAACGTTGACGGTTTTAAGATTTTCCCTGCAAGTACACTAGCAGATTTATGGGGTTATGTTGTTGTTTGCGGTCTTAAAAATTCTTAAAAATTAAGGTATCAAAATGCAAATTAAAGTTTGGGAAAACGGCGTTAATAGAAATGCTACCGATCAGGAAATAGTAGAAATTACTAATGCTGCATCTGAATACGAAAACAAAACACCTGAAAGAGAAGCTAAACGTATTCGTTTTTTAAGAAATGCAGAGATTCTTAAAAGTGATTGGACACAAGTGGCAGACGCACCAGTAGATCAAACGGCGTGGGCTACTTACCGCCAAGCTCTTCGTGATATTCCGGAGCAGGATGGTTTTCCTTTGAATGTAATCTGGCCTGACGAACCTTAATGAGTTTAATAGATTACGCCAAGACAGCCAGACAACGCGAAGCTGTAAAGGTTTGGGAAGAGTGCGGCGAGGTTGCTGTAGACGCTGCGGCGATTCTAAACATTACTCCGTCTACCCTGCGCGACCATATCAGAGCTGTGAAAAACTATGCGGCTCAGCAGGGCTACTCTGCAAACTGGGACGCAAGACGACACGTGCCGGAAGGCGAGATAGTGGTCGGTCGCAGTATCTACACGACAAATGATGACGGCGAGAAGGCGTGGTTAAAGACTCGTCGCACAATGAAAGAGGCAGAGCGCGACCAAGCTATCAAGGCTTTCGTGGAGGGTCTAACTAAAGACCTGCCTAAGTACAAGCCAAAGGCTAAGCCTAAGCAGAAGAAGTTTGCTGATGATCTTTTGCCTACCGTGGTGATTGGCGATTCGCACTTTGGTATGCGTTCTGATGCTCGTGAGACGAAAGAAAGAGACTACGACACTAAGATAGCCTCAGAGTCTATGCGAGATGCTATAGACTACCTAACAGGGTTGGCGCCGCCCTCTGAGAATGCCTTGTTAGTTAACGTAGGAGATTTTATACATGCTAACGGCTCAGGTGGTACGACCTTTGGCGGGACTAAGCTAGACGTAGATACTCGCATTGAAGTGGTATTAGATGTAGCCGCTCAGACCTTTGTGCACTCCATCTCTAAGATGCTAGAGAAGCACAAGAACGTCACAGTCATTATGGCTCGCGGTAATCACGACTCCGACACTGCCATAGCCCTCGCGTTAATACTTAAGTATTACTACTCAAAAGAACCACGGGTGACAATACTAGACCCTCACGGGTTCTTCCATACTTTGCAGTTTGGCAAGAATCTAATAGCAGTACACCACGGTGATAAAGTAAAAGCGCCTAAGCTCGCGTCCCTGTTGCCTAAGATGCTTCCTGAGCAATGGTCTTCCACTAACTACCGCAAGTGGCTAGTAGGACATATCCATCATCAGACTCTCATAGAGACAGATAATGGGGTTTTTGTAGAGTCATTCGCAACCCTAGCTCCACCTGACTCTTGGCATGCAGGGGCAGGTTACGGCGCCGCATCAGCTATGCATCAAATAGTCTTCCATAGGGAAGGCGGTGAAGCATTACGCCATATCTATCAGCTCAGAAGCAGCCGCAAAGCTGCTGATTTAACCTTATAGGTGCAGTATGGAAGACCGACTACACAGAGTAGAAGCTAAAATAGACAAGCTACAGGAGGCTGTTATCTCTTTAGCTAGAGTCGAAGAGCAGTTAGTCACGGTGTTTAACAGGCAGTCTTCCATAGAGTCTAAAGTAAATGGCCTAGATGACAAGGTAGACCGTTTATCGGAAAGTGTAATTAAAGGCAAGTCAGCAGAGCGAATAGTCTGGCTTGTTGTTGCTGCTTCTATAGGTGCAGCGTTTAGATACTTGGGGTAATTATGGACGCTATACCATTTCCAGATACACGCGCAGACCGATTAGCTGAAGAGGCTATGGATGAGTTAGCGACTTGGGTAGAGGGGCAGATAGATAAAGGCGTTAGCCCTCTGACGTTGATAGCCTTGATAGAAACTTACAAATCATCCCTTTGCTATAACTTACTGGTGGACGAAGATGATACGGAAGATTAAAGCGGCTATATCGCTGTTAAAGAAGGGTCAGGCAGTAGCAGACCCTAGCAAGTGGAAAAGCCGACAAATCACCGCTACGGCCCTCACAGGAGCTATCTGGGCGGCTATACAGGCTGCGGAGGCGTTTGGTTATGCAGTACCCGTGGATGAGGCTACTGTGGACTCTGTTGCTATTGGGGTGCTTGCTCTGGTCAACTGGCTGCTCACACTATCAACATCTGAGAAGGTCGGGATGTAGCCTAGGCGTAAAGCCTGTTATAGTAAACCCGCATTGGGTTGAGGTTGTACCCAATATCTACGGGATTGAAGCAATCTTACTTACTATGGAGTGTGAAATATGAATATCCTGACCTACCTATCTTGGGTGCGGAAGCTATGGAATACCGTTGTAGAGATAGTCAAAT
>Ga0209953_1000110_pt1 | contig 32621 bp, 42 predicted proteins | sample SalPonred_H2O_MG_FD_185713 | JGI IMG/M metagenome (GOLD analysis project Ga0209953, IMG submission 185713) | Salt pond water microbial communities from South San Francisco under conditions of wetland restoration - Salt Pond MetaG... | ecosystem: Environmental > Aquatic > Non-marine Saline and...
AGTTAGGTGTCTTTAATTATTGGGTTTCTTTTTGTTTTTTTCTTGTGCGATCTTAAGCCTTGTTGCAAAGTCCATATAGGACATTAGCCGCTTAATATCTTTGAAGGCATCGCTTTGATGCTTCGTTTTTCTTTTTTTTTTCATCTTCCTCTTCATCTCTCTGCTTTAATTGTCGGGTATGCAGGGGTCGAACCTGCCGCCTCTTGCTCCCAAAGCAAGCGTCACTCCCCGTGACTGATACCCGATTTAAAATAAACAATATGTCAATGAACTTATGTTCTTGTCGGGTAAGCCAGACTCGAACTGACATTTTCCAAGTCCCAAACTTGGTGGACTAACCATTCTCCCATTACCCGTTTTGTCTAATTAAAAGTTTTTGAAAAACGAAATTCAAAACTATTTATATTAAACATAAATTATGAAACCTCTTTTTACAAAAGAAGAATTTAATTCTGCTAAATCTAATGACTATTTACAGTGTGAATGCTATGTATGCAAAAAATCATTTGGTCAATTGAAAAAACATATAAAATCCAAATACAATAAAAATAAGTTCTGCTCTAAAGAATGTTATTCAACACACAGAAGTTATAAATTAAAAGTAAAGTGCTCTAATTGTGAAAATGAATTTGATAAAACTCCTTCTGAAATATCAAAATCAAAATCTGGAAACCATTTTTGCTCTAAATCTTGCTCCACAACATATAACAATAAAAACAAAACTCACGGCACCAGACGTTCAAAACTTGAGCGTTGGCTTGAGGAGGAACTTACTGCTATCTACCCAAAACTTGAAGTGCATTACAACAAAAAAGATGCAATAAACTCCGAGCTGGACATATACATCCCAAGCCTTAATCTTGCTGTTGAGCTTAATGGTATATTTCATTATGAGCCTATATTTGGAGAAGATAAACTTCGTCAAATACAAAATAACGACCAAAGAAAATTCCAAGCCTGCCTCGAAGAGGGAATAGAACTTGCCATTGTCGATGCGTCTCAACTCAAATACTTTAAACCAAAAAAGGCTCAAAAATACTTAAATATCATCACTGATATAATAGACAATAAATCAAAGAACGTGCTGAAATCTTAGTCACCAATCAAGGTGTGCAGCAGTCACTACGTGCAAGTGTTTCAACATCGACTGCCTCTGGTAGGTAGGATTCGAACCTACGGAGGACACGACCTGTGCGCCCTCATCCGATTCCAAGTCGGATAGCTTCAACCGCTCGCTCACTACCAGTTTTGAGTTTTACGTTCTCCAACGCTGGATTTTAGAATTAACTTCACAGACCAGTTACTGCTTGGTGGAGCCTATCGGAGTCGAACCGATGACCTCTTCCGTGCAAGGGAAGCGCTCTAGCCAGCTGAGCTAAGGCCCCAATTTGTGAGAGTAGTAGGATTCGAACCTACACGCCCGAAGGCCACGGGGTTACAGCCCGCTAAGCGACCAGTTGCTTAATACTCCCAGGTCTTATGTTGGCAGGGAGGGATTCGAACCCCCGAACTCCGAAGAGAGCAGATTTACAGTCTGCCGCCTTTAACCACTCGGCCACCTACCAATTTATGTGGAGATGGTGGGAATTGAACCCACGAACTTCTACTTGCAAAGCAGGTGCATTGGCCAACGCATGCTTCACCCCCATTCGATAGGCACCAAGTAGCTTGCAAGCAGCGGCTACCTGAATACCTATTTCAATTTCAATATTTCAAAGTACTTTTGATTCCTTATCCTCTTTTTCTTCTTAATCCTATTCTCAAAATCTTTGAGAAGAGGCTTAGGAATCTGGATGTTCCTCTTTTGGAACTCTCCTAATATTTCTTCTTTAGTAAATGTCCAGTCAACGATTCCATCGCTCCACTGATCTACCCAGAGTCCCCAGCTCTTCTTTCCTTGTACTACAGCTTCCACTATATTTGGATGCCTTGTTACAATTGTATCTAGCCTTTTGATCTCCCCATTCTCAAGTTTTCTGAAGGTAAACTTCCCTTCATCTCCATCTGGGTCGAACCTGACATCTGTTCCTGAGCCAGCAAATGTTAAAATACCACTTCTGTAACTCGTTAGGAAGAATGTAAAAATCTCGTTAAAATTGTCGGAGTATTTTCTCAATCTCCTATGCTTTCTACTTCCGATCTTACTCTTCCTTTTCTCGATCTTGGTTAGCTTATCATGGCTCCCAAGCTCATCTCTCCTTTCCTTTTCATTTTTCTAAATTTATAAAATTCTTGCGGTCCTGACGGGACTCGAACCCGCAACCTTCCGATAGACAGTCGGTTATCCTACCAATTGGACGACAGGACCTTTTGCGGAGCACATGGGGGTCGAACCCACAATCTCTGCCGTGACAGGGCAGCATGTTACCAACAACACTTCTACTCCAAAATAGTCGAGGGAGCAGGATTCGAACCTACAACACAGGGGTTCCTAATACCGAAGTAACTCTGTATTCTTTACCACTCATAAGAGGGAAACCCAGAAAGAGTACATTTACCCCGCTCTACCAGTTGGCGTACCCCTCGATTTTAAATATCATTATGTCAATTTCTTTCCTTTCGGAGGACTTAAGTAACTTTTTACAAAAGTCCATAAACAAAAAAAAGCTCGGTTCTTTTCGGAACCGAGCTTTAAACTATTTGTTTTAATATCTTATCAAACTTTCAGTTTATGCATAACGATTCCGTTCATGCTGCAATCATAATCCGCAGCAGGAGCACCAGCGTTCCCCATCGGGTTAACCGCTCTGTTATCGTTATATGTATAAACTTTTTCCATTTGAATTTGTTTCTTTATTTTAAATAGCAAAAAAATTTCTTTTTCCTTGCTAACTTCTACGCAAATGTACAAAAAAATGTTTCAACAATCCAAGACTTTTTTAAAAAAATTTTTAAATAAAATTTTAATACACTGATTACCAGGCGTTTATCTCACGAAAAAATTTTTCAAAGTTTTTCTCATCATCTTCAGAATATCCAAATCTTTCTCTATTAATCTTTACAGAATCTTTAATATCACCAGCTTTATATCTAAGTGTAGACGCTTTCCAGTCACATAACATTTCTATTACATCAAGTGGTTGCATATCTCTAAATCCATTCTTATGGTGCTGTGGGTGATGTGAATTTTTCTTATAATGATGATCAAGAGCGCCTTCTAAATCTTTAAGACTCTTGTTATAATCCACAGAGTTATACTCTAGCTTTTTCGTATCTCCAGCTGCAGCAAAGTGAGGAGCCTCATTTTTGCTGTATTTTGAGAAGTCGTGAACCCAAGCTCTCCTGAGTAGTTTGAAACATGTCCTCAACATAAACTTCATCACTTGAAGCTTATGCTTTGTCGTTTTCCAGTTTTCTTTTATTACTGACCATTTCATTTTCTTGTAACTTTTCCTCTTTGTTGATATTCCATAAGACCCATTCTCTCTGGAGTCGTTGTAATACTAAAATCTTGATGGGCTGTAAAGTTAGGACTGCATTTTTTTGAGATCATTATTGATCTGGCAAAACTTTTTAATGTTTCTATATCCTTATACTTAACTCCAGCCATATACCAAATATAAAAAAAAATAAGGTGCCACACAATTAAGGCGACACCCAATTAAATCTAAACTAACAATTTATATACCCCAGTTAGAGGAGGGGCCAAATGCCAAGACTAAAATGTAATCGAGGCAAATATGTTCATCGGTGCCTGTTGGACACCAGGTGATATATTTCTGTAGTTCGGATTAACGTGAAACTTCACGTCTAGTAATAATGGAAGTGCTTCAGTTTTAATCTCTCTACTCCACTGAATGCCTACTGTAGTAAATCCAGCAGCATCATAGAAGTTTACTATACTTGGCCCAGTTAACCCTGCTAAGATCACAGAAAAGTCTTTATTAACTTTATATATGCCTTCAAGGTATACTCCAGCCCAATAGTCTCCAGTTACTTTTAAGTTAGTGTTATAAAAGTTGTGGGCAGCTAATACCGAGAATTTATCATTTGTATATGAAACCTGAGCTTCATAATAATGACCATTCATTGTATCAGATGATGTCTGGAAGAAGTAATTATGATTTCCGTACTTACTAAAGAAATAATAGTCGTGTATTCCGATCTTGAACCCACGGTTCTCATAAGATATTGAGAAATCATGAGTGGTTCCATAATTATATACACCATTTCCTCCAATTTCAGCGAAGAAATCAACTATTAAGCCTTTATATGTAAAACCAGCATATGGCTGGATAGATGGACCTGCTCCAAAATTTACTCCACGAGCATAGTTTCTTGATGCTATAATTCCACCAGCATAAAATTCAATCCCTTCTTTTACTGTGTCGGTTGGCTCCACATCTATTGTATCAATTTCTGTATAAGAATTTGAATACGCTGGTAGACATACAGCTAAAATAGATATTAATAAAACTAATTTTTTCATAATTAAGCGTTTTGTTTAGATAAAGAAGTAATGTAGTTGTTAAAGAAAAAGTCTTGATGATCACTAAAGTCTTTAAACCCTGCCTTAAGCTCACGCATAACTAGCTCACAAAGCTCGTAATCTCTGCTACCAACATAGTCAACTATCATCTGAGCTGCATCAATAGCGTAGTTTGCATGTGCATCCTCGACTGGACCATGAACTTCAACCCAGCTAAACGCATTGATTCCCTCAGTCATTTCTTGAGCTTCCATCCAAGCTGTAAGAGCTGGGTGCGTTTCTTTCATCTTATCAGCTAATATGCCAAATTCGTATGAAGCCACTTTTTCTGAGCCGATATGAAAACCAAGCTGACGCACAAGGTCTAAGAACTCAGATTCTTGCTGAACCCCATAAGACATTCTAACTTCAGTGAGAACCGAATTCATCATAGGATGAAGCTTTCTGCTGGATATATCAGCATCATAAAACTCATACATCTTGTTAAGAGTGAACCAAGCCATTGTCTTATGCTCAATTCTTTGATCTTCATCTTTGCAGTTTTCATCAGCATACTCATCTTCAGCAGCTGCGAATATAAGACCAGCCACCTTATGACCCATTGTCTTAAAGAAAATGTCTTCAGTAGTTCCTGGCTCATAAATACCATAGTTCAACCCAAGGTGGAATCTGCTGGCAAGATTTACTACACATCCTGCAAATACACCGTTCCAGTGTATGTAGTTTGAAAAGAAATCAAGTATTTGATCTTGATCTCCAGAAAGTATTCTGTCAATACCCTTATCAAGGCTAGTTCTCTTAGCGCTAACAAAGTCTTCGCCAAGAAGTAAATCTTTTACGTTTGTCATGATTTTTATTTTGAGTTCTTTTCTGCATCAACTTTCATCATAAGGTCCTCTACCTTATGAACAAGCTCTGTAAACTTAGGGTCTCTTTTAATACCCTTTCTCTCAAAAGGAAGTTCAGATGCAACATTAACATGGTGAACTATCTTACTCGGTGCATGAGACATTATGTAAATGTCATCAGCTAGATAGACAGCCTCTTGAATATCATGCGTTACAAGGATGATCGTTGGCTGAAGGTCTTCCCATAGCTCAACAAGCATATCTTGCATTGCAAGCCTTGTAGGAACGTCTAGAGCACCAAATGGCTCATCCATAAGAAGGATGTCTGGAGTTGACAGAAGACTTCGTGCAATAGCTACTCTTTGAAGCTGACCTCCAGATAGAGTAGGGTACTGAGCATACTTGCCTTCGTGACCCTCTAATCCAACCTTTCTGATCATATCCATTGCTCTCTTCTTCATCTCTTTTCTTGAGATGTACTCTTTCTTTTCTTTTCCAAATAATGGACGAAGTTGGTTTATAACCCAATCAGTCCATGTATTTGTAACTTCAAGACCATAATACACATTCTTATGAACGCTTCTCCAAGGAAATGAAGAGTACTTTTGGAACACCATTCCTACATGATCTTCTGCCTTTCTCTCTCTTCCGTTAATTAGAATATCTCCAGAAGTAGGTTCTTGAAGTCCTGCGACATATCTCAATAGAGTTGACTTACCACATCCAGAAGGGCCAAGTATTACCTTAAACGTTCCTTTTCCTGCGCTTTTCTCTGTTAAGAAGTCAAGGTCTTTTATGATCTCTTTATCTCCATAGTTCTGACAGATACCTTTAAGCTCAACAACATCTGGAGCTTCTGGGTCATTATATACACTGTATAGTGTATCATCGTTAGAAGATTTTTGAACGTTATTCTCCTGGGAGGAAGTTGATTCATCACCATTCTTTCCAAAGTATTTTTTAAATATAGACATAACTAATGCTTATTTGCGTATTTGTGTGGGAAAATCAATCTATCAAGCCACTTGAATAAGAAGTCTTGAACAATTCCTATAAAGACAATTAGAAACAATATTGCAAACACCTTATCAATTCTACTCTGTCTGGCAGCTGTATGAATCATCACACCAAGGCCACCCTGATTGTTAATAAGCTCCGCAATTACAATATAAGTCCATGAGATTGCAACTATCACTCTAATATCATCAAATACTTTGCTAAATACTGAAGGTATGAATACGGTTCTAATAGTTTGCCATTTAGAGGCACCCATAGTCTTTGCTGTTTGCATATATACTTTTTGCACATCATCAATCCTCTGGACAACAATAGGCAACAAGTAAACAAATATACCGAATGCAAGGAAGTTTACCTTAACACCCTCTTCAATTCCATACCAGATAATAAATATACCAGTAGTCGCTGCAAGAGGAATAAACCTGATCGCATCAACGTATCTAGCAAAAAGTGCTCTGAATAATGGGAATAGACCGATCACAAACCCTATTGGCAAAGCATAAAGTATTGCCTTATAATATCCGTGAAAGTTTCTTACTATAGAAGTGTATGTGTTTCCAGTTAAGAAATCATTGCTGTACATCTCCTGGAATGCTCCAAGAACAGACTTTGGTGTCGGCATTAATGCTTGCATTTCTTCGTTCCCACTGGTAATTGCATGCCAACCAAGAACTATTAAAAGAAACCCCATTAAGCCTATAACTATGGCTTGAGTCTTGGATAATTGCCCTCTAAGTTCAAACATATTCTTAGCGAAGGACCTTGTTTTATTCCAAAAAGCTTTCATAAAATTAAATTATTGAGATTAAAAAAGCGGGTATTGTTAAGTGACCCGCTTTTTAAAATGTTTCTGATATTAGTCTGTGATCAACTCGAAGTCAGTTCTTCTGTACTCCTCGCTTGAACCTGCAACACCATCATCAATGGCATGCTTAGGTCCGTTACCCACTACGATGAATCGGTTTCTATCGAATCCATATTCACTTACAAGATAATCAACTACAGAATTAGCACGCTTCTTAGAAAGCTTAGTATTGAAGCCGTAGCTTCCAGTGTTATCTGTGTTACCTGATACACGAATGCGTGCTGATGTATTGATCTTAGCGATGTCTACGAACTCTTGATCTACAATGTACTTAGCATTCTCAGTAAGCTCATAGCTTGATGTTGGGAAGTTGATGCTGGCACTCTTAGTAGAGATTGCCTGAACTTTTTCCTCATCATACATTTCCTTTGTAGGAGCTGTAAATGTCTTAGCATCTTCAGACCTGTGGTTAGGTCCGCTTAAGCTAACCATGTTCACAATATCATCTGTTGCTACTTGTCTCCAATTCTTAGTCTTGCTTACATACCCAAGGTTATCATATTCATGAGTCATCTTAGTAAACAATTCCTCTCCAGTTACACCGTTATAATCACCATCTATTCCAAAGAAGTCCATGTTATCTCCGTATGTAGCAAGTCGAACGTTCTTAATTGCATCATAACAGAAGTCATAAGGCTGATCAAGACCTTCTTCAAGAATCTTAGCAGCTTCCTTATGAGCAGTCTCGCTGTTGTTAATCTCAGCTGCACCTTTCATCCAGCCCTCGAATAACCAAGCTAACTCTTGCTTATGATTTTCAATATACTCTTCCTTAGCAATAAATACATCGGCAATGATGTGTGTAGCTGTCTTTGTAGATGTCAAAACCTTAGAGCCTTTAACTTTTTCTACACAATCTGCATCGTCTGGAGACCAAACAACAGCAGCATCTACGTTACCACTCTTAAAGTAAGCAGCAGCATCCATAGCATTAGGAGCTTCAACAATTTCTACATCATCGTAGCTAATGTCACCTTGCTCCAGTGTATTAATAAGGAAAGTGTGTGATGGTGTCATAAAGGCTACAGCTATTTTCTTACCCTTAAGGTCAGAAACTGTATTAATTCCCTTACGCACTACAATAGCATCTCCACCTCTCGACCAGTCTGCCTGGAATACGATTTTTGGGTCACCTGGAAGGTCTGCAGCTTCACATGGAAATGCGTCTACAGTGTTCCAAACTAAGTCGATCTCACCAGCCTTGAAGGCGTCTCTCGACTCTTGGTAGTCGTCAAGTACTACGAAGTCTACAAGCAACTTGTGATCTTCATAAAATTTTGACTTGTCACGGTTAGCTTTAAAGCCTCCGTTCCAGTATTGTCCACCAGCGTAACCGCCCCATGTAACAACACCGATTTTAATTAATGCCTCATCTTCTTCGACATCAGCAGTGGCTACGCCATCTTCCTGCCCAGTATTGGTGATGTCTCCACCGAAGTAATAGAAGCCTCCGAAAACCCCTGCGGCTAACAAGAAAGCAATAATAAGCTTTCCTGAAGTTTTCATTTTTCGTCTTGGTCCTTTCATAACATTTGTTTTTTTTAATTATTAGTTATTAGATTTAATTCAACTATTATACGGAGAGTAACAGACCAATGTTACATCTCCATACAATTTTTTTATGAAAAGTACTTACTTTTCGCATTATTGTTTGACTGTGTATTGCCTTTAGATTTAGTTCTGGTAACAGCTACCTTCTCTTTATTCTCAGTATACACAGTATTAGATTCAATCGCTTTAACTGGAGAACTGTAGTTCTCTGCATCAAACTTCTTGTCAACTTTATTAGCCCACTCATCAAGAGCTTTAAGACCTTGCTCTTCGAACATAGCGTTCTCTAAGTCAACATTATTCATAAAGTCAGAAGATACATCCATGAAACGCTCCATCTCTCCGATACGCATTCCTATATCATCTATAATATACTCCATTGCCTGGTCGAAGATTAACTTCTTATCTGAGTTACCATTAATAATGTTAACAGCAGACTTCATTACACCATGGCTAGTTCTGATAACCTCACGCTCCTCTTTTCTAATCTCTACCTCATGAGCAATGTCATCGGCCATAATAGCAGAATAGCGCTTCATCTTATCAAGAACCTTATATAACTTCTCAGTCTTAGTCTTCAAGACAGTAAAGCTTTTCATAGCTTTCTTCTCTCTCTCAGCTTTTCTTACATTAAGAGATGTCTGAGCCTTATCACCTTTGTTTCTAGCAGCATTTGCCAGACCCATAAAGTAATTTATTTTCTCATTCCTCTTATCAATTTTCATTTTGATCTTTCTGATCTGACCCTTAAGCGAACCTATCTGGTTCTCCATAGTTCTCATCTTATCATTAAGGTCCTCAAGGTAACCTTCAATAATAGCGATTGGGTCAAGCTGGATAAATAGTCCAGTTGCTTTTCTGATCATGCTTTTGTAAAAATACCAGATAAGAGTCCTAACTCTCTTGTCAAAGAGTAGGTAGGATATTACGAACAATCCGCCACACAATGCTGCAAGGTAATATATGTTCTGCGCCATCTCAATAAGATTAGGCAATATCTGATACAGTCCGTATCCCAAGAACCCTACTACACCTGCAAGGAGTATAGCTCCTGGAATGCCTTCTGGTCTTTGCCAGAAGGACTTTTTTCCTTTAACGTCAATCTTTTTTTGCATCTGTTCTACGCTTTTGTTTCTTCACTTTCAGTTGACTCTACTATAGAGTTACTGATCTTTTCTTTATCGCTTATCATTCCTTCTCTTACAGAAGAAATGGTCTTAACAAAGTTCTTGTGCGTCTGATTAATGTTAATCTCAGCATGAGCCGCTTCTTTGTTTAGCGCTTGAGCTTTCTCTTGATTTTCAGACATCTTATCATTAAGCTCTTGAATCTTCTGAAGAATCTCCTTGTTCTCGTCAATCTTTTCCTGAGCTTGGTTCTTAAGAGCAGTTACGTTTTCAGAAATTTGTTGCTGCATCGCTGCTTCAAAATCCTCTTCCTCCGTCTTAAGTAAACCAAGGTAGAAATCAACTGAATTCAAAATCTTATCAGCAGTAAGAGTTGAATCGACTGCTCTTAAACTAGCAAAAGCAGACTTAAATGCTACTGACTCATCCATACTCGCAACACTTCCCATTCCCTTTAACGCTCTCTTGAGCTCAAGGTAGTCGAGACCTGGCATATCGTTCTCATTGATCAATTGGTTTAGTGCTTCACCAAACTTCTTATCAAACACACCGTCACCAGTCGTGTTTAAGTCAAGGTTATCAGCTAAATTATCATCTGAGGCACCTTCAGCTGGCGCATCACCAGAAGTGTTAGATACATTTATATCTTCAGCAGTTTCAGCTGCACCTTCATTTACATTCTGTTTTTGATCTTCTCCTTCAGTTTCGAAGAACAAGTTTTTAAAAAAGTTTCCCATTTTATTTGTTTTTATTTGTTAGTTTAAATTTAAAGCACAAAAAAAGCTAAAATCTGTGACATACACAAACTTTAGCTTATAATTCTTTGTTTACAATGATAGCATCTTCAACGTTGCTACCTAAGTATAACTTACAGGAATCGTTCTCTACGACTACCTTCATAACCACTCTAACTTGAGTTGCATTAATATTAGCCTTATAGTATAAAGTTGAGATTTCATCTTTATCATTAACAGCTTTTTTAAGAACACCAAGGTCATATCCAAACTCCATATTTTTATAATAGTCAATAATTTTTTCCTCACCATGTCTCTCAATACTTTCATCAGAAGTAAAATCAAGCATCATATCATAATCTCCTAAATCATACATCTTTTGAAAGAAGTTTCCAAAGTCACTTCCAGCCATGAACGCTGGATTATAATAATCAAGATCAGCATATTCAGAAGCTTCCACTGGAGTAGAGACTGGATACTCATTATCCATCTTTTTCTGAGTTTCTTTCTCTTCATGTGAAGTCTCTCCACAAGAGACAAACAATAATACCGTGAATATAAATAATAGTTTCTTCATACTTGGTTATACGTAGGTTTTTTCAGAATGTTTCAAAATTAATTAGAAACTTTTGATTTAATGTAATCACTAACACTCTCAACGTACTTATGTATATCAGCGTGGTAGAATCCAACAGAGTTCATGCAGCCACATTCTATAATGTAATAACTCTCTGTTCCATCTTCATCTTTAACTTGTGCAATGTCCATTGCAAAAACATCATGAGGCTGATACTCCTTACACCTTTCCTCTGTAAATTCGATCATATCTTCTGGAATGTCCTCTCCTGACTTTGAAAGTCTAAATCCATTTCTGTACCTAGAGCTCGTTACAACCTTTCCGTTGACGACAAAATTTCTCCATTCCTTTCCAATATTATAAGCTGGTCCAACAATTATCTTAGAATCTCTGTCTAGATTTACATCGTACTGCATAACTCTATTCATCCAGCTACTTATGTTCTTAAACTTAGCTACCTGACCATCAAATTCTTTTCCATCTCCATCTGGACGGATAAACCAATTTTCATCTGGGACATTATCTTCTTCTAAGAACTCTCCAATAGTAGTTAGTCTTGCCTCAGAATTAAGCATATACTCTCCCCATTGATTGATATAGTTGTTCATTGAGAATGTCTCGTGATCATAAAAAAGACCTATCGGCCTCTCAAGCTTCTGATATATGTTATTCATAAATGTTGTGGAGCCATAATATATGTTTTCATGATCATCGTCAATAGAAAAATGTGGTAATCCACTTGAGAATGGCACAACAATCACTTTTTCGTGATTTATATTCAAATTGTCACACGCCTCTTGAAACTGCTTCCTATCATTCTCAGCAATGAGGTTATCTTGTATTATCCAGCGTACTTTCTTCATTTTAATGCGTAATAAATAAATGACACAATATTGACTATTGTCCTAAGAACAAGGTAAATCAGACTTTGCAAGATCGTCCATAAAATAAAAGAGAAAATAAAAATCATCCACCACTTAGGTTCGAATCCAAGTTTCTCTGTAATTTCTGCCAATGCTTCTACATTCTTTTCGCTATGAAGCGTGGCAGTAAGGCTAATGGAGTCAATGATACTTAGAATTAGAGAAGTTAGTAGCATAAGACTTATAAGGTCTACAATATACCTTATAAAAGAAGCAACTACAAATGCACGAATCTTTCCCCAGGTAGATAGCTCACCAAACTTCTTTCCATCATCAGTGAAAGAAATTTCCAAGCTTTCTCCACCATCTTCTCCCTTAAGGAGCCCTAGTGTTGATCGCTCTACGAATATGTGTCTAAAAACCCCCATTACTTAACTGTTACGTTTTTCCTCCAGAAATCTACTGATCTATCGTACTTATCCTTGATTTCCTTTATCTCTGATTTGTACTTAGCCATAGCCTCCTTATACTCCAACATAGCCATGTCATATATCGCTTCTTCATCATAATCAAAATGATTTGGCTCAACAGGCATCTCTGGATATTTCATACCACTTCCACCAAACTCTATTGGCATGTAGTTTCGGAACATTGTCTCTGGCTTCATTGGCTCTTCATAGTATGACATCTGACCTAGTATAGCAACAGCACCCCAATCAGCTTCAAATGGAACTGGTGGTTCAGCGCCTATAGTATCAATATCATCAGACGCTAACTTCTTTTGATAGTCGGCCTCAGCTTCTTTGTTGATTTGCTCCTTACTGTAAAGCACAACAACAAGATACTCAGCCTGAGGCTTGCTTACTCCAGGAGGAAGTTCAAGCCATCTAGAAAATACGGAAAACTCCCCTTCTCTTCTGGCAGAATAATCTGCTCTTATAAAAGAATAGTTTGCCTCTGTAATTGGAAGGGTTCCAGTCTTAGCGTCAGTGAAATTCTTTATCACAAGCAATTTGCAAAATGGAGCATATCCATCAAGTATATTTACTCTAAGAATATTCTTCTCTCGATCAATCCACCTTTCTTCTGGCTTTTCAAAATATTGCTTAGAAAATATGTTTAGATATTGCTCAAAATCTTTAGGTTCTAAATTTAGAACCTTTGTTCCGCCAAACTCTGGGTCGAAGTGTCTAAGTGCGAAATCAGTTAGCCTGATCTCTCCTAATTGTTGTGTCTGTTCTTTCATGACGCAAATTTACTTAATAAAAAAAGGGCAACCAAATTAATGATTCCCCTTTTATACGTCATAAAACTTCAAATGTTTCAAAGAAACAAATTAGTGAATAAAGTAAACTGAGCCTTTTTCTTCATCACACGTTAAATATTGAGGTGCTCTAAAAAGGTTAGGACCATGATGGTGAGTGTCTGCTGACACAAATAGCTCCACTACCTCATTTTTGGTGTTTTGCACTCTACAGTACCATCCGTCTCTAAGCTTTTTAGCATCCTCTAAAGCTTCTAGTTGATAATTAAATCCCCTTTCACATTCATAGAAGGTTTCACCCTTCTTAATGTTAGCAATTTCTAGGTAGTAATCTACCCAGTTTTCTCCCAAGTCGCATTCGCCTGGTTTTATAAAATCTGTTTTTTCCATAGCTGAAAAATTTAGTAAATTTCAAAGAACATGTGTTTCGCTTAACACATATATAAATAGTCAACTAAAACAGAAAAAGGGGTAAAAACGCTGAATGTTAATAAAAAAATGGCACTTTTTTTAGTGCCATTTTGTCTCTTGTAAGTTATTGATTTTCAGCTGTTTATAGAGATTCTATCGAGGCATGGTTTTTGCTTGTCAGGAGTTCGTTGTAAAGAATGACTTGATTGGTCATAACAAACTTTATGTTCTCGTAAATAGACTCTTGATCTGCAAATGTTCTCCTTGCTGACTTAAGCATAGGGTTGGTAAACTGCTGAGTTTCTAATAGATATTCCCTTTGCTTTTCTAGCCTAAACCCACCAACCATTGTCATTAAATTATGAACTCTATCAAACCCTTTTGCTAGAGATGCTATTGGACATGTTGCAAGGTTTGCATAGTAAACTTCATTAGGAATCTTCCTTTCCTTAATCACCTTAGACATAAGCATTGTTGCAGATGCAACTCTGGCTCCAAACTTATCCTCTAACTCTTGGTAGGATACATCATAATCTTCCATTACATCGTGCAAAAATATCACACAAATTGTTTCCTCTGGATAAAGCATTTGATCACACATTGTTCGTGCATAATTAGCTTGGCTCACTTGATGGGAGAACTCTGGTTGACCATCCTTTCGGACCCCAGTATGAAGGTTCTCTGCAAAATCCATTGCTTTAACTGCGTTGGTATACCCTCTTCCTAACAGAAAATATCTGATAGCTATCTTCTGCTTTTCGTAATCTTGCTTGATCATATATCTTTATTTTTATGAGTTTCTATAATTAGGGTGTTTATTTTAAAATATTCATCTCTGGATTAAACCTCTTAATCAACATCATCTCAACAGCATCTGCATAGTCTTTTTTAATTTCAGAATAACTAAAAAACTTAAATCTTTTTCTCCTTTCTACAAGCCTTTCTAAATCATGTTTACTTAGATATTCAGATGGACTTTGAAAACAGTGAACATTTAACCTCTGTCTTATAGAAGTTATTGATTTTCCGATGTATATAAGATTTTCATTTTCATCATAAAAAAAATATACACCAACCTTTTTGTTATCAACCTTCTCCCAAGCCTCATCAATAGTCATTATTCCAGACCAATTATCAATAGTATATTTTATTTGAATGCCTTTCATCTGTCTTTATTGTTTAAATATTCATATCCATACCAACCATACTTATTATAGTCAACAAGTGTTGATGGCTTCCAGTTCTTTGTCCAATGCTCATCGGTCTTTACATGACCAGGACGAACAAGTTTAAATAGGTTGTTGAACTCATTATCCTGAACATCAAGTATTCCAGCATTTCTACTCTCGTATCCTTCGATATTCCTGATCACAAATCCTTCTGAGGTATCTTCTCCAGTCGTAGGGTCGAAACCTCCAAGTAGTCCAGGAGTATTGATGCTTTCTTCCCACTTCATCCCAAGATTTAGCTCAAACCAATCTGCAAGAACCTTATTCTCATCCTGATCTTCCTTTCCCTTATAGAAATCCTTAAGAGAAGTCTTAACTGTAATTTCTGGAACTGTTGGAAAATCAAACATTGCCGCATAGAACTTAACCTCTTCCCAGGAAAGCCATTTACCTTTCTCTCTGGCAGCAAAAACATAGTAATATGATTCAAGATTTTTATAGGCAACAGAGTGTATGCCATACATATTCTCACCAAATAGCTCAAGACTTCCAAGATCATGCTTTATAAGCTCCCATCTTTCACGCATTGGCTTATCCCAAGGGTGCGCTGTTGGTGCCACATGGCTCCTGGCATATACCCCAGACTCTTTAAAGCAGTTATTCTGACCATCAAGCTTCTCTGTCATTACAAGACCTGGCATATTAGCAAAAGCCTCAACGTAACCATTAGGCATGAAGCGATCATCAGAAGTAGTTCCAAGCGAAATCTGAGCATGCAAGCATCTACCATATTTATCTGACTGACTCATTTGAGTTTCTTTTTAATCTTACAAAGGTCTAAATATACTTCTCCAAGCTCATCAATATAATCTTGATGGTAACCTTCATGACCAGGTGTATCTGGGTCTAAGAATTCCCTCAAATCTTTAATTGAATCTGAAATGTTATCTCTAACTTTTTCAATTTTTTCATCAGCTGTTGTAGTAACTCCCATTTGCTTTTTCTTTGTTATACGCAAATTTAATAAAAATGTTTTGCCTGATCTACTTTTTAACAGCTTTTCTTGAGGCTGGTCTCTTTGGGTCCCAGTGCTTTGGCATATACTTAGGTTTAGCATGTTTAAGAAAGTGAGCTCTCCACATTTCAACAAATTCTTGAATTGCTTGATCTCCCTGTAGCAATAACTTCTCAACAACGATCTCTCCATGACTCTTCACTTTCTTTGCTTCAGAGTATGGAATTTCAGATAATTTGTCGATCATTTGCTTGGTAACTCTTTGCTTGCCATTGTATTTCTTTATAGTTTTCTTAAGATCATCAATTCTTTCCTTAGGCATTTGATCACTGTTATCCTTAAGAGCTTTTGCCGCCTTTATTGCATAGAACATGTCGTGATCTACATCTGTAGTTCCATCAAGAGGTGCGTTATATTTATTGGCGATTTCTTCCTTTAGCTTATCCGCTTCTCTTTCATATTCATAATGCTTATCAGCAATGATAGGTACAATGTCATGCGAATTTGCAGACTTATATTCATCTGGCATATAAGTTCTATAGCAATATGGAGTAATATGATGCTTAGTAAGCTCCTCTAGCCTTTTCTCCCCAGTAATAACACACTTGTTCTCCTTCTTGGCAAGTGAATATTTATCACCTTTGTTGCCTTCATCCTTAGGTTCAAAAAGAAGTTGAACTCTTAAATATTTAGGCTCAATCCCAAGGATTTCCATGAAAAAATTAACTATTCTGTTTGGATGATTTATCCTCTTTGCAATAGGTTCACCAGTATCATCATCCTTTCTATTTAGATACCACTTAGCTTTCTTTTCAACACATAAGAACATTAGATTTCCACTAGGAGAATATACTTTACAATGTCCGTAAATCTTTGTGGTTCTTTTGTTTTCTGGTCCTAATGTAAACCGCATCCAATCTTTAGTAGCGGTCCTTTCAACTTTGTTTTTCTTCTTGAGCTCCTTCTTTGCTTTGTTCATAGTTTAATAATACGCAAAAAAAATGAATACGTTTCAAGGTGTTAAAAACTTTTTACATGAACTTGTCAGCATCTGGAAACTCACGAGGTGCTCCAGAACGTGTTGGATTAACTGAATGCCCTCCTTTTTCTTCATCTGGAAACTGTCTTACTATTCCAGGCTTAGCTCCTGGATTCATGTTTATTGGAAGGTCGATTTCATCAATATCTTCTTTTAGCTTTTTGATCATAACTGGATTGCCTGAAGCCTCTCCCCATATACCAAAGCCAAATGACTTATACCAATCTATTAGACTAAAACCTTTTCTTTGAGATTCGTCAAGATCAACAATAAGTACAATGTATGAACAGTGGCTGCATTCTGTTAAGAAACTTTCCATTAAATCAACCCCATATCCTTCACCCTGATATTCTTCATCAACATTTATGTTCTTAAGTATTCCTACTGGGAAAAGTTCATCATCTTCAATCGTATCAAAGTCTGGCTCCACTCTCTCTTTGGCTACCCAATTTCTTAGGTGTTCTCTATCAAAATGAACTACACCAAAAAAACTTCCCTCTTCAGTATCCATCTGGATTACTTCAGGTTGAGGACTCATAACCTTTTCTACCTCTTCTCTTATTATCTTTCTAATATCCATTACGCTTTTCCTTTATGTATTTTAGAAAGAACTCCAGATTGCATTGGCTCCCCAATTTTTCCGTATAGCCAAGTGGTATCTCCAGCATCAAGCCCCATGAGAGAGGCAATGCTTGGGTCGTTTGCTTGAACCTTATGTCCAGTAATTATCTTAGGAAGCAAGAACTTCTTCATCATAGCTATGCTATCCTGACTCATGTCAACTTGCTTAGTTACATTGTGCTCGATAAATATTCTCTGATTATCATCACCGTAAATGTGATCACAAATAACGAAGCTGCAACCAAACTTTTTGTTAAATTCCTCAAGAAGTTCATTAATCGACTTGTACTTTTCTGTTTCATAACTTGGGCCTCCATCTAACTGATTAAAATCACTCTCCGTTATAACTGGCTCAAAATCAATTTGAATCTTATCGTCATCTCTTAGGTTAATATCCTTAGGATTTGATTCACAGAACAAAAACATCATAAGAGACTTAGTTAAGCTCTCATAAACTCTCTCTCTTCTCTTACTTGGATGTTCCTTACCTTCACCCTCTCTGTACCACCTCCTATTCAACATGTCTGCTTCATAGTTTCTCTTAAGCTCAGCGTGAGAATTTTTTCTCTGGTTTGTGTGCATAACCTTTTTTCCATCCATAGATAGATCAGGAGTTTTATTAACATCAACATCCAGACCCATTTCTTTAGCACTCATTGCTTTGTTGCCAAACGTAAGCCTAGAATTCCTTGAATGCTCTGAGTCTTGAGCTCCAAAACCTTCATCAACTGGTACATTAGGGTTTCCGCTGTACTTATCGCCAGGCTTATAGGTAGTATATGTGTTAATTATTGATTTTACGTTCTTCTCTGGTATTCCCAGTCTCAATGACGCATCTTTATAGTCTTCTTCTGTAATTGCCTCTGGATTGATCGAGCACAACTCTTGTAAAAAGAACTTTTGCCTATCTGTAAAGTCCCACTTCAAGTGATCAAATGTAGAAGGAGCTGATGAAAATAATCCACCAGTTCCAAAAGCCATGCCTACCCCTTCGGATAGTACATTACTTATCTCTTCTGATATTATTTTCCTTAAGTCCATTCTCTCTGGTATTTATTACAAATAAAGTTCCAGTCGGAGTATCCATTGTTTGTTGATTAACTATCTTATCTGTTACTCCACCTTCACTGACATTTCCACTAAGTATGCTTATGAATGATTCTCTAGCTCTATCGTTCTTAATATATTTAGCAAGTGACAGAAGCTCTTTTCTAAGTCTATCATCAAGCATAACAAGATCATATTCTCCAGACTCATAGTCATCAATTCCGCTACCTACTGTTATATCACTAGCATTTACAAAGTTTTCTAAAACTTCATCAGTAATCTCCCAGTCTCCGTATTCAACTTCTGGCATGCCATCCTCATCCTTACCTAAGAATTCCTCTTCTCTATCAGCAAATGGCTCTAAGTCACTCTTTTCAATAGCATCAACATAAAGAACATAGACATTTCCATCTTGACCTTTAAAAAATGCAAATTCATTATCAGCCCACAGTAAATCATAATTTGATTCACTGGCCTTCTGACCTTGCCTTACATTATCATCCTGATTCCATGGAGCATTAGAATCAAACTCAGCTCCCATAGGGTAGTTTTCTTTGAAGATTTTTCTAACCTCCTCTGATATAATCTTTTTAATATTCATTACTTATCTATGTTTACTTCACCTACTCTATTAATCATTTCTGACTTAGCGTCTGGTGACATATTTTTTAAATATAGTTTAATTGCCTGATTAATGTGTTCAATAGCTTCTTTAATATGCATATCAATTTCACTATTTGTCATTTTAAGATTCATTTGACCTTCAAGTTTGTTTACAGATGACTTTGTGTCTTGCATAAAACCAAGACCTGATGAAACCTCTGCCTCAATCTTTTCAATGTGTCTTTCGTAGTCTTCTCTATCGTGATACTCTCTTTCTTCACCTGCATAGTCATAATCATCCTCAAATACCTTAGCAACCTCTTCTTTAATCACTTCATTAAGACTTATAGTCCCAATTCCATCTATTTTCTGAAGCGGCCCCTTTGGCTTTTCTTTATAATACTTGTCGATTACTCCAGCAACTTCTGTTGGAAATCCTATGTAACCAGGAGGTACTCCATGCTCTTTTGAATTGTCAATAGGAAAATCAACTATCCAAAGCTTATTACCAGAAGTATTAGGAGCAATTATAAAAATTTCTCCATCAATAACAATCTGAGCTATAATCCCCGTACTTTCTTGATGATATATCTTTTTAATCTTAAAAGGAACTCCTTTTCCAGAAAGTGTATTCTCAACTATCCTAAGACCTCCTTTAAAAGAGTATTCTATTTCCTCCTTTTTATCCATAATAAAGCTTTATTGTAAATAGGGGAAAAAATCCTTATATCACCTCATTGCTGACATCATAGAGCTTGTTGTTATGAGCCAAAATACTTTGAACAGAGTTTAGTTTACACCCAGTATCCTTGTAAATAAATGAATCATGATCGTATGGATTGTAGTATATCTCTCTAAAATTAGAAACATCAATATCTCCAGAAGTTTTAGAATAAGAGATCGCCTCTATATATGCATGCACATTCTTTCTCTTTTCTTGGATGACCTTTTGCCTTCCATTTTCATAAATTTTGAATCTGCAGTCTTCAAGAATTACACTACTTGCACGATCTGTAACACGATAGCCTTTCTTTTCCTGTAGATAGGATTGAATTGAGAAATTTCCCTGGTGAAGGTTTCTATATAGTCTGAAAGGCTTCATGAGAAAATATAAAAAAAGCCCTCGAAAAATCGAAGGCTTATTCTAAAATAGCTCCTACGTTTGAGCGGTGTAATCACCTAAGCCTTAGAAGCATTATCTGCACGCCTGGCAGGAATCGAACCTGCAACCTTCGGTTTTGGAGACCGCTACTCTACCTAATTGAGCTACAGACGTGTATTTGCGCAGATGGTAGGATTCGAACCCACACAGAATTAACACGGGGTTGGAATCCGCTTAGCTCACCAATGCATGCATCTGCTTATTGTACTTAAAGCTCATTTACCATTAATTTAAAGCTCATTATTGAGCTACAAACGTGTATTTGCACAGGTGTAGAGATTCGAACTCTAACAGCGAGGGGTTGGAATCCTGCCGACTAAACCAGCGCTCACCTGCGTATATTATTTAATTATGCCTCCATGTATTTCTTTGTGACAATTTGAGCACACTAAAATACACTTATCTAACTCTTCTTTTATAGCCTCTGTTAACTCAAGAAGCTTTATTCCACCCAATTGAAAATCCTTTTCATTTGGATTAAGGTGATGAAATTCAAGTGCTCCAATGTATTTTTTATACCCACACTTTTCGCAACATCCTCCCTTATATTCTACAGCTCTTTTTTTAAAAGCCTTAGACCTCTCAGTTGTTTGTTCATTAGTACATACCTTACAATATGATGAAGCTCCAGCTTTTCCTCTTCTTTGATAGAACTCGTCCAATTTTTTTTCTTGATCACATCTTGGGCAAACCCTACTCTCTTTCTCTCTACTTCTACTCTTTAGTTCAAATTTCTTAAGCCAATACACAACAGTGGTTTGACTTTTGTTTAGCTCTTCTGCGATCTGTCTGGTAGTTAATTTCTTATCAACCAGTTCTTTTAACAATTCTTTTTCCATATCCATAAATATGGATAAAAATTTATTTTAATCCATTAGAACTATTTGTATCTCCAAAGGGATTCGAACCCCTACGAACTCTTTAGAAGAGAGTTATGCTATCCAGTTACATCATGGAGACATGTGATGGTTTTGTGAGCCTAGTGAACCATCATAACACTGTCAAGTCGGACTACTGCAGCTGCCGCTTGATACCAGAATTGCGCTTTGCAAGCAGAGGCGCTGGTGCGTTGTGACTCCGACAGGACTCAAACCTGTAACCGCCAGGGTAGAAACCTGATGCTCTATTCAGTTGAGCTACGGAGCCAAATTTATCTGATATAAAGCCGATATTAACAACTATCGGATATACAACAGATATTTGCGGTGAGAGTGGGATTCGAACCCACGCATCCCTTACGGGACCTAGTGCCTTTCCAAGACACCCTCTTAACCACTTGAGTACCTCACCATGGCGCTCACTCAGCAATGCTTGAAGTCTTTAGACAACTACACGCCTTGTGAGCATTTTGCGGTGGGTATGGGATTCGAACCCATGCGTCCCTTGCGGGACCTACCTGTTTAGCAAACAGGCCTCTTCGACCACTTGAGTAACCCACCAAGTTTATTATGTTGACTCAGCAAGACTTGAACTTGCAACCTACCCCCAGGCCTCTAAGTGACTGGTGGCCGCTCTATCCAGTTGAGCTATGAGCCATTTTGCGGAGGAGGTGAGATTCGAACTCACGGTACCCTTGCGGGTACTCTGGTTTTCAAGACCAGTGCATTAAACCGCTCTGCCACTCCTCCAAGTGTTTTTTGCGGAGAAAGGGGGATTCGAACCCAACCACGTCCTTTCAGACCTTTCGTTTTCAAGACGACTGCCGCTACCCAAAATCTTTCGGCTTATCTCTCCGTATTTATGCATAAAAAAAGCCCCAGCTCGTTGGAGCCAGGGCTTATAATATCTTTGTAACAGTAATTTACTTATTCAAAGTTATGACATACCAATGCTCCTTCCGTAGCTCTTCTCGAACTCGAACTCCATCTGGACCATCTATTTGTCATTACTGTTTTCATTTCTTTGTTTTCTTTAAATATGTCGAAAAATTATTTTTTCCCTTTGTGCTTTGCTTTTTTCTTTGCTTTTTCTTTAAAATGCTTAAGTTGTCTTTTCCAACCCTCTAAAGCTTCAATCCTTTGTCTTACACTTGGCATATCTTTTCTTTTACTTACGCAAAGCTAAATAAAATGTTTCAATAAGTCAAGGATTTTTTTATTTTTTTTGAATTTGCTTCATAGTCCCGAACCATTCAGCCCTTGATATATCCATAAAAAACGCTGGATTGTCTTCATAAAAAGTTTTTATATCTTGACATATCTCATACTCTTCTAGATCAGAAAAGTAAGTTAACGCCTCTTCTACGATAAATGTGGGAGTTAGTTCGTCAGCAATTCTCTTGCTATCACCTTGCGCAACACTTGCAACACAATGATAAAACAATACATCCTCTGCTTCGATATTTTCTTTTCCTCTTATTCTCATTAGAATTTACATTATCCCTAATGCTTTATTATAAATAAATGGAAATTTTTAATTAGTCTAGCTTTAAATTTTTTTCTAAAAATTCCCACTTATCTGGAGCAAGAGACAATTCTTTTGTCATATATGCCCATCTTGGTAGCGCAGCTTCCCCAGGCCCCCAACTACCCCAAAGTGCCTTAGAAAAATCTTCTCTAAATATTAATGAATAAATATTTGTACCGTCCAATATGTAGCCAACATTATACTTATAATCACTCCCAGTGTAGCCATTATCTTTGGCTTTTTGCATCATCTTTTTAAATAAATCTAATCTTGTCATGCTTCTAATTTTTCATTTCCATATCTTTGTTTAATACCTTTCTTTGGCTTGAATTTCTTCTCTTCTTTCTTAAGTTTTTTTTCAAGAATCTCCTTAAAGTTATGGTATTCTTTTTTTGTTATAGTCTTAACATTTGTGCCATAATCAGCAACAAAATTCCTTAGTGTACACTCATCCATCCTTGAATGTGTAGATAAATACTCACCGATCTTAAGCAATAAATACTTGTTTTCAGTCAATATCTTAACACACTTTTCTTGGCAGCTATTTATGATCTCTTCAGCTATTACATCATACTTATCTACATTAGCTGATGACCAAGTTGTATTTGCGTTGGCGCTTTTCTGGCCTATAAACATAGGAATACCTGCCATACCAAAGTTCTTAGCCATATTAAGAGCTATTCCTGAAGCTCTCTCAAAATCACTTCCAGTTCCAGCGCCAAGCTTCTCTTCTCCAAATATCATTTTTTCGGCACAATAACCTCCAAGACTTGTAACTATATCATGTTCAAACAGCTCCTTTGTATCAAGAGATGGAAAATCTATGGCACAATGCCCTTCTGACATATTAGCGGTTCTACTCACGATCTCAGTAGGCATAATTTTAGCTGAGTATATTGCTGCTACAGCATGGCCAGCTTCGTGTATTGCTACATGAGCTTGCATCTGGCTACTATCACTCTTTCTTAGGCTCTCAACCTTAAGCCTTACCTTATACTCCTTAGAAAAAAGCTTCTTACCTCTCTTGGTTAAGAAATCAATATAATGCTTCTCATTAAAGTATTTCCAATTAATTGCGCCAACGTTCTCTCCACTTTCAAGAATGTCTTTTACTATCTTACCAATATATGACTCAATGACTGAAGTTACTGTAGTAAATACTGGTCGTGCTCCTTGTGTTGGAAAGACTCCCTCCTTATACAGGATGTCATTTATTGATTCATCAAAGTCTATTTTAATATCAAACTTTTCTTTGACCTTATCTCTAGCCTTATCTAGTTCAAGCACAATAAGCTGTTCATACACTTTTGAACTAAATGCTGGGTATATAATATGACTATTACCAAGTCTAGCGATCTGTTCTGATCTAAACCTTTTTTGAAGTGCTGATTTAATTTGAGGGAGCGTGATCTTAAGAGAGTGCTTATAGAATCTATCTGCATCACTATCTGGGTTGAAGTTCTTTGACATTCTATATGCCTCATCAATGTTTCCAATCACAAATACACAGGAAGATGAATAATCATACTCCATTGGCTTAAACGCTCTTTTTAAAGTATCTCCAAGAAACTCAACAGACTCAACATGGTCCATTGTCTTTAAGTATTCATGAAGCTCTCGATCTGTAATGAACCTATTATCCCATACCATCTGGATATACCAATAAAAATCCTCTGGAACAAACAGGTTTTCTTTTTCAGTATTAACAGCTTCGTTCCCTTCTTTCTTTGAGTCTCTCCCTGTTACTGCGGGTTCATCATCATCTTCCGTTGATTTAAAATACTTATCGTGATAATCCTTGTTTTTAGTAATCTTACCAGCCTTAGCCTCTACATTACCATTTTCAACACAATCTTCAAGCTTAAGGCTTAATTGGTATAACTTCGTTCCGTAATACGATGATTGGAGTATTGAAATCTTTCCAGAGTCGAGAAGGTCCCACATGGCTCTAAGTCCAGATTTTTCAAGCTCAGCGCCATTTTCATCAATTGTTCGACCAAGCTGGAACTCGTCAAATATAATACCTATCTGCTGCTTCTCTCTATTCTTAAGCTTTTCAGAAAATGCGTATGATAACTTTGTGTTGTCCTGCGATGCGTAATCACCAACATCAAACTTATAAAGACTATCCTTTAGCTCTATTAGCTCAAACATTCTCTTGATTAGCGAAGTCTTACCAACTCCAGTCATACCCCACAGATTGACGATAGTTGGTCTAATTTGACCATTAGGGAATAAATACCATGGTTCTATTAAGTCAATGACCTCATCAATGATGTTATCAAGACCAACAAAGTCTTTTTTCAATTCTTTCTTAGCAAATTTCAAAACTTCCTTTCGCCTGAAAAACTCTTCCTTATCTTCCTTAGAAACCTTCATTAATACCTCTTTAGTTGTCTCATAGTAAAAGTATACATTTATGTTGATGAAAACAAAAAATCCTGACCAAAATGATCAGGATTTGTAAATTAATTTAATTTTATTTTTTAAATATCAAACTCTTTAATTGTAACAACTTCGTTTAATTGCTCCAGAGCCATTCCGTTACTAGAAGCATCTTCTATGAATTTTTCAATATCATCAAATACTTCTCTTAGTTTTTTAGACTGCTTCACAGCTTTGTGATCATGCCACTGACGAAATACTTCGTTTTTGAACATACCAAGATGATTCTTTGTTCTGATTGTTGGGACGGACTTAAGTCTTCCGATCTTTATCTTACCTTTGTTAATACTAATGTTGGCATAATAACTCTTGCCCTCAATTTCAACTACGATTAACTTAAAGTACACGCCTTCTTCATACTTTTTATCCCAGTATGAATCCTTATACATAAACATATGCTTTGACGCACTCTTTAAATAATCTAATGTTACTTTCTCCAGCTCTTCTTGAGTTGGAACTACTTTTACTTTTTTCTCTGTTTTTCTCATCATTTTCATTTTATGTTGTTTTAAAAATTTACTCTTTAAAAATGTTACCATTTAGTAACATTTCGGCTTATTTTGGACAAAATGTTACCATTTAGTGACATTTTTTGTACTATAAACAAGTCGTTATACATTAATTTCACCCTTATTGACCTGTTTATTGTTCATCACAAGGCGGATGTCCAAACTTGTGAAAATACTTTAGTGGCCTTCTAAATTTATCTCCTACCCAGAAACCCCATTTACGTTTCATCTTTCCAGTTAATAAGATAGTCCAACAACCTCCTTCTGGAACGTCTACATAATGCTTATGAGTTGCTTTACGGTATCTAACTGAGCCTGGGGTTAGCTTATCCCTACCATCTGGCGAAACGTCTGTATAACTTCCCTTAACTACCATCGTTAAGAATGACCACCCATGATCATGCATATACCTCTTATCATCACTTCTTAAAAAATGATGCACTCTGAAGGCAAAGAAGTGAAAGTTAAACACCCAGCGATATGCATAGGGACACTCCTTAACACCAAGCGGTTCCTTCCACCTTATTTGAACTGGCTTATATTTCTTAAACTTTTTCATTTTTCTAAATTTATAAGAATTGTAGGCACAGTTTTCCCATCCTCCATATAAGAATTATCTGGCAGCATGGTAATTGTGTAGCTCTTATCTTGAAGCCACTTACGAAATTTTACTTGAAGTTCCGAGTCTCCTGTCATCCACCTGGGAGACATAATAGATACCACTTTGCCCCCTGGCTTGGTACACTCGTACATCTTCATAACATGAGCGCAATCAATGTTATCTTTAAATGTTGGTGCACCAATTACTCGGTCATAAAGATACTTAGGCTTGAAGTCCAAAAAATCACTCCAGATCACATTGAAGCCTTTCTCACGAAGTGTTGATTTACACTTTGAGTTAAGCTCTATGCAATCCAAATCAATGTTTGAATTATGCCTAAGAATGCCTTCTGCTAACAGACCTATGCCTGCGGATGGCTCAAGGACTTTGTGTCCATCCTGAACATCAGCAACCTACATGAATCGGTCTATCACTGGCTGTGTCGTTTCTCTTTTTGTTTTCATAATCTTAATAATCTGTATCATAAAAATATCTGTCTGCTGCTTTCAGTAAAACCTTTCTTGTTTTTTCAAGAGTATAATTGTCTTCTTTCCCTTCTTCTTTTAAATGTTTTGGCCTTGACTCGCAATGCCAAGTAATAGCAAAGGCAAGTTCTTCTAAGTCATACTCCATTTGTGTCATATCTTTATTTATTTCAAGCTGCTCCTCAATATCATATCCATTTCTGTAAAGCCAAAGCATCGCTCTGGTGTTGTCAAAATGAATCATACATCTATCTCCCATGTCGTTTCTATAGCTTATGCCAATTATCGGCCTAAGCCCAAATGTCACCTGTCTACTACCATCTTCTTCGACCTTTGACTCATGGTGAAGTTTGTCAAACCAATAATCTTTATCTGGATGTACAAACTTCAAAATCTCCCTCGCTTCTTCTTCTGTTAACTCTTTAATACTCTTTTTCATATATCCTAACTTTAGTGAACGTGTTGAAATCTTAGTCACCAATTAAGGCGTGCAGCAACCACTACGTGCAAGTGTTTCAACTTTGGCTGCCTCCAGGGGGTGGGCATCGAACCCCACCTCATCTTCAAAATCCATTAATAACTCTCCTTTGTGGCCACGCCAGAAAGCTTTCACTTCATCATCCCAACAAGGGTCCTTTCGGTACAATCTCCACTACATCAGAGTGGTGCTTTATCCAATTAAGCTACCCCTGGTTTTGTGACCTGTGAAGGAATCGAACCTCCGACTATAGCAAGGTATTTGCATGCTTACCTTTACCTAACATCTGTCCCTCTAAACTCTTAAGTTAATAGCTATAATCCTTCAGCTGATAATTATAGCGTTCACTTAAATGATTAGTGACAACAAGTCATATTTTAAAGAACGTTTATTCTTGTTTCCCAGGTGGGACTCGAACCCACAACCTTCGGTGTTAGAAGCCGCTGCTCTGCCAATTGAGCTACTGAGAAATTTTGTCCGCAGGGCTGAGATTCGAACTCACGACCTCCACCTAATATCAGGGTGGCGCTCTAACCAGCTGAGCTACCTGCGGATATATAATGAGTTATGTTTCCATATTCTCCTTCATTTTATTCCACACGGTACCATACTCCTTAAATGCCATAGGGAGATGACTGGTCTGTCTGCGTGCGAGATCGCATGCTTCAACAGCAAAAGATGTGTATTGATTGTCTAAATCTGGCTCTTGGAATAGGACAATAGAAAGTCCTCTCAAGCGAAGTTTTTCCGCAAGAGCAAGCAAAGACTTTTCGTCTTTAACAGATAATAAAGCAATGTGATTTGAAATATTATGCCAGTGCAAGAGAAGCTCTGGGCATTCCACTGAAAATTCGATAGCTGCGTGGACCAACTGTGAGGCTTGAACGCCTGGGTGTAGATCACGTCTAGTGACTACTCTTAATTTTTGATTATTTGTAACCTATTTCATGGCTCTTAAATTTAATTAATGTGTTCTCCTTATATATACGCAAAGATAAGTGTTTTTGTTACAAAAATGCAAATGTTTTTTTTAAACTTTTTTAAAAACCCCTATAAACACTGGGTTTACAAAGGTAAAATTTTTCTATAATAACTTGTCAAGAACAGCTTTCCAGTCTGGATATTCATGATTTCCGAACTGAATATGCTCTCCTAAGAACTCTCCAGCGCCATACTTTGTACGATCATCTACTAGATAATGACCCAAGTGATGACCCTTCTGATGAGATAAGCTCATCTTCTTTTTAAGACTAGGGAAGTGCTTTGCCACCCACACACGCTTGTCTGTAAAGCAAGAAACATTCTCCCAAGATGGAGCAGATAAGAAATATACATCATACTTTCCAGAATCCTCAAGCATCTGTATTGCTTGCTTAGCACCTGGGTATAATGGAAGCTCGCTATATATGCCTTCAATATCTCTATACTTATTCTGATCAGCAAACTCTTGAAATGTTATGCCCATTTCCTCAGCATACTCGGTAGCCTTCTTTTCAAAGTCAGCAACGACTCCATCCATATCAATCCATAGAACTTCCTTTCCTCCATGCACTTTCTTTAGTGCATCAAGAACCTCAATTCTAGTATCTTTATCTAATATCTTTTTAATCATTATTTAACCTTTGTATAAGGTACTCAGCAACTCTTGACCAACTTTCAAACTTACCCTGAGGTCCGAACCTTATAAACTCTCCCTCAAAATCTGGCTGCCCATGAATATCCCAGTCATCAATTAAATAAGCCCCCTTAACAATTGATTTATCTGGAGCGATAAAAAGCTTTTCCATAGCCTCAACTCCACCCATATTATCTCTTACCCACATAGCCTTTTCGGTATATGAGTGAGCATTGTACATAGATGGCCTCGTTAAGAATCTCATGTCATAATGCTCACTAAGAGTATCCCAAGCTTCTTTAAATCCTGGCTTAGCCTCCATTGTATAAAAGAATCCAGCTTGAGATTGTGGGTACTGAACTGTAGGAAATCTATTAGAATAAATTGATGCCTGCTTGCTAAAATCCACAGCAGTATCATCCATATCTACCCATACTACTGGCTTTTTCATATCGTATATTCTTTTTCTAAAAGGTCAAGCTGCCACTGTTCCTGTGTGTTTTCCCAAACAACAACAGTTACATCTTCACCCCAAAGTTCTTGCTTAATAATTGACTCAATAAGACCCCAGTCTCCGCCAGCAAGTCCAGCCCCAATTAAGGGAAGCGCTATCTTCTTTCCAGCATAATCTCTTCTAAGATTTTTCATACATTTTCTGATAGCTACATAGTCGGCTTTATTTCCACGACCCTTAAAGTCGTACTGAGTATACATATTTAGTACTGTGATGTTATCATTACTCCACTTACTATAAGTTCCAAGCTTTTCCCTATCCCCACTATCAGTTTTGAGGTCAGCCTGATAAGCTTCTGGCCAAGTGTTCTTAACTCCAGCCGCAATTCCAGCGCCCATTGTACAGAAGCAGTTACATCCGTGCCCAAATACATCAAACTTTTCTTCTGCATCACGCACAAGATCACCCTTAATATATTTTAGCTCCCATCTCTGCGGGGCTCCACCAATGGCTGCTAAGTGAACAGCGTATATGTTAATTCCTGCATACTCCAGGTATCCATACTCACTTTCTTCACTATTTTTAATAGCAGAAACCTCTTCATCAAACATCTCTTTTGTGTATTCTGAACAATAGCCATGACCTTCGCCAATACTATCACTCTCAGCTACTATACTTGTGAAACTATAGAGAATATCCATTTCTCCTCTACTTTCCGCTTGTTCTATATAATATAATTCGTACATTATGAAAAGAAATTAATATAAGAATCCTCAGTTAATACGTGAACAGAAGATGGAAAATCTGCATGAACAATCAAAATGTTTTCATGATGTTGTTCAAGCTCCTCCATTTTATCTCTATTAAGAAGCATAACAGTTGAGCTTCCTCCATGGTCTGCTTTGTCAAGAATTGTCTCATTATTATACTCAACTTGCCAACCAGTCTCAGACATATCTTCCTTATAAGAAACCTCTATTGTTGGTACTTGGTAATAGCTTAGGCCATCTTTATTAGAGCCTAATTCAAAAACAACCCTTAAGTTTCCGCCTTCAGATACAAAATCATCTTCTTTAATCCCAAGATCACTAAAGGTAACTTTACCTTCTACTGGTTCGTTAAATATAACCTTAACCTCTCCTTGCCTTACTTCTACTTTTGTATTTGACTTTAATTCTTCCATATAGTTATTATTTTGTAACAAATTTATACAAAAAAAGCGAGATCACCTAGACCTCGCTTTTTTTTATTTAAAATTATTCTTAGAACGCCAATTCTTCTTCCTCTACTTTTCCGCAAACAGTCTCAAGCATTTTGGCACCTATCATATAAGGGTCTCCATTTGATGATGGCCTTCTATCCTCAAGGTATCCTTTGTTTTTCTTATAAACCAATTGAGGAATTCTTATACTGGCACCACGATCTGAAACTCCAAAAGTAAAATCACTAATTGATGCTGTCTCATGATCTCCAGTAAGCCTTCTATCGTTACTGGTGCCATAGCTATAAATATGCTCTTGATGTACTTCTCTCAATTTTTCACAAGCATCATATATTGCTTTGATTCCTTCTTCTTGCCTCATGTCTTTAGTAGAAAAGTTTACGTGCATTCCAGAGCCATTCCAATCACCAACCTTTGGTTTCGGCTCAAAATCAACGACATATCCATATTTCTCACTAATCCTATGAAGCAACCACCTTGAAACCCATAGTTGATCACACACTTCAAGCCCATTTGTATCTGGGCCGCCTATTTGGTATTCCCACTGGCCGAGCATAACTTCTGCATTAACTCCAGTTATATCAAGACCTGCATCAATACAAGCGTCCATGTGCTCTTCAACAATGTCTCTACCACCAACGTTCCATGAACCAACTCCACAGTAATACCTTCCTTGAGGGTCGGGGTTTCCGCTTTCTGGCCATCCAACTAAATTTCGTTTATTAACATCCCATATAACATATTCCTGCTCAAAACCAAACCTAGCCTCATGATCTTGATGATACTTATAAAGCCTTTCAAGATTACGTCTTGTATTAGATTTGTGCACGCCTCCATCTGCTGTATACACCTCGCACATAATTAAAAAAGAGTTTTCACCTCTTGTAGGGTCCTTATAAACAGAAACAGGCTTAAGAACGATGTCACTAGAATCTCCTTCAGCCTGCTTTGTAGAACTACCATCAGAGTTCCATTTAGGTATGCTTCCAATTTCTGGAAGTCCGTTTCCTTTGAACTCTAACTTGGTCTTATTTACAATCTTTGTCTTACTTCTAACATTTGCATTAGGAGCTTGTCTTTCCTCTCCTGCTTTAATTAATGAAGTATATCCATCTAAGTAGATGTACTCAAGTTTAACCTTTGTGTTACTCATACTTTAAATTAATTTACGTTGTTTATGTTTTACTACAATCTCTCCATATAACAGATTGTCTTTTTTATCTCCAACTTTTCCATATTCCAAGTCTCTAAAAGCCCTTATCTCTACAACCTCACATTTAGGAATTAAAATAGTCTTAATAACCCGCCCAGTTGGGTCAAGCATGTGTATATTAACATCGCCAACCTTAGGGTTACGCTCCAATTCCTTAAGCTTTTCGCAAATATCTACATCTTCCCCTGGGAACAGCAAAAGTACTTTAAATTCTGAAAAATCATCGTATACAACCCCATTTTTTTTCATAAACTTTCTTGAGAAGCTCTCACCCTTGATGTCTGAGCCAAGATATTTATAGGCATTGAAATACATTCCTGGTATCCCTGGAAATTCAATCCAGAACCTATTTTTAAAAAAAGGTTCTCTAGGAACTGCAGCTGGTATTGATAGGTGCGCTGTCCTTACTTCTTTAGTATCATCAATGTGAAATGCTTTGATTTTTTCTTCGTCATCAGACGGTTGTTCAGATTCTTTTGTTTGATCTGATTCTTCTCTTGATTCAAGAAACGTGTTTTTGAACCAACCTTCAAGCTTTATTAAAAACTCTGGTTTTTTCATAGTATTGTATTTAATGATAAGCACTTTCTGTATTATTACAAATGCTTTTTCATAACTATTTATTAAAAAAAAAAGTGAGATGAAGAGTATTATAAACAAGATATTAAGTTTAATGAAGGAGTCTTCTTTCCACAAGAAAGATGGAAAGGTCTCTTCTGGTAGATTATCATCATATTTTATATTAGGAGCAATAATTGCGGCTTCTGCTACATTTATAGGAATTGACATTGCTAACGCTGTTATTGCACTAATCAATAAAGGGTTTTATGAAATACCATCTAACCATATTG
>Ga0209953_1000111_pt1 | contig 32527 bp, 17 predicted proteins | sample SalPonred_H2O_MG_FD_185713 | JGI IMG/M metagenome (GOLD analysis project Ga0209953, IMG submission 185713) | Salt pond water microbial communities from South San Francisco under conditions of wetland restoration - Salt Pond MetaG... | ecosystem: Environmental > Aquatic > Non-marine Saline and...
CACAAACGTTCATCCACACTAAAATTACTGGTCACGTTTAGATGCAACTTGGGATTAGGATTTTCCAATACATAATCAAACACACGATATGTGTTCTTATCCATTAATGGCTCGCCACCGGTCATGCGAAAATGTTCCAGTTCAGGATACAGTTCAGGCCACCATTCCCAAAATGCTTCCACATATGGGTTATGTTCTCTTGCTGGTATAGGCCGACGATCGCCTTGAAAATGTTTTGGATCGTTGTGTGGGGTGCTAGTCGGCCATGCCCCGTGCTTTTCAGTTTCTTCCATCCAAGAACTGCTGAACTGTGGACTACAATAACTGCAACGTAGATTACAAGCACTGTTGAAGTTTACTTCTACATATGCGGGGTTTACATCTTCATCGCCGGTACTAGCAATAATATTATCAAAATCTTTGGCTGCCCATGGCTCTCCTGATCTATAGTGTCTATCGCTGAGTTTGCCATTGTCTTCCATGGCCCAACAATAGCTGCATTCTTCCGGGCGTTCACCTGACAACATGCGTTTCCGCTGTTGTTTTTTCCAGGCTGTATTGTGTAGTGCACTGGGATTATTTTTCAATTCTTGTGAATCGATTCTATGCAAAGGCGGATGATAGCAGCTGTTGTTATATCCATTAGTGAGATGCAAACTGACCTGTTTCCATTTGGCAAGACACATGCCAGGTCCAACCTGGTTCAGTGCGTCTCTCATGTCTTCGGCACTGGTAATAAAACCACTGCGAAAGTCTTTGTTTACTTCATCACCTTTCATAGATTTTTTTTGTACTCTGCGTAGATTTGATCGCCATTGTACCGTTCTGGGCAAAACTTGCACTGCGGTATACTGTTACCGAGATCGGCAAAAAAATGTTCTTTGTTATCTGAATAAACGGTTAGAGGCTGATAGCTCTGCATAAGCTCTCTATCACTGTTACTTAATGTCAACTGATGTTGCTTATCAAATTCTGGCAACAATGCAACTACCCCGCACTTGTATAACTTGCCATCGATCCAATGATGGCAATTTTTCATGTTGCAATTACTATGAGCAGCTTCTCTGTCACTGTTGTGCAGTCGCTTTACGCCCATTTGATCTATTACACTGCCTTGATGAAACCACCAATTATATTCTATGCGAGTAGAAATACCGTTGACATCTTTCAATATTCTATATACATTGTAAGGATCTTCGTCGTACAGTGTGTCAACGACTGGACCTTGTTGCCATTGCTTTACACGACTTGATACGTCATCTACATGATTTTCATTGTGTACACCCACCCATACACTGAATCTATCTCTGTATTCTAAGTTGAGATTGTAAAGATCTTGTCTGTGTTCGATTCTGTATCCATTGGTAATCAATCTTAGATAAGTCTCGGGCCACAGTTCAAGTATACCTCTGCACCAATCAATAACATCAGCATTCAACAGTGGTTCTCCTCCTAGCACTGCGCAATGACGAATATTGACCAATTTACTCCACTCTTGATATGTTGACTCTAGATCTTTCCAACGTTGGTAACCTTTAAAATTATAATTGTTAAAACGATTACATCCAGTGCAACTGAGATTACACACATTGGTTATATAAAATTCGCTGTAATCTAGCTCAAGCACTTAACAGCTCCAGCATTTGCTTTTCGGTAAGAGAAAACATTAAATTTCTGTTGTGTACCAGGTTGGGCAACATTTCGTTGTAGATTTTATCAAGTTCAGTTACTGAATATCGGCTTATCTCATCAACAATGTCACACACTGCACTTGCATGGCAATTGTAAGGATCTTCGTCGTGTCCTTCGGTCCACCAATGATTGAAAGTACGGAACCCTAGTTTTTGTAATCTTTCAATATACCTCTGGGGGCCTTGCACAATAAAAGGAGTAAGCATCATTATAGGACGCCATAGTTTTTCTGTAGGGAAAAAAGTATCTCCTTGTAGATAGGTTTCGCTTACAATTTCTGCAAAAAATTTTCTATAATGAGAATATAGGTTGTAACCCCTTGGATGTACAATAGGGTAAACCTCAGGTTCGTCTAGTGTAATAGGTGCAGCCTTTAGTAAATTTGCGGCTGTAACAACTGCGTCTGCTCCTTCATAATGCATTAGTTGACTAAGTTCTAAATTTGCTTGGTGATAATCGCTGATTGGATCATAATGAAAAGTTAACAGGGTTTTATCACTGTAATTTTGATACAGTTCGCCGGCTATTTTGAGTCTATGCCAATTGCACCTACTTACAAAATATCCTATGTGTTTAAAATCACTGGTAAAATCTTTTGGCACTGCATCCAAGTTTACTCCTTGAGCAAAGCGACAGTAAATGTAAGGAGCTTCTTTCTTGTAGTTTACACCAGGGTAATTTTCATATAAGTTAGCTGTGGACACGGTAATATTTGACAAAGGGTAATCTGTGTCTTTTATTACAGTGTCAACAATGTCATACAACCCTACAGTAGTCAAATCAGGTCCTTCGGTATTAGTATCAAATTCAATTGGTATGTTTGCTGACACTGCATTAGTAATATCTTTTACCAGGCGATCTCTGTGCCAAATAATACCATCATCAGTGTACACTTTAATTTTCATATGCTTTTGTTTCTCATATAGCTGTATGTGTCGCCATGCAAGGTACTGTGTACTCCGCATTGATGAGCGCACCTGTGTAACCGTTCTGTATTGTGCCAACTCTGTTGTATTGTTTTAAACCAGTTTCCGTGCACTATATCGTCAAGGTTAGTGTAGTTGAGATTTGCTTTGTGTGCTCCGCCTGCAACTTCAAACAATTTCTGTATTTGATCATAATCTCTGTGTTGCTCGGCTTCAAATCCATACAATCTATCTGCTAAAAATCCACATGGAAATACATACCCGTCGGCTCCTATATATATCATTTCAAGTCGTTGCGCTATACAGGCAATACTGGTATTTTGTAAAGTTTCTGTGTCTGTTGTAATAAGTTCATAGCCGTTGTGTACAAGATCAGACTTGTTAGGCAGACGTAAAAAACTTATTCTAGAAGAATCAGCAATTGGCGTTTCGTTTACATATTCATGTTGTTTATTAACAAATCGTGTTGTTTTTTTAACGCAAAAGTCACTGAATCCCAGTTTTTTACTCAGAGTTTCGGCTATATCGACTTGATGTTGATTGTGTTCAAACGGCAAGTACTGCCATACACTTGTGCCGCCAGCATCGTTAAATGACTTTACATTTGCCATTAATCTGTGCCATTTTACATTACGTCTATAGATATGGTTTGTGTCTTCTAACCCGTCAATACCAAATACCACTTGGTCCTGACTATCAAGTGTTTCGGCTAGTTCTTGCCAAAAACCTGTGCTTCTCATTCCACCATTGGTGTTTATAACAATTTTAGCCGGGCTTACACTCTTGAACCAATCTACAATTGCAATTAAATCAGGATGTACACCAGGATCTCCGTAGGTACCGCAAAAGCGTACAAGTTCCAAACTGCTTAATACACTTTGAGGTAGTTTATGCTGTAACCAAGGCAAATTCAAGCTTACCATTGGCACTGTAGGCCAGCGAGCACCGCCATACAGGTTGCGACTACACTGAGGGCAGGCAGCATTGCAATCAGTGGTTAGTTCAATTTCAATCTGCTTTATCGTTGACAGCATTTAGCATCTCGATATGTTGTGTACACACTCCGTCTTTTAGCAATACGTCAAGGTAAACATCCACTACCTGTTCAACGGGGTAACCATTGTAATCACTCATTGGACTCTGAAATCTACAAGGGTCAATCACAGTGATATAAATGTCTCGTGGTTGGCTTTGGTTGAATCCTAAACACCATTCTCTCAACGTTCTTTTACTGTTATTGTATGCAAGACGAGTTAGATCAGCGCCGGGCCAGCTGGTCCAGGTGGCTCCTGTGCTTCCAGTAACAATAATTTGTCCTTTCCATCCTAAATTTTTTAAACAGTGAATAATTTCAATAGGAGTTAATGTATTCACTGTAAAAATATCACTGGTTGTACCTTTAAATGTGCCTGCAACGAATACAATTTTGTTATACTGTTGTAGGATCATTGCGTATTCTTCGGCTTTAGATATTCTGCTAAGATCTATTTTGTCTCTAGTAAATTGTGTTGTCAAGCAATGCAGACGCAACTTGGAAAACAGACTGTTGCCTAGTGTCCCGCTACCGACGATTGCTACTTGTTCTACCAACCTTCGATCTGCCTTATGACATCAATTTCTCTAACCATAATGCCTCGATTGGTCCAGTCACTGCGATAGTGCTGTTTAAAAAATGCACTGGCAGTGTCTGAAAAGTCAGCCAACGGTAATTCTAGTTGTGTAGCTAAATCTTCGCTTACACTGCCGATTACTTCTCTAGGATGCCGATCTTCTACAGTGGCCCACAGGTCGCTTAACTTGTCAAAATCTTGTACATCTTTGTAGTCCCAGTTGGTGAGCATGGTCATGTATGTGCCTTGTCTAGCACCAGCAATGGCCCATTCTCCGTTTTCTACATCGTAGCCAATGTTGTGCCAAACAGTGAGATGATCGAGATTTCTTCGGTGTACACTGTCTCTAAAATCATCTATACTGGGCTTGGTGCCTTTGTTGAGACACATTTTTACACCTTCTCTGAATCCTGCTCGCCAGGCATGATAAGGCGATCCATTTGGATAGGTTACGCTGTAACAATCGTGCATGGCCCAGTACAGTGGATCAAAACAAAACTCAACATCAGTGTCATCAGACCCTTCGCTATTTTCGTGTGTTTTCATGTTCAACACAAAGTCTTTGGTCCAGGAACTCACGCCGCCATTGCCATACATAAGTCCGTTAATGGTATTACGAGCTCGCCAGCGATAGGTTGCACGTTGATAGTCTTCGGTAGGCATGTCCAGTGTTTGGTTGAAAAAGTCTGCTTCTGGAATGTTATCTCCGTCGATTAGAATAAAACGATCTGTATCTGCTTCTTCAGCTGCGGCTTTGTGAGCAGCATCTGATCCTTTCACGCCATCTACACGTTTTACCCAAGGTATCATGTTTTTAATCTGGACCCAAAATTCTTCTTTCAGCGGTTCGTCGTAGGTAAGAAAAATACAGTCTAGGTCTGCTACATCAACTTTCATAAGAATTTCCTAAAATAAATCTTACACTGCCATTGCAGTTAAAATATCCTCTGCCGTGCCAATTGTGTCCCCTTAGTTTGGGACAATCAAACATTTTCAATTTGTATCCAGTGTCTACTACCATGCTATAGAATAATTCTAGCACAGAGTCCATGTCATTGCTAGGGAGATTCTGTATTTGATCAAAGTTAAATGTAAACAAAAAATCACGTTTTACTATACGCATGGCATTGTGTATCTGTGCAGGCACGTCTTGCCAATTGCAATAATGTAAACTGCCTAAGGCCATTCCTGCATCCCAAAAGTCTTGATTTGTAGATGCGTAATCAGTATCAAAGTAGGCTATATCATCTACTGTGCCACCCGGCCATTCTTCAGTGTCAACTCCTGCAATACCAGGAAACCAATTGGAAAATACATTTTCTCCACATCCGATGTCTACAACACTATCTGGTTCGCAGGTGTATAATTGATCAATATACCAAAAGATCTCTCTAAATCCAATTTTCATTCCACTTTCGTATCTGTATCTAGGGGTGCTTTTTGGTATTTCTACATCTGTGGACACATAATCATAGTATTGATGCAGTTTTGCATCAAGATCTGGAAAAACTGAAAAAGGTTTTTCGGGCGAATAGTTGTTTAGTAACACTGTTTTAACTCCCAACAGTAATCTGTGTCTGCTATAACCATAACATTGTTTGGTAACGTACTTGTACCAATGTTACCGGGTACAAGTTTTTCTGGTACCGTGTCATCAAGTTCAATTATTTTGTTGTCTTTAACAACTACGTTGTATTTGCCAGCGGCATATTGTACAGCGTCAATCACTAGATACAATTCATCAAGTTCTTCCATGCTGTAACAAATTGGGCTTCCTGTTTTTGTGTAGTACAATCTATATTCTCGATTGTCTACATCAAGTTGCATTTTTGCTAGCTCTAGTAAAAAATCATTCATAGTAGGTTTTAAATTGTTCGGCTAACTCTTTATGGTGATAGTGCCATAAAGCACTTTGAGTGTATCCGTTAACTCTTACTTGTCCTTGGTCAATCTCCCAGGTCAGGCTTTTATACCATTCTGTCGGAGTTTTGGCAATGTCACTTTTCATATGCACTATTCTAGGAGATAAATCAGTTGGCAAGGTACAACGTTCTGCGTCACAAAGTAATGTCGCTATACTGTATGCAAGATCAGTGTTAGGCGGTTCGTTTTGTGCATATTTCAGAGCAGACATTGCCTCAGACCAGTTATCGAATAACTTTTTCACTGTTACAAAAAATTTTTTTGCGTGCTTGCTTGTTCGCCAATAGACAAATGCATTGTAAGTATCTGGCAAATTGTTTTTATGTATAATCGATCTATAACGACCGCACTCTGTAAGTTTGTTTTTAAAATCCAGCGCACCTGTGCTTACTACAATATCCTGGTGTCGCAGTGCACTCCAGTAATGATCAATTGGCTGTGCAACTAACATGTCAGCTTCGAGTTTAATGGTTTCGTGAAAAGGACTTGCCGGATAACACTGCCAATCATTTGCATAGGGATTATCATCTGTGCGCAGATCGCCATATGGTAGAGTTTTTACAATATCAAAATCTCTATCAACTGGTAGATTTTTATCTGTTAACAAGCATACCACAGCATGCTCATGCCATTTTTTTAAACTACGAGCTAGCAGTCTTGCACAAGAAACATAATCGCAGTCCGGCGAATTCACAGCAACAATCAGATATCCTTGATCATTCAACACACTGTGCCTCCAACCTAATTTTGTCAGAAACATGAATGTCATTGTTGACAGTTACTCGTTTTTGTTTGTCGTCAGTCAAATATGTTACTTCTGCGCTGTTGTCGAATAATGTAAATTCACAGTGTTGAGACAGTGTAATCATTTCCCAGGGTATAGCAGTACTGCTGGGTATCCTTCCTCCATTTATCATCAACAGCGCCAGTGTCAATGCATAATCATTTCTAAACGGAGATTTAACAAAGCCAAACAGTTTGCTGTAATGATCGTAATTTTCTTCTATCATTTGCCAAGCAGCAAAAACAGATTCTGCAAACCTGTTGCGTGTAAATTGACACACTGTGGCCCATACATGTGGTGTATTGGTTTTTCCAAAAGTTTCTTGATGTGGTGTCACCGGTATATATTTGTTGTCGTGAAAACATGAAAAATCTTGTTGTGCATCTATAACAGACTTTAGGTCACTGCTGTTTATAAAATAATCGCAGTCTAGTAATAGAGTATTTTCATAAGGCGACAAGTCATATGCACTGCTACGAGAACGATTAAACCAATGATCTGTATGCTGACTAGCATGCCAATAACGAGATCCACCTGACTCTTTTTTTGCAATTATTACACGATCAAACCATTCGGAGTCTACAGTATTATCAGTAACCAAGGTTACTGGAATGTCTAAATGACGGTTTACACGTTTAGCACACTCAACAGCTATTGCAACATAGTCGATGCTGTTATTGTTAAATGCAAAAACAAGTGCGCCGGTGTTCATCTTTCTTGCTGTAGCTTTTCGTATTCTGCATGCCAAGCATTCATTTGCTCTTGCCAACGCTGTTGAGCTGCTAGTTCAAGTTCAGCTACATCAATTTTCACTGGATTACCGTGTATGTCTTCAATTACTGCTGTTTCATCAGGGCAAACGTGTAAGACAGTTAGTAGAGCAGGGCCGGCACACCACATACCGCCATTGTAGGCAAAATGCATTTTTGCAAGCATGCGGTCTCGGAGAACTTGTTTAGCAGTTTCGTGATCGAAACGGGCTCGTATTTGATTTGAAATATCTGTAGAATTCATGTTTGTAATTATACATGAATTCTACAGTGAATACAAGTTTTAGTTAGCTAGTAGACCAGCTCGCTGAATTCATTGAAGGTGTGCCCCAGGATGCTGTCAAGTAAGTGGTACTAGGTGGACGGATCACGTGAGTTCCAGTCAACGTACCATCAACTGTGTCGTCAAAATCATCAGCTCTGTCATCTTGCAATGTAGTTGTGATTGTAATGGTAGTTGGATTTGTATTGTCATTTACTTGCGCTTGTATTTGGATGTAGTTAGCAGTATACGGCGACGTGTCAGCAAATTGCTTGAACAATAAAACATTGCTAGTTGTCAAATCATATGCACCAGTACTAGTAGCAAGAGTGTCCGGTGTTCCGCTTCCACCTATCTTGGTAGTACCAGTATAATCAGTGCTAGCAATATTCTTTGTGGCTCCAAGACCAGTGAGAACAATGGTGCCAGTTTGCGTTAACAAATCAGTCCATTCTGTGTTTTTACTGTGAGCTGTACCACCTGTTCTGCTGTATGCTAAACGAATCATGCCGCCAGCGTTGAAGAAGTAGCGGAAACTGTTAGCATCTGCAAAGGTAAATGTTTGTGTTAGTGTAGCACTCACAGTCCAACTGTTAGTTGTGGTTGTTGTGCCATTTGTTGTAATATCACTGCCGCTTGCAGCAGCATTTGCACTGCTGTTAAACAGTGTGGTTAAATCTGCTTCAAATGTAGAGATAGCTTCAATGGTATCTCCAGTAGTTGGATTTGTGATACTGGTTACAGTGGTGCCAGTGTGATTTGCAATGCCAGTGAATGTGCCAAACAAGCTAGCCCACTGTGTTGCCGAAATTGTTGTGCCTGCACTAACAGCACTGACGTTACCTGTTTGTCCGTATCCTTTCGCTCCACTGCCTGTTGTCCAAATAGTGTTTACGTTAGGTACACTAATGTTAGCAGTACCATCGGCGCTGCCTGTTACAAATGTGTTATACTCGTCATCTAGAATTAAATTGCCAGCACTGTATGCCATGAAAAATTACCTTGTTGTTACTACTGCTTCTACGATTTCAATATCGTTTGTGTCTTTGCTATTTAGCAAACGACCAATGATCATCCAGGAGCTAGCGTCTTTATCAGCAACTTCAGCTACACCGTTGCCGGCACAGACCAATCTATCACCTGCTTGCCCTTGCCCTTGTACTTTTACGCCCACTCGGCCCATTAGTGCAACTGGCGGATGTGTATCATCGCCGCCGGCGCCTGCATTCAGCAAATAGGCTGGGTGTTCACTGATTACACCAAACACTCTTTCGCTGTTTGGATCAACACACAGTGTGATTTCTTGCTCACCGCCAAGTTCAACCAAGGTACCTGGTTCATACACTGCATCTGCTGCATATCTTTCGGCAACGTCGGCGTATAGTGCGCTGGTAGATGTTGCAAAAACTCTATTAAAGTAGCCAGTGGCACTTCCTATATTGCCACTTGCATTAGCACCTAAATTGGTAATTCCAAGCACACCAATTGTTCCAGTTGTGCCATCTACTGCTACCGCTGTGGTTTTTACAGTGGCTCTATTAACTTGAATGTTAACATTTGCATTTGCAGTCTGATTATACACGTTTGCAACACTGGTACTAGTATCAACTGTTAGTCTTAAGTCGCTGTCTACTCCAACACTTAGTCCGCTGTCATTAAGAATACCCAGCGTGCCTGTTGTGGTGTCGTTGGCAATGCTGCTGAGATAGCTACTAGCGTTTGCTCCGCCAAGCTGTAGACTGTTAGTTGCAGTGCCTTGGAAAAACTGACTTTCGCCACCTACACTGTTTGCCAGGGTAATACCTGGTTGAATACTGGTGAATCCTGTAATACTTGGATTTGGAGTAAACTGTGCATCTGGACTTACAATACTTACAGTGTCGCCGTTGACAATATTTTCAATAACAACATGGGTATTCCCAAGAGTATCTGTGATACTAGTTGGAATAGCACCAGTGTTACCCAAGCCACTTGCAGCCACTGGTCCAATGGTTACAAAACTTGCACCGTCATATGCTTTAAGCTGATCATTTGTTGTGTCCCACCACAAATCTCCTTGCTGATTTGTGCTAGGTGTTGTAGTACTGGCCGTGATAGCAGCCAGGCGCTGAAATTTTGTTCCTGTGTACACTTTGAGACTGTTTGGTTGACTAGCACTTCCTGCGTCATACCAAAGTTGTCCTCTGAGAGGAGAACTTGGTGCAGTGCTGTTACTGCCGCTTTCCAACAAGTGTATTACGTTTTCGTTTAGAAACTCTCCATAACCTGCGTAGTTTTTACCAACCAAGGTCATTGAACTGTCAGTGTTAATGGTACCGTCTGCTACTGTTGCAAACGTAGTTCCATTTGTAAGGGTAATAGTGTATGCCATTTAATAGGTACCTTCCGTATAGTTATTTATCACGTGGAACTCAGGTTGGTCAAGGTCTGAATTCTGATCGTATAATCAACCTGTATCTGTCTGTTTAAACTTTTTTGCACCGGGTGAAAAATCACATGAGTACACAGACGCAGGTCGTTGGCACTGCCATTCCAAGTCTTGATTCCTAGTTCGTCAAAAACAAAGTCACCATTGAGATCAGTACTGTTATCAAATGCTTGCTGTCCTGCAGGTTCGCCGAAATCAAGCAAACAACTCACCAATATGTCGCTGTATACTCTACCGCTGATGTGACTTACCGTTAGTTTATTTCTAACTGGATCTGTGTTTGTACTACTGTTGTCATCTACAACCTTTTCGAACGTCTGATTATACAAAGCGGCATTTTGACCAGTAACATTAGGAGGCAAGTAGGTTATAACACCAGTTGGGTCAACTGCACTGCCTCCATTGCCAAAGCTCATTGCATAAATGTAACCAATATTACGGTTTGCAACGGTTTGTGCCAAACTTTCACTGAAGTTTTCGTAGTTGATAGCATTTCGCTTGTCAACAAACACTTCATCTGTGTCAGGGTCAAAAATTTTAATATGACCTTCTAACAAAACTCCTGAATTTTCGTCAGGCAGCTTTTGGTCTTGTTTTTCATTCATAGTTTGATCTTCTTGGCTATCTTTTTGCATGTTAGTTATTTAGTTGCATTATAAACCACGTATAAATCGTGCACCACCGGTGTCCTGTAGTTGTAGCGGTAGTTCGCTACCAGGTGTGTACAAAGATTGCGATTTGCGCACCTGAATTAGTATGTCAAGGCCATCTGCAATTGATTCATCAAATGTTACAGTAACAGGATTCAACGAATTTACCGAGTATCCTTCTGTAACACGTAAGCCACCAACATAAATTTCCACCTCTGCTGCCGAGGCTGCACTTACACCAGAGGCTGTATATTCAAGTGTGCTAGCGTCTGCACTGAGAGTTGCACTGGTATATGTGTCTTGATACTGTTTTTGTAGTTTTTGACTAGGTGTTCCGTCGATTACAGCACTATTCAATGGATGATTAAACACACCAGTGCCAGCAGTACCTCTACGCAACCCTGTTACGGTATTGTTTACAAAATCAATCTCTCTGTATGCTATTCTTTCACCATTTATGTATAATATACCAAACTCACCATTTGCAGGATCAGTGCCTGGCAAATTGTTGGCATTTTCTACATAGATCACAGTATCATTTTTTGCAAGAGTCTGCGTTAAAACAGTTTGAGTCGATGGCAATACTCTAAGTAAACTTCTGTTGTCTCGCATGTCCTTAAACAATGCATATTGCACACTGTCCTCTACTCTGGAGTTTGTATACATGGTCACAGCAATTACATCATCGGTATCAACTGAAGGCACACTTAGTTCTAAAAAGCTTGTATCATCCCCGGGGATAACATTAAATTCATCTCCCGGCGTGATGTAACTGCCATTAATGGTTACCCATACAGCATCTGTTTCTACACCTGCTCTGCCAAGATCAAATTCTAAAATTGTGCTGCCTACTACAGCTTCGCCGTCGAAGCTGGTTGAATCAAACGGAAACTCATCAAATCGGGCAACAGCAGGAGTTTCTGTTTGTGTCGGCCCAATGAAAACTTTTGTAAACATTTTTAACTGTCGACTATCCTGATATGTGTACACAGCTATTTCCTGACTACTGCTTAGGTCAACTGTGTCGTTAATTACCAGAAGATTATCAGTTAGACGATAATCACTGTCAGTGTTTACATATACCTGTACTACACTTCCTTCAGGCGGAGTAGCTGACAGAATTACAGTTCTTGGTATACTACTACCATCGTTTGGTGTGATTGAAAAATCTACTCCTAGTGTTAATTGTACATAATCCACAAACACTTGTATTTGGTTATCTGCAATACCGTTTCCAGGTGTTTCGCTGTTAGGATCAGTGTCGAAACTGGTAGTACTGCCGTCGCCGATGTATTCAATACCGGTAGGAGGACGAAGTCGATTACCGTCAACTTCTACTAGCATGCTTTGATAGGTCGGGCCTTGGTAATTGTTATCCAATTCAAACTCTCTGCCACCGTTATCAATTTCAAATCTTTGTGGTGCCATGGAAGAATACTCATAATAAGGCGTTTGATTGCCCATTGCAGTAATTGCAATGTAATCTGTGGTGCCATAGTCTTGGTCGAATACTATATCTATAGTTCCATCGGCTGCTTCTGCTGATGCAAAATCACCGATAGCTATACCGTTAACGAAAATTACAACATCTCTAACCAGATCAAAAGGCACTGGCATATTGACAGTGTTGTCTACTATGTCATTGCCAGCTATACTGAGTCTGTCAAGTTGATTGCCGCCGCCAAGGCCGTAAATATCCACAACAACAAAACTGCCTGAGCCAGCACCAGCAAATAAATTAATTGTGTGGTTGTTATAATCCACAGTGTAGTATTCATTTTCGTATAATGTCTGCCCACTCTTAAGATTACGCACTACAATGTTGTAGGGTACTTCTACTCTATTATTGCTCCAATCCAAGGTTTGTTGTGAACTGGTAATTTCGTATACAATGTGGTCCACCGGCCAAGCATGCCCTCTATCAAGATAGTCTGCACCAGGCGTGGAACTTACAAGAATATTGAGAGTGTCAAACATGCTGCCAGGAACCAGTTCTTCTGGAGCGTGGCTGTGATAGGTGTCAATATAATCGCCGCCATCTACGTTGATATCTTCAAAGTTTGTTCCTAAATAGGTATCGCTGTAGTTGCTAGAATATGCTACATCAATATTATACTGGCTTGTTGGATCTGCAGATTCCCATCCTGGTCCATAAACCTGTACACCCGGATACTCAACTCCGCTGATTAGTTGGCTTAGTTGCAAGCCTGCATCTTCAAGATCAGGATCATAAAGTCCCATTGTTCTGTCAACTCCACTGAGAGTTGCGGCATCTGTTAATGTCCAATCGCTGGGCTCAAATTCGTTTCGTCCAGTTGGGGAATTATCAACAGCTGATTCAGTGAAAGTAAACACTGTTTGCAACAGTGTTTCAAAGGTAAGTGTATAGTCTACGCCTTCGACAAGAATATCGCCGTTGCGTGTGACAGTGCTAGATACAATATCTCCTAACGGAACGTCAACTACAATTTGATAATTGTCCACACTGCTACTTTTTCTTTCTGTTACAGACACTACACCGCCTGTGTCTTCGACTCTTATCAACAAAAGCGCATCAGCAGTGTAAACTTGATTTAAATATCTAACTCTTGTGCTATTGTTATATGCAACATTTGCTTGCCAATCGGTGATATTTGTACTGTATTCATATCGGTCAAATTTTATCAGTGTGTTCAGTGTTCGTACATTATTCACCTGCATAATAGGCCTGGCTTGTGCGCCTGACCCATTACCTCCTGAGAACGCAATTGTAGGAGTTTCTGTGTATCCACTGCCAGGTGACAGTATTTCTACTGCAATCACGTTGCCAATTGCGTTTATTCTTGCTCTAGCAACAGCAGGTGTTTCGGCATCGCCTGTGATAGTAACCTCAGGTTCAACAGTATATCCGGTGCCACCTGACACAATATCTATAGTGTTAAGTGTTAGTAGATAGGTGTTGAACCATTGATTGTACGGAAAACTATTCCACACAGCACTGGTATCCGGCAAGCTGCTAACATATCGTAAATTGTTATCAAGTATAGGACTGGTAAATTGATTTTGTAATTCGTTAAAATAAGCAGGTAAATCAAAATCAGTGATATCGCCATTAAATTGATCTTCGCCTTGATAGTTTAGGTTAAAATCTCTAATTTTTGTTCTGTATGGCTTTACTTCGTTGATATAATCTCTTACAAAATCTTGATTGTCCGGCTTATAGATTTGAAAAGGTTGCAATACTCGTAAAGAATGATCAACATCAATAAGGCTGGTTTTGTATAGCCAATCGGGTGCAATTTGTTCACTGAGAACATATTTAAAGGTCAGTGTTACTGCCTCGTTCCGGTTTGAAACTAAATCATTGATAAACAATTCTTCGTTTAAGCTTTCGATGATACGTCTGGTTTCTACAATAGGTTCTTGGTCAAAATATTGTGCATCAAATACTTCAGCATCAAAACCAAACTTGCCAATGGCATAATCAAACACAGTGGCACTGATCTGAATTGTACCATTTTGCAAGCCTACCCGCTCCCAGGCAAGGTCTTGCGTGTAATTGTACAATTCCCACTGACCTTGGCTGTTGTCTCGAACTTTGATCACTGTTCCAGGAAAAACAGACAATGTTGCTAAGTCTGCAACATTGTTTACTTCTTTGTAAGCAACTGTATTATTGCTGTATCCTGTTGCATACCAATTTACATAATTCCAAAATTCTGTTGTGTCATAGGTTTGTACAGCTTTCAATGCAAGCTCTCGATTGCTAGTACCTTCGATTAAACTGATCTCGTAGATGGTCCATCTATTTCTGTTGTCACTGTCCGTGAGCACAAGATATCTATATCCTAGACTCTCACTGTTAATATCTTGGTATCCTAACTCAGTAAGATCTGCTACTTGCTTGTTCCAGCTTTTGCTGGGGTCAACTTTTTCTGGAATAGGTTCAGCACTAAACAATTTGTTGAATGTTTTGCTTTCTACCACTGGTGTACCAAGTAACACTCTGTTTGCAAATTGAATATAGTTTTTGAGAGCTGTCAGTCTGTTTTCGAACATGCTCTGTCGTGGACGGAAACTGATGCCGTACTTATCAGCGTCTCTTAGATCTGGGTCTGGTACACGATTACCGTCTGTGTCTGCACCACTGTAACTGTCAAGAAACTTTCTAAATAATCTATCGTCGATGAACTGATCTGGTTTATTTTCCTGGAACAGATCGTATTCTACGTGCACTGGACTTTCGTTTTTGGTTTCGTCATATTCAACATGTAGTACGGTATCGCCGCTGCCGAGATATTGTTCAACATTATACAAAGCCACCGCATTGCTTCGTAAAGCCGTAATATAACTAATACCGCTGCTTCTTGGATCTAAAATATACTGCGCTACTGCATTTGTGCTCAATGTTTTACCGTGTGATCTAGACACTGTATTCAATCCTGTAACCCAAAAATAGTACACAGTTTCAAAAGTACCGTTGTCGTTTAGTGTTGCACTGGTACTATAGCTGCTCACGCTGTATGGCAATCCTGGCCCGGTATATTGACTGGGAGGCACTGTACTCGAAGTCCATTGGTAGATATCTACACTGCTTCCAGGGAATACTGTACCAGCTGTTCGACTTGCATAGATAGGACTGCCTTGATCATAATCAATAAATCTTACATTTTCTGTATTCCACCAAATTTCGCCGACATGTTCCTGTCTCCATGGCTTGCCTACATTGTTTACGTTACCAGCATTGTAAAATGCAGGGTCAACACTGCCATTGTAGTTGATGTTTTCTGCAGCAGCGCCAAGTATTTTGCCACGTTGCGGATCCACCCAGTCGAGATATGCTAACTCTGTTTTTGATCTCTGGTTGTATAAGAAAACACTGTTTAACAAATCAGTTTCAACTGCGGCTTTCTGTTGACGCTCAACTGCCCATGCTGGCGACCGAGATAAATTATCGAAAACATATACACTTCCGATATCGGCTGTGCTAAAGTCATCTGTGCCAAGTGCCCCTACCATGAGTCGACCGCTGGTTTGATTTACAGCAAAACCAAACTGATCGGCTGGCATCAAGCTGTTTGTGTATATCAATTGACCAAACAAGAACTTGCCTGGATTGTCCACACTGACGTTAAAACTAGGCAAGTAGTCAAAGGTAAACACTGCACCGCATCTAGATGTGTTGTCTACAAAGCGTGTTGTTTTGCTATCAAACATGGTGTTGTCGTTTACCCAGGTACTCGGGGCTGTTAGATCATTGTTAGTGGCACTTACAACCAAACTGTCGGCGTTGGTGTCGATATCAACCACCTGTCCAAAATATCCAAAATCAGTGGGCTGTGGTGAGTATAGTGTTTGTGTGTGAGCCATTGGCTGTAAAAATAATTCTGCTAGCCCATCATCACTGGGGTTGCTTAACCCCGGGCACACGCGAATTTGATCTTGTTCGGCTACAGCAAGACGGTTAACAACTGAGATTCTCAGTTTATTATCAACTGCACTTGCTTGAATATTGCCTAGTCCTACTGTGTTGTTTATGTCGTCGACAACACTTTCCAGCGAACTGCCTGTAAATTCAACATTGATATCATTTATTCTAACACTATTACCCGGAGTCACACCAGTTACTGCTTCAGTGCTTGTGATTAAACCGTACGCCCTGGCTTGGTTTACCCATCGTTCAACACTGCCAGTGTCTGGGCCTTGTGTACTATTTTGCGGTGCTCCAACGTACAAGCTGCAATTTGTCGGACATTGATCAACGGAAAATCCAAAGCGAGCTTGTGATGAGTCATCGTCGGCTGTGATAGTTTGCACAAGATTAAACTGATTGGTTTCTATTGCTACAATATCGCCGGTGTCCAACCCTACACGGATTTCGCCACTTAGTGGATCTTGATATGCAGGTATAGTGCTTGGTACAAAACTTTCACCGTGGTTAGTGTCACTGTTAGGCATGTAAAAAGTTGTACCAGGGTACTCATCAAAAGTCATGACATGTGCGCCCGGTCCCATTGGTCCTGTGCCTTGATCAGCAGATTCAGCTGCTGATTCCAGTAGATACAAGGGATAGAACAATCCGGCGTCGCCTTGAGTTGGCCCAGATGCACTGGTGCCGTCTACATAAAAAGGTCCTTGATTGACTTCTGATAAGAATCGCACACTGTTGCCGCCAACAATTTCATAGGTGCCATTAGTGTATAGATCGGCGTCTCTTTGAAGAACATTGTTGAGATATACACTTGGAGTACCATCTGTTGTGTTTAAAAAGTCAATGGTGCTGGTTGAATCACTTTGAATAACAGTGTTAAACGCACTGCGATCAAACAAGTACACTGTGCCTTCTGCGGCATCTGCGCCACTTCCACCGGGGGATCCTATCATCACTTGACGTCCGTCGGTTGTGGTTGTTACACTGTGTCCAAATCTAGCCGAACTGTCTAGCCCTGCTACAGTAATAGCGGTAGACATTGGCTCGTAGTAACTGACAGCAGTGTAAGTGATTTCTGCTCCATCAACAGGTGCAGAGGTAAACACCACTGTGCCAGGCACTGACATTGTATAGTCAACTCCTGCTTGTTGTATTTCACCATCTATGTCAATTCGTACACTGTCGGCAACTGTTGCACTAAAAATATCTTGCTTGTTACTTCTGCCTTGTAAATCAAAAGACACTGTGCTTCCGTCGCCTTCGTCGGTTGTGACTGTTCTGCGACTTATGGTAATTGCTATGTCTTCACTGGGCGCAGTGTTAAATGACAGCAGTTGATTGGCAAGATCAACAGTGTAATCTGTATAATCTATAACATTATCACCCAGTTGAACTTGTATCTCAGTATCTTGATCAACAACTATAGCGGTTTGAAAACTGTATTCAACTGTTGTACCGTCGCCAGTGTAACTTACTGACTGTGATTCTAGTTCTATTAACTGATATGCGTATACTGTGTTTCTGCCTGGTGCTCCTACATAAATCCAATTGCTGTTTCGGCTCATTGTCACGCTATAACCAAACTCGTGATTGTCAGCAGTGTGATTCGGAGGTGTAAGCAACTGATGCGAACTAAACTCGGTTTCATTGTCTGCTTTTCTCAGCACCAATGCAACACCGCCAGTTCCGCCGATGTCAGGAGCACCACTTACTGCCCATTCATCTTGGCCTATGTTTGTACTAAATCCCAGTTGCGAAAAATTATTGTTGTTGGCATAATCACTGAGATTTATTATTTCTCCGCGACTGTAAAATCCTTGTTCAACAAAGCCATAGTTCCATACACTGCCAGTGGCACTGTATCCTGGTGATCCAACTAGACTGTAGATAGTGTCTACTGACTGTGCAACACTGTGTCCGTACTGTTGATTCACAGTGGGCAAATCGCTGCTTAATGTTTCGTTAAGACCCGAGTACGGCAAACCTTTTTGAATTGTTTGCCAGCGTCCATTCACATCATTGTCTACCCAGATTCTGTCACCGCTAGCAAGAAATCCTACAAATGGAAGTGATGATATATCGCTTGGCTGGCTAACTCGTATTGTTTCAAATTTAAGGATTACGCCAGATCCAGTTACTGTAGACTCATTGCCAGGCACACTGCCTTCGACTAGTGCTTCTCTCGGAGAGTTTACTTGCTCGACGCGGTACACAGCATTGAGATTTGACTGGAAAAGTTTTAAACAAAATACATCGTTTTTTAACAAGCCATGATCTCTGTCAAATGTAATTCTAATACTGCCTCTGAGAGTATCATCTATTCTCACAGGTATTGCTGGACTACGTGTTGCTCTAAACACTGTCCAATCATAGCTGTTCTTTTTTGCTAGCCAAATTACTGTGCCAGCTGATATTTCGCTAGGATTGATATTGGTTAAGTTGTCATTGTCAAAAACTTGGATATCTATATCTTCGTTGTTAACATACCCTGCTGTCGGGAATCCTGTTAATGTAGCAAAAGTTGTTGGCAAAATATCTATGTTGTTGTATTTTTTACTGGTTTTATAGAGATTTCTCAATAAGACATTTTGGTTGCTTTCTGTTGCATCGCCTGGTTGACTGATTGTTATTACACTTGGATTGGTTGTAAGCAAGTCAGGATCCAGCTGGATTTCAAAATATCTACGATTGTCGCTTGCACCATAAGACGCTTTTTTAAGTGCCCAGTTTTCATACACTCTGTATTCGGCTTGTTCTTTGACTAGATCTGCCTGTCTAAAAGCTTCGGCTGCCGTTGGTGTACCTTTGTTCTGGATAAATGTGCTGTAAACGCCTACCTGTGTAACATCTCCTAAATTGATGTCAGTCATGTAACTTCTTGGTCTAAAGCCAATCAGTCCAGTAGCTAACAGATCAGTGTCTCTGCCTAACACCACTTGTTTGTTATCATAGTATTCAGCTAGTTCTCGTCCACGAGTTGCCAGATTAGGCAGGAGGCCAGTGGCGATCCGATTATAATCGCTTTGAATCCATTTGTCAAACTGGAATGATTCAGCTGGTTCAATTACTTGTGCAGCACTCCAATACTTGTTTTTAAATAAAACAATTTCACCTTTGCTGTATTTGCGATTTGATTGCCATTCGGCAATATTATCTTCATTTAAAAAGAAGCCGGGTACATCAAGTCTTCCATTCCAGTTTGCACTGATTTGTCCATTGAGATTGATTCTACTTTGACGATCTCCAGTAACTGGCTGATACAGTAAATCATTAAACACTGTGCTGTTATCAAACACAGCACAGTGTTCTGTGTTTGTAAATTCTAAATTCAAAAATCCTATCAGGGTATCATCTAATACACGTATCGTAATAGTGTTGTCTAATCGATCTACAACAGTGCTACGGTTGGTTATTTGTAGTTGATTCACATCCAACAGGGCATTTGGCAATGCAAATACATTGTTTGCTTCCTGTAGATTTCTTGTTATCTTGATCTGCTTGGCGCTTGGATTAATATTGATTGCTGACGTGTTTTCCCAGTTTTGTTGCGTCCAACTTAGGAACTCGACTACCATTTGATCCCAGTTGAGTTCAACTCCATCAACAGTGTCATCGAACACAAAACCTGCTAGTTCTAGTCTACGTCCGTAACTGTACAAAAAGTCAGCAACACCTGCTACAGTTTTAAACTCATAACCATATGGCACTAGACTTATACGGTCTGTATAAGTCTGATTAAGTCTCACTGATGTATCGCCTACATTTACTGTTTTGTAATTGCCGTCTACTCTACTAACCAATATCTCAAAATTTGGTTCAGTAATAGCATTACCAAAAACAGCAAAACCGTTTTCGGTTTTTTGAACAATCACGCTACTGTATTTTACAGTGTCAATCGGTTGATTTTTGTGCAGAAGTATACTGTAACTTTCATCAGGAACCAAGAAACTGCTGTTAGTGCTGTCTGGGCTGGTTTTTTCTAATAAGAAATTAACATACACTTTGTCTGTAAAGGATGCCAATCTATATGTGAGTCGCACATCAAAATTGTTTACAAGGTTAGTCACCAACTGTTGGCTATTGATTCCTCTTTGATTGTTGTAGTCCACAATCCAGTTTAGATAGCTGTGTTTTGCAGTGCCGCTTCCGTAAACCACAACATTGCTTACATTGAATCTTCCTCTAGCATTAACTAGATATTGGTTGAATTCTGTGTTAAACTGATAAAGATCTCTGTCAATGTTTAATCCGTAAAATTGACTGGGACGAAAAGCTGCAAACAATCTCACTAGAGCAAACGGATATGCACTGCTTCGTCTCCAAGCTGTTTCAACTGGACCTTGGTCGCCAACAACATAAGGTCTCTCAAAACTGTTGAAGTCATAATTTTTTACAAGCACTGTCAACGGATCTAATAGATTACCTTCGTTATCAACTGGAATCACGTCTAACAGTTCAGGGCGAATATATCGTTGGTCTACTCTAGGATTTCCAGGCTCGTCAATAAGTCCGTTTGCTAGATCTTTCCACAATACCAAGTTACCACTGGTATAAGGAGGAGCACCGTATTGATCTTGCCACCAACTGGGTTGCACTGTAAGTCCCAGCATTTCCCAGGGAGTTAGATGTGGAGTGTCGGTGTCATAGTAATAGTTGAATATTGCTCTCCAGTTACCCAGTTGCAGTTCATTATCTAGTTTACTGGTACTTTGGCTATAGTTGTAGGTAAATCCATTATTGCTGTTGTAATTTTGTGTTTTAACATCAAGGCGATTGTAACTGCTCCAGCTTAACAGTATAGGACTTAAAAATTGATTTATTTCTTGTAGACTATATCCAGTGTTCCTAAATTGCCCCGGGATCACGTCAGCTGCTGGAATTGGAATTTCACCAGATGTTTTTAGATTGTTGTAAATTCTTTTTTCGAATTCTAGAATCAATAGATCTCTGTCGTCACCATATGCTGTGGTAATACTACCGTCGTGCCCTTGGATAACCAGCTGTTCTTCTACATAACTATTGTCAAAAAACATTCTAGGTTGCCAAGCAGGATACATGCCAAGCTTGGTAGGTGTTGCTGGCATATAACTGCCGTAGGTTTGGTCATACTCGTTTATAACCAGCTTATCACCTACTGAAAGAGCAGTGGTGATAGTCACACGCGGCTCGTTGTTGATAATGACATAGTCTCTACCATTGATTAACTGTGTTTCGTTAAGATATATCAATACACCACGATAGTTGGCATTACTGAAGTCATATGATTGGATCAGATCAAAAATCGGTGTTGTGATTTGACTGACTGTTATTTCTGTAGCGGTAACAGGCCCGTTTGGAATCATGTCTGTCCAGAAAAACGGAGAATTTTCTGTTTTTCCAATTGCAATAGATTCTAGAACCGAATCCAGTATTTGCGGAACGGTTTCTGTTGGATATTCATTTCTAGTGTAGGTATCTATTATCAGTGTTTTGAATTTTTCGTACTCACCAGCACTGTATGCAACTGATGTTTGCAAATCAAGAGTTTGATCTCTGCTGAAAATCCCTTGGAAAGGCACTGGTGCGCTGTGTTGTAGTAACTTGTCACCAAACGGTATAACATTTCCTAGATCTCGTATGTTGTTTCTTCCGTTGACATTGCCTTGCAAGTTTTGCAAGTTGCGGCCAATACTGTTGAAATGCTTGCGAATTGTGCCTAACGTTAGTTCTGCAGTGTTTTCATTGAGAGGATTAAACTCTAAATTTGCAGGCACACTGTACTGTCCGATCTCACTGGTCTGCTCGCTGATGATCTCCACAGTAATAATGCTGCCAACTTCTGGATCCTGATTGAACTCAAATTGAGTTGAACTGCCAACAGTGGTATAAGAATATTGCGATGGGTCTACATACTCATTATTAATATAAAGTTTTACTGGAGTAATACTTGCAGTCTGGTCGGGCACAATATCAATTGAAAAAGCTTGCCCGGCAGTATAAGGCAATGTTATAATCTGCGTTGTGTTAAGGTCGCTGACCATGGTTTGCCAGCCTATTAATCGGTTGTAATCTGTTCTATTACTGTATTGATGAACATATCCATTTGCCACCGGTGTAACAATGCTTTCTCTATCTACAACATTAACAAAAGATTCAGTGTAAAAATTATTTTCAAACACAATATCACCGACGTTGTTTATATTGAGATATTTCAGTGCAAATCCTAGATTTTGGTCTTCTGGTCCTGTGCCAACGCCGTACGAGAACAGTTTATTGCCTGCGAAGGTAGTACTAGGATACATTTCTGTGTCACTAAAGCTTACGCCATTGGGATCAAAGACATCAAACAAAGGCGCTTGGTTGGTACTGGTTTTTTGCTGTGTTAAAACCCAATCAGTGCCATTAAAACGATAACTCAATCCTTGATTTTCTATGCCATTTAATTGTACGACACACTGATCGGCTAATACCTCACTGTCTGCTGCAGGAACAAGATTTATTATTTCTAATCTTGTCAAACGTATTAAACTGTCAGTGTCAGGGGCAGTGGTAAATGTTATTGTTTGTGTATCTAAATTGAGAGTATAGTCTTCATTGATGTCAAATGTTTCGCCATCGACTTGTACCAGCAGCTGACTGTTACTGACAATATCTAGACCGTCATTGGCTGTAGGACTGGTATCTCCAAAATCATACTGTACACTGCTTCCGTCACCATCAAAAGTGCGTGCAACCGGACTTGTTTCTGCTGTGTCTACAAAAGTAACATTGTAAATCTTGTTGCGAACATCACTGTCTTCGTCTGCTGCAAATATAACTCTTGTGCCATTAATAAAATTATAACCATCAATGGTGTAACCAGTGGTACCATTGATGTTGCTGAATGCATCAGTTTCTTCAGTGTCTACAATGTTCACTGGAGATTTTGCTACGGTTCCAAAGTCAAACAAGCGTATTCCAGGACGGAATTCTAAAATAGGTCGTTTTGCTCGCAACAGACTGTCAAGATTTGCTTCTGTGTTATTATATCTTGCACTGTCGAGAACCACATCAATGTGGAACCACCGGTTACTGCGTGTCCAAGGATTCAAATCCTTACTGGTTTTGCTCACTGAGATATAGTCTCTTTCCAGCGGTTGATTCAGTGCTTGATCAAAGGGAGTACTATCAAAAGCTTGTAGATCATAACTGTCTTGTCGATTATTGGTGTAGGTTTCTGGCGTAACATAATCGCCCACTGGCAGAAATTCAATACTGGTTCCTACACCATCTATGTAATAGGTTTTTCCTTCGTAGTCGCTAGGAAATGTGTTACCACGGAAAGTGATTTTTAATCCATTAGTAAACTCTACACCATTGGGACTGGTATAACTAGACAGTCCAATAATACTGTCTATATCAAGTGTTTGCTGTCCTTCTTGATCTACTAGAAAAATCCTGCCAAACTTGTTTTCACTGGAACCATCTTGATAGTAAAGCACATCTTTGGCGGCTGTTAACAGCGGCACTGGTTTGAAATAACCGTCTGTGTCTCGATAATAGTATAGGTTACCACGTTCGCTGCCGAATTGTACCTGCAATTTTGTTTCTTTTGCAACAGTTCTCAATGGACTCAAACTAAGATACGGATTTTCTCCGTTTTCGTCATAACGATAGCTGATCAACCAAACGCCGTAGCGTTGATCAAGATCGGAAATTTCTGTGTGTAAATCAAAACCAGGAACATCGTATGTTCCAAGTGCACCGTCCAGTGGGTCAGGCTCTGTTGTGCCTGCTGTTCGAAACACTGAGTCAAAGGTCTGGCGATAAAACCATCCTCCTTGTTCTGCACTGGCACTTTGATCTAGAAAAATAACAGTTCGGTTGTCTAGATCTATAATATTGTCAATACCGTTATGTTCATCAATAAAATCACTGAGAAACACACCGTCTATTTGGTTGAACTTGAGAGTAGTGGCCAATGTCGCTGGCTGATTATCCGCCATGTCAGTGAAATAGTTTTGAGCATTCTTTTGCGGTACATTAAATGTTACCTTGCCGTTACGTGTGCCATTGTTCACCGCACCGAGCACAGTGCGACTGCTGACCTGTGCATTGTTATCTAGAGTTCCATCTGCGCCTGGTTCGCTTTGTAGCCAAAACTCACTGTTTTGATTTACAGAAAATTCGTAACTTCCGCCACGCACAAGTGTAATATCAGGATTTTCGCCGCCGATGCCTGAGAATTCGTAACCTGTGTCAGTGTCGGTTACCTCTAGATCATCGCTAAGTGCTATTTCACTGGCTTGTACATCAACAGGATCTGGGCCATTTGGCAGCCAATAGTATTGGCTGAAATTGCTAAATTTATCAAGGTCAATAAAAGGGTCCCAGCTGTATCTTTGAGCACGAAAAAGCTGATCCGGTTTGGACGTAGGACCGCCTTGATTTGCAACTGTGTTCAGCAATTCTGGATAGGTCACAACATCATCAGCAGTTTGTTGATCTTGCTTGAGAAAAACTACACCAGGCTCTAGTTGAAAATCTGTTCTAGTTTTGTTCGGCTCTTGAACATAATTGTCTCTTGCATCGATACCTTCACCGTAGCGTCTCCCTACAAATCCTTGTACTCGGCGGAATTCTGGTTCGCTGGTAAGTTGTTCTAGAGTGGCAGCTAGTAATTTTTTATTTGCAGGTGTTTGAAATACCTGCGGTAGAAATTTATCAGGACTCATTGCCATTAGTAACTGTTACCTCCGCCATTAAAACTGGATCCACCTGTAGGTGCTGTTGTGCCACTGGACTGAGTAACAAATCCACTTGCTGATGTCACACTTGCAGCAACTCCGTTTTCCGAGCTGTTGCTTTGTCCAGTTCTAAGTGTAGCACTGTTCAAGCTAGCTACCACTTCAATGTCGCTAATTTGAGCGGCATTAACAAAAATTTCATTGGGCTGAGCTTTCAACTCGTACAAGTCTCCAAATACCAGTGTGCTGTCATTTGGAACAAGTACAACACTGCTGATTATATCTCCGAGCTGTTGTTGTAAATAGCCTGCTAGTTCACTGAAATAAAAAGTTTGACCAAAGTCCCATTTGTCAATGTCAAAATAAGTGTCAATTTCACTTAGTACTCGACTTTTAATTTCGCTGCTGCTTATCACCGCATCCACCAGTGGCACCACCTTGATTGTTGCTTGTAATTCTCTTGCGGCTTTAGCACCAAATAATGGCTTAAAGGTCACACTGTTAACCACTATGTTATCACTTAACATTTTGTATTCTTGAAGTCCACTGTATTCTGCTGTTAGTGTGTCAATGTTGGGTTGCTCTGGTTCAGGCACAGTGCCAGTTGTATCCACAATATAGTTTCGATACGCTTGGTAATAGCTGGCTGTAACCACGTACAAGTCAATGGTATTACTGAATGCAGGGTCGATTCTGCGTGTGTTTGGACTGTTGTGTCTATACTGAAAATACAATCCGCCGCGTCCTGTTTTTTTGCTATACTCACCTGTGCTGTCTAAAACCAATGTTCTATTGTTATCGATATCTACTTCAAGTGTGTAGAACTGATCATTTGTGTAAGCATAAAACACCTGTCCTTCTACAAAACGATTTTTTACCAATTCAATATCATCTAGAGTTGCGTAGGCAGCATTTACTGTGTCTTCTGCCAATGGCAGGTCTCTCACAAGATTGTCAAAATCTTGTACCTCCTGGAAAAAAACTGTGCGCAGTGCAACGTCAGTTTGATCAGGATCAACCACTTCGTCAAAAAAGTCAGGATTGTCAGCAAATCCGTCGCTGTTGTTGTCAGTGTAACTGACTGTTACAACAAAATCATTAACAAAGCCGTCGCTGGTAACAGGCTGATCAACAATGTCAGCCTCTATGTCATTGTTTAGCGGTGTACTTGAAGTGGGTTGATTGTTTATTTTTAAAATTTTAATAAAGTCATCTACAACTGTGCCTGTTTTGCTGTCATATATTTTGCGATCTCCGTCAAAATAAAAACGTGTCTCAATTACACTTGCAAAATAGTAGTTCAAACTGCGAGAGCGCACGCTGTAGATTTCACCGTCGGTGGTAAATTTTACTAGCCAACTGGCATCTTGGTTTGTGCCACTTTGACTTTGTGCATTTGCTAAACTGAATGTGTTGCTGTCACTGAGGTTAGTACTGGTAATAAGATACCATTCCGCATTGAGATAATCATAACCTATGCCAAAATTCCTGTTTAACTGAACTTGTTCGATTATTGAGTTTTCCAATGCCACTGGTAAATCACTCACAAACAACGGAATTACTCGATTTGCAATAGCACCAGTGGGAATAAATCGTGATATTGTTACCGGCCCGGTTCCATTATCGAGGTTGCCTTGATTAAAGTTTGTACCGTCTAGGACCACATTGGTCACTGTAGCCCAGATATAGTTTTTTTCATCTGGCAATGATGCGGTACCATTTTTGAGATTGTTGTTGCGATCAAAATATTGCCCGGCGGGCGCATCAAAACGCACCAGACTACCCACAGTTACATACTGTTGATTGTTGTTTGCATACTGTCCAATGGCTTGGTATCTTTGTCCAGTTACAGTGTTGAGATTGGTCCAATATCCTGTGTTCGTGATATCGATCCCTGGCGGCACAGTGGTTTTGCTTTGATAGTATCCTTGATTGATACCCGAACTTACTACAACAGTAACGCCTGTATTCCAGCTTTGAGTATTGTTCCAGGCTTCTGCTTCTGTGATTCTACTGTAAAAATATCCGGTTGTTTCGTTTGTAAGAGTGGTTGAATAATTCCATTGTACTGCGAGTCCGCCATTGGCTTCAAGTTGCAATCTTGGAAAGTTTTCTTTGTCGTAGTAGAACTGTTGTATGGCTCTACTACGAAGTTTAGGCTCTACCCGATTAACTACGATATCTGTGATATCGTTAACATCATCATAGATAAATGTAAAAGTATCTAGCACATTTTCTCGATAGATCAAGCCGTCACTGCCGTACAAATTGGTACTGCTGTACTTGCCAGTTGGATCAGTGAGATCAAGATAACGGCTGATACCTAAACTGGTTCTGTTCACTGCCTTGCTTTTGATGATAGAGCTGTAGAGAGTGTAAGGAAAGTTGTTATAGTCTTCGCCATTGACCATGCGATTCTGCGTGTAAAATCTTGCAGGTGCACGCTGTTTAATTTCGTCCAGTGTTTCTCTTTGCAGTGCATTACTCACAGTGTCAGTCAAGCTCACTGTGAATGTGATAGTTTCTGTGCGACCAGTTCTGCTTACATACTGGATTGGAATCTGTACAGTTTGAATGTCGTCTGGCGATATTGAATAAGTCAAGCCATTGCTGAGTCTTACATAAGATCTAAAAACTCCTACAGGAATATCACTGAATACACCATCACCAAAGTTTAGGTTTACGCCGTCGTTGGCTCGACTGGTTACACTGTAGATTCTTCTTTGCAGTGTGGCATTTTCATTGTTGACATTTTCTTGATAGATGTTTTCAACTTCATTCCATTCGTGTTCAATATTGCCAGTGTTGTCCAGTTGATACAGCCATATATCTTCGTTGTTAACACCTTCGACTCCGAGATTTACTACACGATTGCTGACACGTTCTGCAAGATTGAAATCTTGATTTTGAAGCGTGCCCTGTTTAAAATACAAAAACCACCCGGTGTCATTGCTAGCAAAACCTAGGCCATCGTTGCGGTATAATATGTTAAATGCTCCATCGGGTCTTGGCGCAGGCTCGTACACGTAGTTTTCGCCACGGGTAGTTGCACTTACTATTTCAAAATTCATCGTGGTGTTGTTTACAGGAGTACTGAAAGGGATAACGGGCAAAAAGCCACTTCTCAATTGCACAGTGTATTCATCTGTGGTTACACCAAGAATATTTTTTGTATCAGCTGGACGTCCTACTCTTTGACTGCTTACCAGTGCCGCATTAACTATAGCTGTGAATTGTTCCTGCCAGTCTGGATTGGTAGGATCATTGAAATTGATCACAGCATTTACTAGATTGATGCCATTGAAATCAATTACATCTTCGGTGGTACTTACACTTTGCACCTTGAGATAGCCTTTGGCCGCAGTGTTTCTTTTTGGTGTATAACCAACTAACTGTGCTAGGCGAACTGCACTGTCTCTTCGTTCTGCTGTGTCAAGGAAATTTTCTCTGGCATTGAGGTCAGTTCTGAAACTGAGACTTTGTCCCATAAATGCCATAACATCAAGCAGTGCTACAAACTCTGAACTTTCTACATAATCGTTAAAGTTTTCTGGATAATACTGACGCAGATAATCTACAAAGGTTTTGCGCAGTGTTTCAAAGTCATAGCTTTGGAAATCAGCTTCTCTGTAGGTTTGGTAAATTCGGCGCCAATCTTCTGCACCGAATACTGCTGTTTGTCTTGTGGTTTTTGCCATAGTGCGTCCTGTTGTAATATTTAGCGTGTGAAAAAACGGCGTATTTTATACCGCAATAGCTCGCTGTTGTCTTTGGTCAAACAGTATGTTTAACTGTGCATTGGACACACCAGTAACTGTATCAATTTCAATTTGTACAAGAATGCCGTTTTCATTTGGATACACCAGCAGTTTTTTTAGAGCCAGACGTGGATCCAGTTTTATGATTCTGCGAATTTCGTTTTGAATTGCAGCTTCAACTTCTGGGCTTTGATTTTCAAAAACCATATCAAGCAGTGCACTGCCTACATCAGGTCGACCAGGAAGTTCTCCTTGGCGTATGTTAAACGAGTTGAGCAGATCTCTAACTATTAGTTGGTAGTCAGTTAACGTAAAATCTCGCTCTTGTCCTTGTGTGTTGTATCCGATAAAAGTTGTCATAGTGTATTTAGTGGTTATTTACTGCGGTCTTGATTGTCAATTGCCTTGAGACGTATACGTTCTAAAACCAATATCAATTCATTGACCTGTAACAAACCAGCAGTGGCTTTATCAACTGTGACTTGGCTATATGGCTCGGCTTTAAGTGCATGTTTTTTGTAGTTGGTAAAACGTTTTTTATAATCTTCCAGTCTTGAGTTTACGTCTATCCAACCGTTGGATCCAGAAAACCCGTCGCCTTTGATGTCTTTGAAGCCTTCTCCCGCGTCCACTTTTGACTGCAAATCCTGTACCAGTCTTGCAAACTCCTGGTTCACAGTTTTGAGTCTATCGTCAATGGTTTCTTCCAGTGGCTTGGCTCCTTGCCACCCACCTGTTCCTGCTGCTAAAAACGCCGCATTAAAAGCACCGCCTTCGGTACTGCCGGATCCTGTGCTAGCAAAAATATTCCGTAGCTCACTGGATAGTCCAGGTCCTATACTTTCGCCAATGCCTTGCAGTGCACCCAAGGTACTGTTTGGATCGATTCCTTGATCAGTGATTCCTACTGCACCGCCGAGATCGGCTGCTAGATTCAGTGCCCCTGGTGCTAGATCTTCCACAGATCCAAGCAAGCCGCTGGTGTCTCCTAATAATCCATCAAGTCCGCCACTTTGCAGTGCACCAAACGCTGCTACCCCAGCTCTGGCGCTGGCAACTTCTTCTGGCGTGGTGTTACCACCTTTAGCATTTATTGCGGCTGCTTGGTCTTTGTCTGATTGGCTCACTGACACTGGTTCGCCTAGACTGCCGCCAAATTCATAGTTCTGAATTCTATCGTTTACACTCAGTGATGCTCGTTGCATGTCAACACTTTGACGTTTCACAGTGTTTACAAATGCTGGAGGTAATTCTGGTGTTTTGATTTCTGCTGGTAATTTGTCTTTTACAAAATCAACACTGTACTCTCCGCCACTTTGCAGTTGACCAATTTTGTTTTGCAGTTCAGGCGGCAAACTGTTTGAGAAATATTGGTCAAGTTCAGCTTCACTGGCACTACCTCCGGCATTTACCAATCCTGCAAGAGTTTCCGGGCTTTCGTTTCCACTCAATACACCTTTTGCTTGCAGGGTTGAAAAACTGTCTACCAACATCTCCTGTTGCATTTGACTCTGTAATTTTTCATTGCCTATAATGTCTGGCAGACTTTTAGCTCCGCTTTTGCCAGTCCATATAGTAGGACTACCCAGGATATTTTCTACCTTTCTACTAGCGGCTGCTTCTTCGGCTGTGAGCACACCGCCACTCTGTTCAGCCTTTAACCTATCAGCATCAGTGATTTCTGGAGGGGAAGAAAAATTTAAAAACTTCTTGCTTGTACCTGGTTTTAGAAAACCTTGTTCTTCCAATTTTTCAGGAGAAAATCCATACTTGCCCAGTCCGTTTTTTGCACTGAAGTCGTTGGCAGTTTGTCCTATGCTTTTTTCGGTTTGTGCCATCATGGCTGTGACTTCATCGGAGCCAAGCTGTTTAGCGATGCCTTTGATATTGTTGGTCTGAGACACAAAATCAACTGTGCCCATTTGTTCTGCAGGTATTTGATCTGCCAGTGTGCTCAGTGTGTCCAATGCACCTGAGCTGGAGAGATTGTCTTGCACACTGTCGCCTAGGCCGCTGAGTGAACTGCTGACTCCATCAAAATCAATGCCGGCACTGGCACTATCCAACAGATTTTTTCCAGGCTTTGTGGTTTTAAGTGTGTTGTACTGCTGTTTAAAAACACTTTCTGCTTGTTTGCGTGTTAAACTGCTAGGGCCTTCGATGACCACAGTTTTAGGTTGCCCTGTGTCTGCGTCAGTGATTGTAAATGTGTAGCTTTTTTCTGCCATTATTCAACTCTCACTGATACATCTGGCAAAGGAGTAGGAGTTTCTGTTTCCTGCTCAGTCATCAATGATGTAGTTACATCCACGCCTTGATTATGTCCAGCATATGGCTCATGTGTGGTAACACGGCTCACTGTGCTTTCAAACTTGTCCACAGTGGCAGTCCATCCTTGATCAGCGTTGAATTTCACATCAGGATATTTGAGAATCGTTAAAGGATCAACTTCTGGAGTAGGCAAACTGCCATTGGTTTGAAGATACACGATACCATCACTGTTGAGATCCAGTTGACTGCGGCCTTTTACACTGGCTTCTTGTTCGCTGGTTATTCCCAGAGTGCCATCTGCTAGCACGGTGAGATTTTTTTCTGTGTACACATTCATGTCTTCAGTGCACCGTACTTCCATGGTTCCGCGACTTTCGATGTGAGTATTAACATTGCCCGTCATGTTTAAATTGCCTGCGGCGTACATGTTGATGTCTCGGTCAGCATGAAAATTAATATCCCCGGGTGTTCTTACATTCACACTGTTGGTTGCAAAAACATCAAGTGTGCCTTCTCGGCCCAGCTCAATCCAGGCTTGCCCATTGGCATGAGTGATATACACACAGTCTCCATCATCACTCATTGTGATTTGATGACCTTTACTGGTGCGCAGGCGAATAAGTTGATTTTTGCCTGATATATCACCGTCATCCATTACAAAGGTGTGTCCGCCCATGCGACCAACGACTTCTATCTGCTCAGGTTTAAGTTCGCCACTGTCCAATTGGCGTTTTATTTCGCCACTGCTTACGCCGTCCCTGTATATTGGCTTGCCTGGACTGCTTATACCGTATGCACTGCTGGGTGTTTCTCGTTGACTGCTGGAACTAATCGGGCCACGAATTGGATCACTGACCAAACCTTGTTGCCACAATAATTCAGCTTGCACAGCATGTACTGGCTTGGGTTCAGCAAAAAATCTTGGATTGTCATAGACTTCTTGATTTCTGTGATTGATTTCCACCGTGGGCAATCTCACCGCACCGCTGAGTAATCTCTGCTGACTTTCGGTTTCTGCTGCCGGATTTGAAACACTGCCAATTGCAGGAACCATGTGATTCAATCCCAGTGGTTCTGGTACACATCCGATATAAAAGCCTTGATTGGGATCACCACTGGCAAACACACACAATACTTTGCCACCAATATCAGGAGGAGTAAACCACATGCCATAGCTGTGCTTGTTACCAAGAAAGTTTCCAAAACCGCCACTGCTGGACACAGGATTAGTACTGCCAAAAAACGCAGGAGCATAGCTCACAGTTCTCCAGCTTTCTGGATCGTTTTTGAGACCGCCAAATTCTTCAATGAATACTTGCAGTCTGCCACTGCGAGCAT
>Ga0209953_1000112_pt1 | contig 32468 bp, 31 predicted proteins | sample SalPonred_H2O_MG_FD_185713 | JGI IMG/M metagenome (GOLD analysis project Ga0209953, IMG submission 185713) | Salt pond water microbial communities from South San Francisco under conditions of wetland restoration - Salt Pond MetaG... | ecosystem: Environmental > Aquatic > Non-marine Saline and...
TCTTCATTCACAGTAGAGGGAACAGAAGATAATCCAGCCGCACTTATTAGGGTTTATAGAGATGGAGAGCCTACAGAAACAATTGTAGGTCACAAATTTTCTACTTTAACAAAAATTGATCCTATAGAAAAAGCACAGTACAATATTTTATATCACACAAAGACCGGAGATGTCGTACTGAGCGAAAAAGATGCAATGGAAGACTTTATTAACATCGGGTGGGCGGAAGAAAATGATGTTGATTCGATTTCGCGGGCTATTGAAGTACACAAAGTTTCTGAACAAGAAAAGTCTCAGGAAGAGGAGGTCGCTTTAGTTCTTCATAAAAGCGACATTTTAAATGCTCTTGCTGAGACAATACTATCGAAGGAGGTGCTAAGTATGGCTACCGATACTATTGAAAAGGAAGCATCCGAAGAGGTTGCTGCCGAAGAGGTAATCGAAAAGTCTGAAGAGGCTGTTGAGACAGTTTCTGAAGAAGAGGTTACCGAAGAAGTGGTTGGGGAAGAGCCCGAGGAGGGCGAAAGCTCTGACGAGTCCGCAAATGCTGAAGAAGCTGGCGAGGACGTGGAAAAGTCGGAGGAGGATGCTGACGCTGACGATGTTGTTGCTAAGATTCAAGGCGTAGTTACCGAAGCTGTTGAAAAGGCTGTCGAAGCTGCAAACGAATCTAAGGCTGCGCTCGAAGGGATCAAGACCTCTTTCGATGAGACAACCACCACACTTACAAAAGAAGTTTCAGAGCTCAGAGAAGTTCTGGAAAATGTTACAGATCGTCTTAAGACTGTAGAGTCTGAGACGGCTGTTAAAAAGTCTTCTGACATCCTCAAGGATGAAGAGGGCGACGATGAGGAAGGTAACTTTTGGCGAGGTTCAGGATTCCTCAGCGCTAACGACCTACTAAAGGGTTAAGGCGCACCACTCACAGGAGGTGAAACAACACATGAGCAACGACCTATTTCAAAAGGTAGTCGACACTGCTCTGGTTGCTGGTGGTGAGGGAGGTATCCTTAACCCCGAGCAAGCAAATCGCTTTATCGACTACATGTGGGACGAGACGGTTTTAGGCCAAACAGTCCGTCAGATCAGAATGAACGCACCCGTTCGCGAGATCGACAAGATGGACCTAGGCGCAAGAATCGCACGTCACGCAACTGAAGGTGTTGACGACGGGGTGCAGGCTTCCCCGACGTTCTCTAAGATCACTCTTACTACAGAAAAGATTCGTCTTGACTGGGAGCTGACTTCAGAGGCACTAGAAGACAACATTGAGCAGGAAAACCTTGAGGACCACATTGCACGCCTTATGGCTACGCAGCTGGCTAACGACCTTGAGGACCTGGCTATCAACGGTGATGCAGACATCTCTCCCTCGGAGGATGGCTACGCACTGCTGAAGGCATTCGATGGCTACCGCCAGCGCTCGCTGGATGGAGCTACGATCATCGACGCACTTGGTGACACAATCAACACGTCACTGTTTAACCGTGCTTACAAGGCTCTGCCCCGTAAGTTCAAGGCGCGTCGCGATCAGCTTCGTTTCTTCACGTCTTCAGGACTTATTCAGGACTACCACGAGTTCCTTGCTGCTCAGGGAATTGATGCAACATTCCCGATCATTCAGCCCGGAAACCCGGTCATTCAGCCGGGCGGCAACGCAAAGGGTCTTTCCCCGCTGCGCCCGTTTGGTATTCCGCTCTTCGAAGTTCCGCTTTACGCGGACGACGAGGTTGGTACCTACTCAGCCGGAGACGCAGCTACGCCGACCGGTCTGTCGCAGTCTGACCCGACCGAGGAGTACCACGGCCACGTTGAGCTTACGCACCCGGACAACCGTCTGTGGGGCATCAAGCGCGAGGTTAAGGTATACCGTAAGTTCGCTGAGAAGAAGGACGCTGTCGAGTTCACGGTCTACACCCGTCAGGGAGTTCAGATCGACAACCTCGATGCATACGTTGTAGTTAACAACGTCCGCAACAAGGCGTACTGATATATTACCATCAGGTTGGACGTGGGGCATTTGCCCCACGTCCGCCTGTTGGGTACTTATATGATACAATAAGGGAAGGAGGATAATATGTCATATTCGCAAAAACTTATTAATGAAAATACAAGAAACGATCTTGCTAAAATTGCTGAAGACTACGGAATTGATGTTGGCAGGAAGAGCAAGAAGGAAATTGTGGAAGAGATCGTCAAGTTCGAGCTCGGCGTTCCTGAGGAGACTAAGGTTGATGCCGATGCTATTGCTGATGTTGATAAGAATGTCGATGTTAGCAACTACGTTCTTGTTAGGTTTACTGGAAGTAATTCAGGCTTTCAGGTGGGTGATTTTACTTTTTCTAGAAAAAATCCTTTTCTTGCAGTTCCGCCTGAAATTGCTGAGCATGTTTACAAAACTTGGCCCGACAAGTTTAGGCCTGCAAGCCATATAGAGGTAGAAGATTTTTACGCATAACTTTGCTTTTGCAGCCACGGTCTAGTAAAATCTATCTATGGCTGAAATCTACGTAAATACTTATGGAACAATAGATATTGATGTAAGAGATCCAGAAGGAAATCTTGCAGACCCTGACGGCGACATCTCTGTCACAGTTACCGACTATAATCTTTTCGACGATGAGACAAATAGTCTTGGTAAAGTTATTGACACGGGTGTCGCCTCTCAGGTTTTTTATAAACAAATTCAGGCCGAGGGCAGATATTTTTATCAAATAGGACCCTCTATTACACTTAACCCCAGGACCCTAAAGGTAGAATGGGAATACTCTCTCAACGGCCAGAATAGGATATTTAGAGACGATGTTTTCATCAGTGTTCCATACACTTCCCTAGCAAAGCTAAGAGAGATTAAAGAGCTCAATGGTTTCAGTGATCAAGAAGTTATTAATATGGAAAGACTGGTGTCCAGAGTTATTGATGCATACTGTGGACAAAGCTTCGGTTACGAACTAGATAAAACAAAGACTGTTAATGGAAATGGATCAGATTATCTTCTTCTTCCCAACAGAATGTGGGAGCTCGGAGAAGTAAGAGTTCTTGAAGATTATATCAGAGTAGTTAATGATAATGATGGAAACGTTGTTAATGGCGAGGTTTCGGGAAGAGATGTTACTGAATATGTAACCCGCGACTTTGATAATCCCTGGAGAATCAGAAATCGTAGGGGGTATGATTATGTGGCCCTCAGCGAAGTCAGAAACCAGCACTTCTTTAGAAATGGAATGATTTACGCTGTTAAGGGCAACTGGGGGTACCAGTTCGTTCCCTCCAAGGTTTCTGAAGCTTCTGCAATTCTTGTTAAGACTTATTTTTATGATGATGCTACTTACAGAGATCGTTATCTTTCTGAGATTCAGGCGGGGAACTGGAGGATGAAGTTTGCTGCTACAGGAGATGAAACTACAGGTAGCGCAAACGCAGACATGCTCCTTTCGTCCTACAGGAATATTAACGCGGCGGTGATTTGATGCAGAGTAGGCTTCTCTCCGGAAGATACTCTATGCTTGCTGACGTATATCAGCAAACATCGGTTATTACTGAAGCAGGTCAAGTGAGTAGACAGTGGGATAGGGATAATCCCATTGTTGTTCAAAATTTAACAGAAGGCGTTTTAACCGATGGTGTTCAGGGAGCAGCAGTTTCAGAGGTTTGGAATGAAAATTACGAGCCTCAAGAAAAAGTTAAAATGTTTATTGCAGATTCTTTAATAGATCCCGACCCAATAAATCCTGTCACAATAACGAGAAGATTCAGAGTTTCAAACATTAGGGATAGAGCTACTGGCAAAGTTCTATGGTTAAATGACGAGGGCGACCCACTTGAGTTTAACATTCAAGGAATTATTCCCATCAATGACCCGTTCGGGAAAATTGTAGAGTACGAAATTATTATGCGCGGGGTCATAAACAGATGAAAGTTGATATAAACACACCGAGCATGGGTTTCGCATTAGATGTAACTCCTATAGTAGATGTGTTAAATTTTATGTATTCTTCTGCAAAATCTGGAGATCCTAATACAAAGGCCGGGAGAGAGGTTTGGAAGGCTACAATCGAAGAAGTAAATGATGGAATAAATTTAGCTCTGTATGAAGAGGCTTTAAAAAGATCAGATCAAATCGCTCACGTTTTCGATTGGGAAAGCGTCACTGACCATACTCCTATGTCCACTTTTAAAAGAACAAAGCTGGGTGAATCACAGGAAAATGAAAAAATACAAGGCGGTGTATCCCTAGAGAATTATTACGATACAAGAGTTAAATTTATACCAAAAATTAGACCAAAAGTTCCATTGTTTTACACCAGACTTGCAGGTAAAGCACCTAATTTTGTTTCTGTTATAGATTTCAGAAATGCAAGCGTTACGCCTTATGACGAAGAGGTGTATTATACTCCTATTTGGAACCCCGGCTCACTTGGCAGACACAGGTTCTATGATCAGGCAACAAATCTAGAAAATGTGTCTATTATTAGAAAAGATTCGAGCTCTCCATCTAAAAGAAGAGTAGCGGGGGCGGCAGGAAAAGGAAGAGACGGTAGAAGAATAATCCAGCCCTTCGTAGGCCCTAGCGAAACCATTTTAAAAAATTTCAGAACATATACAAGAGACAATCCTTATAGAGGAAAGTTTACAAGATTTTTCTATCATTTTGCGTCGGGGAAAGCTGAAAGAAGAACTGAATCAATAATGCAAGAAGTGCAAAGAGATGCCAATAAGGTTTATTCTAAACACGCAGAGAAAGTGGCTAAAAGACATGCTCATGCTGGAATGCTGGCTATGAGTTCTGGTATTTTTGCTTCTGGAAAATCTGCAAGAGCGACTTTAATGTGGAATGGCATACCTATTAGAAAGATGCCACCACTTTCAGATAAGTCTTCTATGTTAATTGCAAGAGACATTCAAAAACAGATCAGGCAAGGAGCCGGAACAATGTCTCATTCCAGTATGTCTGGTAGGATAAAAAGTGGAGCAAGAGGATCTAAAGGAAAAGTAAAACAAAATATATCTACCAGTAAAAAAGTAAATACTAAGAGTGGCCCGCAAAGCTTCCAGGTGGCTAGGACCAGCAGTTAATTATAAGGAGTTGATATGAGCTATAGAAGATCACCGTTTTTCGACCTCAGGGACTGGTGGATGTCAAACTCTAGGCTCAGAGAGATTTTTAGAGTCGATGATCTTGGATATGTTCCATTTTTTCCTATTCAAGAACAACCCGAGTCATCCGAGCCGTTTGTAGTATACAAATTTGAAAAAACTTCTATGGCTTCAGAGTGGTGGATGCACTGCGATTTTATTTACATGGAAATATATTTTACAGATTTTCAAGATGGTTATGAGATTCTTAACATTATGATAGATATGGCGAACAAGGGCGCTATATCCGCTAGAGACTTAACTCATTGGGTAAAATCAGAAAACCGAGTCCTAGATTTTGAATATCACACAATCGATTATATTAAGGGCGGAAGGCCTGATCCAGCTAAAGAGCAGGCTGGGGATATGAAAATAGAAGTGGCCTTCGCTATTGATTACTCCCCGCTTCAAGGCAGTTATATTTTATAGTTGACTTTTTAAGGCAAAACACGTACTATTCTTAAAGAATCATGAACTCGCCAGTTCTATCTTTCTCCACCATAGGAGGTGAAACAATTGTCACAGGTAAACGTTCGTAATATTCTTGTTGGATTCGGTGACATGTACTACGCCGACCAGGGTACCGTTCTTCCTGACTTTGCATCAAGCCCGACCGACGTCCGTCTTCAGGACTCTTTCGATGCAGACGCTAATTGGAAGTATGTAGGTGCCACACAGGAGGGCATCGAGCTCGCGTATGAGCCCGACTACGGTGAGGTTGAGGTTGACCAGCTCCGTGACGCAGCCATTCTCTTCAACCAGATGACCACTGTTAATCTTAACACAACTCTGGCTGAGGCAACACTTGAAAACCTGCTTCTCGCCTGGGGTCTCGCAGATGAGTTCCTTCAGCAGGTTGATAGCAAGGTGGACTCGTTTTCTGTCGGTAACGCACCTATCGATCCCGTTGAGCGTTCGATCGCTTTCGTCGGTAAGGGCGCACCAGCCACTTACACAGACGGCGAGGACACGGTCACGGCTGCTCGTGACCGCGTCTATCTTGGCCGTCGGGTCCTCTCAGTTGAGGGTGCAACTCTGAACCTTTCACGTACAGAGAACACTGCATACCCGGTTACATTCCGTCTTCTTCCTGACCCCGCATTCCGCGACTCGGAGTACGGTGTCATTCTTGACAGAATTCCGGGAGACAGCACGGCAAACCCCGATCCGACCAACGTATTCTAAGTCTGATTTTTATCAGTGCAACAAGGAGCGGTTTTTGCCGCTCCTTGTTGCGTGAAAAGCTAAACTCATATAGAATGTTAGAACCTAAAGGAGGTACGTCATAATGGCAACGAAAGTAAACAATTCACAAAAGGTTACTCTGCAGGACGGCACTGTTGCAGAGATTAGACCACTAAATATCAAGAACCTCAGAAAGTTTATGGAAGTCACAAAAAAGTTTGAAAACGTAAAAAACGAGGATGAAGGACTAGACCTTCTCATGGAGGCTTGCCAGATAGCACTCGTAGCCGCGGACGAAGAAAAGTTCTCGGACTCAGAATATCTTGAAGAGAATCTTGACATGGATACTATTGCTCAGATCATGAAGATTTCTGGCGGGGTGGACATTAATGCAGACCCAAATCTGACGGACGCGATGGCGTAGGGTGGGAAGCCCTCGACCTCGCGTCACTAGAGGAAGAAGTATTTTTACTTGGTCAGTGGAGAAACTACGATGACCTTGAGGAGGCTCTTACACTAAACGAATTGATGATTACTTACAATAGAATTCTTGAAAATAGAAACGAGCACATGGAATTTAGTGCTAAGCTTGCTGGTGCTGAAATAAAGAGTAGTGGAAGGTCAAGCGAGCCGGTCCAGCAAAAAGAAAGTAGTATTGTAAGTAATCTTAGAAAAGCCAAAGAGTCTAAGCTTCAATCAGACGCAAAAAATAATAAATCTGCATCGTTTTCTGACGGCGTAGGTTATCAGGTGATATAGTTTGGCTAAAATTGCTCTAAACTTTACCGCCAGGGCTAATACAGCCCCACTCGTAACAAGCCTTCATCAGGTTCGAGCAGCCGCCTCCCAGGCAATGGGTGGCGTTCAAACGAGTGCGATAAAGGTAGAAGCCCCACTAGCAAGACTTAACAAGCAAATTCAGGCCGGAAGGCTTAATTTCAAGCAATTAAGCCGGGTTATGAGAAACTCTTCCGGAATTATTGCTGAAAATAATGCTCTTTTAAAAGCACAAGCAGTTTCTTATATTGATGCATCAGGAAGCGCCAAGGTTTATATGAATGTTGTGCGCGGTACTGCTGCAACTCAGGCCACGCTTACCCAAAGGTTGATGCTAGGAGTCACAGCATTAAAGGCTTTTGGTGCTCAGCTTATTGCAACTGGTAAAAATGTTCAGTGGGCTGGTCGCCAGGTTATGATTGGTCTGTCTCTTCCTCTCCTCGCCCTTGGTGCCGCCGCTACAAGGGGTGCTGAAGAATTCGATAAGCAGATGACCCGAATGGTCAAGGTTACAAACCTTGCTGGTGTGGGAATGCGTGACGAGATGGGCAGGATTACTCAAACCTATCAGGTAGGCAGCGAGAACATGAAGCTTGCTATCGATTCAATTGAAAGACAAGCAGACAGACTTGCTGGCATCGGCGCGAGCATGGGCTTTATGGCAAATGAAACCAGTAAGCTAGCAGCCGAGTTCTCTCAGATGGGATTTGCTGGCGTCGCTCTCGACGGATTATCACAGGCCACACTCAGACTCTCTAGGGTTTCTGGAGCAGATCTTACTGACGCAATGAATCTAACCAGACTTGCAGCCATGGCATTCGGAAAGCAGATCGGAGAGGGAGAAGACAGTCTTATTCAGTCATTTTCAAGACTGAACATGATTGAAAACAGAACATCTCTATCTCTTAATGAGATGGCCGGGGCTATTCCGATTGTTGCTGGTGTTGCAAAGAACCTAGGAATTGAAATAGAAACTTTGGGTGGAATGCTTGCCCTTATGAAGGATAAGGGCATTGCTGCAAGAGAGGGTGCAACTTCTTTAAGAACTGGTTTAATTAGGCTTGTTCAGGATGCTACAGATCCTGCAATCGAAGCATTCGAAAAACTTAACATTAACATTACTGAACTTCAGGAAGCCAACAGAGGTAATGTATTTGGTTTAATCACAGATCTTTCTCATATTCTGTATGACTTGCAGAATGCTGGAGAGGGTGCTGCTCAAAAAACAGAATTGTTTATTGCTGCTATTGGTAAGATGGTCGGAACCCGTGCTGCTGCAAGGTTTACATCAATGCTTGAGGGGCTGGGTCGAGACGTTGAAATGTACACCGATATTGTTAATGGAGTAGAAGTACAACAATTTAGGTTTGTCGAAGGGGTCGATGAATCTGGAGATGCTTTCAGAGCTATGTCCCCCGCGATTATGGACGCCAACGTGGCGATGAGGCAGTTCCTCTTCGAGGAAGAAAGAGTTAATACATCACTTGCAGGAACTGCAGAGATATTGAGATCAGAGCTTAATCTTGAACTAAGAAGATTTGGTAGACAGCTACTTCCGATTAAAAATGCTCTCATGGAATTTGCTAGAGATTTAATCCGTGGTTTCAACAACCTAAGTGAGAGAACAAGAACAACTGTGATAGCGTTCGCAGGAATGGTTACAGTTCTCGGTCCTCTAACTATGGTATTTGGTGTTGTCCTTAACGCTGTCGGTCAGCTCATCAGTCTTTTTGCAAGAATGCTTCCCGGTCTAAGATTAACAACTGTTGCTGTAGAGGCCGAGAGAAAGGCATTTGATGCGAATAGTACAACTGTAATTCAAAATACTACTGCTAAGCAGGCAATGATTAGAACCAATGGCTCGTTGGTTGCTTCAGCAAATGCTGTTACTTCAGCGGTAGCTGGTCAGGCCGGCGCATACGGGGCGCTCGGAGCAGCTATGGCGGCATCTATGGGTCGTGTAGGAGCAGGAGGTTCAGGAGCAGTCGCGGCGAGCAGGGCATCCTCTGCATCCAGAAGGATTCGAGGTGCGGTAGATCCAAAAACAGGAAAATTTGTGCCTGCATCGGGGCTTAGGCTTAATCCTGTAACAGGAAAATATGAAAACATTACAAAAAGTGGTAGCGTTGGGAGGGGCTTCCTTGGAGGCAAGGAACCAACGCAAACATCTGCCGCAGGAAAAAGGGCAGGCGGAGAAGATATAGCTACTGCAGCTATGATAGCCGGAATGACTATTCCTCAGATTATGGCTATAAACCCGAGGCTTAGATTTAATCCAAGCCTCGGAATGCAGGGGAGTCACACCGAAGCCATTAGGCAAATGCTTAGCCCACAATCACTTATGGCGAGGATGCCGGGGGCCGATGTAGCACAGCTAACTTCAAAATCTGCAGGCGGAATGTCCCCCATACAAGCAATTCATCAAATGGCTTTCAGAGAGGCTACAGCAAAATATGAGCAAGCCGCCGCTAACGCAGTAAAACAAGGAATAAAGATCCCAAGTGTTCAGCAGTTTATGAACGAATTAGATATCGACGAGCTGGCAAGAAGCGCTACTTTAAGAGCTGGAACCGAAGGAATTACTGTAACAAACCCAAGAACCGGTGCCGTATCAACTCCCTTCCCCGCTCAGCCCGGGGGGTTGAGAGAGATGACCGGACTTGGACAAAGAATGGGATCAAGAGATATTGTAACATTAAATAAAGAACAAAGGGCTATGCTAAAGTCTCAATATGGTGTAAATATTGGAAGAAGAGCTCAAATAGGACAGATTGAATCCGCAATCAAGGCTTCTAAAGGCTCTACCGCTGCTCTTTATGGAAGAATGGCAGTTGAGGATCTTGTTGAAAAAGGTGAGGCTGCAGCAACAAGAACAACAATGACTAGACAAGACCTTATTGCACAAGACAGAGCATTTGCTCAAAGGCAAGTACAGTCTGCTGTTGCAGAAAAAAGAATTGCAGATACACCAGAAGCAAGAAGATCATTTGAAAGACAAATAACTCCCGCGAGAGCCCTAGAGGGTAAAGAGGGCGCAAGGGCCATGCGCAGGGATGTATTAATGCGTGGTCGTGAAACTCTTATGGGAAAGAGAGCCCCGGTGACAGGACTGGAAAAGGGTATAGCTGCGGGCACAAACGCGGCGATGCTGTCCATGCTCGCTCCATTTAAACTCATTGCAAAAGCAGTAAAGACAACGGCCACTAGTTTCTTCGGTGTTATCCCCGTGGTAAAACTATTTGGAAATATAATTAAAGTAACTACTGTTCCGGTCGTTACGGCCCTTGCACAGTCTGCGCTCGCTTTAGTATCCGCATTCGGTGCTCTGACCGCTGCATCTATGAGCCTAGGAAAGGGGTTACTCGCAAATTTTGTTGGGGATGTAAAAAGAGTCGGTCAAAGAGGGATGCATAATGTGTCAGAGCTAGCTAGAAGAGGAAGAGTTTCTGCCGCTAGGACTAGGGGAAAGATGTTTCCCCGTCAATTTACTAAAGCACAAGGCCCAGCACCATTTATTGCAGGACCAGTTACAGCCGGAGCTAGGGCAAAATCAATGGGCGGATTCGCCCAGCGTATGGGGGGCAGGGCCGCATCGTCCGCAGGTAGCGCCGTGCTCGGCCTTCTTTCCGTTTTGCCTGGAGTTGGAAGATTCGCTAAGGCCGGAAGGACCGCTATGTCTGCAAAGTCAGCAGTAGGTCCTACAGTAAAAGCATCAATGAGGTCAAGGTTTTCCTCAGCACTTGCGGCAGATCCTACGGTTGCAGGGTATAGAGAAGCAAGACTCCGGAGCCTCGCCTTAGGCAAAGGGACTGCTGCTGGCCCTATTTTACCCGGCCAAGCTGCTTCTGCTTCTCAAAATGCTACAAGAGGGCAAAGACTCAGGGCAGGTCTTTCTGGACTAAGGGGTGCCGCAATGGCGAAGGGTGGAATCAGCTCATTCGCCGCGGGGTCGGTATTAGGCGCTGCGGCTACTGTGGCAATACCTATTGTATTAACTCTTGGTGCTGCCGCTATTTCAAACCCTGAGTCTTTCAAGAAAAAGCTTTTTGATATGTTCGGGCCTACTTTGGAAACTATCAAAAGGCTTTGGGATGGGATATCGTCAGCATTTACCAGATTGGTGGACACTTTTAGATCTGGCGGGGAAGAAATAGACGGACTTGGGTCTAAACTTTCTGGTATTGCAGGAACTATTGCAGGAGTCTTGGGTAACGTTGTTGGTCTTTTCATTACACCAATAATGGCGGGGGTAAGAACAATAATTGAGCTTTTCAACGCACTATTCCTTTCTCTTAAGGGAGATAGCAAAGCGGCTGGAGAGGCACTGAGAATGGCTATGCTTACGCTTAAAACTGCTGCTATCGAAGTATTTGCAAGCATTTTCGATATGCTGAGCGAAATACCGCTCATAGGAGGGGCGTTCGAACGAATCGCGGACGGGCTTCGAGGGTGGGCGGAAGAATCAAACAACTCCCTTGCAGCACTACAGCTTATTCCAGATGCTGTAGCTGAGATTAATTCTGGAATAAGAAATACAAAGAGAATTCTTGAAGAAAATAAAAAAGAGTACGAGGATATTGGAAAAATTATTAAAGATCTTGTAGATTTTGAGATTGTTGACCAAAAAGAAATAGATAGATTGGTTGATATGGTGTCTGTCACTGAAAACATGAGCGATGCTCAGGCAGCGGCTAGAGCAGACAATCTTGATATTGTTTACGACGAGCTTGTTGCTATGGAGCATCTTACAGATGAGCAGATTACCCAGATTGGTCAGTATGTGAGAAGAAAGCAAATTGAAAGTAATCTTAATAGACTTGAAGCAGAGCAGAGAAATCTTATTAATGCTCTTCAAGAAGTGCAAGAAAATGGACACGATCACATTATCAGCCAAAGAATTAAGGAAATGAGAATTGCCACGCTTCAGTCTCAGATAGAAGCCGAACTTGCAAAGAATGTGGAAGATAGAGACATGAATCAGGTCGCAGCCTGGCAAAGAGAAGGTCGAGCACTTCAGGCGAGAAATGACTATAGGGTCAGCGAGGAGGCACTTCAGGCTGAAATAGATGCTATCACACAAAGTATTGCAGACAGCGAGGAGGAACTTCTTGGTTTGTCAGAAGCGGTAAATACTGAAATTGCTAACAGAAAGCAAAGAATAGATATAGCACGTCAGGCTACAGAAGAAGAAGTTGAGCAAATGGAAGAGCTTCAGGAAGCAGCAGAAGAAGCTACTAGATTCATTAATACTCTTAAGAGCACTATGGGCGAGACTATGAATGATATTCAAGGTGTTCTTCAGGATATTATTTCAGATCAAACTAAGTTCATAGATGATTACTTCTCCAGTCTTGCAGAAGCGGGTAAAGAATACTTCAGCAATTTCAATCAAATGTTTGAAGATCAAACTGACATAATGCTTGAGCAAGTGGATGTCCGAGCTGAGGCAGAGCTCGCGATGATTGATCAAATTGCCGATGCAGCAATTGCAAAGATTGAAGAAGAAATCGCTGCCGAAGAAGAGCTTGAGAGATATAGAGAAGATTTCTTTAGAAAAGAAAAAGCACGTATAGATTTTCTTAAGAATAGAAGAATAGGGGAAGTAAAAATTCAGGAAGAAATTCTCAGGGGGAATCTAGCCCAGGCAAGCATTATGCAAATCGAGCAGCAGGCGTCTGCTGAGGACTTCTATTCAAGTGTTGTTCAGGAAAGAGAAAATGAGCTGAAGAATCTAAGAAATCAAGCCCGGGAACAAAGAATAGCCGAGTTCGAAAACGAAAGAGAGATTCTTAAGCAAGAAGTAGAAGCAGAAAAAGAAGCCACAGAAGAGATTATTAATGCATCAAGAGAAATGGCTCAGGCTCAGTCTGATGGGTCCGCGCTGGCAGCTGATCAAGTATTTAACAACGCAAAAGAGGCTGCTAAGAAAGCTATGGATGCCGAAGCTCAGCGAGTGGAGAACTACTTAAGAGAGTGGTCAAGAGTAACTCCGGCGACAGAAGAAGAGTTTTTGAGGCATACCGCAGCCCTGCAAAACTTCATGGAGGAGTCCTCGACAAGGCTTGAGAAAGAAATAGCAAAGATAGATGCTTCCATGAGGCAGTCACTTAACTCGATAGATTCAGAGTTTAAGAATAGCGTAAACAGTCAGTCGCAGGACCTTGCGGCTATGGTTGAGAATTCTAGATTTGCTCTGTCAGGAATTTATGAATCTGTAAGAATTACTTCTGAAAACAGTCTGACAGCAATGCTTGGAATGGTCGACGGATTTACAAATGGACTATCAGAAGGATTTATGAGGGGAGAGGATCTTGTCGACAGATTTGCTGAAAAGTTCGAAGAAAAAATTGTCGATGCATTCGATGAAGCCGCTTTAGTAGCAAGAGAAATTATGGCAGAAGAAGACAAGTGGGCGGCGGCAGGAGAAAGAGCGGCACAGGCATTCAATGAGGCCTATGACGCCATTGTTCGAGATCAAGAAGAAAGAGGTCGGAGAGCATCCGTTAATTTTGATCCGCTTGGGTACGATTGGGCTGCAGAAAAAATGGACTTTACTCCAGGAGAAACTGCTGCAAACATATTCGGAGAAGGATTCACGTTTGGAAACTTTAAGCCTATGGGTCCTGGTGATAGGGGCGCAGCGGAAAGATACACCCCATTCAAAACTACCGGATCAAATATAGACCCAACTCAATCCGCTTCCGGATTTAGTGCAGCAGCGGCAAGAATGGGCTTGATGACAGAAGCGGACAAACGTTCTTCTTTTGTTCCTCAAAGACTGTTCGGAAATATTCCATTCATGGCAAAGGGCGGGGTCGTAGATAAAGCAACAATTGCTATGATTGGAGAAGCAGGGCCAGAGGCGGTGATACCCCTTAAGAATCTTGCTGGAATGATTAACGACATTAATTCTAGGTCGTTCTTAGTTCCGAACAGAAATATGTCTATTTCTCAGCCCAACGCTCAGAACTCATCAAATGTTGAATACAATTATGAATTGAACTTTAACATCGAAGGCGGTAATGTTGATGAGAATAAGCTTGCTCAGAAGGTAGTGTTCGAAATTAAGAAGATGGATAGAAGCGCCGGCGGCGGGAGGAGGGTAATGACATGAAGCAGCTAGATTTTATTCTCCCCGCCGCCCTGGAAATCAATGGAACATTTCTTACTGATCATAACAGATCAAGCCTGTCTGTATCGAACCAGAGACTGGTCAACGATATAAGAACACAGTTCGGTGAGCTGAGAAGATACTACAGAGCTGACAAAAAATCTTTCTCTGTTTCTTGGACTATGCTTCCTCAGGATTCTGAGTCTACTGTGGACAGAAATCTTGGCGCTGAGGATATGGTGGCGCTCTTTAATTCATTAACCGGGGCCTTCGACCTTAAGGTATACTATGATTTTGGAGAAGAAGAAGAATACAGAGCAGTAATTACTGATTTTTCTTCCGAATTGAACAAAAGATGGCTGCCTTATAGATTTTATGATGTATCCCTTTCTATGGAGGAAGTGTAATGCTTTCTACTACTGAAACAGCCAGAAAGCTTCTGGAAGAAACGACGCGCTTCGAAGTCTTTTCAGAAGTTCTTATGGATATTGAGGTAAATGGATACGTTGATTATACGATAGAGTTTCCGGAAAGCATTGAGCCTAACCTTTTCCCAGGCGAAGAAGTTCTTAAGACAAGAAGGCCGAGCGGGGGGCTACCAAAACTTGTAACTCCAACAGGAAAGTTCTCTTCTACTGATATATCCGATCTATGCTACACAAAGTCCAACAACTGGTACAGACTGCCGAGCAAAGAATCAAACTATAAGTATTATCGAAGCAAAGCTGTTTCAGGCCCGTCGTCCCCTTTTGATTTTGACCAGCCTCTTGAATTTATTGTAAATTATTCTCAATCAATAAACTTTAACAAGCTTGTTGTCGGATTTGAGTACGCTAGCGCGCTCCCAGACGATGTAGAAGTATTTTTTTATTCTAATGATTCGTGGCAATCAATTGGTCAGTTTTCTGTTCCATCGGATGGAATTTTAACTCTGTCGTATAATGGATCATGGTCAGAATCTGACACTTACTTATATCAATTCACCACCACAACAAAAATAAAACTTGTTGTATCGTCTATGAATCTAGGAAATTCTGCTGTAGAAATTATACAGATATCTCCCCGAATGAGTATTGATATAAGCGACAGGATTACATCAGTTTCTGTAAACAAGCAGTCCACTGAAAGCGACCTGGTATCTCCAATAGGAACATCAAATTCAAATTCTGCGTCTATAAATATCGCAAATGAAGACGGATTTTTTAACAATGACAATCAGTCTTCAGCTATTTACGGTCTGATTGATGTTAATGTAAAATTTACTATTACAGATCTCGTCTCTGATGATGGAGAATCCTTCGAAAGAATACCTTCTGCTGTCGTTTTCTCAAATTCTTGGAATGTGTCTTCGCAGGGTACCGTTGGGGTGGATTGCTCAGATAAATCAAAATTTTTACAGGGCAGGTCGATAGAGAATAGCTTCTATGCTAATAAAGATCTAAGATTTGTCATTGCAGATATTCTTGAAAGAGCAGAAATTGTAGACTATGAAATCTGCTTCGCAGAATCCGACACCGAGTATTCTCCGCAGTATTTATTCTTTAAGGATGATCAGACTGTTTGGGAATCACTACAAAAAATAGCTTTGGCAGAGCAGGCATTTTATTATTTTGATGAATCTGGCAAGTTTGTCTGGATTTCAAGAGATTACTGGTGGCAATCTCAGGACTTAGATTATGAGTTGCTATCAAGATCATCTGGCCTTAAGCTTCCAAATCTTATTGATTATTCTGTAGCTTATACCAATGTAATAAATAAAGCTACTATTAACTACTCCCCGGCAGAAATTTTAAAGCAGGGGGATAGGTATGTAAATAATTTTATTTGGGAACAATCGGATCCAATAGTACTTCAGGCATCACCTCTTCTGTCTGACATAAATCAATCGTCTCAATATTTTTTGATTGATTCTACAGACTATGCGTTGTTTCCCGAGGAAGGCATAGTAAACATTGATGCTGAATATATTAAATATTCTAAGAAAACTAAAAAGATTACTTCTGATCAAGAAAATATAGGATCTACAATAGAAAAGTTTTCATCAGAGGTTGAGGTCGCGGTGCTTGATGCGGCAACCAGAGAGTCTGTAGATGTTTCAGAAGTTCAGATTCTTTATATTCAGGAAGTTGTTTGGCCCGACACATCTATAGGTTGCCCTCAAGAGTTTAGGTCGTACAGCAACATTTTAGTAGATGGTTATTTTATTATAATTAATGTTCCCGGGCCCGGAGGCGACACGATACTCCAATACAATGCCTCGCTCACACAAAACCCATTCCTCTGTGCTGTGCTTCAGTCCGACTCTTCGGTAGACTACTCCTATTGGACTGTATCAAACACCGGAGAGGAGGCCCAGGTGGATTTTATAGAGGGTTCTGAGATATTCGTTCCACCGAACGCATTGTTTATAGAAGAGCGAGGCGTTTTTAACTCATCTCCGACAATTCATAATTTTGGTGTCGATGGAACCGAGTCTGTTTTTACTTATAAAAACACTCCACCGGAGATAGTTGTTGAATCGCCAAGAATTGTTTACGATTCAATAGAAAATAGTAATCTTAAGCTGCGCACGAATACAATTGACTCTGATCTTATACATCATTATTCTCCGAATAGATCAGGGAAATATGGAGTTTTTGGTGCAGAATTTACTTTTCCAATTTTTGTAGACGAGAATGATATAAGGTATGATGGACAAGGTATAGCTGGAATATTTATCAATAAGGGAGCTATCCAGTCCGGTTATTATGTCGAATTCACAAATAGCGAATACGCTAGGCTCAGCACGGCGGGTAAAAGAGAAGTTTCTATCTGGAAATATGCAGAAGATGGATCAAGAAACGTAATATCAGGCTACCTTCCTGAAGATATTCTAACCCTTGATTTCCAAGATCTTGTGCAAATAGCAGGATCTCCAGTAGATATTTTTCCTGGTGTAAAACAAAAAATTTCTATCTTTGTTGACGACATCGAAGAGCTGGTTTTCGAGGGGGAGGACTCGACAGTAGTTCCAGGAATAAACATTACTGTGGCAGTAAATGGAAGAAAGATTCTTGCTGTCGATGACTTAGATGTTGATGGCAACACTGTTTATACTCAGGGTGACTGGGGTGTATTCGCCAGATCAAACACCGCGGTGGACTTCGAATATATTTATGCGATCGACAGAAACAATGATAGTACCCTAATCGATAAGTCTAGAATGGCTATTAGAGAGCAAATTTCAGGAGGGTTTATTGACAATACTCTTGAGTACTTTCTGGATGAACAAAATGGGCTCAGGAATAGCTTCGCGTTCGAAGATTTCGGGGGGTGGGTGAGAGAGATTCTTGAGATAGATACAGAGCATGAAATTGTGCCTGCAACATCATCCCAGATATTCGCTTCGAATGAGAGTAAGATATACTTTGTCTACAAGAACCTCGATCAGTTCTCCTCTAGGTTCGCCATAGGCAACAGGCTTAGAGAGCCCGTTGTTGTCTCCGGTGATGATCCAATAACTGGAACAAACATGGTTCTGTCTGTTTATGGGGTTCCACTTAATCAATCAGAGACAAAAAACATTAAAAGGTCTAATGACTCATCTGTCTGGAGGCGCGGGGAAGAGGAGATAATTGTAGATTCTCCGTGGGTCCAAAATAAACAAAAGGCAGAAAGAATAGCTGACTGGATTGTTCAAAGATGGTCGTCTCCGTCAGAGTTTATTGATACAAATGTAGTGATAGATCCTAGAATTCAGGTCGGCGACCTTGCAACAATAACAATTCCAGAAAACTCTATTACTCCAGAAACACATAAGTTTCATGTTGTTGCTGTTCAAAAAACTACAGGAACATCGCCGTCTATGTCAGTAAGACTGAGGAGAGCCCATTTTTGATTGCATTTTCCTGTCTAAAATGGTAAAATAAAAAAATGGCAGATAACAAAACAGTTTATGGCAAAAACGTTGTTCAGGTATCCAGAAAATCTGAGCTTCCGGCGTTTAGATTCCCCGAAGTAGACATTGACGGTCTGGATACTTCTGGAGATGTTACCCAAACAGATGAGAATGTAGATCTGGTCTGTCTGCCCGAAGCCCCGCCGGCACAAGCAGATATTGCTGCTCCGACAGACCTGCAAATTGAGGGGTCTCCGAGGATTGTAAAAAAGGGAACCACGAGCTTTGTAGACGTTGACATATCTTTTATCCCATCGCCCGGGGCAGCAAGACATCAATTTAGAATTGCAAAAATAGTATCGGAGGAAAATGGTGAAGGGTAAATATATAATTTATAATGATGGTGTCCCGGTTGCAGAATTCGACAATATAATCACTGAACGAGGCAGGAAAGCCATAGGTGATTTCCTCTCCGGCAACAGGTCCTCGTGGTCCGATACAATTGCAATAGGCAGTGGAGATTCTTCTCCTCAACAATCAGATCAATTCCTAGACATGGAGTTTAGGCGCGAAGAGGTGGATCTCAGGTCATACGACTCTGTAAATAACAAAATAAAGCTAAGGTCGAGAATACCTGCCTCTGTAGTAGGTAAAATTTATGAGCTGGCTGTTTTTGCCACTTCAAGCTCTAATAGAATTTTCTCAGTCAGCCCTATAATCTCAACTTTTGATGCTTCAGTAGAAAATTGGCAGGGCGGGGTCACAAATACCACTGATCATAGGATAGGAAACTCTTCTCACGATCTCGCCCCTAGCGCCAGCACAGAGTCTGCACATTTAGATTTTGAAGGCGACCTTCGGGCATACAATAACGAGACAAAGTTTAGACTCGCCTACTCGTCGACCGGAACATTTTCCTCGGTAGTAGTGAGGCTAAGGTCCAGCGCTTCTGACTATAGAGAATATACATTTACACCGCCATCATCGGGTTACCAAGTAGAGTCATGGCAGCTTCAAGATTTCTCAATAACTGGAAGCCCGGAGTGGAATGAGATTTATAGGCTTGAAATTATTGCAAGTGGTACGGGAACGATAACTTTTGATGGGCTATCTGCAACAGATGAAGTAAATGATGACCCTTCGAATATTCTTGTTTCCCGCGCGCTTGTAAACTTTAACTCTCAATCATTTTTCCAAAAAAATCCCCGTAGAGAACTTCAGATTGAATATATTTTGGATATTTCTATATGACAGTAAGAGAAGAAATTCAGATTACCGATCTTGAGCCCAGTATCGAGGGCGGCCAAGATGTTTCTTATGTTGTACAAATTCGCGGGATCGACGCAGATGGACGCCCCGGCCCGTGGTCGGAGCAGTTTGAATTTACTTCACCAGAGCAACTCCCTTCGCTAGAATCTTTTAATTACGTTCCAGGAGACTCTGGGTGGAAGCTTAATAACGACGGGAGTTTCGAGGTAAATAACGGGACTATTAGAGGAACCCTCCAGTCTCTTAATTATGAGCCGGGGGTCAGTGGATGGACACTATTCGACAACGGAAATGTAGAATTTTCTACAGGTATATTCCGCGGGGCGCTTCAGATTGGCACAAACACTTTTAATGTTGATTCGAACGGTAACATGTTTATCGGGGGCAGTTCGCTAAACAATGCCCCGTTTGCAGTTAATACAAACGGTCAGATTGTTGCTATGTCTATTGATGCTGCTTTTATTAGTGCCGGGACTCTGGACTCTGATGTCATATATGCAGGCGACATCGATGCAGATCAAATCACCTCGGGAACTATCGGTGCAAATGTGGTATACGCCGGGACCATTGTAGCCAGCCAAATAACATCTGGAACTATTAATGGCAATAGAATACCAGGACTCGATGCCTCTAAAATTGATTCAGGAACACTTGATCCAGTAAGAATTCCAAATCTCAGTGCCGACAAGATTACTTCAGGAACTATGTCTGCAAATAGAATTTCCGGCGGGAGCCTCTCTGGACTCAGTGTTTCAGCTTTCAATCTAAGCGCTTCCGGAGAATTTAATATTCAATCAGGGAGACTCAGGGTACAGATCGGTGGATCAGTAAGTTCAAATACCAATATAACAGCAGGCGGATATATGCTAGCAGACGATGGGTTCAGAGTCGGATTTAGCGGGCCTAGGTACACAAACAATGGAAGCGATGCATTTTTAGACAACCTAGGCTCAGGGACACTAAGGATTGACAATGTGATCGCATTAAATGTTGGTGCAGATCTAACATGGAGTACTTCTACCGGAAGAGTGTATAGACCAAGCTCAAGTATAAAAACTAAGAAAGATATCGCTAGCATAGGTAAAATAGATAATCTTTTAAATATAGACACAGTTTTATTTAAGCCAAAGCTTCCATGGGAAATAGAAGGTCAAGAAGATCTTTATGACCCAGACTTTGATGAGCCCGATGTTAATGAATTTCAGGTCGGAGCTATCGCAGAACAGTTGCAAGAAATTGGATTAGATCTTCTGCTCGAATTTAATTCAGAAGGAGAGCCCTCCGGCATAAAATATAACAAAATAGGTGTTGTTCTTATTCCTTATGTTAAAGAGCTTTATGATAGAATAGAAGGACTAGAAAGGCAGATAATTGGAAACTAATATTCAAGAAGTTATTAATTCTTTAACCCGCCAAATTTCTGAGCTCTCTGTGAAGCTCGCCCTCGCAGAAGCAGAAATAACGTCATTAAAGAATTCGACAAACGAAGAAAGCTGAGGTAGAATAATTTTATGAGCTCACAGCCTATTCACCAGTTTAACGATAATGATGTTGCTGATGTAGCAAGACTTAACGAGATTATTGACAATGTCAACGATCTTAAAAACAATCGCACTGTCATGCGTTATGCAACGCCAGAGCTTACTGCAACAAGACCTTTAAGAATTGCTGCGGGCAGGGTGGACATTCCTCCGGGTGTGGCATCGGAAACAATCCAGGTCAGCTTCGAGGGCTTTTTTGAGGCTACTTTCTGCCGACCCGTCGTAAATGCTACACTTGGAACAAGCAATAGAAAACGATCATACATTACTGTTTCTAACGTAAGTGATACTGGATTTGAGGTTACTGTAGAAACAGATTCCGGAGAGCCTTTTATCGGCACAAACTCGATATACTGGTCAGCCTTCGGATTTTAGGAATAAAAATGCATTTAGTTAACGAATACAACAAGAAAGAGCCGCTGGGTTTTGAGGGTAAAGACACGTTTGTCTTGATGCAAGAGCCAGAGGTTTTGGGGGAGGTGGATGATGAAAGAGAGGTTATCCACAACCCGCTGGCAGAACAGCAACAAAGACTTCAGGCTCAAGAGGATATGGAAAAAGTTGCGCGCGGGGAAGCAGACCCAACAAAAGTTTGCTTAAATAGATCAGAATACCGCGGCATCTATATCGATGCAGAGACTGGCAAGAAGTTCAGGCCTGGGGTTCCTACAGAAGTAGGAAAGATTCATGCCCAGCGCCTGCTTGCACTGCGTAACGGAAAGCTTTTCACCGCCTGCTGAGAATAGTTGCGCGGGTCGGATTATTGTGGTAAACTACTAGTCCCCTACAAAAGGATAATTCATGGAGAAGTGGGCAATCATTAACGATTGGCACATTCCAAAGCAAGACAACCGCAAAATCGCCCTCTGGATGAAGCTTATGAAGAAGTGGAAGCCAGACCACATCACTATTAACGGCGACTTCGACGACATGGAAGCCCCGTCACGATGGACTGCAGGAACTCCCGCGGAGTACACTGAGCGTATTTCTATTACTACTCAGACTGACGCAGTAAAGATTCTTAATGATATTCGTAAGGATCACCCTGACGCAAATATCGATTGGCTGGATGGAAACCACGAGCACCGCATCTACGAGTATGTTGCTAAGAATGCTCCAGCTCTAGTTGATTATATTACCATCCCGTCGATTTTCGGGCTTGAGAATCTTGGTATTGAATACCAGAAGTATGGAGAGCCGCCGAAGGAGAAGTTCGGCGGGATGTATGTCCATCACGGCCAGAAGATTTCTGGCAACGCTGGAGAGTCAGTCCGCAAGGAAATCGAGCACTACGGTGTTTCTATGATTATGGGTCACACCCACAGAATGGGTAACTACAATGTTACTTATTTTGATGGTCGTAAGCTTAAGGGTTACGAGGGTGGTCACATGACTGACGTTAAGCAGATGGACTATGCTCCATTCCACAATTGGCAGTCCGGCTTTCTTATTGGATATGTTGACGGTGATAGATGCTGGATAGATCTCTGCCAGTTCGAAGACAACAGCCTAGTGTTCGAAGGTAAGCTTTACGAGGCTTGATAATTAGGCTTGTTGTATAATGCATCACGGAGGTTATTATGTGGTGCAAAAAATGCGCGGGAGTTGTATACATCGACAAGATGTATGATAATGAAAGCTTTCTTGATACAGCATGTTTAATGTGCGGAAAAAGATGGCACATCAAAAAGTCTAGTACTTTTGGGAGGGTTTTGATAGGATGGCTTATCAAAGGTTCTTCCTAAATGAAAACCTTCACAGAGTAATACATATTAATAGATCTAAGAATGAGCTGGTCGCCTTCGATTTCATCGAAGGCACTTTCAAGCAGTATCCTTATGCAGAAGTTAAGAAAAGAAAGTCGCCTGCTTTCTCAATCAAGAAGGTCGGTGAGATTTTTGACAGGCATCCTAAGAGCATTCATAGGTATATAGCTGACGAAAATATCCCGGTTCCTCAGAGAGAGTACGATATAAAAACAAAGAAGCCCGGCGCGTACTTCTTTTCAGACAAGGATCTCTTTGGTCTTCAAGAATATTTATCAAGTGTTGCACCAGGAAAGACTCCTGCAAGCGGTAGAGTAAAACCACAGAGAGTCCCTTCCAGGGAAGATTTGCGGGCGCTCCTAGAGTATGGTAAGATTATGTATGTTAAGCAGGACGATGAGTTTGTCCCGGTATGGAAAGCCGAGGACTGGTAGACAGGAGAAATAATGGCAAAGACGGTGAAGTGTGCTATTGGTTTCACCCAGAGCCTTGGGAATTATGAGTTTATTCGAGTAGATATTGAGTATGGTGATGAGTTGCGTCCAGACGAGACGCACGGCGAGGCGCTGGACAGAATTTACGCAGAGGTAGAGCAAAAGGTTGTAGAGAAGGCCGGGGAGATTTATTCGTCGCTAGGCCGCGACGCTAAGTCTAAGACTAAGATCGTTCCCTGAAATGGCTGACAACGTAGGGCACAAGTTCTACGGAGTCTTCAAAAAGAAGTACTTCGACTATCACGGAACTCCGTATCGTGGCAACGTCTATCGCGATGCCGCAATGATGAAGCGTGTCGTTGAAGATATGGGCCAGGGTGCGGCGGGGCAGCTCCTCGACTTTTATTTCGAAAAGAGAAGCTCTCACGACCTTAAGTGGTTCTGCTTCAATTACGACTCGCTACTCGAAGAGGTAGAGAGAGTCGAAAAAGACAACGCAAAGAGAAGCCTCCTTCGGGAGAGGACTCGGGAGCGTATGCGCGAGCTGCGTATCCCCGTTGGTGGTGTTTTTGATGGTGAGGACTTTGATGGTGAAGATCCTTTTCAAAGACTTAGATGCCGTTCTTGTGGGATTGAGTGGTTTAGAGAAAGGCAGCGGGGGAGGCCTCCGGTGCAGTGTGACGAGTGCAAGGGAAGAAAATGAATTCTGAAGCAAGACTAATCAGCGCGGTGTGTAAGAACAAGGACATCGCCACCGCACTCTCTGCAGACATCAATGAGATGTTTGTTACCCACTCAGATATTTGGGAGGGTTTGAAGAGCTATTACTTTAAGTATCAATCTGTTCCCGACGCTGAGGTTTTTGCTCAAAAGTTTACAGACTTTGAGCCTGTTGATGTCGGCGGGGAAACTCAGTATTATGTTGATGAGGTCCGCAACGACTTTGTTAACGATCAGATGCGTGACATTATTTTGGCTGCAGGAAAGCAGCACGGCTCCGTTGCCGCCGCCGATCTTGTGCAGGACGTTCTCCGCAGGGTTTCGTCCCTTGCCAAGGACACCGATATCATTCGTGATATTGATCTTACAAACTTTGAGCAGGCAAAGGAGTATTACGAGAAGAAGCGCCAGAAGTCTATCGAGATGGGCGGAGCGCCGGGGATTCAAACTGGATTTAAGGTCATGGATGCTATGTATCCCACCGGAATGTCTGGTGGGCACCTAATTGTTCTTATTGGTTGGTCTGGACACGGCAAGTCCTGGATGGCTACGCTTATGGCTGTCAGGGCATGGGCTGCTGGATACAAGCCTATGATTGTAAGCCTTGAGATGAGTCCTGAAGAGGTCCGTGACCGCGCATATACGATTATGGGCACTGGCGAGTTTAGGCACAGCGACTTTAGTCGCGGCGCAGTTAGCCTAGATGGTTTTGGCCGCTGGGCGTCTAGGTCTCTGGCAGACAAGCACTCTTTTGTTGTTGTGTCTTCTGAGGGCGCAGGGAAGGTTACTCCTTCTACTGTTCAAACGAAGATCGACCAGCACCGCCCCGACCTAGTGATTCTTGACTACCAGCAGCTTTTTGATTCAGACGAGAACGAAGGCAATGAAGTAGTCCGTAACCGCAGAATTAGTCGTGACTTTAAGCGTCTGGCGGTTCGTAATGATATTCCGATTATCAATCTTACTCAGGCTACTTTTGATGACCCGAAGCAGACTGAGGAGCCCCCGCGAATTGAGCAGGTGGCTTGGTCTAAGGGTATTCAGCAGGACGCCGACCTGGCGCTGGCAGTGCATAAGTACGAGGATTCCGACACTTGGGCTGTTATTGCACGAAAGAACCGACACGGAGAAGAGTTCGAGTTTGGTCTTGAGTGGAGCGTTAATAACGGCATTATTAGGGAGATGGTGTAATGTTTGCGCCAGATATTCTGAAGTTTGAGATTTGCAAGTCGGCGGGGGATATGGAAGCAATCCTTAAGCGCCAAGGCTATGACGAAATGAAGATAAAGCAAAGAATGTACAGGAAGGGGTATCTGCCTGTTTTGGATATTCCACCGTTTATGGTACACTCTTTTAATCAAGACAAGGGCACCTTCGACTATACAATTATTATGTATGGGGCAAAGTGCGACGAAAATATCGAAAACTATGAAGGGTGGCTGACAGGAGAATGGATACCGTCTTCGATAAAGACCAAGTCAGATCGGTTATTGAGTCAGTAGGGATCCGCATTTCTGCGGAAACAGCAACGGACTATCTGTGCTTTTGCCCTTTCCACAGTAACTACGACTCCCCGGCTTTTACGGTAGGCACTGAAAACGGTCTTTACATGTGCCACAACCCCGGATGCACTGCGAATCATGGTGGCAACCTGCATAAGCTTGTCATGCTTCTTGGCAACAAAAATGCTGTAGAGGCTAGGCGTTTCGTTCTTGGCAAAAGGGTTAACGCACGCCCTCTGCTTGATTATATTGAGGAAATCTACGAGCCCAAGGAGATGAAGAAAATCCCCTTGAGCGTTGTGGATAAAATGTCTGACAATCTACATAAAAGCCCTAGAGCGATGCAGTATCTTAATTCGCGGGGGTTTGATGAGCAGACTATCGACCACTTTGGCGTTGGATATGATCCTAAGATAGATATGATCGTAGTACCGATCTTCGATAAAGATGGAAGTCCTATCAGCTTCAATGGCAGGTCGATCGAGGGCAAATCCTTCCGTCTGGGAAAAGGCGTCCCCAGAAATGAGATTATTTATAATCTACACAATGCAAAAAAATACGGAACTGCGATTGTTTGCGAATCGCAGTTTGATGTGATGAGGATTCATCAGGCTGGCTTCCCAAACGCCGTTTGTTTTTTTGGCAGTCACATAAGTAAAATCCAGGGAAAAATTCTTCAAAGGTATTTTGAGCGTGTGATCATTATGACCGATGCTGACTCCGCGGGGAGAAAGGCCGGGCACACCCTCTCGCAAATGCTCCGTGGCGTTTCTGTGGAGTGGGCGATCCACGACTGGGGTGTTATCTACCCTGATAACGCTAAGGACGCGGGCGATATGACATTAGATCAAATCCGAAGCGTTATTAAGAATGCAGTATCAGATGTGTCGTATCTTTCCTACAAACCACTGTCCCCAGCCTAGTTGCGCGGGATCGTCGGGTGTGATACAATATCATTACCCAATCAAAACAACCGTGGCATAGCCACAAGGAGGAAAAAATGGGTGTAATTACAGGACTAAGCGCAATCCGCGAGGCCATCGATTCGCGGCCCTCGTCGTTCGAGAATGTCAGCGACAAGGAGCTTACACGCAACATTGAGAAGAACGGAGAGCGTACTATCCGCTTCGTTCAAGAACTTGACGAGTCTTCGGAGCTTTATAACGAAGGCCTTGGAATTGGAATTGTGGTGCTTGAGTACCAGCACCCCGACCTTTACTGGTTCCGTGTTTGCGACACGGATGACGAGGAAGGCGCGTGCTGGGCAGCCGAGCAGGGCTGGGACAGCAAGATGACTCTTTACATTAACGTTGTTGACGTTAACACTGGCGAGGTGTTCTACCTTGGTCGGAGCGTTTATGGCGGTCTGGGTCAGCAAATTGTAGATTCTGCTACTGAGCGCGGTACTATCACTGACGCTGTCTGGAAGATCAAGAAGACTGGCGAGGGAATGAAGACTCGCTACTCTCTCAATCTTATTTCCCTTGACGATTCTCCTGTTGAGGTCGATGCAGCTAATCTTATCGACTTCCGTAAGAATGTAATCCGGGAGATTCCTTCCAGCGAGCAGGAAGCAGCAGTACGTCAGGTCGAGCAGCGTGTGAAGAATAAGCGTCAGGATGACGAGTCTTCAGACGAAGAGCTGGCTTGGTGATCCCCTCTCCGCAAGGAGGCCCCTCCCCCGCCAGACGGCGGGGGTTTGGGGTTAAGGAGCAAAAAGGTGAAGTGTACATATACTAAGACTTACAATGGGGCTTGCGATCAAGACGTAGTGAAAACTTCGGATCTTTGTTACTATCATACAAAAGTAGTAGAAGGATTGATTGAGTCGGACCCCATTCTTTCAATGAGGCAGTCGCCAACTATTCGTTCAGTTTAAGGAAAGAATTTGTCTAAGAACAGGGTGGAGCTACATAATCACACCCACTATTCTCTTATGGACGGATTGAACACGCCGGAAGAGATGGTCGGTGTTGCAAAAGAATTTAACATGCCTGCGCTATCAATTACAGACCACGGGACTCTATCAGGTCACCGTGCAATGCAGGCCGCTTGCTATGATGCTGGAATCAAGCCTATTCTTGGAGTAGAGGCCTATATTTCTGCTAGCGACAGATTTGACCGGAGGCCCGTCACTAAGCGCGAGGACAACGTATCTCTGTACAATCACATCATACTGCTCGCCAAAAACGAAAATGGCCTGAAGAACCTCCACAATATGTCGCGAGAAGCATGGACCAGTGGATTTTACTCCAAGCCGCGCATTGACTGGGAATTGATGGATCAATATGGTGATGATATTGTTATTCTTTCTGGTTGCATGAATGGCCTTATCCCGAAGGCGTTTGAACGCGGGGAGGTTGACGAGGCCAAGAGAATCGCCAAGCAATACTATGATAGATTTGGTGACAATTTCCTCATTGAGGTCCAGCCCCACAATCCGCCAGAGCTTAATGCTTTTCTTCTGGAGCTTGCCGACAAGAATGGACTAAGGGCTGTAGCAACTACTGACTGCCACTTTATTCGACCTGAGCTGCGCTGGGTAGAAGAAGCTATGCTCATACTATCGACCTCGCCAAAAAAGGCTGAGGGCAAAAACTATGACAACACTGCCCACATCAAGGACGTGTTCGATCGTTTTCGCGAGATTTATCCTGACCGACCGATCTCTTTTGAAGAGATTGATGTTTATCTTATGAACCGCTCCGAGGCTGAGCGTGGGTTTGAAAAGCAGGGAATTGTCCGCGAAGACATTTTTGAGAACACACTTGCAATTGCTGAGGAGGTGCAGGACTACAGATTCCTCAAAGGCGAAGACCTTTTGCCCACTGTTTCTCCTGCGCCAGACAGGGATCTCACAGACCTTGTGTTCCTTGGCCTTGAAGAAAAGGGGCTTGCTGCAAACGCCGAGTACACCAATCGCGCAAAGATGGAGCTTGAGGTTATTAAGAATAAGGAGTTTTCTCCTTACTTTCTTATCGTTGCCGACATGATCAATTGGGCAAAGGATAATGAAATTTTTGTTGGTCCAGGGCGCGGCTCGGCCGCGGGGTCTTTGGTATGTTACGCGCTTGGTATTACAAATATTGACCCTATTAAATACAACCTTCTTTTCTTTCGATTTATTGATGAGTCGCGTGACGACTGGCCGGACATCGACGTAGACTTTGAAAAGTCACGCCGGTCAGAGATTAAAGAGTATCTTGGTCAGAAGTATGGCTATGTTGCCTCTATCTCTAACTTTATTTACTTTAAGGATAAGGGCGTTGTCCGCGACGCAGCCCGTGTTTACGCAGTGCCGATCGACGAGGTAAACAAGGCTTTAAAGCAGGTAGATACTTGGGATGAGTTCCTCTCTACTGGGGCAAAGGAGACTGTGGATTTTAGGACAAAGTACCCTGATGTTGTCGAGCTAGCTTCTCAGCTACGCGGCCGCATCCGAAGCGTGGGAATGCACGCGGCAGGAGTAGTTACCTCATCTCTTCCCATTGAAGACTATGCACCTTTTGAGACAAGAAGTGACCCGAGTGACAAGATCGTTGGCAGGATTCCTTCAGTTGCGTGGGACATGGAGGAGTGCGCGGATGTCGGTCTTATTAAGCTGGATATTCTTGGGCTCTCGACCCTCGATGTTATTCACGATAACCTAAAGCTTATCGAAGAGCGTCACGGCACTAAGCTAGACCTTAACAGCATCCCTCTTGATGACAAGAGGGTGTTCGCGGGGCTTAGCCGCGGCAATACGGTTGGTGTCTTCCAGGCAGACGCTGGGCCTTACCGTAATCTTCTTATGGATATGGGCGTAGATGACTTTGAGGATCTTGTCGCTTCTAATGCTTTGGTTAGGCCGGGGGCGAGGAATACAGTGGGCGAAGCTTTTATTCGCAGGAAGCACGGCAAAGAAAAGATCGATGTCCTTCACCCTCTTGTAGAGGATATCTTGTCTATGACTTATGGAACGATTGTTTATCAGGAGCAGGTTATGCAGGTCGCCACGATTCTTGGCGGTCTCACAAACTCTGAGGCGAACAAGCTTCGCAAAATTATTGGAAAGAAGCGTGACGTTAAAGAGTTCGATGTATACAAGGATAAGTTTGTTTCTGGTGCCTCTGAGTATGTAGGAGAGGAAAAAGCCAATGAGATTTGGCACGACTTCGAGGCTCATGCCGACTACTCATTTAACCGTAGCCATGCTGTTGCCTACTCGATGCTATCCTACTGGACTATGTGGCTTAAGATTAATTATCCCCTTGAGTTCATGACCGCTTTCTTCCGAAATGAGGACGACCGGGACAAGAAAACCGATATTTTTATTGAGATGCGCCGCCTAGGAATTAAGGTAAAGGTTCCTCACATCAATAAGTCTGGAGAGCGCGCTATTATCGAGGATGAGACTATTCGACTTGGGCTTACTGATATTAAATTCATCAGCGACAAAGTTTTTAGAAATATTGATACAGCTAGGCCCTTTAAATCATATGCAAGCTTTATGGAAATTAAGTCCAAGAAGCGCTCTGGCATTACTTCTCAAGCCTTGGAATCTATGAACGCTGTCGGGGCGCTTAGGTTTGAGGACAACCCACTTACCGGGGAAGAGCAGGACAACTACTATGAGTTTTTGCGGATCCCCAAGTTTGCCGGCAAGCCTCTACCGAAGGCGGTCCTAGACATTTTAACTAATTTCGAGGACTTTAGTGAAGAAGGCACATCTGTAGTAAAGGGAATGATCAAGAGCATTAAGCGTGGCCGTTCTGCAGGCGGCAAGGAGTGGGTGCGCGCTGAGGTTATTGACGAAACTGGATCAGACGGCTTGTTTTGCGACCCATCCGATGTACCAGAGGTTGGCCAGATGTATGTCATGCTTGTGACGTGGAATAGAATCATGGTTAAAATACCCGTTGACGAGGTAGACGAGTCGAACGACCACCCCTTTATTCAGTTCATCTTCAATAAGAGTCGTAGGCCTTCTGTGGGGGCTATCGAGATTTTAGCTGTTGAAAATAGATTTACTAAGGCGAGAAAGATGATGGCGACTCTGGTAGTGGCAAACAGCAAGCGGGAGATGCGAAGAGTTTTTGTTTTCCCAAGTCAGTATTCTAAAATGGCTGGTAAGCTAAAGGTGGGAAACATTCTCAATGTTAAGCTCGACAAGTCCCGCGACGGAACGCTATTTATTAAGGAGATTACAAAATGAATATTGAAGAGTATCGTGTTTGGACTAGAACTACAGCTAAGTACCCAAAAGAGCCGGTTGAGTTTGAGCCTTCTTTCCCTTATTTGATTATGGGTCTTGCCGGAGAGGCTGGCGAAGTGGCGAATAAATACAAAAAGATTATTCGGGACAAGTCTGGTATAATGGATCATGAAGACGAGGTCGGGATTATCGATGAGCTTGGCGATGTACTTTGGTACATTGCAAGAATTGTTGACGAACTGGGATATGGTTTTGAAGACTTGACAGGAGTTAATTACCAAAAACTTCAGTCGCGTATTGAGCGCGGGGTTATTGGTGGAAGTGGAGACAACAGATGACAAAAGTTCACGAAAAGATCGCAGAGGTTCTTTCCTCTATTGACAAGAAGTCGCACAGCCATCTCTCTATCGCAAGCGACATCAGCATTGAGAGAATTGAAACGCCCTCGATCGGCCTTACTAATGCACTGAATGGAGGCTGGGGGACAGGCCGACAAGTTCTTATATGGGGTCCCAAGTCAGCAGGAAAGTCTACCTTCTGCATGGCTCAGATTGCTATTGCTCAGAAGCAAGGCAAGACCTGCGCGTACTTTGATGTTGAGAAGACCTTCGACCCCGCCTGGGCGCAAGCCCAGGGCGTAGACACGGATGCGCTAATCTACAGCAGCACTGGCACTATCACTGCTCTTGTAAATGATGCGGTGAGTCTTATGAAGGCTGGTATTGATGTGTTGGTGGTAGACTCTATTACTGCTCTAATGCCTGCATCTTATGTGGATGAGGATGGTGAGCTTAAGGACTTTGAGAAGACTGGCGCTATAGGAGGCCTGTCACGAGGGCTGTCTGCCGCGCTCTCGCAGCTTAATTATGCCAACCAGAACACTCTTCTTATTCTAGTTAGCCAGACAAGAATGGCACAGAAAGGCTCTATGTATTGGGGTATGGCACCGACCGGCGGGGAGTCGGTGAAGTTTTACTCTTCGCAGGTGGTTAAGCTCTACTCTAGCGAGAGCAGCGCAAATATTGTGGAGGGGGAGATTTTGATTGGAGACAAAATTATCAAAAGGCCGATCGGTCGCAAAGTCACCTACAGCGTAGACTGGAACAAGCTTGGTCCTCAAGGATCAAGTGGAGAGTATATTCTTTATTTTGATGGAGATAACCTTGGCATCGATAACTACGGAGAAATTCTTACTGTTGCAGTCGGAGCCGGGGTTGTAAGAAAGTCAGGGGCATGGTATTACTACGGCGACAAACAAGTTGGACAAGGAGAGCTTAAGGCAGCCGCGGCGCTTAGAGAAAACGCCGAGCTTTTTGATGCTATTAAGCAGGATCTTTATGCGGGGCAATGAATTTCTCGATGCGCTAGCCGATGACTCTCTTCCTGATACTAATGTAGAGGGAGACTTCGATTGCCATGAGTGCCGTGAGAGAATTTTTAAGGCATTTCATGACAAGAATGAAAATATTCTTTATTGGTGGTGCAGCAAAGGCCACGAATCTCGTATGAAGGGCTTTAATATATGAGCGAAAAATCTGAGGCAAAACGCGATGGGGCGCGGCTGCAAAAGAATTCCGGTAGGGGGCAGTATCAAAAGTCTGACGCTAAGCTGGGCGATCTATCTATTGATTATAAAGAGCATTCCAAATCTTTTTCTCTTTCCCGCGACGTCTGGGGGAAAGTTTGTACTGATGCTGCTAAAAATGGTCTAGACTATAACCCTGTTATTAAGGTTATTCTTGGCGAGGGAATGAATAAAGTAAGGCTGGCTGTTGTAGCCTGGGATTATCTTGAATATTTAAAGGAGATCGAAAATGGAGAATAACCTGTTGAGCTCGATGAAAGAGTTTGTCAAAATTTCTGAGACAATGGAGGACCAGGAGCTAGATGAGGCCCTGACTTATATTATTAAGCTTATCGAAAAGCCCGATATACCTGCTAAAACTGCCGTGTCGG
>Ga0209953_1000113_pt1 | contig 31653 bp, 55 predicted proteins | sample SalPonred_H2O_MG_FD_185713 | JGI IMG/M metagenome (GOLD analysis project Ga0209953, IMG submission 185713) | Salt pond water microbial communities from South San Francisco under conditions of wetland restoration - Salt Pond MetaG... | ecosystem: Environmental > Aquatic > Non-marine Saline and...
CGTGAATACTAAACCCTTCAGCAGTAAATTCATCGTATCCTTCAAAAGCTTCTTCAAGTGCTGCAAAATATTCTTTTTTATATTTCTGTCGTATTGTAAAGTGTCTACCAGCATAGAACTGATTAAGGCTTGGTGGCTTAGGCAGTAGTAGGTCTATCTCGTTATGCATATTCTTTGCCATCCTTAATGTTCAAATACCCTACCACTTTATCTACAAACTGACGTTGATTAAAGTGTGAAGTCTTAGGCATACCTCTTGTCTCCCATACAGGTTCTTTTAGCTTAGAGATGTTGAACGCATAAATACCTTGAGGTGTTTGAGATATGTATACCGCTAGTGTACCGAACTTATTAGCACGAGCTATAAGCTTATCGTACTTAGCTTTCTCTATGAGTAGGTCATCGTAGTGTTTATTGCGACACTTGAGTTCTATGTCTACTCCTGTTTCCAACGAGTAACAATCGTAATGAGAATACTGTCCCTCCGACCATTCTAAGTCAGAGAGATAGTTATTCTTTAGGTGGTCAAATAGCTTGTCCTCGTTCTTCTTCCAACTCATTTATATGATTTTATATGCTCTATCTCTCTTTGCAGATGAACAACAGCTTTCTCTAAATCTTGAAGCATTGGATTTTCTGGCTTTCTTCCTGCTCTTAATAAATAAGCAATGGCTACTCCAACATTGTAATTATCTTCTTGAAAATCAAGAACAACATCCATAGCTTCAATGTTTTTGTAATCCCCTATGTAGTATTTAGGTGTCATATTCTATAATAGTTTTTAATTTCTGTTTTATCGCATCTATTTTTTATTGTCTGTACGCTTAATCCTAGCTGCCTAGCCGCTTCGGACATACTGCCGTACTCCTTGCCATTTATCACAACTTGATGGCTGTTTGGGCAAAGGTATCCAGTCTTCCCTTTCTTTGCTATAGACATCTTTATTTTGGTTTCTTCTGAGTGTTTATGAGAAAAACCTTCTCCCCCGTCTGTTATATTGCAAAGAGGACCTCTGTTGTCTATTCTTTTGCCAAACATATATATATACCACTTCTCAAGTCTTTTTGCATATTCCTCAGAGCAATTATCACATAGTATTACGACATCTCTTCCGTGCTTATTTTCTATTTTTGACCAGAAATTATTTCTATTAGTTTTTTCGTAGGGTCTTTTGTGTCTTTGATTAGGAGAACATATACCTATGTAAAAAGGAATGCCATTTGTTTTCTTTAAATGAGCATAAACAGTCCATTTCCCATAATCTTTTTTCGTCAAATTAAAACTACTGTCTTTGTATTCTTTTAATCTGCTGATTATGTCGGACTTACAATTGTTTACAATCGAGACTATTATTTCTTCCATAAGCTAAACTACTCAATCGTCAACTAGGTCAACTTCTAATTTATAAATCTTTTTAACAGACTTATTCTCAATTACCATTCTTCCATTAGAAGGGTTGAAGAAAATATACGCCTCAGTTTTTCCAGTGTAGTCCGATACATCAAACTTGAATAGTGTACCATTGATAGAGATATCTCCATCTTCGTTAACTACTATGTCTGTTGCGGATGCTACATTGAACTTTAGATAAGCCCTTACAAGTTCTGCAAAGGCTTTCTTTCTATCTTTAATCAAGCTGTACTTATCCATTAAAAGTCTAGTTCAGTTTGTTCTTCTTCTTTTTCTATCTCGATAATCTCTGGAGTATCACGCTTACCATCTTTGCTGATAAACACTTCATCGTTATCGTAATCCATATCGGGGTCTTGATGTGCGAATAGTGGTTTACCATTCTCATCTTTCTCGTAGTATCTATTCATCATCTTATCGTAGTATAGGGTAACAACACCTAACGCACCTACAATCTTAGGTTTAGCTTTCTGAATAGTAATCTCTACTTGGTTAGGCTCGTATGGTATTCCGTTTTCGTCTGATAGACCAAAGGGACAGCGCCATATATTTATAATCATAAACCCACGTCTACTCCACATCTGACCTCCAGCAACCTCGCTCATAGTAGGTTTTGGCACAAATGAGATTCCATCTTTATATTTCGCTTGCATATATTTGGTATGCACTGTTACTACGATGTGCCAGTTCTTATCAGAAGCGTATTTTCTAAACTTGGACAAGTCTTTACCGATAGCAATGTCATCTCTTACTCCTGCTGATGTATCGTTAGTAATCTCAGTGTAAGGGTCAACCAGTAAACCTTGAATCTTACCGAAGTCTTGTTCTATGGTTTCTGTGTATTCAAGTACGTTAGAAGCTGTAACATCTCTAAGACCGCCATCAATGATATAAAACCTAGAGTTGATAAAGTCTATTCCTTTTTGAACCTCTTCGTCTGTAGCTGTAATCTTATCATTAATCATTATAGGCTTACGCAGATACACCCATAGAAGCTCAGAAAACACATCTGCTGGACTACCAGTCTCTGGAGTGAACATCGCCCATCTCCATCCATTAAACTCTGCTGTATTCACTAATAATTCAAAGGCAAACTGAGACTTACCTTGATGCGGAGAAGCATATATATAAGTAGTGCTACCAAGCTTCATAGAATACTTTTTATACAAGGAAGGTAGACCTGTATAAGCGCCTCTCTTTACACCTCCGTTTCTGATTTTAAAAATTGATTCCTTGACATCATCTGCTGTAAATACTGTTCTCTTCATACTTATTTGACTTTCTTAAATTATCTCTTGCTGTTAGTAACTGTAAATTTGAGTAATGATTTAGTATTATTAAATCAACCTCGTCTTTAGCGAACGATATAGGGATTATATGGTCGATGTGATAATTTCCCCTATTTCGTATAAAATCTATCCTTTGTTCCCTAGGTAAAGTTAGTAGTAGGTGTACTATAAAGCTTTCGTAATCACAACCTATTATCTCATAAGTTCTAGATTTCTTACTCATACCATAATTACTTAGGTATTGAGACACCATTGACCTTACATTGCACTTGATTCGGTAAAACAAATCATTGTCTCTCCTTTCTTTTCTTCTTTTAGCTTGCTTCGGATTAACAGTTTGTTTGTTCTGGTAATAATACCTCAAAGACCTATCCCTGTTATATTTAGGGTTTTGTTCATATCGCTTCCTTGCTGATGCATTCTTACAAGATTTACAAACATAAGAGTATCCATCATTAACGCCAGCTCGTCTCCCAAATTCTGAACAGTCTTTGATTTCTTTGCAAGTGCTACAGGTCTTATTCACTCTCTCCAAACTCTTTACTATATTCGCTCTCTTTGTGTGTAAAGCTTTTGCTTATCTCCTTTCTATAGAACTCCTTCTGTACATAGAAATCGTAGTTAGCTTTACCTGTAAGTCCTACAAAGGACATTATCTTGGCTATCATCTCTGGATTACGATTAATATGGTCAAGAGACTTTGCTCTTGTAACAAACTGAAAGGGTCTGTCCTTTGTACCTTGGTACATATTGGTGTATCCGTTACCACGCTTCTTCTTCCAAGCAAGGCGTACACCAACGTCATAAATCATTTGCCCTTCTTGGGGCTGTTGCTCTTGTTCCATTTATTTATCTGTTTGAGTTTCTTAGCTTTTCTCTTCTTGCGTTGAGACTTTATGTTATCAAAGTACTCACGCTCCCAATTATCTTCGTGAGGTATAAACTTCATCACATCTTTATTAATCGTAACCTTCTCTGATACTTACGGATAAGTAGTGCTGAGTTGGTTAGTTGGTTTTGTACGTCTTCACTCCATCCAAATCTACTTGCTTGAATAGATAAATTTACATTGTCTATCATCAGCATATCAAGGTACTTTTGAACTTCCCTCATATGCTTACGCTTTCTAATTAACTTATTCATCGTCTTTAATAAATACTCCGTCTACTGTTTTACCCGTACGGTTAGAGATTGTAGCATAAGCCATAGCAAGAGATGTTACTGGGTCTAAGCCTAGTTGTTCAGCCAAGATGATTAAGGTCACTAGAGTGTCTCCTAGAGCATCCTCAGCCTCTACCATATCTTGACGTGCAATAGCACCTGCTAACTCACCAACCTCTTCGGTTACTTTTAAGAATTGTCTGTTGCGGTTTGAAGGGTCCAGCAAGTCTCTGTTACTTGCCCATAGCTTTACTGCTTGTTGTAGTTGTTCAAATTTCATAGTGTATCTATTTCTCGTTAATAAAGTCTTCTACCATTGTTTCAAGAACTGTTGTTCTTAGCTTACGTCCTGTGATTTCGTTTACTGCAAACTGCATAGCCATTAGTAAATCTTGTTCGGTGTAGCGCTTGTAGTTATCTTTTTTAAACTCATATACCTTACGTTGCTCCTCGTGGTATCTATTTAAAAACTCCTCTAATAATGGCTTTACACGTTCATCAGAAATGTTCTCCCGAAGAATGTTTAACAAGTCATAGTTAGGTACATTCTCAGCCTTTTTGTTTCTTATCACAAAGTCAGCTGTAAATGGTCTTGGCTCTCTAAAGACTTCTAATGCGCTTATGCAACCATTAGAATCTGTTTCTACCCAATCTTCCGTAGACTCTATAAGATGCTCTCTAAAGGTATCTCCGTCTGTTATAGACAGCCTTACATCACCCAGTGTTGCGTAGTTCTTGTTGAACCCTTTATGGTTTATTACAGTTACTAATGTTCTTTTTGTTTCCATTACTTATTGGTGTTAAATGATTCAAACTCTTCTTTACTTACAGCTTCACGTCCGATAATGTAACCCCCTTCTGAATTCTTGTAGGTCAAAATGTTGCCAAATTCATCAACGGTACACTCGTAACAAAATCCTTCTGAATTCTTGTAGCTCAACTCGTTTCCCTTCTCATCGTAGGTAAGTTCAAACCATTCTCCATTATCTTTCTCTACTCTCTTGAAAGAAACTACATCCGATTTCTTGTGATAACGTGTTATTGTTTTCATCTCTCTTTGGTGTTAAAGGTTATAAAATTGTTTTGTCTTAATTACTTCTCCGTTTACAAGAATTTGTCGTAACCCTCTATCATTACCTATACCTATTTGTTTATGAGCTGGATGAGCATCTACAAATGCACCATCAATCGGGTTCCAATGGATTCTACTTTTCCAAGGAGTCCTTGTTTCAATCGGCATAGAGAGTTTTACTTCATCAGCGGCATATAGTTTGTTTCCAACACTATCTTTTCCAAGATAGTATTTTAGTTTATGTCGCTTTTTGAATTCTCTAAAAGATGTCATCTCTCTTTGGTGTTAAAGGTTTCTTCATAAACTTTATTAAGCAACATCGTCCAAATAGGTAACTCTTCTTTAGTAGTTACTATTGGTGTGTACTCACATCTTTCAAGTTTCTCTGCTACTTGGTTTAATAATTCTTGTCTTTTCATTTTTCTTTTGTTTTAAAGGTTTCTACTACTGGAGCAAAACTTTGGACTACCTCTCCCTTTACCCAAACTGAACCATTAAACTCTTGATACATTACTTTAGGTTTCCAAAACTGCCACCAGCGAGGTGAGGATTCAACAACAAAGGTTGTTTCTAATCTGTTCCATCCGTTTAAGGATTCTGTTACTTCAAATTTTGTTTTCATTTCTCTTTTGTTGTTAAAGGTTTTATGTAAATAAAATTCGTTTTTCTTATCATACCCCTACACCTTTGTAAAGGTTATTAATGCCAATAATCTGTAATACTGGCAAAAGTTAGTATGCGCCTATTTTTATTCAGTTGCGCTTGTTTTTACATAGTTGGATACTCTACATACAGAGCAGAGTCTTTTACCTTCCAGCGATAAGGTTAGCTTTGGGATGTGGTGTGTGTCTTTCTTGCACCTACTACAATACTGCATACCTTCTTCAGTTACTTTCATTTCAGTTGTAAAGTTTTTCTTTACTACTCATTAATGGTACAAATAAGCATCATTCTGTCGCTTTAAATGAACATTATTGCGATATGCAATATTGCTGTTGTTCTGTACATCAAGGTGTACAATCTGGATAAGTGCAGTTGTTGTTTAGTCTGCAACTTTCACCTTCTCTTTTAATGTGCTCACACCTCTTGTTGGTGTCAACTATTTTGTGCAATTTACTTGACATCATTGTGAAGATTTAAGGTTCATCGTTGTGAGGATTTGAGCCGTTTAGCTTACTTAATTGGCTCATAAGAAAGGGGGACACTACCTTGTCCGCAGTAATGTACCCCCCTATCCTAATCATTTTAAAAAGTATTATATGCTATAAAATAAATACTACTCCTTAGAAAGGCATTGCATCTGAGTCGTTTACAGCGGTAGCTTTAGAAGCTCCTTTGTATTCGCCTTGAATCTGGATGTACTTACCGCCATCACGCTTACCTTTGATTTCTAGGTTTACCCAACCCATATCGTTTTTAGCGTTGTTTAGCTTCTCAAAATCTTGAGGACCAAAAGATACCTTAACGATTTCTCCGTACTGAGTAGTTACTACGTTGGTCTTACCAACAAATACTTTGTCTGACATTTTAATTTAATTTAGATTAGACAATTAGTTTAACAATAATTCTTTTAGGTGTTGGTACTTGCTTTCCAAGTCCATCTGACGAGTGTACAATACATTCATCTTTTCCTGTAATCCTGCATTAGAAGAGTAGTACCCTTCTACAAATTCATTTGCCATCTCATAACTCTTAGCGTAACGCTTCTTCTCTAAGTTATCTTCGTGCATATAAAGGAATCTACGGACTCCTTTAGGGTCGGTGTTTAGTAGTCTGCCTATTTCTCTTGTAGCAAAGTCATAGGTCTTTAGGATTACGCAACAGATAGCTCTTGCTGTTGTAGCTTCACGAGCCTTGTCTGCGTTTACTATCTTCACGGTAGGAACACCAGTAGCCTTCGCTACGGATAGGATAACCACATCCGATAGGCTATTAGAGTTCTCCGATGATAGCTGAGTAAGGTCTAAATTCTCCATTGATAAATAAATTTTCGTATTGTTTAATTGATGCTTTGAATTGACGCTCCCCAAAATTTAAGAAGTCTTCCGTTACATAGAAGATACCTACATCGTAAGGATATTCTTTTTGTATAACTAAGAACCTAAAGTCGGTAACACCAGCCAACATACTGTACATATACGCTTGTTGAGCATAGTTCCACTTCGCATTCTTTGCCCACTTAGAGATAGGGTCTTTGGTAGTCTTTAAATCCACCAAGTAGTCATTCACTCCATCAAACACTAGAGCATCTGCTTTACCCTTTAGAGGAATTACATTACCAGCATCGGTAGTGTAATCCATAATCATAGGAACTTCTGGTCTAAAAGAAATACCCATAAGCTCTTTAACGTCATTAGTCTTCTGGAGCTTGTCGTACATACCGTCTACTATAGATGCGTTCTTAGAGGTCAGCACAAGTAGCTCTGGGTTCGCTTGACAAAACTCTTTGTACTCTGCTCCTCTACGAGTTCCGTTCCATCCTGTGTGTATGGTTTTGTTCTCTAGGAATAGTGCGTGGATAGCGTGACCTACATCAAAGGCATCGTTACCGTCTTGCGACCATTTACCTATAGACTTTAGATAGAACTTTGTTGGAGACTCGTTAAGGAGTTTAAGACCACTATTGGTGATGTAGTGAGTATCAGCATAGTAGTTCTTATCATCGTCAAAGAACTTGAGTATTTCTTCTTTAGACTTCATTATCCTAAGATTTCTTTCTTCACCTTAGCAGTGATTTTGTATTTGCCTAGAGCGCTCTCTACTGCTGACTTGTTACCAGACTCTACAGCGGCAATCATCTTAGCCTTGATTTCATCTGTAAGCTCTAGTAGTTGTGGCTTAGCATTAGATGTTGGCTTAGGAGCGTTCTGTGTGCCTCTACCGTGTTGGTTTGTAGCATCTGGGTCTTTCGTATCGTCAATTAAGAACATACCATTAAGAGCATACTTACGAGAATATGAACTTGATGCACCAAAGCATTGTGCGATATCCATCCCTTTACGAGTAGGGTCAATACCTGCTTGAGCAGTTACTACTCTGTCGTGTTCTCCATCAGATACTACTACCATTGATTCAATGTAAGGAATACCTGCGACTTCTGATACAGAGTCTGAGATTTGCATCGTAAGTCCGTTACTAGCAAGTAGTGGTTTTACTGCTTCTAGGATGTCCTCCGCAGAACGGTAGTTGTACTTACCGAAGTTGTTTCTCTGATTCTTTGGTGCTTTCAGTTCCGACTGCACCTTAATCAGTTTCTTAGTTAAATTACTCATACTATAATTGATTATTGATTACTTTCTCTGTGTTAATATAAGACTTTCTTCCTTATTACTCTACCCTATGCTGTCGTTTTGTTCAGTAACTTTTAACAGACTTTTTAACATACCTTGTATTTCTTCTGCGTTTACTGAGCCATCAGCAATAGCACTTGAGATGATGTCTAGTATGCGTTTCTTCAGTAGTTCTGTAGTGCTTGTAGCTTGATTGACTTTCTCTTGTAAGTTGGTAAACACTAACCTCCATCTGTTTAGTGCTTCAATGTATGCTGGGTCTTTGATTTGTATAGCATCCATCACTCGCTTGTTACTGTGAAGTATGGTAGCGTGGTTACACTCAAAGAGTCTGGATATTTGACTTGCTCCAGAGTTATACTTATGAGTCAGAATGTAACCAAGACATTGTCTCGGTATAACGACGCTCGTTTGCCTCGTTGGGGACATTGGATTCAGTCCGTACAATCGTTTGTATTCTATGCTTAGTTCGCTCAACAGATGTGTAGGTATTGCTAAGTTCTTTTCTTTGTTCATTGCCTTCTTGTTCTAGTTCTTTCTTAATTCTATTGTATCTCGTCTGTATTCTCTTTAAAGACTTCCTAAGTTGGGTGTCTGTGATTTCTAAGTGTCCCATCACCTCAGCGTTTCTAAAGTCCTCTTTGAACTTCAAGTGTAGTACCTGTCTATCCAGTGGAGAAAGTCTCTTAGAAAGCTCCGTATACAGCTCCTTGACGGTGTTGTCATAGCTTAGGTCAGTAGCTCTTGCAGAGTTTAGGTACACATTGTACTCATCATCACTATCTCCATATAGTAGTTCTGACTCTGTACGAACATCTAAGCTATCTTTCTTAGCTACGTGATACGAGGATAGGATAGCATACCTTATAGCGTTCATTACATAGCCGTATAGATGCTCACTGCTCTCGAACTCCATTCCCTTGTTGTAAATCTTTGTAATGGCTACAGAGGCAAAGTAATTAGCTCTCCTTACTGCTTCATCATTGTAGAAAGAGTAACCATACTTCTTAGCTACAAAGTGTAGGAATCTCATATTCGCTGGGAAGAACTCCCGCATTTGTTTCTCTGTTATCTTCATCTCTTGTTTCCCCTTGTGAGTGATTACTATAATAAACTTATCTATCCCCTTATAATAATAGTATCAATGATACTAGTAGTGTAATAGAGAATACCCTAAAGGTATTCTCTTATAATAATAGTTATTACTTATTATAGATTTATAATTTAATATAGCAGTATAACTTATAATACTAGTTTAAATTATAATAGTAGTATAAATAGGTTTTTATGCGTTAGTAATTTCATTTTGACTATCAAAGTTATTGTCCCAGTTATTCACATAGTCTCCGTACTGGTACTCATCATCAATGTAGTTATCTCTAAAATCCCAAGTCTTTATCATCATCTTCTGTATTAAATTCTTCGTTCATAATCTTATGCAAAACTTTTTGAGTAGCATCTAATTGTTCCTCCATTCCTTTGTATTTTAGGTAGAGACTTCGATACTCATCTCTTGCTTTCTCTATTGTGTCTCGATAAGTAACCATATCTCTGGTTCTTGTCTTGTGGATTTCCACAAATTTCTCTAGGTGTAGGAGGAGTTGGATTAATTCCTTCTCCTCCTTAACCTTAGCATACTCAGCTAACCTACTGAGAACTCCGTACAAGGTTTCTAGGTCAGCTCTTAGTAGTAGGTCATCTGCGTTTGTCATTCTTCTTTTTTAGATATTGATAATACTGCGTTATAAGCGTTGTGTAGAGCTAAAGCTATACGAGCTTCATCTATACTCTCAAAGTCCTGTTGGTATCGTGTAAGCCCCGTAGGGCTGTCCCAAGATACATTGTAGTTTAGTTTCATACTAGCTTCCATTTTTGTCCGTTGTAACTTACCTCTAAGATGTTCTCTGGGATAAGCGAAGTGTAACGCTTACGATTGTTGTCCCAGATAGTCCATACGTTAGGGTTACTCTTACCTGTTCCTTTGGTGAACTTACGAACTCCAAATCTACCATTGATTCTGGTAACCTCTCCGTTCTTCTTACGATACTCAGCACCAAAGATATGACCAGTGTCTTGTAGTGCTTCTACCATCTCGTTTCTTGTAATTTTCTCTGCTTTCATTGCTTATCGTTTTTGTTATATAGGCGCAAGATACATCTATTTTCTAAACCACCAAATATAAATTGATATTTTCTTTTTTAGGTACTTAACTATTCTCTTCATCTCTTAAAGGTTCTTAGCAAGGTGTATAGCATCCCAGATAACACCCCAAGCTCCCTCGTTAGCTTCAAAGTCTACTAGGACCTCTGCTGTGTCTCCGTGTAGTACGGTAATCCATCCATCTCTAAGTTCAATGTTGATACTTGCGGCTCCTTTCTCTGTGCGTTTCATAATCTTATTTGTTAAAGTAATTGTCAGTTCTCATTGCTCCATCACTTACTGCTTGTCGGTAAGCTACCTCTTGTACGTTATAGTTATCGTATGTACCCCAGCGTTGCATCTGCTCCATACACACTAGGTCCATCAGTTGTTCCTGTTCTTCGTCTTTCATTGTAAAATACATCTTCATTAGTCTATTTGGCTTAACACTTCTCTTTCTACTCCATCGTCTATCAAGCTCATCATCTTTGAGTCTAGGTAATCTAAGTCACGATACAATACCTTATCGTTCGCATCGTACTCTACAATCTCCTCAATGGTGTAGCTCCAATCAAACTCTCTCGGATTGTCAAAGGTTGCTGGTACATACAATACATCAACATATACCTCTACTACAAAGCAAGATGTTTCGTAATCAAATTCTACTTCAAAATTCATAACTCTATCGTTTTGTTGTTATCTGGGTGCAAGTTACATCTATTTTTTAAACCACAAAACTATTTTTACTTTTTTTCGAGTCCCAATTTTTTTTTCACTTCACGTTACAGAAAACCCCCCAGTTTTTTGACCCAAGCCCGAATATATTTAGGTAGGCTCACCCACTCGTTCCACCCGTGTGACGGGATAACCCTTAGTAGTGGTATTTTTTACCTAGTTTGTCCAATGTTTGGACATATTCAGTAGAGGTTTATACTTAGATAAGAAAAAAGTGTTAAAATTCTTTTTTATATCAATTTATTTTTGTAGACGCACGTGCGGGTCATATAGACGACAACTAGAGCGAAAAAAATATTTTAAAAAAGTGTCCAAAGGTTGCACAGTTTAAAAAAGTGTTTTATCTTGCGAGTGCAAACGAGCGAAAAACGCCCGACCACATTAAAAACAAATACTAGAAATGAAAACAGACAGAAAAGACAATTGGCAATTTATAGCAGTTCAAACCGTTATCGGATTGACAGGTGCATATGCGATTCTCTTGTGTATTGCTGTATTATTTAGTTAATTAAAAAAAAATTAAAGCAATGAGACATTTAATTTTAGTAGCCATTATCGGGCTAATTGCCTACAAATTGGAACAGTACCAAAACAGACAAACCAGAAACGAAACAAAAAATTAAAACAATGAAAGTATCTAAACTCAACCCAGCAAAAGCCGTAAACATCAACACGGCACACCGCAAAGAAAACAATTTTACAAAAGGTTTGACAATCTGCGCAACAATAGACGGCAAAATCAAGGAAGTAATAACAACCCGTTTATACTGGACAAAAGGCGGAACGTGTACCGCTTGCGTGTGGTTACATTCTGGAACTTGGGACAGTGCCAGCGGAAAGAGTCCCGCAAACAGTGGCGGCTATTGTAAAGAATCCAACGCAGTAGGCGAAGCACTCACAAAACTAGGCTTTGAGTTCACCGAATCAATAAACGGAGGCGTAGGGATGCGAACGATAGAAGAAGCCTTAGAAGCAGCTGCAAAGTACCTGAGCGGAGCGAAGGAAGTCAAAACAATAACGCAACACGGATAACATAAATAAAATAAAATAGAGCAATGAAAACAACGTACAAGACAAACGAGCTAAAAGACAGAACGCACCTGCTAAGAATCAACGTATTTGATGGAACGAGCGACGATATCAGACCTACACACCTACAACTATTAAAAGTAAACAAGGCACACGCTGAAAGGCTGTATAATAGTGGGCATACTATTTTTATACACCCCTGCAAAATGAGGCTTAATAATATGTGGCAAAGCCCTTACCAAGCGCAAAGAAACGAACAACACCCCGAAGAATTTAAAAAAGTAGATGCTGAATATACTTACTACAATTGCGACAGCGAGAGAGGAAGATATCCGAACTACTTTGCTGTATTAAATTACGCAGGAGAAAACAAGTACCAGATAGTAAAAGAATTTTAAAGCAATGAAAATAAAAACAGAAACAATACAAGGTATAGAGGTACACACGTGGACAGGACACAAGGCGTTATACTACACCAACCACAAAGGACACACCCTCCTTTGGAGATATTCAAAAGACACCCCAACAGAAGAAGCGGTAAGAGACTTTAAAAAATTATTTAGGTTTGATATGATGACAGAAATAGAACAAATACAGGAAGCCATTAAAATTTACGAGGGGTACAGGTTCGCAACTCAAAAAGAATGGATAGAGGCGGAAAGGTTTCTCTTAAGCGTCCACGATGAACACGGAACAATTGAAATAAACAAACTAAAAAATATTTTAGCCGATGTTTGATTTCATAAAGACCAAACCCGCAACAATTAAAAAAGCCAAAAGAAAGGGTGCGTACATCAACGCCAACGGCAGGAAATACCTTGAGAGCCTAAACGACTACACAGAACTAAACACAGGTACTACACATTACTTTAATGAGCAACGCACCAAAGTTAAACGTATACTAAACTATATTTAAAAATTAAAACAATGAAAAAACTTCACCACATAGAAAAAATAAAGGACGCATATACCGATTACTTATTTACTGAATCAATGATACCACACGACGAAATCAGCTGGTTAATTGATAACCTAAATGAGGACGCAAGGCAAACTATAATAGATTGGTACAGCGATAACCACTAAAGAGAAACACCAACCAGAAGAAACAAACAGGCGCCCTAATAAGGCGCCTTTTTTATGCTTCAAAGGTTCGTAACTGGGAGAGGGAGAAAGGGAACACGGGAAAGGGGAAATACGCCCGTAGGTTACGCAAAACCAAAACTCCACCCCTTATAATAAAGCGCAGAATATAAGACCCACGCACCATAAGCGAAGACCCGAACCAATACCAGAACCGAACCAATAAGAGGCCCTAAGCAATACCAGAGACGAACCACTAAAGGAAGGTAAAAATACTAATGACCGGAGGAAGTGAAGCTCGAGTATACTCTAACCCCTCAGCACGGGGGGGGCAGCTACAGGCTCCAAACAACCAAAATAAACAACTTATACACCGAAGAACAGAAAGTCTCTTAGAGACGCTCTAAACACCCTTAGAATAGATGTGAGCTACCTTTGTGTTGTAAGGTGGATTAGGAATTAAAAGTAAGGGGAAGGGAAGTTAGTATATGGACTATTCGAGACTGACCCGTTATTATAATACCATTATACTCTTATTATAATAATAGTATAACTTCTACTATTATTCTAATTACTTATACTTAACTAAAGGACTATTAGTATAATATCCTCTCTTATTAGGAGAGGATATAATAACTTATTCTATTATAATAGTATTATACTAGTAGTATACAGGAATCTCTCTCTGAGATAATTTACAAACTTCAGAAGGAAAGGATAATGATTGATGTCAACATTCATTATTGTATATTTGAATAGAAGCGTTCTAAGAGCTTCTAATAAGTCAATCTATACAAGTGTATCAAAAAGTAATTATATGACGACAAAACAGCTCCTAGTAGCCTTGAGTGGCAACGGACTACCCAAGGGGGACCTCAAACAAGAGATGTTTAAGTTCCACAACTCTATGGTGGGTAAAAGTAGATACTTCCGAAAGGAGGAGAATCCAAAGACAGCGTGTGGTAGTTGTATTCAGAGGGTGAAGACGGCTATTTGGAAGTGGTATCACCTAGATGATAAGGCTCCAGACTACAAAGGGTTTACCTTTACGGGTAGATTAGGAGCGCATAACATACCAATCTATATATTTGATGATGCCAAGTCTAAGGGATAAAAACGGTGAAGTGATTCGTGGTCAAGGGGCAAAGCTTACTGACTTGCAAACTAACTTCATTGAGAGGGTAGCCAACGAAGGGTTGGAGAACGCCTCTAAGATTGCAAAGGATATTGGGTATACCAATTACTACCGAGATAGAAGAAGAACAGGTACAGCGTTCTATAAGGAGCTTATGGCTATTGCTGATTCTGAAGGTAAGACTATTGAGGCGGCGAAGGGTACAAACCTTAACAAGTTGATTTGGATTAGGGATACTGCCTTGATGAACGATGATATGAAGACAGCTATGGATGCCATCAAGATTATCAACGAGATGCAAGGGTATAAGGCTCCTACGAAGGTAGAACAGACCAAGTTTGATGTGAAGGCTACTATTGACCTTACAGCTCCTAAAGAAGAGGAGGATGACTTCTTAGATATTGATTACACTGAAGAGTAATGAACATAAAGCTTTACAATCCTACAAAACCTCAAGTGGACTTTCATAAGTTAGTACACGAGGACAAACCTTTTATCAGTTGTGTTGTTGCTGGTAGACAGACAGGTAAGACGTTCTTTATGCAGAACGATTGCTTTATGCGTGCCTTAAACAACCCTAAACACCGCATATTCTGGGTGTCACCCATCCAAGACCAAGCGAATAAGGTGATGAAGGATATTGAAGCTATGTTTAGTAGCCATCAAGAACTATGGACGAAAATAGTAAAACGATATGACAGAAAGGCTAATGAACTCTACCTTTATAACGGTAGTTTTATTAAGTTTCGTTCTGCTGACAGCGGGGATAATCTGCGGGGGGCTACTCTGGATTTTATCTATCTAGATGAGGCAGCGTATATGAAGCTAGACTTTATCAATGAGGTGCTGTTACCTATGGTGACAAGGACTGATGGTAGGGTATGTGCAGCGAGTACCTTCAATGGTCCCAATTGGTTCTTTGAATGGTACAAGGAAGGGCAGCTAGAAGAGAACTGGGAGCAAGTAAAGAGCATCAAGCGTACTTACCTAGACTTAAACGATGAAGGTGTCGCTAAGACGGTCTTAGGGATTAAGAAGAGTATGACTAAGGCTCAGTTTGACCAAGAGTTTCTATGTAAGCCAGTAAGTGCTAATGCTTTGTTCTCTAACATAGAAGATGCTATATTCACTGAAGAGATAAAAGACTATGAGCGTGTGTATATCGGTATGGATATTGGTGTAGCTCAAGATTACACGGTGATGACTGCTATAAATGAGCGTTACGAGGTTGTAGATATCTTTAGGTTCAACTACAAGGAAGAGAGCTTAGACTATGATGAGTTCAAGGATAGGATTAAAGATTTCTACTTGAAACACGATGATAAGCTTGCTGCTTGTTACTTCGAGGTCAATAACAACGATTTATTGTTTGATGACCTTACGGATGACGATAGATTGTACAAGATGATACCCTTTCAGACAACTTCTAAGAGTAAACCAGAGATTATACGTACTTTGATTAAGCTTTTTGAGGATAAAGAGATAAAGATACCTCCAAATACAGACCTTATTAAAGAGTTATACGACTTTAAAAGCAAGAGAAACCCTATTACAGGAAACTTACAGTTCTCAAATACGGATGGCAAACACGATGATATGGTAATGTCGTTAGCTATTACAGCATATTGTGCTAAGGAAGAGCAAGACGGAGGTATAACTTTATTTTTATAGTATGATTACAATGCGTCAGCACATCGGTATTATGGGTCATATCTATAAGGGCGGTGATATATCTAGCTATGTAGAAGAGCTTTCTCCTATGGATAAGCTTGTTTTTATTAGGGAGTCGGAAAATACATACCCTATAAACAACAATTTGAAGAAGCCTAGCTCTGATAAAAAGATATACACTAATATAAACAGCTTAGTTCTAGGTCAGTTTATAATGCTTGAGCAAATCATAACAGGCAAAACGAAATTACCCGACCATTTAATAGACCTAGAGATTGCAAAGCTAATCATCCGACCTAAACACCACGACGTCTTTGATAATGAAAATCTAGAGGACGAGGCTAAGAATCAAGAAGAAATACTTGATATGAGTGTGTCTGAGGTGTATTGGGTGCTAGAGAACTTTATGAACGATAGAAACAAAATTCTATTTAAAGACTTCTCTGGGGTCTTCTATGACCCTATGGAGGAAGAGGACGAAGAAGAAGAGATAAGCGAGGAAAAAAGCTCTGAGATGGTTTTTAATCAACAATGGTATTGGTATTCTATTGTAAGAACACTATCAGGAGAGGACATCCATAAATATGCGGATACTTATATGCTTCCAATGAGTGTTGTGTTGCCCGAAATGTCCTACTTGGCTCAAAGGAGTAAGATTGAAGCTGCTGAAAATAGAAAGCAACAGGCTATGCGTAAATTGTAAATTAAAAAAAGACTAAGGTGACTGATTTATTAAGCATTTACAAGCTGTTTGAAGAGTTCGGAACATCCCATAATATGGTAGATGAGTTCAAGCTACTCAACAGCTTAGAGGACCTTGAGAAGATGGAAATGAAGTACAGAGGTATGTACATCGCACTGAATGATGCAAACATCTCTAGGGAAAACTCTAACCCAGTATACGACATTAGTATAGATATTGTTATCGTAGATAGAGTTGCCTTAAACGAACCCGTAGGGCTAATAAACTCAAACCAAGAGAACCTTTTTGTAATGGGTCAGTTGCAAGACTACTTTATACAAAACCTATCTGGGGAACAAAATTTCCAAGAAGTCAATATCCAAGGATTCTCAGATGACGATTATAACATCACTGCTGCTATTAGTAATGCTACATTTGTAGTGGGTAGAACACCTTACATTAAAGGTATTGATGTATAATGAGTTTAAAGCTTTCTCAGAAAACGGTTCGCCCGTCTAAAAACCAACAAGACGGTAGTATGCGGTTCTATATACAGGATGAACTGTATAAGGCTCGTATTATTAAGAACCTAAAACTTAATCTTTACGGACAAGCGGGTGATGAAGAGTACCGTCACAGAGCAACAGGAGCCTTAGAGAAGTCCATACGTCCTACTCAAGATAAAAGACCAGCAAGAGGTGTAGGGAAAAGCTCTCTATGGACAAGAAAAAACCTAAAGGTAGACTTAGTCACAGACAAGTATTTAGGTTTAGCTGTTGGTCAGAATGAAGTTTCTGTAAGAGTGTTGATGAATGAGTACGGATGGAAGATATCCGAAGGGTTCAGAGGCGCAAACTACAGTGATATAGTTCAGTGGATAATGGTAAAAGCTAGAAGGTTTCCTACTAGCGGTTGGTACATATGGAACGGTACAAAGCCTTATTACTATTACGGGGAGGAAGTTACAGAAAATGTTGCAAAGGTTATTGCGAGTGCTATAACACCTAGGTTACAAACAGAGGGTTATGAAGGTTCTAGATGGACAGATGTACTGAAGGGTAAGAATGGGCTACACGGAGCCTTACAAAGAGCTAGAACAAGGTTCTTGATGAAGTACGAGGAGTGGGCATATATTGCCGTAGATATGAAGTTAGATAAAATGTTAAGCAAGCTATAAAATGGCAGAAGATAATAGAAGAATAGCGTTTCTAAAAGACGCATTAAGCAAACTAGCAAAGTCGGTAAGAGAGGTTTCTGCTGGACTTATTGATTTAGAAAAGGTTATATCTAGAATTACTGGTAAGACTAGAGATTTCGCAAAAGCTAATAAAGAAGCCGCAACATCGGTAAACAAAACCTCTAAGTCTATAAAGGACTCTACAGCTTCAATGAAGGCTAACGAGTCTCAAACGAACAAGACAACAAAAGCCAATAAAGGATTCTTTGGAAATATCGGTAAGAATCTAAAAACTATTGTTAGTTTCTACGGAGCTTATCAAGTTCTTAATCTAGCGTTATCTGCTTTTTTAGACTTAACTGTAGGCTCCGCTAAAAGAGCTATAGCTTTAGAGAAATCTCTTGCAGACCTTAGAGCTGTAGCTGGATTAACTACTCAAGATATAGGAAGGCTTAGAGATGTCGTATTCGAGGTAGCTGGAACCACTTCCTTAACAGCAACAGAAGTAGTAGAACTACAAAAAGCTCTTGCGAAGCTAGGCTCTTCTACCGAGGAGATAGAAAATCTTACTCAACCTATTGCTCTATTATCGCAAGCTTTAGGAGAAGACGCTGGTGGGGTAGCCAATGTATTAAAAAAGACACTTAATCAGTTTCAAGCAACATCTGAAGAAGCAGGTAATTTTGCAAACATCCTAACAGGTGCTGTTAACGAGACTGCTTTATCTATGAACGACTTGGGAACTGCATTAGGATATGTAGGTCCATTAGGAGCGCAGTTAGGCGTAAGCTTTGAAGAAACTGCTGCGCTGTTAGGTATCTTGGCTGATAATGGATTTAAGGCATCAAAGGCAGGTACTGGTCTTCGTAGTTTCTTTATTGCTGCCGCTAAAGACGGTAGACCATTTAATGAGTTCTTAGAAGATGTAGGTAATAGGAGTTTAACAGCTACTGAATCTGTAGAGGTTTTTGGTAAAGTAGCTGCTTCTCAAGCACTTGTACTTGGTGAAAACGTAGATAGATTTAAAGAGCTATCTATGGAGCTGACTGAATCCGACAGACTTTTTAAGGCTAATGCTATTCAGATGGCTTCTACAGAGGGTCAATTACAGCTTTTAAATTCTGCTTACGATAAGTTTTCTACAAATCTAGGAACGGTTATAACTCAGACTGATTTATTTATAGGTTTGATATCGTTCTTAAATAGAGAAACGGCAGCTCAAGCAAGGGCTTATAAAATCGTAGCTAATGCTACTGATGAGCAAAATGAATCTTTGTCAACAATAACAGAATCTTTAACCAGATTCAACAGAGAGTCTAGTCAATCCGAAGGTCAAATTCAAGCGGTTTCAGAAGCATTTGATTTGCTAGATTTGAGTACACAAGGGATTGATAAAGACGACTTCTTGAAAAATTTTAATGAGCAGTTAAAGGAAACAGGAACAGTGCAAGAGGCACTTACCAACATAGGTGAAGAGTGGAACAATGTCTCTAAACAAACAGCTATAAACCTAAGAGAGCTTATAGAGCTTAGTTACCAACAGAGTAAAGGAATAGATGAGGCTTACATTGCTCAAGAAGCAAACAACGAAAGTGTAAAGAGATACAAGCAAGAGTATGCTGGATTACTTAGTTTAACTAGAGAGGGGATATCTGTAGACGAAGAAAAGAAAAATCTTCAAGCTCAGATTTCAAATGATATTCTAAAATATTCAGAAGAACTAAGACAATTAGAGTCTGAAGGTCCCGCTAGAGAAGATGAGGTTCGTATATTAGAGAAAAGAATTGCTTTACTAACCGAGCAGTCTTCAAAACTAGGCGATTTATCTGTTGCAGAAGAAACCCTAGCTCAACAACGTAAGACAGCAGATAAAGAAGCTGAAAATAGAATCAAGGGTCAGCTAAACGACTACATAGAAAGAATCAAAGAAACCGAAAAGGTAATCGGTGACCTAACAGTAGAGCTTGGAGAAAGTGCTTTCCCAGACCAAGTAGACCTTCTTAATGGATTCTTTGGAAGTGCTGAAGATATTATCGCAGAGGCTACAGAGCGATTTGGAGCTGACTCAGAATTTGTGAAAAGCTTAATAGCAACCTTAAAAGGTGCTGCTGAAGAGGTTTCTATTCAATTACCAAAAGAGGCTGGAGAAACATTAGACTTAGCTGTAAAAGGTGTGTTTGGAGATGGTGTTGACTTAACGCCAGAGCTACCTAAGATAGTAGAGCCTATAGAGGAAACAGCGTTAACACTATCTGAAAAGTTAAAAGAAGCTTTTGCAGGAGTAAAACTAGCAGAAGTTATAGCTGAAGGGTTAGATAAAACCGCTGAGTCTATAGAGGCTTTTAATGACGTGGCTCTAGAAAACACTAAAGCATCAGCCGATGCTCAGTTAGCGGTTATTGAAGAAAGATACAACATAGAAGGTCAAATCTTAAAGTCTCAGCTTGACAATCAGTTGATTACAGAGTCTCAGTTTAGAGTTAAGCAGAAAGAACTTCAAAAAGCTAAGATTGCAGAACAAAATGCTATAGATAAAAAAGTATTTGACGCTGAAAAGAAAAGAGACAGACAAAACGCTACCACAGACTATCTTCAGTCTTTAGCTTCTATTATACCTAACCTTATCGTTTATGACAAGGAGGGTAACCCAGTTAAACTTGCTGCAAAGGCAGCTATATCAGCTGGTCTTACTACCGCTGCTTATGGGGCAGAACTTGCTGCTATTAGTCAAAAGAAATTCTTCCCTAAGAAGTTTGAGCAAGGGGGTGTTGTAAACGGACCGTCACACTCAGAAGGTGGAGTTCCTTTTACTGTACAAGGTAAACAAGGGTACGAAATGGAAGGTGGAGAATTTATTGTGAACAAGAAAGCCACTGCTATGCACAGAGACTTACTTGAACGCATAAACAACTCACAAAGAACAAGACCGCAAATCGGAAAGATGAAGTTTGCTGATGGTGGTTTAGTCGGTGCTAGTCCTGTAGACGAAAGTGTAGATTATCTAAAGGCTATTGCTGAGGCTACTACATCAACGGCTGTAGGTGTAAGTAAACCAGTTCGTGCATATGTTGCTGATAAAGACCTTAGAAGTAATGCTACAGAACGTAGATTAAGAGACAGAAACGATAGAATATAATGTCAGACTATAACTTTTACCATAACCCTACGTCTAATGTATCTGTAACCGCTAACTTTAGCGGAGATACTTTTACGCTAACAACAGCGAGTGGATTCTCTGATGGAGATATTATCTATCTACCTATTTCTGATACCTCTGGATTATTTGGGTATTGTATTGATGGAAGCGCAAAACAGTTTAGATACGACACAGGTATATACGGCACGTTTACAGGCTCTGATGCTGTAAGTGGATGTCAAGTATGGGACGAAAGCAACGACCTCCTCTATGACGATGTGAGAGCTTATAGGGTAGCTGCTGAGATTGAACGAGGATTGTACTCAGAAACTTACAAGACTTACTCTTCTTCTGTGGACTATACTTTAATTATAGGGACAAAGCGTAGAGAGTTCTTTGAGGATACTCAATACAAGTCTACTAAGGATTTAGTATTGGCAAACGATGTTGTATTCTCCGATTCTTGTAAGGAGGTTGCTTATGGAGTAGGATTCGCAGGAAGCGACTTTGATGTGTTCAACAATAAGTTCAAGTCTTCACTAGAGTTTAATATCGCTACACGATAATATATGGATTTTAAGCTAGAAATTAGCAGGGATAATCAGACCTACTACAAGGTTGATTTATTTCCTAAGCAGCAACTTGACTATGACCTTGATTTCTACGATAAGGTAGAGATAGACAAGGTTAAGATACCTTTCTACACAGACCTTCGCATACCTCTTACGGAGACAAACAAATCTGCCGTAGTCTTTGATTATGAACCTGTTGCATCTAGTGGAACTGATTTCCCTAAAGAAGACTTTTATTATAGGCTTACTATATATGGCTCCACTACAAGTACTATATCGGGTATACTAAATGTAGAATCCGTAGAGTACAATTCTGGTGAACCTTATTTAACCATAGTATTAAAGGACTACATCTCTAAATACCTTTCTGAGATTAAAGACACTCCATTAGGAGAGATATATAACGATACATTCCATACTACTAGAAGAAGTATGAATGTGTTTAGAAGTCCTACCTCAGCGAGTGGTGAAGGCGGTATTGTAGGTCAGAATCCAGACTATAGTAGACCTATTTCTTTTCCTTACATAGACTTTGTAAACGACATCAAGGGCAAGTTTGGCTACGCTGCTAGACAGTTCTTAGAGTATGGTACAGGTATTGATAGAGCGGGACTAGCTCCTGTGTTTAGCGTTAAGGGGTTCTTAGAATACCTAGGCTCATACATTAATGATGCTAACTTTCAGTTTAGAGTAGATTCTCATTTACTAGGGGTGGGTCAGTTCGCAGGAAGTCCATTGTACGCAGACCTAGAACCCGAAAAGATACATATGTTATTGCCAGCTAAACTATTAGCAAAGCAAGACACAAACACTAGGACTTTCTTTGTTCGTCAATCTCCAGCTTGGGTGGGTACAAACCAAAGCTTAGAGTCTACATTTGACTTTGAGGGGAATCAAAAACTTATTACTACAGGGTACTTTGGTAATATGGAAACTGCTGGTAACTACGGAAGTAGCGGACTAGAAGACCCTGCGTTGTACAGCATCCAAGCTTGGGGGGCAGAAAAAAGATTACCTTTCTATCCAGACGATAACGATGAAGGTATTAGAGGATTCTTTGCTCCAAAGGTTTCTTTCAATGCTGATATAGCTTATGTAAACGGAACAAATAGAGCTGTGTGGCAAAATCCAGAGCTTGAGATTCCATTAGTAGGTCTAGATAAAATGGTTCAGCGTATCTATAGTTTATCCGCCGATAGTGATATGCGATTCAAGCCTTATCTTAGTATCTACGAGGATGGATTTATGGTAAAAAAGATTGCTCTTCAAGATGTAAGTGGCGATGATATCATACTTACTATGGCTGATGTAGGCAACGTAATTCAAGGATACTCACAGAAAACCGCAGCTGTTGCCCCTTACGACTTTTTTGATGCTGATGATGGTGACCCTTCTATCGTAGGTGTTGGTGCTACTGTATATGACACCCTTCAATTCGAGACGTTTGACGCTTATTTACCTTCTGAGGAGATATTTATCAACGGAGGGAGTAGATACAGCATTAACTATTTCATTGAGCCTTTAGACGGTGAGTTAGATATTGACTATGTGTCTGATTACAATAACGCTAACCCACATCAAGCTACAACAATAACCAAAGGGATATTTGGTGTTAACGACATCAAGAAAGCAATTACAAGGTTAGGTACTCCAGACGGAAGTAGTGGCTCTTATGGAGATTCTAATTTAGAGTTTACCGCCAATGCAGACTTCCTTCCTTACCGATTATCAGACGAGTATATCATCCAAGACTCTATACTACAGACTTGTCCGTACACTGTCTCAGAAGTATTGTTGGGTATTGTTAAGCGTTTTGATTGTGGATTATTCTACGACTACGATGATAATGCTGACCAACACGTATTACGCATAGACCCTATATCTTTGATGCGTACATCTACGCTAAATATCAAAGACTACATAGATGACCTAAAGTCTTACAAGATTACTAATCAAGGAGACAAGGTAAAAACACTTAGCCTAAACAATAAAGACTACGGGTTGTACTACGATGACCTTGACCAAGATGGTGTTACAGTAGGTTCTACTACTCAAGATATTAATCAAGATGGTATTGCCGAGATAAACATAAACTTTGATTCTTCGGTATACTTCAACTCTGTTTGTGGACCTGTGTCTGATGATTACACATCTAGTCAAAACTTTCAGAACGGAGCGTTTAGTGAGAATGAGTTAGGATTTACTCCTAATGTGTTTACTAAAAATCAAGATGTAGGATTTAGATTTGCGTTCCTAGACAAGCCTCTGTATCAAACAAATGTGTTAGGTCCAGAGATTGTTCTCAAAGGTCTTCGCACTGATGACAAGATGATTACAGAAATTGAGCGTATATACACCGCTAATCAATTTAATAAGCACACCTTTAATGGTCGTTTAAGAGATGTGAATACCGCAGGATGGAGCTTATTTTTTGAGGATGAAAGTGGTAATGTTACCGACCTATATACTGCTATATATCAAGATTCAGAAAAGATAACACAATCTAACCTTCCTAAGATTGAGTTTAATATGGTAGTACCTACATCTGAGTTAGGCAGCTTAAATTTCTTTTTAAACAGATTTGTTTCTCCACCTATGACTGCTGGAGAGATATTTGTTAAGAGTGCAAGTGGCGAAGTATTTGAGGATTACGCTTACTTAACGATAGAAGGTTTATTAAGATAATTGTAAATTTACTAGAATATGGCAACCTATAACGACTACCCACAATCAGCTACTAATAACGCCAAGAAAGTTCTTGAGTGGAAGGAGAAGTATGGCGATGAAGTTAAGGGAATGACTTCGGTGGGATGGACTCGTGCAAGGCAGTTAGCATCTAGACGTAAGCTGTCTTACAAAACGATTGCTAGAATGGCTGCTTTTAAGCGTCACCAGAAGAATGCTGCTGTAGACCCTAAGTACAAGAACGAGCCTTGGAAGGACCGAGGCTATGTTGCTTACCTAGGTTGGGGAGGAGCATCTGGAATTAACTGGGCTATTAAAAAAGCTGAGTCTATTCGCAAGGGAACTGTTAAGGCTAGTACTGATATTGCAGACCTACCTTACGGAGACAGAACTAAAAAAGATAAAAATGGATAAACTACCATTATTTGATATATCGTTAGAAGACATTGCTCAAGGTATGTACAAGATTTCACTTGTAGATAAACCAGCTATTGAGGAAGACTTCATCCATTTCAACGAAGTGGAGAAGGTACAGATGTTTGCTGACGAAAAAAAGAAAGAAGTAGTAGGACCTATTATGATTCCTAACAAGGAAATCCTACGCTTCAGTCCAGAGATGGGATACTACTATGTACGATTTACGGAAGAGACTATCCGTGAGATTATGTACAAGTATTCTCGTGAAGGGCTATTTAACGCATTTGGCATCAACCATTCCTACGATACGGACGAGGTGGTTATGCTTGAAGTTTGGACCAAGGAGAGTGATAACGATAAGTCTAAGGACTATGGTTACAACTTACCAAACGGAACAGTATTCGTAAAGGCTAAAATTGAGTCTGACGAATTATTTACTGCGATTGAAAATGGAGAGATAAATGGTTTCTCTATTGAGATTAAAGCGGATATTAAACCAACAATTAATAACGAAGAACAAATGAATGAATTTGCTTTCGCTAAGGAACTTGGTAAGTTAGAGGCTCAGTTTGAGACTATGGCAAACAAGTACGAGGCACGAATTGAAGCTTTGGAGAATGAGAATAACTCATTACTCGAAGCATTGACATCTTTTGAAGAACAGTTCGCTGGTGTAGAAGACTTGAAGTCTGCCATTGAAATGATTCAAAAGCACATTGAAAGTATGGGTGCATCTCAAGAAGAGGAAAAAGAGATGGGCGAGCATACAGAAGATGAAGAGAAAGAAGAAATGGCTTCCGAAGAAAAAGAGGAAGAAATGGCTTCTAAAGAAGAAGAAATGAAGGAAGAAGAAAAGTACGAAGCTACTGAAGAAGAAACCAATGAGGCTGAGGTTGAGGAGCAATTTGCTGCTGAACAAAAGGCTGAAGAGGAAGAAGAAAAGGTAGAAGACAAGACTGTAGTTTTTAGTGGTATTACACCAGAGAAGGTGAATATGATTAACAACTTCTTCAACCGCAAGTAATTATTGTAAATTAACTAAACGAACTTTTTTAAAACTTATATAAAATGAGTGTAACTATTTCAAACTTGCCATACGGTGACCGTCGTCCAGATTTGTTCATTGATGCTATGGTAAAATCGGCAGCGGTACTTAACCGTTTCCGTCTTATTGATGGTGTTAAAGCTAAGGTAAATGTACCAATCTTTGACGCTTCTTTGACATTTGGTAATGACCTTTGTGTATTCGATTCTCAATCTACTGCTTCAGTAGGTGAAAAAGAGATGACTGTAGAGACTTACAAGTGGGCTTTCTTGAACTGTAAAGATGCTCTTGAGTCTTCTTACCGTGGACTTCTTTTGAAGAAAGGACAGCACAACCCAGAGACTATGGACGCTGAGTTCAAGGATTGGGTATTCGATTACTTCGCAAAATTGTCTGCTGAAAAAGCATTGACTCTTGCAGGTACTGAATTGACTACTGAGATGGCTGCTGATGCTGACGTTATCGATTACGATACTAACGCTGCTATCACTTCTGCAAACATCCTAGACTTGATGGAAGGTGCTTACGAAGCAATGAGTGACGTAATGTTGGCTGCTGTTTATGGCGATGCTGACCGTGACTTCAAACCAACTTTCTTCTTGGGTACTGCTGCAATGCAAGCTTACCAAATCGCTATCGCTGGTTTGTACACTACTACTCCTCAAGGTGTTGTAGAAGGTGCTATCCCTGCATACTACGGAATGGAAGTTGCTCACTTCGCTTCTATGCCTGCTAACGAATTTATGATTGCTGCTCCACAGAACTTGGTGATGTTGACTGACGATTACAATGACGTTAAGGCTATCGATATGAAGTACGAAGCAGAATTGTCTTCTGATAAGATTTGGGGACAGTTCAAGCTAGGTTTCTCTTACTTGAAAGGTGAAGAGATTGTCTACGCTAAGAACTTCGCATAATAATTAACTAACGAGAGGGGGCTAGTCCCCCTTTCTATAATACCTCATAACAAATGGCTTGTACTACAATTAATCTTACTGGCATTGATTACGCTTGTGATGACTTGGGTATTGGTGGTATCGTTGAGCTTCACGTTTCAACTCGCACTAATGCAATTACTGCTATTGGTCTTAATAACTACGATGAAAGCACTCGTGTTATTGCTTCTGGTAATCCTGCTGCTGGTGTTACAGGTATCGTTTCTTTTGGGTTCAACCTAAAGGATGGATTCTCTGTATTCAGCGAAGTAAAAACTGTCAATGCTGACGGAACTACTACAACTGTTCCAACTATCTCTGTTGAGCTTCCTAAGATGGATGCTGACAAAATTAGCGCACTTAACCAAATCGCTCAAGGCGGTGCTGAATTGGTTGCTTGGGTTAAAACTGCTGCTGGTACTTATCACGTTAGTGGACTAGACTACGGTCTATACGCTGCTACTGTTGATGGTAACTCTGGAACAGGTCGTGCTGAAAAGAATCGTTTCCAACTTACTCTTACGGGTGAGGAGAATGGTCTTTCTTACAGCATTACTGCTGCTGACTTTACCGAGGCTACTACTTAATAGTAATCTTGTAAATTAATACAAGGGGAGAGTTGATTAATTTCTTCTCTCCCTTTTTTATAAAATATATATTATGGCATTTTCTTGTAGCGTACTTCTTTCTGACATTGATATTAATTGCAATAAGCGAGTAACTGGTGGTATCAAAAAAGCTATCCTTGCCTTGCAAGAAGATGTGATTATCACCTTTAACCCTTTTGACGAGACTGTTGTAGATGCTGTAGAGGTGGTAAACGAAGTTACCTTTGAGCATAATCCAAAGGACGGAACAACTACTTTTACAGAAAACAAAAGCACCTCCAATGGCTTAGGCGTTGTAACTACAGACATTACTATCCAAGCTCCTGCGGTAGATAACAAGGTCAACAAGATTGACTATATGAGCCGTAGAGAAGATATTGTAGCTATCCTATTGCATAATAACGATACTGTTACTATCAGTGGATGGTTAGACGGATTAACAATGAACTACGAGGCTAATTCGGGTACGGGAGTATCAGATAAGTCTTACGTTAACATCACACTAAACACCGAAAGCGGAATGGCTTCTTTGGTTCTTGATGATAAAACACCTTTCCTAGACCCTACAATCTTTGACTAATGGATAGAGACTACTTATACTTTGATAACAGAAACAGCTATGGATGCACTACCGAAAAAGGTATTGACAATGTATACCATAAAGCTGAATCCGAAGGTCTATTAGAAGACCTTAGAAAGACTAACGATTGTATTATCGAATCAATACGACTAAGCTAAATAAATTAAACTGAATTATGTCATTTGAGAATATTGTAAAGCAAGGCAACTTCCACCAATCAGCTGTAGGAGACTATGGTTTTGCTTATTTAACCACAGGGGGTTCTACCTCTGACTCTTGCAGAGCTATCCAAGCACTAGAAGACTCAAGCGTAACAACTACCACTAGTGTAGGCGATGCACTTACAGAAGTTATTATCCCAACAGGAACTGTTGTTTGGGGAAAGTTTGACAGCGTGTCTGTTGTAGCTGGAAGAGTAATCGCATACAAAGCATCATAAGATGATTGTAAACGCTTCTCTCGCATCTAATCACATCTCGGTATACAATACCATCAGCGAGTCTGTACACGTCTTTAAACAGCGTGTATTAGCCTCTGGTGGAACTGTAGAGAGTGATAGGTGTCTAGACAGAAAATTAAAACAATTAGGATTAGAAAATTTACAACATAAAGAAATCTCAGCTACATTTGATGAGCGTCTTGTCCAAGGTGGGTACTCTACCGAAAGTATTGATTGTTTAGAGAAGGCTGTTTTCAAATTATTACACATTTAATATTATGGCAGAAAGTATATACAGAAAATCTTCCCTTGCAATGATTCCCTACGGGTCATTGGAAGGCGAGTTACCGAGCATCAGACCGCAAGACGGAAGCGGAGACTTCACCTTTTCACGAGGTACGGACACGGCAACGAGGGTGAATAGTAGCGGACTGATTGAGAAGGAGCGGAGTAATCAACTCTTGCAGAGTAATACTTTTAGTACTACTTGGACTACCAATAACGCAAGTGTAACGAGTGGGCAAAGCGGTTACGATGGTTCAAGTGATGCTTGGCTTTTAACCGCAACATCAACATCAAACTGCCGTGTAAATCAAACTATTGGTGGTTCTGGAGTGCAGTCTATTAGCGTATATGCAAAGGCAAATACATCTAATTTTTTAGCAATAAACGCTATTGTTTCGGGTACTAATACTATCGCTTATTTTGATTTGTCAAGCGGAGCAGTAGGTACTACTGGAGGCGCACCTATTGATGCCGACATTGAAAGCGTAGGAGGTGGATGGTATAGATGTTCTCTTGTTTACAACGACATCAATACTCAAATGAGATTACTAATTACTGATGCTGATGGTTCGGGTGCAGTTACGAATGGTAATAGCATCTACATCCAAGACGCACAACTTGAACAAGGTTTAGTAGCTACGGACTACATAGAAACGACAACTTCGGCAGTCTACGAAGGCATTACAGACAACCTACCGAGATTGGATTATAGTGGGGGGGCTTCGTGTCCTTCTTTGTTGCTTGAGCCGCAGAGACGAAACCTTATAGACCAAAGCGAATACTTTGGAGCGTGGACTATTGCATCGGGAATCACCTTAACGCATAACCACGCAATCAGTCCAGAGGGCGTTCAAAATGCTACATTACTTGCGAGAACGACAAGCGGAAACATTCAACAGAGCAAAAGCGTTACAAGTGGAACTACTTATGCGATTAGTGTTTTTGCTAAAGCGGGAACAAGTAGTATTGTTAATGTTATTGCTACGGGAACACTTACCGAATCAGTAACGGAATTCGATTTGTCCGACCAAAGCATTACAACTACAACGGGGTCTGTTGTAGATAGCGATATTGAAGATTACGGAAATGGCTGGTATCGGTGTTGGGTTATTCAAACAGCAGCAAGTACGGGAAGCGGTCAAGTAAGAATCAACACGGGAGATAATGTAAATATCTTACTCTACGGAGCACAATTAGAAGATGATGGCGCTGGAGGCGATGCGAACTATATTTCTAGCTACATCCCCACCTACGGAACGAGTGCTTCAAGAAGTGAAGATTCTTGTAGTAAGACGAGTGCTACTGATTTGATTGGTCAAAGTGAAGGTACTATTCTTTTTGATTGGAATTACTTGTCTAATGACGGAGATTTTGATTTTCGTTTTAATCTTTCCGATGGTGCGGGGACAACAGAATGGATGTTTGTTGGTATGACAAATGCTGATGCTCGTGCCTATATAACATCTGGAGGTTCACTTCAATTTGATTCGGAGGATGAATATGCTATAACAATCGGCAATCGTTATAAAATGGCGTTAGCATATGCTAATAATGATTTTGCTTTTTATATTAATGGAACACAAGTAGCAACATCATCAAGCGGTAGCGTTCCTACTGGAATGGATTATGTTATGATGTCTAATAGACCTAATTCATCTGGTTCGTTAGTAAAGGCAAGTGTAAACCAAGCCCTATTATTCAAGACACGATTAACAAACGCAGAACTTGCGGCACTAACAACTCTTTAAGATATGAAATTTCGTAAGTACACATATCCCAACGCTGAAGCTTGGGAAACACAAAAAGCCCTAATCGTACAAACCGATGAAGAGGGAAACGAATCGTACAACCAAAGCGTTGTTATGGTCGTACAACTTGGCAACCTTGTTGAAACCCCTGCGGTACTTGATGAGGATGGCGAGGTCGTAACCGAAGCCGTACTTTCTACGGACTACTGCGTGGACATCCTATGGCGTAGTGAGCCACACGAGGACTTTGTACCTACTCCCGTGACACCAGTGGGAATACATACCTTTGGTTCTAAGCACGCAGCAGAGTACGCTAAATGGTACTGCTCTGTAATGCCAGACAGTGATTACTGTAACCCAGTTATTGAAGAGTTAGAGTAGTGACTGGTTTTGTGTATAGGTGGACAGATTCCTCTAACGGGATGCAATATATAGGAAGTCACAAGGGCACGCCCGATGATGGATATATTGGTAGTGGCAAGTGGTTTATGTCCGCCTATACGAAACGACCAAAAATGTTCTCAAGAGAGATACTTTATCTTGGCGAAGATTTTAGAGAGTTGGAAGAGTTTATATTAACAGAGCTTGACGCTGCTAATAATAAGGGGTTTTACAACCTTAAAAACGAAGCGGTAGGTGGAAACACATTTCTTGGAAGAAAACATACAGAGGAATCTTTAAGAAAGATGTCAAAAGCCCAAAGGGGAAAAAAGGTTTCTGAAGAAACGAGAAAGAAAATATCTAAAACTCTTAAAGGGAGAAAAGCCTCTGAAGAAACAAAGCATAAACTTTCTGAAAACAGAAAAGGAAACAAAAATCATTTTTACGGCAAAACACACACTTTAGAATCAAGAAAGAAAATAAGTGACTCAAAAAAAGGAACTTATATCGGTGATGAAAAAATGAGTATTTTATGGAATGCTAATAAAAAAAGTGTTTATTGCGAAAGCCTTAATAGTTATTTTCTGTCTATTAAAGAATGTGCATTAAAACTTGGTATATCTCAATCTTCTGTGTCAAATATGATTGCAGGGAGAGTTAAAAACAGATACGGAGTAAAAATTATTTAATGAAAAGACTTAAAACAGGAGTAGTAAATACTCTATCTTTCGTCAAGCTATCTACCTTTACGGTGAACAGCTTTGACGTTACATTGGAAAAGGTAGTAGGGAATGGTAGTCTAACGATTACCAATCTTACTGACCTTAACGACCTTGACTCCTGTAAGGATTTCATTAGATTAAACATTGACCTTCTCTCTAACGAAATTGATGGCGGAGAATACGAGCTTACTATCACCAATCAAGGTGGTAGTTATAAGTATCTAACA
>Ga0209953_1000114_pt1 | contig 31459 bp, 1 predicted proteins | sample SalPonred_H2O_MG_FD_185713 | JGI IMG/M metagenome (GOLD analysis project Ga0209953, IMG submission 185713) | Salt pond water microbial communities from South San Francisco under conditions of wetland restoration - Salt Pond MetaG... | ecosystem: Environmental > Aquatic > Non-marine Saline and...
ATCAGCATAGGTCACTGTGGCAGCGGGCACTTTGACCAACAGGGTGTCTGCTGGCACGATGGTGTAGTCACCCGTTTCATACGTGATCGTGTAGTTCTGGGCCTGCCAGCCCGCCGGGGTAAGTACGTCAGCATATCGACCCTCGGTCTCGACACCCGCATTGGTGCGACCAATGGCCCCAACCGTCTGGAACACGCCTGAGTCGGCAGCACGCTCACCAGCCACAAAGCCGTTAAAGATCGCCCCACCAAAGCCAGATGCATCTGCCTGGGTGACGAACTTGGCATCATTGGCTGCGGCAATGGTCAGCGGTGCCGGGTTAATCACGCCGTCATTGGCGTCCGCTAGGGTCACCGCATAATTAGCCCCGAGATTGCCGTCTTCAATGACCACATCTGTCAGGGTCACGGTCTTGTTCTGACCCGCATTCTTGTTGTCAAACATCAAGTTAGCCGCACTGACCTGGTCGCCTGCCACGAGTTGGGCGGACAACACGTCCAAGCTTGCTTGCGTGGGCAGATAAAGGGCGTACCCATCGTAGGTCTTGGTGATGGAGGCCGGCGTCAAAGTCACCGGGCGCGCGGTGATGGTCACCGTGGTATCGCCAACCACCAATGGCTCATAGTTACTTAGCAACCCAGTGCCTGTTTCTACAGCCGACAGGCCCACCACCGAGCGCAGTGACTGATCGGTCTGCACGTTCTTCGAGGCCAGGCGTGCGCTGCCTGACACGCCAAACGCTTCGCCATTGACCCCGGCAATCGTGATGTCACGCGCCACCAGATCGAGCGTGCCGTCATAGACCCGCTGCCCCACTAAACTCAGGCGTGCTGGCGTGATCTCAAAGGCATTGTTGTTCTGCTCGAACTCGATCTTGTAGTTAGAGGCCTTACTGCCCGCATCGTCGGCGCTACCGAGCACAATGTTGTACCGACCCACGTTCTGACCATTCTCGCGGCCCACTGCCCCGGTGACCTCAGCCAAGCTGTCGTTGACCACGTTGCCGTTCGCCGTGGTAGCCAAGCCTGTGGACTCGCCGCTCGCGCCTGCCGTCACTACAAGCGTCGGGTCGGCATCGCCATAGATCTTGGACACTGGGGTGGCAGTCAGCGTGATCGGGCGTTGGGTGATATCTAACGCACCGTCCACGAACGTCAGGTCGTAGTTATTGCCGTCATTGCCATCGTCAATGGCCAGCGTGTTCTGACCAATAGCGTAGGTGTTGACGTCTTGACCACTGGCACGTGTCAGTGAACCAGTGAAAGCATCGCCTGTCACAAAGCTGATGTCGCTGCTGTAGGTCAGGCCAGGATCAGCATCACCATAAACCTTGGTCAGGTTGTCTGCCGTCACCGTGATCGCCAGCGGATCAATCGTCAGGTCGCCTGCCTCGTAAGTGATATTGTAGTTACTGGTCTTAAAGCCATTACCACCCACAGCATCAGACACCGTGAGGTTGCCCGTGTACGTATCGGCATTGGCCGAGATGTCACCAGCAATACCGTCGGTGGATGTCAGTGTGGCTGAATCGATGGTTTCGCTAAAGGCCATGCTGCCTGTCAGGCTAAAGGCTTTATCGCCCAGCGTCAGGCTCTGACCATAGGTCTTGGTGCGGTTGTTTGCTGTGAGTGTAATGGCTCGTGGGTCAATCACGAACGCATTATTGTTCGTCTCAAACGTGATGTCATAGTTGGATGCTTTGGCACCAACATTTTCTGCACTGCCCAACGCAATGCCATAGCTACCCACATCCTGGCCGATCTCTCGGGTCAACGTTCCTGTGACATCCTCAATGCTGTCTTGCGCTGCCACGCTGGCCAATGAACCCGAAGTGACCGACACCGACAATGTCGGGTCAACGTCACCATAGGTCTTGGACATTGGGGTAGCAGCCAACGTAATGGCGCGCCGCGTGATCTCAAACTCACCATTCTCAAACGTCAGGTCGTAGTTCTTACCGTCATTGCCATCGTCAATGGCCTGGGTGTTCTGACCGATGACGTAGGTGTCAACGTCCTGACCGCTCTCACGACCTAGGGCACCGGTGAAGGTATCGCCAGTCACCAGACTGATATCACTGCCGTACGTCAGGCTCGGATCGGCATCGCCATACACCTTGCTCAGGTTATCTGCAGTGACCGTGATCGCCAGCGGATCAATCGTCAGGTCACCAGATTCATAGGTGATCACATAGTTACTGGCCTTAAAGCCATTACTACCCTGTGCAGCAGAGAGCGTAATGTTGCCCGTGTAGGTATCGGCATTAGCAGAGATGTCGGTAGCCAGACTGTTAGTGGACGTCAGTGTGGCCGAGTCAATGCTTTCGCTAAAGGCCATGGTGCCTGTCAGGCTAAAGGCTTTATCGCCCAATGTTAGGCTGTCGCCATAGGTCTTGGTGCGGTTGTTGGCTGTGAGCGTAATGGCGCGCCGGTTGATCTCAAACTCACCATTCTCAAACGTCAGGTCGTAGTTCTTACCGTCATTGCCATCGTCAATGGCCAGGGTGTTCTGACCGATGACGTAGGTGTCAACGTCCTGACCGCTCTCACGACCTAGGGCACCGATGAAGGTATCGCCAGTCACCAGACTGATATCACTGCCGTACGTCAGGCTCGGATCGGCATCGCCATACACCTTGCTCAGGTTATCTGCAGTGACCGCGATCGCCAGCGGATCAATCGTCAGATCACCCGTTTCATACGTGATAGCGTAGTTACTGGCTTTGAAGCCGCCGGTTCCTTGTACGTTGGCAAGCGTGAGTTCGCTGAAGTACGAACCAACATTCTGACGCTGATTGGTCGCCGCTCCAGTGGCCGATTGCAGGTTAACGCTGGTCACTTCTTCGCCAGAAGCATAACTACCTGCTGTGACGCTAAAGACCCCGGTGTCAGTCAACTGCCCAGTGGTTAGCGCATTACCATAGACTCTAGTTTGATCGGTGGCACTTAATGTGACTGGGCGTGGTGTCACCGATACCGACGATCCTGTCGTGGTCAAAGCTTCGTAATTGGCCAGTTTGCCACCATTGTTACTAGCACCCAGAGCCAGACCCGTGATGCTGGCCAGCGTCGAATCGGTTTGAACATCAGCCACTGCCAGATTACCTGCCGCGCCACTGCCCGTCACCGCAAACGTCTGGTCGGCCACACCGATCGCGGTCAGTGCACTGCCGACCACTTCTGTGTTGCCGTCATACACTTTGCTGCCAACTAACACCAAACTCGCTTTGGCAATGGCAGCTGTCAAACCTGTTGGCTGCTGCACGGTGTAGTTAAGTGCATCTTCACCGGTGAGAGCATAACCACCGACAGTCACTGAGAGGTTTTGACCGACGTCAGATTGGCTAAACGTGCCCGTGGCATCATCAACGACCAGACTGACGACATCGTTTGTCAAGGCACCGCTTGATAGTTGCCCACCAGTGAAAGAAGCCGTTGGTGTCGTATCGTAGACTTTGTTAGTAACTGTAATGCCTGAGAGTGACAACTCAATCGGGGCTACTGTCAAGGTCAATGGATCGATGTTTCCGGTGGCATAGCCCAGTGCCGCCAAGTCGGTGCCGACCACCTGGTACTCTCCAACGTTCAGGTTGTCGCTGGAGGATCGGTTTACTGAAAGATCTGCCCCCACCACACTGGCCTGGCCACTGACCGTGTCACCATTGACCAGGCCACCGGCACCACTGAGGGTATAGCTCGGAATATCCTCGCCGTAGGTAATCGAGCTTGGCCCAGACAACGTGCCACTAGCTTGCGGCTGCTCGCGATAAATCGCATGCACCGCACCAGGCGTCAGTGCCCGGGTATAGTTGGTGGTGGTCTCATCGCTACCGTAGCGGAAGTTTCCAGAGCCACTACCCACAAAATCAGTTACACCGGTTGAAGCACTGATGCTGCCGGTCATCAGCTGCGCGATGCCCGTGCCGGCACTACCCATGGTAATCGTCGGTGAGCCAGAAAGGATGATGTTGCCACCGGTAGTGGTGCTCACATTGGCTGACTTGCCCGCATTCAAAATCACGGCAGTATCTGAATTGCTCGCCGTGGTGATGTTTTGTGCAAGGGTCAGGTTGCCTGACAGGGTTTCGATCAGCACATCGCCCGTGGTCACAATACCCGTTGGGTTAACCGTGCCAATGGTCAAAGCGCCTGCGTTGGTAAACGCCAGTGAACCCAGCGGTGTGACAGTATCGCCACCGGCGATTGTGCCCACGTCGTTCTCGGTGGTCAGGTCAAACGTGCCACCACCGAACAGCGCGAGCGCATCAGCCGTGATGGCCTCAGACTGCGTTACAGCACCGGATGCGTAGAGCTTAATCGGACTGGTGTTGTCTAGTGCGGCAAGCTCACCGTTAATGGCAAGGTCGCCAGCGCGTAGGGTGATAGGACCATTGATCTTGATGTCTGCGCCAATAGTGTAACTCTGTGCAACACCCGCCTTGCCGAAGGTGTATCCCGCCATACCCGTGCCAAAGCTATAGCTACGATCCACAGCGCTCGAGAAGTCCGAACCCGCCGGCTCAATGGTAACCGTACCCGTGCCGGTAAAGCCTGCGGTTAATGGTGCCGTATCACGCCTGAAGATCACGGCCCCGCCATTGGGCAAGTGCGTCAAACCTTGATAGCCAGCCTCACCTGTCACTGTCAGGGTACCGGCAGTCGCACTTGGACCGGTCCCTGTGCCGCTATGACGCAGTGCACCGGCACCCGTGAGGTTGTTGGCCAACGTCCAGTTGCCGCTGCGAGCCAGATTCAGTTCGCCGCCGGTGATGTTGATATTACCTGCGCCCAGCGAGCCCGTGGTGTTGCCTGTGCTACCCGTGCCCACTTGTAAGATGCCAGCGGTGATCGTCGTGCCACCATCGTAGGTGTTGTTCTGACTCAAGGTCAGGGTGCCGCCACCTGACTTCGTGAAACTTGAACCTGAGCCACTGATCACCCCCGCGATCGAACCCGTGCCCGCTTCAGTGACGGTCAGATCAAACCCTGCCATGTCAATTGCGCCGACCGACAGGCCGTTGGCTGACAGGCCTGCACTGGCTGCCAATGTCACAGCTTCGCCGAGTGTCATGGCGCCAGAAGTCGTGAGCGTTCCACCACCGATCTTCAAAGTGCCTGCTGCGTCCGTTGTCAGCGTGTTGGCTTTGAGGCTAGACCTAAACTCGGTCTGGCCACTACTGTTGACAACCAAGGCGCCAAGCTCGCCGCTGGCCACCGAACCCAAGCCTTGCTCAAACGTCACCGAACCGCTGCCAGATTGCACCGTGAGGTTGTTAGTTTCAGTCGCCTGCGAATCAATTAGCCCCTTGAACAGGACCGCGGAATTGGTGGTGTTTAGGGTTGCGTTGCTGACCAACGTCACCGAACCCTCATACGTCTGAGTGCCAGCGGTTGTCACAGTCTTGGCAGCACCATCAAACTCGAAGGTCGTATTGCCAGTCACGCGCAGGCTGCCTAGGGCATACACACTGCCCACTGCCTCTTTGAATGTTGCATCCCCAAAAACCTCAAGGCTGTTGGACGCGGACACCTGTGGGTCGCTGCCATCAACCCAAATACTATCGAGCGCACCATCAAACATCACCTGACCAGACGCCATTGCAGTGGTCAGTTGCGCGAGGTAGGTCTGACCTTTAGCTGTAATCGTGCCTGAATCTGTTTCATACCGAGTGCCAAACAGACCGATCACCGGAGACGTATACGTTTGATTGCCCGTTGTAAAAACATCGTCCACGAGCATGACATTCGTGGCTGAGATTGTCAGTTGATCTAACCGCTGCGCCACATTGGTTTGACTGCCTACCACGTCCGTTATTTCAACACCGGTCCCATGAAGGGTTAAACGATAAGGACCTTCTATACCGCTGGAAAACGCAATCTCACTACCGTGGTCACCTGCTATGTCGTCAGCGCGGATCGTGCGCACTGACACATCACCATCCACAAGCTTAACGGCATCCCCAAACCTAATTTTTGTTGCTGACCCATGTGAAAAATCGACATTGGCAGCATCACCACCGACTGCCACGATCTGTCCGCCTGCTAGCCGCATTTCACCCGAATTTGTGTCAAGTGTTAACTTACCTGCATCACCACCATTTCCATTAAAACTGGTATTGCCATTGGTGGGCTCAGCCGCATGACCGCCACTGAGATTAATAGAACTAATCGTCAGTGGGTCACCAGCCGCGGTGGTTTTAATGGTGATATCTCCACCATGACCGCCAAGACCACCTTCGACATCCGTTCGATCAGCGCCGAGAGTAACCAAATCACCGAGCAAAGTGATTGCACCTGCAGACACAATCTCAATCTCACTGGCTTTGCGAGCAGCATCTGATGGTGTGGTGACGAGTGTTGCGCCACTGACCAAACTAACACCGCCGCTGCCAGCGCGAATGCTCAGCAGCCCAAAATCCTCATTTGCTTGGAAATCAAAACCCGCAATCGTCTGAATGCCAGCGTTCAGAACCACTTGCTCGCTGTTGATCGACACGCCACCGGTCGTGACATCAAGCAAGCCGTTAACCGTAAAAATCCCACTGCCTGAATGAGTATCAGACTGTGCGAGCGAACCTGCACTGAAAGCGGCACCACTAGCTGCAGACCCACCACCAATCGTCACGTTGGCCGCCTGATTGATGGTGACATTGCCTAAGCGAGCGTTTTGCCCAACAGCACCATCGAAGAAGATGTCACCAGCGCCGCTCGCAAGTGTCAGGTCAAGCGCTGTGCCCGCGTCGCCCTCGACGCTATCAGCAAACCGGATATCACCATCACCCGTGCCACTATTAAGCGAAACGGATTGCGTCAACATCACAGGGCTGCCAAACAACAAATCAGCACCATTGGTATCGGCGGTGGTTATATCAGCACCAAGCGCAACCGAACCGGTTCCAGCGACACTCGTCTGCCGGAAAGCACCATTCAGAGCTATCGTCGCACCGCTATCAATTGTCAAGGTCCCGGCTGTGTCAATTTCCAGCCCACCCAGACGCCCAAGGGATGTGGTGCCGACTGCTTGCTTGAAGCGTACGTCACCCGGTGCTGTTGCACCCTGACCACTGCCACCCTTGATCGTCAGGCTGTGGTACTGACCACCCTCGCTGTTGACGTTGCCTTCAAACGTAACGTCACCACTGCCTCGAATGACAGCGACTGGTGCGCCGAGCAACGCGTCACCATTAAACCTAAACAGACCATTACCATTCGTAGTGTCTAGTGTCAGCGATGCGGATGGATCGAGTGATTCGGTTGGTGCCAAGCTAATATTGGTCGCTGTGAGATCAATACCCTCAGATGCTGAGGTCGTGACATGGTTGGTGATTGTCACAAGCGATGCAGACTCAACTGCGAAACTGCCTGCTTGCACGGTACTACCCAAAGAAACCTCGCCAGTGCCGGCAGCCAGGATCAGGTTGGCGCTGCCAGTGATTGCATTATCGAAAGTGATGTTGCCATCATTGGCACCGCCACCTTTACCACCTACCGTGTCAATGCTTACATTGCTACCAGCTAGTGTGAGCGCATCATCAAACGTCACATCTGCACTGCTACCCGCCGTGGTTCCTGCGCCACCGCCAGCGGTGATGGTTGCGCTGAGCGTAAGATTTGAACCACTTCCTGGCCGCAATTGCAGCGAACCGGCATCGCCGCCTGTTCCAACACCCACGCCATCGGCTGTCCCGTCATCGGTTGCATGACCACCGCTGGTGTCGATGTCGGCAACAGATACTGATAGCAGGGAGCCGCTGACCTGCACATCCACCAGCCCACCGTCACCCGCATCGCCAGCGGTGTTGTGGCTGCCTGCGGTGATCAATGCACCATCAAGGGTGACCGAACCAACGGAATTGATTGCGATGCTTCCCGAATCTTTGCCGGCTTGTACCGCAGTTGTCTCAATAAAACCAACTGCATCAAGTGTCACGCCACCAGCGCCGGCATTGACCACAACGCTGCCGTCGTTCAGTTCCGAATAGTCTGGATCAACCGTGTTACCGCCACCAGCCTGAGCAATGACGCTGGCGTTTAAGTTGACATCTTTGCTCTCGACAAAGAACCAACCGTCAGTGACGGTCAATTCACCGTTAAGCGTAAACGAGTCGCTCGCAAAACCCGTAGGACTGCCCAGTGGCAGCGTGTTCATGAAATAGGCGGCCTTAAATGGGCTCGCGAGCGAACCGCCAATCACGATACCTTTAGCGCTATAGATGCCGACACGACCCAGTGCATCCACTTGCCCTACCGGGCCATTGAAAGAGACGTCACCACGGCCTGCTGACATATCAAGTATCGACGCGCTAGGACTATCAACAGCCCCATTAAAAATTACGTTGCCAGTGCCGTCACCCGTGTTGGCAAACAGCAAGTTACCTTCCAGTGAAACAGCGCTATTGAAGGTGATATTGCCACCGGCGCCAGGCACCGCACTTACTGCTGAGCCACCCTGGGTTTGAATAAAAAACGAATCCGACAGGAATCGGATCGCCCCGCCATTGGTGGTTAAAGTGATTGCGCCACCGGCAAAGCCCGTACCCGACGGATCAGCCACCTCGCCACCAATGGCATACAAGCCGTCAGCGCCAGAGTCGAAGACGAGGTTTTTATTTAGGCCGGTGACTTCAATATCGATGTCACCCGCTCGTCGTGTCAACAGGGTGTCAGATACACCGGTACGCAAGTCACTGCCAATGAAGACTTCGCCTGCGCTCTCGATCGTGATGTCACCACCGTCAATGCCAGTGACGCCATGGCCACTTGTCACAATCCCGAAAGTCAGCCCGTCAATGCCAACGCCACCAGAACCCGCTGTCAACGTGACGTTTTGACCGAGAGCTTGGATACCGCCGCGCGCATCAATGGTGTCACCAACCAAAGTGACTGCTGCGGTTGAATCCAGCAAGTTTTCCAGAGTGATTTGTCGTGACGCTGTCCAGTCCACTCCAGCAACTTCGATGTCGCCGTCGGCCAGTACATCTCGAGCACTGTTGATGGTGACTTTACCCAATGCGCTGTCAGCCGCAATGCGGCCCACGGCACCATCAAAGTGCACATCACCGGCGCCCGCGGTGATGGTGACGGGGGTTTGATTGCCATTGACGGCATCAAGTGTCTTCTTAAAAACAATGGATCCGCCCGCAGTGTCGTCAGCCGTGGTGTTGATAACCAACGGCCCGCGGATCTCGACACCGTTATTGAACGTGATGTCACCACCACTGGTGGTGAGATTGCCGTCAGTCACAATATCATCAGGCCCTGTGTAGACCTGACGACCCAGGGTCGTGACATCGTTTATATAAATCTCATCCGATGTCACCGTCAGAGAAGCGAGTTCAGCATCGGGTGCAATGCCAGTACCCACGGCTGCGTTGTTGTAGAACCGAACCGCTGAACCCGAGGTCAACTCAAGATTCTGGTTGCCGTTGACGTCACCATAGAAACGGATATCACTAAAAACGTTGCCGGCATTAATATCAACGTCGCCACCAATTAACGACACAGGACCGTAAAACTCGACCCGCCCACCAAAACCATCACTACCGGAGCTGTCGCCTTGGCCACCGGCAGTCTGAATGGCACTGGCGTTTAGTTTAATCAGACGCGGGGGATTGCTGCTCCATCCGACCCTCACTGCATTACCGCTGCCACCGTTACGATTGCTGCCATTGGCCGCATCACCACCGCGCGTATCAATATTGGCGATCCTAATGTCTGGCGGTTCCCCGAAACCCCCATAGCCAACATCTATCGTGACCTCACCACCATCAGCGTCCGCCGTACCACGGGTAATCACGTCCCCATCTAAAACAATATCGCCAACCGAGGACAAATAGAACTCACCCGAATCCACAAATCCCGTGGCGGCTGTGGTGGTAATGTCCGCACTGGCATTCAAGGTCGTGCCGCCTGAACCGGCGTAAATATCGACATCTCCATTAAGCAGTGATGACCGGCCCGACGCAAAACCGCCAGAGGTCGTGATACTACCGTTTAACGTGACGGTCTGACTTCCAATCCCCACATAGCCCGTGGTGTTCAAATCACCCGTCAATAAAAACACCGCGCTGCCAAACCCCTGACCCAAAGACGCCACATCAGACCCAAAAAAACCCGCCGCATAGACATCTTGGTTCACCGTGACATTGTTCGCGCTGACAAACTCAATATTGCCCAAGCGCGAAATGCCTCCCGCACCACCCACCACGCCATCAAACGTGATGTCACCTGCGCCAGCAGCGAGTGTCAGGTTGTGACTGCCAGCCAAGGCATCAAACCCGATGTTGCCAGCAGTTGCGAGCGGGGCATCGCCAAAGGCCGAGTTAACCGCCACATCACCCGTGAAGGTAGTGGGGGAATGAAACGTGATGTCATTCCCATTGGTGGTGACATCACCTGCTGTTTGAATGCCAGTGCCTGCCGTTAAGTTCACCGCCCTATCGGCTCGAATATCGCCCCCTGAGCCGATGAGCATCGACCTGATCAGATTCAATGTCACCGAACCACCATTGGTGGCGGTGATGCCATCAGAGAGGTCAAGTCCAATAGCAGAGATATCAGTGGCACCTGCCGTCTGAATTGGACCGTTCAAATCAACCAGGCTCTCGGTTTCACCGGATTGTTGTTCCAGAGAATCGATGGTTTGCAGCAGTTTCGCCTGCGTGTAGCCGCCACTGCCGTCCCAGCCAGTTTGAATGGTCAGACTGTTGGCTGTAATGGCGTTCGCCTTGATAACACCCGCACCGACAATCTCGAGGTTGCCTAGCTGTGCACCCGGTGCACTACCAACATCCCCTTCAAATGTCACCGCTGATAAATCGGCATTGATGGTCAGCCCGTGGTGCAAGGAGGCACCCTCTGCGTCAGACTGACTATGCACATCTCCGTAAATGGTTACCACTGACCGAGCAGTCCTTCCCAGATCGATGGTTGCATCACCATTGATCAACTCAAGTACACCGGGGGTTTCATCATCACCGAGTTGCACACCAAGCGTTGGTGCATCTCCTTCGTTGCCAGAAGTCATTGCGCCACCGCCACTAACGCCGATCGTGCTTTCATTCAAGCGTATCGTGTCCGCCTCGACGATGACCGCAGCACCATCACCACCAACACCACTGACATGGTTGCTATCACCACCTTTGGCGGTGATGTTACTAACTGTAATGGTCTGCCCCTGGGCCGTTGCGTCAATGGCAACCACCCCAGCATTACCGCCATCACCGCTTGCACTGGCACGACCAGTGGTATCGATATCGCCCAACAGGGATACATCGCCTTCGGAGACGATATAGACGTAATCGGAATTGCGACCTTCAGTCACGGCTGTGGTGGTAAGGACATTGCCCTCGGTCAGCGTCACACCACCTGCACCTGCCTCAATTTCAATGTGACCGGACGACAGAACCGAGAACTGACTTTCCCCTTGTAAAAAACCTGCTGAGGCTTTAATGCTGCCATCGAGCGTGACGCTATTACTTTCAATAAAAACATCACCGTCCGTTGCGTGTAGCGTGCCCTCTAAGCGGAATATTCCCGTGCCTGGGTTGTCACGATCGTCTTTGTATTGGGTCACCCAGAGGTCTTGCTCGAATGTTGTGTGGCGTCGATCGCCAGTGAGAATTTCACCAAACACCGTCGTCGCGCTACCGATGGCCCCTTTGAAACGAATATCACCCTTACCACTGCTAAGGGACAGCGTGGACATTGCTTGGGTTTGCGGGTCTCGCACGATGGCGTCATTAAACGTGATGTCGCCTGCGCCATTACCGGTCTGAATGTCCAGACCTGCAACCAATTCATCTGCATTGCCAACCGAGACAACGCCACTGAGTGTGACATCACCTCCGGCTGTACTGAGATCATTGCTGATCGTGCTGATTGAGGTCCCATCAACAAATGTGGTGCCGCTTGCGGTGCTTAGGTTCACCGACCCAGCAAAGTCAGACTCAGCCAAGATCTCAATGCCCGTTAGAGTCAGGTTCTGGTTCTCGCCGGTCACCGAAATATCAATGGCACCGGCACTGTTGACATCTAGCGTTGTCTGATCCCTGTCACCAGTGACCAATGAAGACTCAATACTGACACTGCCTACACTGTCGATGTCAATCGAACCGCCATAGTCACTATCGCCTGAAGCCTGAATAAGGTTTTGTGGGCCGGTGATCGTCAAGCCACCGGCACCGACATTTAAATCGATGAGTTGACCCGGCGCGGTGATCCCGCTTTCGATCAACATGCTATCAGCCGTTAAATCCACCGTGTCATAGGATGTCAAAAGACCACTGAGCTCAATGCGGTCAGCATTCCAAGTCACGCCATTGGCTTTGAACGTATATTGGACATCGACCAAACCGGCGCTGTGAATCGTGTACGGACCTAACTGAACGTCACTGCCAACCACACCCGCGAACGTGACATCGCCTTGACCAGCAGTAATTGAGAGACTTTCTGACGCGTCGACCTGTGCAGGTCCATCGAAGAGTATGTTGCCGCCGGCCTTCGCCTGCCCGCCGTTTGTGGTGTCGATGACCAAATGATCGCTAGCTGACACCCTGCCAGCAAAGTTGATGTCAGCGCCTGAAGTCGTAAAAAATCCACCAGGTCTGATGACGTACGCTGCTGAATAAGTTTGCGTGCCTACTGTAGTGACACTATCTAGCCAAATACTGCGACCAGTCACCGCCAGCGTCTGCAGTTCAGAACCGTCATGTAGGTGTGTGCCAAGACCGACCTCGCCATATAGTTCAATTAATGTGTCACCCGAGTCGATGGTCAGGGATCTGGACGTGCCATCACTACGTATAGAGCCTGATATGGAGATGGAACCACCCGTTGTTGCTCCGCCGTCTGCATCTGCGGTCGTCGTACTGACGATCGTGACATCATCGGTTAAGGTAATCGGCGCAATGAAGTCAATTGTGGCGTCGAGCGTCGAGATATCGCCACCAAGGTGCACGGCACCACCAGACTGATAAAAAGCCCCATCTATTTTGAAGTTTGAGGTCGGTGTAAGCGTCAAAGTTCCGGTGTTTTCGACAACAAAATAACCACCGCCGGTTGTTGTAACCAATCCATTGAAGGTGATGTTATGTCCCGTGACTTCAATCCCGTTGTAATTAGAAAATGAACCATTCGGGTCAATCTGGCCAGTCGTATTAACTGCCCCCCCAAAGCTTGTGAGACCTGAACCAGCTAACTGCTGGATGGTAGCGGCGTTAAACGCAACTCCGTCGGCCACCGTAACGTTTCTGGCTGAAACAAACTTTACGGCCCCCAACGGGTTGGCAGCACTCACGTCTTGGTCGAATCGAATATCGCCCGTGCCAGCGGTGATGGTTAATGCACGATCGGGGCGATTGCTCGTGCTGGCCACGGTTGACTTAAACCAAACATCACCGCCGGTCGAACCCGTATCAATATCGGTGTGACCGAATAAGCCAACAGCATCCACAAATGTAATGTCATGACCTGAAGTAGATACCTCACCTGCCAGGAAGATGCCATTGGCGGCTGTGAGTGTGATATCGCCTCCTGCCCGAACTTGACTGCCAAGGCCGATCGTATCGCCTGCATTAATCGTGACAGAACCGTCGGCCATAATGTTACCGTTCACGTAGCCTTCTATCCAAGTACTGGCCGATAAGTCCACCGCACCCCCATTACGGGTCTGAATCGTTCCCTCGAAATAAATTGAGGCGTCGTTACTAATCTGCACACCCGTGGACGTGTTGGTATCAAGATCACCGTAAAAATCGGTATAACTCGAGCCAGCACGTTGCACGAAACTAGCCGCTTGTATATTGCCGTCAAATACGGCCATGCCAGCGCTTTGGATTTCTATATCCCCAACCCGTACGCTCTGGCCGATGGTGTCGTAGAAGTAAATGTCACCATCACCTGAGGCCAACGTCAGGCTACCTTCGCCAGCCAATTTGCTGTCGACAGTGCCGTAGACGTCAATATCGCCACTAGTATCACCAGTATCGATTAGAACTGCACCAGTCAATACCGTGTTCGACACATCAATGTAAACACCACTGCCTGAGCCGTGTTCGCCTTGTCCATCACCGCGCCCGCCAATCGATATGAGCTTGCTAGCATTTAGCTCAAGGGAACCATCTGAACCGAGATCAATTCCACCAGCGTCTGATCCGCTGTGATCGCTGCCGGCGGGCGCATCACCGCCACTGGCATATATATTGCCAACAGAAACTTGTGAATCCGCAAGATACGTACGAACCTGCACAAAACCGCCAGCGGCACCTTCCGATCCGACAGAAATGAGATCACCTTGCAGGTCTATTGAACCTTGGGCCTCAACATAGATGTATCCGGCATCAATACCCTCTAACTCTGTCGTTGTGATGGACTCACCTTCAGCAAGTGTTACACCACCAACACCTGCATCAATGAAAAATTGCCCATTACCATTACCGGAACGCGACACAATACTGGCGTTAAGGTCAACCGTGTGACTCGAGATAGTGGTGTCCCCGGCACTCACGTCAAGATCACCATCAAGCGTGAACACACCAGCACCCGCGTAATCGCTCCAGTCATCCAGAAATTGAGCAAATTCGCCGGCCTTAAAACGCGAAGAAATCGTGACGTCATTGACCTCACGAATCGTCACTGAACCTAAACGACTGCCGTTACCTACCAATCCAGTAAACGTCATGTCACCCGCACCTGCGGTCAGTGTTAAGTTGTGTGCACCATCAACCGTGCTATCAAATGTCACACCACCAGTAGCACTGTTAATCGTGGTGTCGCCGGCCAACGTCACTGCCTGCTGATAGGTTTGATTACCTGCGGAAGCAATTGATCCTGACAGACTCACCGGTGCTTGAACCATGAGGCTCGTGATGGGATTGGTTTGACCAATGCCACCTGAAAGTGTGAAGCTGCCTCCGTAGTCAGGCAAGCTTGCTAGTTCAAGCAATGACTGGCCGCTTGGATCCCGTGCATCGATCGATCCAGACAATATCGCATCCGCTTGCGAATGAACAATTGCACCGCCGTGCAGTCGAATCGAGCCGCTGTACGTAATGCCGCTATCACCCAAGAACTCTAGCGTTGCCCGTCGTGTATCACTTGAATCAAACCAGCCGGCACCAGACAATGTGAGCGAATTGCTCATGGTGCCGCCACCGATATCTAGTGACAAGGTTGAGGCGTTTTGCACGGTGATGCTCGACGTTCCTAGCGCGGTCGGACTGGACACCGTCAATCTTGCCTGATCGACGAGGACTTCACCCTTAAATTTGCCAACATCAGTCATGCTGTAACTACTTTGACCCGCGAAACCTGTGCCTCGTAGTTTTAGTGTGCCTAGTCCCGTAAATGTGTTTTCAATGGCGAAATCAACATCGCTTCGGAAAAACTCAACCACCGCATTACTAGCGATCGCAACAGAGCCGGTGCCTAGGCTTCCAACTACACCCCCAACACCGACCTGCAAAACGCCGTCGTTGTTAACGGAGACCAACCCGGTGTTAGTGTTGTTAGCCACTAGAACTAATCGGCCTTCGTTGACAGTCGCTGCGCTGTTACCACTGAGGCCGCTATCAAGTTGCAGGTTTGCCGCTCCCGCTTTGACCAGTGTGAGTCCTGTACCGGAGATAACACCACTGACTTGCGAGGTTAAGGATGTATCGCTCACATTAACGGTCAGCGTTCGGCTGTCACCTAGCTCAACGTCATCAACCCGAACCCGTCCGGCTACTAACGAGAAGTTACCCAAGCCATTCGCGTTGCCAACTGGTCCCACCACGTCAATCAAGCCGGACCCTGCATTGAGCGTCAAAGCGGTATCGCCCGCCACATCATCGTCAATGGATCCCGTGACCAAGATATCTTTGTTGGTGGTGCCAAGCGTAATTGTTCCACCGCTCACATCAAGATCAACCGATCCGGTCAAAGTGATCGTGCCCGTCGTTGCTGTGTAGGTGCTCGCATTCAGGTCTATGTTGTCTGCGGTGACCTCGATCGAAGACGCCACGATCTGACTGAGGTCGGCTTGCGCAGCTGATACAACCTCCAACGCCCCAGGTGCTGTCGTGGATGACCCCACGTTACCGTTCAGGCTTACCGTGCCTAAATCTCCACCAATCAGTTGCAGCCCCTGCACACTGCCTGTAGTTGCATTGACTATGCCGCCGATGGTGATACTGGCACCAGATACGGAAGCACCATTATTTGTGCTGTCGAGCACACTGTTGGTGGCCAGTGTCACCGCCCCCGTCCCGAAATCCATGGTCTGCGATGGCGTGCGAACAATGCCGGCGAGCGTCACACTTGGATTGCCGGAGAAACTAACACCTTGATCAAACGTAAAGACGTTGCTGCCATCCCCATCGACAGCATTACCTAGTGTGACTGATCCCGTGTTCACAAAATCCACGGCTTGAGCAAACTGGTTATTAGCACCTAGCAGCGTGACGTTGTAGTCTTCGGCTGCAAGGATTAGGTCATTGGCCTGGAAGCTACCCTGAATCGTGACATCGGCAGCATCGGTGAGCGTCAAGTTTCTGGCGGTGAAGTCACTTTGTAGATCGATCGTACCGGTACCGGCGTCTAGTGTCAGGTCACCAAGTCCATCAATCGTTGACGTAAAGACCATGCCACCACCGGCACCCGTTGCATCACTGTTGACATGCAAAAGCGCCTGATCGACAAGGTTTAATACCCCATCGAATTCGATATCACCGCCGGCGGAAGCAACAACGGCATCTAACACCTCAATATCTGATGCGCCGTTACTAGAACCGATGATTTCAATATTGCCACCGGTTGTTTCGAGATCAACTTTGTTGGAAAGTAAAACGCCGGGTTTGGCCTCGGTAGCGATTCCGTCTAGTGTGATGGACTGGCCTGAAACTTCCAGTGTTTGAGCAATCGTTTCAGCCGTCCAATCCAATACGATCCCAGCATCTGCCGATGAGCCGATCGCTTCACCACGTATCGTCAGTGAACCGCCAACACCCAATACACTGTTGGCCATATAAACGCCAAAGTCTGGCCCTGTTGCATACGAGTCATCAATGCCTTCAAATGTCGCATCACCACCAACATCTAGCACTGCGTCAAACCACCCAATGCCACCGAGTATGCTGCCGCCCTCACCCTGCACCAAAAGGTCGCCCGTGACCTGAGAATTTCGTAAATCAGAGACGTCAACGCCATAGGAATGGCTAGCCTGTCCAACAATTGTCAAATCCCCTGCATTGATACTTGGTGCATCTTCTGTTGTCAGTCTTCGGGAAATCTTGATGCCAGGGTTCGAGACAGCCCGACCATCTAGTGCCACCTCGCCACTTGCCTCCAAATGGCTGCCCTCGATGTTGATGCCATATCGAATACCACCATTAGAGATGCCTTCCAGACTCAAAGACGTCGTCTGATCGCTTCCAACCTCGGTGGCTGACATTAAAACAACGCCACTTCCTACGGCGCTCCCACCCTCACCGCGCAGGGTGACACTGCCCTGTTTGGCTGAGATGATCGTTTGGCGTAATCCGATACCGTCACCCGAACCTGCGGCTTGATTACTGGGTTGATTGGCCACGTTACCGTGAAGCAACACACCCCCACTACCAGCCAATATTTCTCTGGAGGAAAAACCGTTGTCGAAATCCAAACCCGTTCCAGCACCGTAAGCAGTACCGGACAGTATGATCCGACCGTATCCAGTCTCTAGCGCAGAATCATTCGCAACGGCAGTTTGCACCAGCACATCGTTTTGTAAAACGACGCCGCTGCGCCGATCCCCCGCCCCAAAAATCCAATCGATCTGATCAGCCTCCCCGGTTGGCCCCGTACCTCCCAAAAAGAGATCACCGCCAGCTGTGGTCCGTATCGTGCTTGTATAGACAGTCAGCCCAGCAACAGTCGTCGATCCGACTAAATTTTTTGCATTCCATGATCCTGCGTCACCTTCTATTGCCAGCCTACCGGCCTCGGTCTGAATCAACACTGACTCGCGCGAACCGTTGTTACTCGAACCGATCAGCACACCCGTATTGGCGGTGCTCGACGTCTGGCCACCACTGCCCCGAATAATGATGGACCCAGTGCCAGACGTTTTGATGGTGGTCGATTCGGTGTAATCAACTGCCGCAGTGTTGGCTCGGATCGCCACACCAGCACCGTTGGTGATGTCACGCCTGCCCTCAAGCGTGATGTCACCGCCATTACTGATGAGTTGAGCGCCGGCTCTGAGCTCCAAGACACCACCCGCGGTCAAAGCCACATCACCACCGATGTCGATTTGCTTGGTCGATGTAGGATCGATTCGAATATGACGAGCCGCACCACCAGTTAAATTGCCCGCCAGATCAGAGCCGGTCTTAATCCAAAGATCGCGGGTAGCATCTAGCGCTAGACCCGAATTGCCCTCTATTGCATAGACGGTAATGTCACTGGCAGTTGACGTGGGGTCTCCGACGCTATAGGTGCCTGCCGTGGTGATGCGAATAGGACCTGAAATATTGTTGTTTTGATTTAGGTTGACGGCCAGACCATTGCTCACACTCGAAATCGAGCGACTGCCATCGCCGCTGACCACAACAAAGGTGTCAGAAGAGGTTAGGTCAAATGTTTGCGACAAGCCAACGTTGCTCGCAGTCGCGGTCGCCGTCGTGCCACTTTGCGTAATGTCGATGGCATCATCAGCATAAAAATACACCACACCAGGTGAGGACATGCCTCCTTGTAAATACAGATCGGTGCCAGGTTCAAACGCAAATGCAGAATCGCTGGCAACGATGCCTGCGCCTACGCGCAAGAACTGACCATCAGCTTGCTTAACTGTACCGTTGGTCGAATCGACGGTGAGTGTGCCAGCCACCAGTGAATCGCCAAATGTCGTGCCACCCGACGCAGCGTTTCGGATCAGGACGTCATCGGCATTAAAGCCACTGGTGTTGATCACGAGTGCGCCTGGGGTATTAATGATAGCGTCAGATGCCTGGGTCAATGCGCCGCCCACGTTGATCGTGATCTCACTGGTCTGGCCATTGTCTGAACTGCCTTTTAATCCAGAAATGGTGTTTGGTGCAGAACCGACAACGCCGATTTGCAAGCCATCTTTATCCGTGATCGAGGCATTGGCCGCATCGGTGAGATCGAGCGCCAGATGGTCAAAGTCGTTACCGGTGCTTGTCAAAGCAACCTCAGCCGATGACCGAATACCTAGACTGGCCACACGCATGTTTTGTTGCGCGTTCACACCCGCAGCCCGAGTCACCAGGATGCTGTTCGGCGCTGCTGAGTCACCGACAACATCTTTAAAAGTGACTGAGCCAGTGCCTGCAATCAGGGTCAGATCACGTGCGGTTGTCTTGCTATTGACCTTGCCATGAAAAGTGATGTCACCAGATGTCAGACCAGTGGTAAGCGTCACCGCACTAACTAGTCTAGCAGCGCCGTGAATATCGATCGCGCCACCGGATCCTATGCCACCACCACCGGCTGTATCAATAACAAAATCGTATCCGTTGCCCTCGTTGAAATCTACTGTTGCGGCCTCTAGACGCACCGAGCCACCAGCCACCTCCGATGCCAGGGACATACCGCCGTTAGCCCCACCGCGTGCCTGTATTCCCTCAATTATGATGCTGTTGTTAGCACGAAGATCAATCGCACCGCCTCGAGCATCAGCGCCACCTTGCGCCTTCAGACCAACGGCGTAAATCTGGTCGTTGGCTGAGATGGTAATAGAACCAGCGTCTACCCCAGCGGAGCCCGACGACGTATCGATCGATGCAAATCCTGAGCTCAAAGGAACAGTGTTAAGCGAGTCGACTCCCTCTGCTAAAAAATCGCCGCCCATGGTTTGAAAAGTAAAGCGATATAAGGAACTCACGTCACCCGTGTGACCAGAAAAGTCGATGTTGCCACTGCTTGTGTAAACACCGAGGGTGTCGCTCGAAGACACATCAGCACCCATGGCTGTAAAGTCATTACCCCCGCTGATAAAATCGCCACCTCGGGTATAGATAGAATTTACGAGGGTGACATCGTGTTTGACACCGCTCAGATTGACGGTCCCACCGCCAGTATCCAGGCCGAACTCTGTTTGCGAACCTAATCCGAGCAAGTAGAAACTATCGGCGGTCACCACTAGGTCACCCCCACCTAGGGAGAGGTATTTGCGCAAATCTACCTCCCCAGATGATGCACTTGAACCGATTATCAGACTCCCTCCATTCGTCGTGATGGAACCATCGAGGATTACGTTACCCGTCAAACCACTCCAATCAAGATGACCACCACCCGATTCAATTGGCTTGTCAGTCGCTAAAGTAAGTGAGGTGCCCGTGGCAGTAAAGTTTCCTCCGCCCAAACTCAGACGTTCATTGATCTTGATGGCGCCCGTGGATGTAGCTGAACCAATCGTGAAATCACCACCACCAGTCGTGATACGGTCGTTGATCGTGACATTGCCAGTAACACCACTAAAATCAAGATCTCCACCGCCTGTGTCAATCTCCGCACCTGTGGACGTTGTCAGCCTGCCGCCAGTGGCATAAAACCCATAGCCACCCGTATCAACAGCAGTATCGATGGTCAACTGCTTACTACCCGTATCGAGCGCCATCAGACCATGGCCTTGATCCGAGACGCTGATAAGCGTTAGATCCGTAGCGCTCGTCAAACGCAAGTCCTGTCGATGCCCATCGGTCGTGTCCCCGACCAGCGTCAAAACAAGCTCAGCTATCTCGTTACTGGCGTCTTGTAGGTCAAATGACCCCGTCAACACCGCGAGATTGTCATCGCTGTGGCTATCCAAGACCAACCGATTGGCTTTGATCGCTGCGCCACTAGACGGCTGTGCAATCCCGCCATCGCCTGTGACCTGTAGGGTCACCAAACCGCTTGTGCCTGAGGACGTGCCCGTGCCACCGAGTGCGGTGATCGGTCCTGACAACGTCAGCCCCGACGACGAGTCAGTCACCACCGTGATGTCACCCGAAGCGCCACCTGCACCACTGCTGCCATCACCGCCGCTCGCCAAAAGACTCGTGTAGGTCAGTGCACCATCGGAACGTAGCGTGATGTCACCACCGGCACCACCCGCCCCCGAATTGTTGTCAGCGCCCGAGGTGCCCACTAGACCGACAGCTATCGTGCCATTGCCGTTGGCATTATCGGCATCAAGCACGATATTGCCCGAGGCCAAACCACTATTGGCCGCTCGGCTTGTTCGCAAAACAGCCTCACCGCCCACACCATCGTCAATGGCTTCAATACCGCCATCCAAAGCAGTCAACGTGATGTTGCCGCCCTTGGTGTGAATCAGATCCGAATAGGCGATTGAATTGGCTGTGATAAAAATATCGCCATTGCCCGTGTGCAGAATAGGTGCATTGATATCGACCGTTGTACTGTCGATATCAATCAAGCTACTGCTAGCCGTCAACGTGCCATCAAGTGTGAAATCACCACTGCCCTTGACATTCTGACGCAATGACCCAACCGTGACCGAGTCAGACAATGTCACATCCTTGGCTGCATTCAGTACAACCGTGCCAAGTGCCAGACCTGAACCAACCTTTCCCGCCACTTCTACCGAGCCTGTACCTGCGGTGAGAGTTAAGTTGCGTGTTTTTGTCTTACTGTTTAATGAACCATAAAAGGCAATGTCACCTGCAGACGAGCCAGTAATTAGAGTCACGTCAGATGCCAACTTAACGGCGCCATGTAGCGCGACTTGCCCACCCGACCCAAGGCCACCGCCAGCCGTATTTATTGCAAACCCATATTGATAGTCGTCACCATCGTCGAGTTCGATGGTTGCGGCCTGCAGACGCACCGAGCCTCCAATCAGGTCCTGTGCCACTGAACCATGAGTGCTACCACCACCACGGGTATCGACACCTAACACTGAAACAGCACTTCCAGCTCGCAATTCAACTTGCCCGCCTGCTTTACCCAAACCACCACGGGCATCTAGGCCCTGCAGGTACACCGAATCAATGGCCTGTATCGTGACGTTACCTGCATCTTGGCCACTGACTCCGGACGTATTGAGGCTCGTGAACCCAGCATTTGCGGAATACAATATCAATGAGTTAACACCGTTGGCTACAAAGTCACCACCAGTGGTGTCTATTTCGTAGCGCCAGAGAAACCTCACGTCACCAGAGTGCCCTGAAAGAACGACGTCGCCTCCGCTGGTGTAAATACCCTTTGTACCGTCCATAGAAAGCAGGGGTCCTTGCGCATCAAAGTCGACACCGCCACTGTAAAAGTCACCTCCGGCCGTATAAATTGAACCCCAAGTCTGTACGTCACCTCCAATACTTCTCAAATCAAAGTCGCCACCACCGGTATAGATATCAGCGTCGGGATAGATCCCAGCGTCGTTTAACGTGAAAGTAGCGCCACTCGCAATAAAATTTCCTCCGCCCAAACTCAGACGTTCATTGATCTTGATGGCGCCCGTGGATGTAGCTGAACCAATCGTGAAATCACCACCACCAGTCGTGATACGGTCGTTGATCGTGACATTGCCAGTAACACCACTAAAATCAAGATCTCCACCGCCTGTGTCAATCTCCGCACCTGTGGACGTTGTCAGCCTGCCGCCAGTGGCATAAAACCCATAGCCACCCGTATCAACAGCAGTATCGATGGTCAACTGCTTACTACCCGTATCGAGCGCCATCAGACCATGGCCTTGATCCGAGACGCTGATAAGCGTTAGATCCGTAGCGCTCGTCAAACGCAAGTCCTGTCGATGCCCATCGGTCGTGTCCCCGACCAGCGTCAAAACAAGCTCAGCTATCTCGTTACTGGCGTCTTGTAGGTCAAATGACCCCGTCAACACCGCGAGATTGTCATCGCTGTGGCTATCCAAGACCAACCGATTGGCTTTGATCGCTGCGCCACTAGACGGCTGTGCAATCCCGCCATCGCCTGTGACCTGTAGGGTCACCAAACCGCTTGTGCCTGAGGACGTGCCTGTTCCACCACGCGCTACCAGCGGCACTGACAACGTCAACCCATCAGATGAGTCAGTGACTATCGTGATATCACCGGAATTGCCACCCACGCCCCCGGTGCCATTGCCACCCTTGACCAGCACACTGCCCAAACTGATTGCACCGTCTGAGCGGATAGTGATGTCACCGCCGTGACTGCCAGCACCTGAGTTGTTGCCAGCACCTGATGCATCCAAGATGCCAACGGAGATCGTGCCATTACCGTTGGCGTTGTCGGCATCAAGCACGATATTGCCCGAGACCAAACCACTATTGGCAGCCCGGGTTGTTCGCAAAACCGCCTCACCGCCCACACCATCGTCAATGGCTTCAATACCGCCATTCAAAGCAGTCAAAGTGATGTTGCCGCCCTTGGTGTGAATCAGATCCGAATAGGCGATTGAATTAGCAGTGATAAAAATATTGCCATTGCCCGTGTGCAGAATAGGTGCATTGATATCGACGGTTGTACTGTCGATATCAATCAAGCCACTGTTGGCCGTCAGCGTGCCATCAAGTGTGAAGACACCACTGCCCTTGACGTCCTGGTTCAGTGACCCAACCGTGACCGAGTCAGACAATGTCACATCCTTGGCAGCATTCAGTGTGACCGTGCCAAGCGCCATGTTTGAACCAACCTTCCCTGACACTTCAACCGAGCCAGCGCCCGCGGTGAGGGTTAGGTTGCGAGGTAGGGTGCGACTGTCCAGACTGTCTGTGAGCTGAATATCAGCACCACTTGCTGATACGCCGGCATCGGTTGTGTCAATCGCAACATTCGAAGACAACAACACAGGTCCTTGCAGCGTGATTTTTTGACCGGAGGCGATCAAATTTGATGACAAGACGGTCGCTTGACTAGCGGCATATGTCTGAGTGCCGCTTGACGTCACTGCTGCAACATTTATTTGCCCACCGCGAATATCAATGATGTCGGCAGGTGCTGACGGAAAGCCAATCGCTTGATCAATTGAAACATCCCCCGCACCGGCATTGAACGTGACATCACCACTGAGTGCGACATTCGAATCGAATGTGAGGCTGCCATCTGATCCAACACCATCGCCTGATGTAATTGTGGTGTCGTAGAACCTAAGGTTGGTGACACTGCCACCGTCAACATCTCCAAATAGCCCATTGGTCACGTCACGATCGACGTTGACCTGCAGCCCCTCAATCATATGAGTTGCTCCATCCAAAGACCCTGAGAATGCTGGGTTAGTAGCGCTATCACCGATCACCGCAAACCCGTCACGCCAGAGTCCTTTGTCACGCGCCAAATCGGCGGTGAGGTCAATATCATTGGTGAGTCTGTAGTCCTGATCGGGCGCCACAGCCATGAGTTGAAGCTGATTGGCATTGGCAATGGTCGTGCTGCGTTCTATACGCAACATCGGCCTCGTCCGACCATCGATCATGAACCAAGTGTTGTCAAAATCAAACCCGGTCCAAGAGCCATTCGACTCGGTGCCATAGGTTGATTGGGTGTATGGGTTGGCACTTGATTTGCTGAACGTGTTGGTAACTGATCCGTCATTCAGACCTACAAATCCGCCTGCATTTGTCGAGCTCGTGTTGATGTTGCCTGCAGCGTAACTGTTTTGAATTGTTCCCTTATTCTCACCGACGAATCCACCAACCTTTGATCCCGGTCGTACAATATCCACGACCGCATAACCATTAGTGATAAAGCCACCTACATTGTTGTAGCCAACTAGCCCACCAGCTACGGTAATACGTGAAGCGGAACTGGTTACAACACCCAAAGCTCGACTGCGTTCTACCGTGCCTACGTTCTGACCCACGAGCATGCCAACGTTACCACTACCTTGGACTGTCCCTGTTACCGAGACGTTTGAGATATCGCCACTGTTGGTTCCTGCTAGTATGCCGACCCCGAATGTGTTGAGTGACTCTCGACCACTGATGTTTGCATCCAAAATTGTCACATCACGAACTGAGGCACTGTCTGCCAAAGCACGGAAGAGTCCAACATGCAGTTCGTCGGTTCGCTTGATATACAGGTCTGTGATGCGATTACCGAGCCCTAGGAAGTCGCCCTCAAATATCAACGACCCACCAGAATAAGCTTCAGCACCAATTGGCTTAAAACCTTTGCCTCCGTTCCACAACTTTGTTATCGACGCATCGATATCAGCACCAAGCGCATAGTTGGCAGTAAGGTCGTGGTCCATCCCTTGCAGATCGGTTCCGCTCGTACTAGCCTGCAAACCAAGTGATGTAATCACGGTGTAGTTCTGATAAGCGCTGTCTCTGCCTTGCAACGTAGTGAAGGTGTCACCCGCCAGCAAACTCACGGGTGCTTGTATATCGAGCCTGGCTAGGCGACCATTATGCACACCATCACTGGTCCCCAAGCCATACCAAAGTTCAAGGCGCCCGCTCGTGCCCGAGGCACCATCGAGCGGTCCATTAAGCACAATATCGCGACCGGCCGCCAAAACCAGTTCACGATCCTGCCAAGTCGCGGGACCATTTAAGACAACATCGCTCTGCGTGCCGGTTGCCGCAAGCGTAATGGTGGCGTTTTCTCCAACATCGATCGGGCCGTTTAACGTCAACGTGCCGGCAGCGGTGATGTTTTCTTTGACGATAATGGTGCCCGCAGCTGTACCAGTGAGTGCTGCTGAGGAAACGGTTGGGTTTTCTACGTTACCAATGAAATACAAATCACCGCCCGCCCGGAAATCGAGCTCACCTAAGCCGGGGTAATCAACGCCATTGACATAAATATTGTTTCCTGTAAGCGTTGTATCAAATACCGTCTTTGAAGCCGTAAAGATACCCAATCCGCCACCGATTTGAAGTGTCGCTCGCGTATCAATACCCAGGGAAATACCGTCTTGCTTGGTGTCTTGCTCCCAGGTGCCATCACGTTCGCGAATTGTCATCACCCCGCTACCTAGATCTAGGTCAGCTTCATTGAACATACTGAAATTCGTGTCAGTGGTGAGCGTGAAGTCCTGATTGTTAGTTCTCAGGCCGTTATAAGTCGTGCCGCTGACACCGGCGGTTCGAACAGCGATCACTAGACCATTTCTCTTGTTCTCGCCTAACGTATACGTACCGGCATTAGTCAGTTGCAAGGCTGCTGAGATATCACCGATCAGATCATCGATCAGGTTGTCGTTGTTCAGGATAAATGCTTCGGATGCACCGCCACCCACTAGGAAGAGTTCACGGGTTTTTATGCGTGAGTCTGCCTCTTGCACCACCGTGGTTGCATTATCGATCTCTAACTCGAACGTCTTGGCATCGATATCACCTAGGCGCAAACTTGAGTCCGCAGTGCTGCTGTTTTTGGCGACCAGACGCACAAGACTGTCAGGTGCATCAATGGTCACCAAGCCGCGGATATCGATGTGCCCAGCACCATCCAACCCGCGCAGATCCAGTACTTTGGGTGTGTCACCTGCTACGTAGACTGGCAGGCGGTAATTGAAATCTCCCGTAACCGTGAAGTGCCCGGCTTCGATATCAACTTCAAACCCAGGGATGTCAACATCACTGTTCAATGTCAGCGCAGCCGTGTTGACGACGCTTAAGTCAGTCTCAATGACAGTGCGACGAGATGCCGTCACCGACAAATCGCCGCCCGCAAAAGTACTGGCTGCCCCTTTGAACAACACATCACGACCAGCGTCTAGTTCTACATTGCCCATGGTTTGGGTGAACGTGCTCGTGACCCCGTCGATGATGATGTCACTGTCACTGGCCGTCGTCTCGAAACGGACGGTTCCACCCTCAGCTTTGATGTGTTGCAACCCGCCACCGATGGCCATGTCCCACGTGTAGTCGCTAGGCTCATTGGCAAGCACCAATGGCTTACTCGCGCCGGTGTAAACCAAGGTGAAGTCACCACTGCCTTGGGAAGCATCTGTTGGGTTGTTGCGTGTGTTGAGATAGACGCCGCTAAAATTGGCATCCGAACGGATGGTAGCGTCTGCACCGCGCGTGCGCAGTTCACTGTACGCGGTCCCAGAGATATCACCAGTTACCGAATTGATCGTTAAGTCACGACTGTTGGTCAGCGATAGGTTACCGTCGATATTTCCAGCCAACCGACCTATTTGATTGTTCTGATTGAGTGTGAATGTCGCAGCGCCTTGACCCTCTAGTGCAAACGTATCAGTGCGTATAACCGTGTTGTCTAGTTGCGTGACATCGATGCCTGCACTATTGACCTCGAGATTATTGGCGTAGATGTTGCCAAGCCTTGCACCAAACCCGTTGGCGCCAGTTTGCAGCCACACGGCTTCAAGCGGATTGCTCTGCGTGCCCAATGCGCCGCTACTGCCCTGAAGAATGAATCCCCCCGCATCAACCCAGAGTGACATGTCACCGTCAGAGACGACACCCCGGTTAAAAATGACCGAGCCAGCAGCATCAAGTTTTAAGAGATGGTTCGATGCCCCGCCATCAATGACTGCACTTACGGTGATGTTGCCACTCTGACTACCAGCACTTCCTGTAGTCACCGTAACGTTGCTGTTCTGCAGGGCAGCAACCAACGTCTGTACATTTAGATCCGAGGATGCGCCGTTCGCATCAAAACTGCTAGTTGGGCTACCGCTCGCGTCCACGGTCTTATCGGCCAAACCGCTGATCGTTATGTCGTACGGGTCGAACAGCCACTCGCCGGTTTTACCGTCTTCATCGCGTGCCGCAGTTGACCCGGTCACCCCATCAATGACCAGCCTCGCCCCAGAGGTCTCAATCTGCCCACCATCGCCACCACTCTCACCACCGCGGGCCAGGATCTCGCCATGAACCTTGGTAACAGATTCAGGATTGCTGACATCACTCCAAACCACCACCGTGCCGCCATCACCCTCGTCCTTTGCGCTGGCATCGATCTTGGTGTTAGTTTCAAGGGTGACGGTTTTAGCTTCGTGGATGGCGTTGGGGTCGTCAAACACCCGACGCTCTTCGTTGGCCCCACCCTGCCAGTCGCCACCGATGAGCACCTCACCACCGCCCTTGGGGCCCGTGGCGATTAACTCCGCACCTTCAGTGACTTCAATGGTGTTGCCTTCCAGAATGATCCGACCGCCCTTCTGGGTCACCGTATTGGCACCCGCACTGGCAACGATCTGACCGCTATTCTTAATAACCGATGCTCTGAGCTCCGCTGTAGCTCTGGCTGACAGAATGACTAGACCACCTTCGGCGATGATGGCATGGCGGTTTTCTATTTGCGCGTCAAGGTCTTGCTCGGTAACCGTAATACCCTGCAGCTTATTGCCTGTCCCAAAATCCAGTTGAATGTGTTCACCCGCCGCTAAGACCACCGTGCCACGTTCAGCCACGATCACACCCTGGTTACGGACCTCAGGCGCCATGAGCGCAATGTAGCCATCAAGCTTGGCTTTGAGTTCACCGTCGTTGATGATCTTGCCGGTCGCGCCATTCCTCTTAAACTCGTAGTTACCGTCTAAGAAGTCTTTGTCAGCCAGTTCATGGGTGGTGGCTATAAGCCCACCCACATCCACACTGGCTGAGGGTGCGAAGTACGCGCCGTTGGGGTTAATCAGAATGACTTGGCCTGGGGCCACGATCTGACCAAATATTTGACTGGGGTTTTGACTAAGAACTCGGTTTAACGTGGCTGAATCAGCACCAGGCTGGTTGAAGTTGACTCGGGCATCAGCACCAACGTTGAACTCTTGCCAGTTAATGATGGCTTTCTGGGTGCTCTGGTCAATGTTCATCACATTGCCAGAGGTATTAATATCCGCAGATCCAGCAGCGACATTGCCGCCCTGTGGCAATTGATTCGGTGCTGGCGCATTCTGTGCGCTGGCTTGCCCGACCAGTCCTCCAGCTCCCGCCGCTAACGCAGCCAGCGCCGCGAGTTTGGCGGCATTTCGTGTTACCTGACGTCTAGCACTTCTTTTAACCGAGCCACCGAGCTTTCCCGAGCTCTTGGCGAGTTCTGTCACGGCCTGCCAGCAGCCTAAGACTCGATTAAAGATGACGCGGTAGATGTGGTTCATTTAGCGTGATACCCAACCAACCCCTACACCGCGCACGCAATAGCATCGGCTGTACACGCACCATCAGCAACAAGTAGCAACGCGGCTGAGGTGTTATCAAACCGAATGGTTATTGGTTCAAGGTTTAGACGTGTTTCCATCTTCAATGTCCAGTTCGGCAATCCAAGAGGGCCGTTCACTTAGGCTTACGATTCCAACTTACATATGATGTGACTAAAGGTCACAGTTCGAAGTTCAATTGTAGTGACATTTAGTCACAACAGCCTCGGTCTCCCCGCCAACAACACACCTGACAGCGAACTGTCTAGATACACGCCCGATGCAACGGCCGTGGCTGCGCGCTTGTGACAGACGCTTGATCGCTCTATGGCATCAATTGTTTCAAACTATTTTCCGAGTCGTTCTCACTCGCTCTCACTTTGGCGCTCCTGTACAAAGCATGTTTTAGTTTTGGGCGAGATTCACCACACTGCATGCCGAGACAGCACGCAAAACCTAAGCACTGAACACGAGCAAACCCGAGCGCAAAGGCCTGCCGCCGAGAGAACAAAAAACACTCGTTAGCTACTAGGGCAGCGACTGAGTCGCACTGGCAAATCTGCTGGTAAGTTGACTGGCGGATTGACTATGTAGAGGAGTGTGTAGATGAATATTGCAAACAATCTAAATATTGTTAGAATGTTATAATGAACAACCGCCAAATCAAAGACCTGCTCTATAGCCACGTCGCCCAAATCGGCAAAGCGCTAGCCAGCCCCAAGCGCTTGGAGGTGCTGGAATTGCTGTCGCAAAGTCCAAAAACCGTCGATGTCTTGGCACAAGAAACCGCCATGGACATCAAACTCGCGAGCGCGCACCTCAAAGCACTCAAACTTGCTCGACTTGTTGAGTGCGAGCGCGACGGCAAATTCATGATCTACCGATTAACTAGCAGCGATGTGGCGCAACTGTTGGTACATCTGCGAGAGACCGCGGCTGAACACTTAGTGGATTTCAGCTCCGATGTCACTAAGCTGGTGGCCCAGCCAGACAAACTCACTTCGATTAATCGCAAGGACTTGGTAGCACGCGCCAAATCCGGCGAGGTCATTGTGATTGATGTGCGGCCTGCCGCTGAGTTTGAAATTGCCCACCTGCCTTACGCCAAGTCCATGCCCCTTAGCGAGTTGAGCCAGCGCTTGGCCGAACTGCCCAAAGACACCGAAATCGTCGCCTATTGCAGGGGCCCGTTCTGTGTGTTTGCCGATGAGGCACTCGCGCTCCTTCGCAACAACGGCTACCGTGCCTTTAAAACCGTGGACGGTGTCAACGAATGGATTGCTGCGGACATACCGTTGCACACTACCGCACCACAGCACAACCACACCAACCGAGCAAATAACTAAGCAAGCCAGCCATCGCAATTAACCAAGAACTAGGAGGTTTTAACTGTTTCTTAATTATTATTCATATCTGTTTATGGTTATTCACATGAGCAATTATTGCACCATCAGTGAGTTCGCAAAGCGGATAGGTCGATCAGCTTCTACGGTTCGCCGGTGGGAGCGAGACGGCCTAATTAGTAGCAACCGCCTCACAGTGGTCTATTGCCGAGTATCGACTCAGGGACAGAAGGACGACTTGCAATCGCAAGTAATGGCAATGCAACAGTATTGCCTTGGCGCTAGATAGCTGTCGTCGCAAGAAGAAATGACCGAAGACCTGTGGTGTATTTGTCCACGTCTTCGCATGCCGCCGATACGGCATGCGAAAATACCAACCACAAAACGACCGATATGCCATTGCCGCTTGATCAATGGATTGACCTGACGCAAGCGCAGATGATGCTGCATGCACTGATGGGTGGCATGGGGTTAGAGTGTGTAGGAGTTAACCGGTAGTACTGATCGGTAGTACTAAGCGGTAGTGCTTAGAAGTGCATCGGGCAGTGATCACTGCCAGCAGTCAAACAACACAACGAAAGGTTCCAACAAAACATGAAAGTCACCCGCACCATATACGCCGATGTCCCACAGGGACTCGCTGCCATTTGCAAGGCGGCGGGATTCTTGCGTGCCGATATCTGGCGTCGCTATGGTGCGCTTGGCAATGTGGGCAAATCGGCATCTACGTTGCGAACCGAGATTGTCAAGACGAAGATCTATGACACGCTGCATATCGACGGCACGATCCGTGCCGAGACGACCAAGGATATTGTCAACGACATCCTGACCTATAAGGCGGCGGCGAAGTTAAAGGTGCGCCAATCCATCGCCAAGCGTACCAGCGAAGAAAACGAGCGCAAGCGGCTCTACACCCTGCTTAAGCGTGATGAATGGCTGTCAGATACCTACCTGCACCGAATGATGCGCAAGCATTTCCGTCACGGCAAGTCAGATGTGGCTAACCAGTTCATCGTTCGCTCAGACAAATATTCGACCGAGGTGATAGACGGCAATCTGACTATTACGGTCAA
>Ga0209953_1000115_pt1 | contig 31455 bp, 46 predicted proteins | sample SalPonred_H2O_MG_FD_185713 | JGI IMG/M metagenome (GOLD analysis project Ga0209953, IMG submission 185713) | Salt pond water microbial communities from South San Francisco under conditions of wetland restoration - Salt Pond MetaG... | ecosystem: Environmental > Aquatic > Non-marine Saline and...
AAGAACACTATGACCTTGGACGTGAAGAAAGAAAACGTAGAGGTTTGGTTGGGAGAGAGTGGTTGATGAATGAAGGTGGGTTAAACGCAGAAAATATGTGTAACATCTTTAAAGAATCAATGACACGAGAGATAGAAAACTTTGAACCAAGAAAACGATTTGAATTAAATTTAGTATGAGTAAACCATTTTTAGTATATTCGGCACCAATTGCAACCCGTTCGGGTTATGGTGACCACGCACGAGACATCTTACGTTCACTTAGGGATTTAGATAAGTTTGACATACAGATAGTATCACAGAAATGGGGAAACACCCCAATGAATGCACTTGACGATGATAATGAATTTCATCAATGGATAAATTCAAGTTTTGCAAACTTCAAAGACGGCAAACTACAGTTACCAAAACAACCTGATGTGTGGGTTCAAGTGACTGTTCCTAATGAGTTTCAACGATTGGGTAAATGGAATGTTGGAATTACTGCTGGGATAGAAACTACCGCAGTATCATCTGATTGGATACAAGGTATGAACCGAATGGATATGAACATTGTCCCATCTGACCACGCAAGGGAAGCATTTATACAATCGGTGTATACTATTAAAGACGATAACACAGGTCAACAACAAGAACTAAAAGTTCAAAAACCAATTGAAGTATTGTTTGAGGGATTTGACGAAACTATTTTTACTAACAAGTCACACGACTTAGATGATGTGTTATTGATTGATGAGTTGAGTAAAGTAAAAGAAAACTTTGGATTTCTGTTTGTAGGTCATTGGTTGAAAGGTGACTTTGGACACGATAGAAAGGATGTGGCTACAATGATTAAAACATTTTGTGAATCATTCAAAACATCATCAGACCAACCTGCATTGATACTCAAAACTTCATCTGCTACGTTTTCTGCTTTAGACAGAGAAAGTATGGTTGAGAAAATAAAATCAGTAAAAAACTCTGTCGGGGGTAAGACACCTAATATTTATTTATTACACGGTGACTTAACAGACAAAGAGATGAATAACTTATACAACCATCCAAAAGTAAAAGCAATGGTTTCATTTACCAAAGGTGAGGGTTTTGGTAGACCTTTATTAGAATTTACACAGACAGGTAAACCATTGATTGTTCCTGCTTGGAGTGGGCATATGGATTTCTTAGACAAAGAACACGCAGTGTTGTTAGGTGGTCAACTACAAAACGTACATCAATCGGCAGTGTGGGATAAAGTAATCATTCCTGAAAGTAAATGGTTGTATGTTGATGTAAATCACGGAAAGAAAGCGTTTAAGGAAGTGTTTAAGAACTACAAAAAGTATAAGAAAAACGCAGAGATACTTAGAAAGAAAAATAAAAGATTTACACTAAGCAAAATGACTGAAAAACTTGGGGGGATTATTGATAGTAACATTCCCGAGTTTCCAAAAGAGATACAACTAAACCTACCGAACCTACCAAAGTTAAAAAAGGTTGAGTAATGGCGTCATTTCAACAACAACTTAGACGAACATACTTACCTAATAAAAGACGTAATGTACCTAAGAGTAAGGTTGACTACGGTTCTATTGTTGAGGTAAATTACAAAACGGACGAGGGAATAAAAAGATATGATGTTTTAGTTTTACACCCACGCCTTGATAATTTAATTCATTGTTTAGATTTAGACCTTATTGTTGACACTGTTGCTAAAAAATTTATAGACAAAAATAAAGAAGTTGACCCTGAAGTATTATACAAACGACTCACCGATAAAAAAGGTTTATTGAAAACGAATGTTAGAATAGGAACTTCATTTTATAATTCAAAAGTAAAGAATGACAGGTTACTAATGAAAGAACGACCTTATAAAACCTTTAAAATTGACAAAGTCACAGTAGTTAAGTACATTCCATATGATGAAAACAATATAGTTGAAACATATAATAAACTACTTGAAGAAAGAAAAATAAACGAAAGACAATTAAACGATAACGAATCAGAACAACTATGATTAGTATTAGTTACGGGGTCACCGTATGTGACGAACTTGATGAAATTAAAACACTTATTCCATTTTTGTTAGAACATAAACAACCACAAGACGAAGTAGTTGTTTTGTTTGATGAATCAAAAAACGATGAAGATGTGTTGTTTTATTTAGAAAATGTCAATGGCATTAAACTACATAAGGATACATTCAATGGACATTTTGGGCGATGGAAAAACATATTAACAGACTTATGTAATAATGATTATGTTTTTCAGATTGACGCAGACGAAGTCCCACATAAATTATTGATGGAGAACTTACATTCTATGATTGAAGAACAACCTGTTGATTTATATTATGTACCACGAGTAAATACAGTTAGTGGTGTTACATCAGAACATATAGAGAAATGGAGATGGTCACAGAATCAATCAGGTTGGATAAACTTTCCTGACTACCAAAGTAGAATCTATAAAAAAAATGCAAGAATTGCTTGGACTAATAAAGTACACGAACAGATTGTAGGGTTTAGACTATTTACTAAACTACCTGCGTATGAAGAACTTTCATTGTACCATCACAAAGATATTAAAAGACAAGAAAAACAAAACAATTACTATAACACGTTATAATTATGGAAGGAAAATTTAAACCACTAGGTGACCGTGTATTGGTCAAACCAACGGAAGTTGAAGAACAAACAACAAAGTCAGGTATCATTATATCAGATGCAGTTACATCAGGTAGAAAAGTACACGGTACAGTTGTATCCGTTGGTACAGGTATTTGGTCACAGAATGGAGAACGAATACCAATGACCGTTCAGGTTGGTGATACTGTTGTATATGAAAAGTCACAAGCCACCAATGACATTCAAGTAGGTGACGAGAAGTATGTACTTTTTAACGAACATCAACTAATTGGTATTGTACGATAACCCGATGTTAAAAGTAAGAATACTTACCAAAGACTTTCATACCTTTCATCCATATGTAAAATCATTTCATCAATTATATGAAAAAGGTATACAATTAGTACAACCTGATTCAAATGATTATGATGTAACACTAATTGGTCATTCACTTTTTCAAGACAAAAAAATAGGTTCATTAGAAAAGTCTACTGAAATGGGGTTGGAGTATTTATCAAAGATAGATGGGCCTTATATTTTAGTAGATGGTCAGGACTCACATTCTCTTATAGGTTCATTTGAAGTCTTTAAAGAAAGTGATGCTTTGTTTATGATGAAACACTCATTATTGAAAGACAGAAGTTTATATAATGAAGAATGGGTTGGTGGTAGGTACTATTGGGGTAAAAGTGAAGATTATGGTGTTGAGGGTCAAAGCTATAAACCCGAAAACTTTGATGACTATAAAGACAAGATAGTCTTATCAGGTACGAATTGGATTGGTGTACCTGATATACAATGGTATGATTACTCACAGACATACAAATTATTTGATGTGTCTGCTATGTTTCAACACCCACACCCTGAATGTCACGAGTTTGAATTACAACCATCTCAAGACTTTTATTACAATGAACATAGACAACCTGTATTGGATAAAATAAAATGTTCACCCTTTATGGTTGCTAAACTATACAAAGGACGGAGGGTTCCTAGTAAAGTATACTTTAATTATATTCAACAAAGTAAAGTATTACTTGCACCATTTGGTTATGGTGAAATGGCACCTCGTGATTTAGAATCTGCACAATTAGGTTCTTTACTTATAAAACCCAATATGAATCACGTGGATACGTACCCAAATATTTATATAGAAAATGAAACATACATTTCGTGTAAACACGACTATTCTGACTTAGAAGAAAAGATAGAATACGCAGTAGAAAACTTTGACGAGATTAGAGATAAATTTGTTAATAATCTTAAAAACGAATATATTAAACAATACCATACAAACTACTTAGCAGACTATACAGAAAAACTATTTAAAGAAAAAGGATTGTTATGAAAAAAGTTTTAACTATTTCTATAGTGCGAGTGACTAGTAGAAGTTATTATAAAAAATAAATATTACAAAGTAATGAAAGTAGGATTAACAATAACAACTCATAGGTCAGCACGTATAAGACCTGATGGGTCGGAGTTACTTGGTAACTTTTTTAAATCATTTAAAGATTCTAACTTTAATTATCCATACACGATTTATGTATCAGATAATCAATCAGAAATACCATTTGACTACCCAACTGACTTAAATTTAGATGTTGAATATATTGAAAACCAACAAAAAAAAGGACTAACAGGTGCTTGGAATAATTCTATATATAGGGCATATCAAGATGGATGTGATGTCATTTGGAATTTTAATGATGACATTGAACTTAATTCATCAATGAATGATTTTGTAAAACAAATAATATCACATTCATATAAGGATGTAATGGTGTTCGGCCCAACAAGTGATAACGGGGGGTCACCGTCACCGAATACATTTAGAGAACCACAACCCGACAAGGGAGTGTATGAATTACAACTAACACCCAATACTTGGGGTAATTTACCAAATGGATTTAGTTTTGCTTTTACTAGAAATTTTTACAAACGATTTTCATACACTGAAACAGAGTTTTTTCCAATAGACCATTCACTAAATGGTGGGGATGGTAAATGGGGTGGTCAAGAGGGTTACTTTGGTATATTGGCGGGTAGTGGTATGAGGGCTTCAATAGTAAAAGACTGTTGGTTAAAACATTATAAAACAAGAACTTGGATGGTGGCTAGAGATGAAAAATAAAAAAGTATTAATTACGGGAGTTGCTGGACTACTTGGTAGTAGAATGGCTGAATGGGTACTAAATAACACAGATTATGGTGTTGTTGGTATTGATGATTTGAGTGGAGGTTATAAAGAAAATATACCTGACAACGTTGACTTTTACCAAATGGACTTAGTAACACATCCCATTGAAAATGTATTTGAATATAACGATATAGATTATGTATTCCATTTTGCTGCCTATGCGGCAGAGGGATTGTCTCCATTTATTCGTTCATTCAATTATCAAAACAATTTGGTTGCTACTTCAAAGATTATCAATAATTGTATTAACTATGATATAAAACGATTGGTATTTACATCTACAATGGCTGTTTATGGGCACGGTAATCCACCATTTAGTGAAGGTGATTTACCACAACCAATTGACCCATATGGTATTGCTAAATACGCTTGTGAGATGGACATAAAAGTAGCAGGTGAACAACACGGATTGGATTGGTGTATTATTAGACCACATAATGTATATGGTATAAAACAAAACATATGGGACAAATACAGAAACGTGTTGGGTATATGGATGTATCAGTATATGAACGGTGAATCAATGAGTATATTTGGTGATGGGGAACAAACACGTTCATTCTCTTGGGTAGATGATACATTAGAACCTATGTGGAAGGCTGCAATAAACGACAATACTTCTAAAGAAATTATAAATGTAGGTGGTACTACACACATCACAATAAATGAAGCAAACAGAGTATTACGAGATGTTATCGGTGATGGTGATAATGTGTATTTAGAGAACAGACACGAAGTAAAAACTGCAGTACCAACGTATCAAAAGTCAGTTGAGTTGTTAGACTATGAAGATAAAACATCACTACACGATGGACTTTCTATAATGTGGGAATGGGCACAAAAACAACCAAAACGTGATAGATTTAAGTGGGAACGATACGAAGTAGAAAAAGGAATATACAGTTATTGGAAATGAAAAGACTTGTGTACATAGTAGCAATAAACTTTGATGTACAAGATTACTCAAGACGAACTTGGGATTGGTATTGTAAAAAGTATGGTATTGACTTCAAAGTAATAGATACACCATCACACGAAGATATGTCTCCTCATTGGGAACGTTATACAGTAATGGAACGATACCCCGAGTATGATGAATATGTATATGTAGATGCAGACGCGATGGTGAGTTGGAAAACACCTAACTTCTTTGACGAGTTCAATGAATCAAAGTTGTATGCGGTAAAAGATTTTGGTTCTGTTGAATGGATGTGGAATGGTATGAAGGGTTATCAGGATATGTTTCCCAATGTTCAGTTTGATTGGTGGGACTACTTTACCACAGGGTTTATGAAGTTTGATAAGTCACACAGAGAATTATTCAAAAAGTTTATTCAATTCCACGAAGACAACAAAGAAGAAATAAACAATAGACAGTACGAAACACTGAAGAAAGGATTTGACCAAACACCATTTAACTTTTTTGTACGACAGGAAAATGTTGATTTAGAGTTTGCACCATTACCCTATGGACTTGGACATATGATGAAAAAAGAAATACTGATGAATGGTATATTTTTAGAAACAGGATATGTCTGGCAATACAATGGAATACCACATAATGAACGACTCTCTGTTATGGAACAAACGTGGAATCATATAAAACAAAACTATGTCTAAACCACCATTTACATTTTGTATTGGTACTTATAATAATCTAAATTACTTAAAGATTGCAGTAGAGAGTGTGCGTAAAAATTCTTATTACAACGATGCTCCATTTATTATTCACGCTGAAAATTGTGATGACGGTACTGATGAATGGTTGATAAAAAATGCAGACAGATATGGGATAACTTATTTTATAGATAAAACCATATTAGGTGAATCTGTCAAGGGTATCGGTGGCTCAATGAACGTTTGTGCAGACAATGTAGAAACTGAATACATTATGTTCTTACATTCAGACTTCTATGTAACCAAAGATTGGGATAAAGTTCTGATGGATACTCATAACAAATACCCAAACGAAAAACTATGGGTAAACTCACATAGAGTAGAACCTCAAATGTTTCCTAACTCACAGAGTAGACCTGGCACAGTTGTAGTTCCAAAAGACGCATTCGGTGCATATCATAATGACTTTGATAAAGAAAAATTTGATGAATTTGCCAGACAGTTTACAGTAATGAATGATGTTGAAATTCCAAAAGGAGAGGGTGTAAGTGGGTTGATTAAGAAAGAACATTGGGATGAAATTGGTGGAAATGACCCATTGTTCTCACCTGCATCTTGGGATGATATGGATTTATTTTTACGAATGTTACAGAGTGGGTTTAGATTTGTGTTACCGAGTAAATCATTAGTGTGGCACTTTGGTGCAAGAGGTAGTCACCGACTTGAAGAAAACAATGGTAAAACATCTGAAAGACAACGATTAGCAGAACAAAGAAACAAACACAAATGGTTATCAAAGTGGGGTAGTATGCCAACCTTTGACCAATACGGAATGATAAATGGATTACAGTAATATAACATTAGTTATACCGTCACATAATAATTTACGACATCTTAAAAACGCATATACATCTATTAGAAAGTTTTATAAAGATGTGGAGATTGTTTTATTAGACGATTGTTCTACCGATGGGACTTGGGATTGGATGACTTCACTTGAAGATGATAATTTGGTTAACTGCCGGGGCAATAAAAAGTTAGGACATACGATATTATATGATGTGGGTATTGATATGGCTAAAGGTGATATTGTAGGAATACTTCACGCAGATATGATAATAGGCCCTAACTACTTAGAGAACTTATTAAAACATTTAGAGAAAGGGAAGGTAGTTTGTGGGACTAGAATTGAACCACCACTACACCCCGAAGGTAACGAGAAGATTATACAAGACTTTGGTATGGACTTTGATACTTTGAACGTGGATGGGTTTGAAGAGTTTGTAGTGGAACATCAACAAAAACATAAAGATGAAACTACAAAAGGTATGTTTGCACCTTGGATTCTATACCGAGAAGATTTTCAACGAATTGGTGGACACGACCCATTATTTCACCCATTCCCGTATGAAGATAGTGATATATTCCAACGGTGGATATTACAAGGATATGAACTAGTACAGAGTAGAGATAGTTTCGTATATCATTTAACGTGTAGAGGACACCGATGGACAGAGGAGATAGGAAAGAACGATGACTATTTTCCTATTGTTGAAGAACGAGCTAGATGGAATTACATTAGAAAGTGGGGAAGTTGGATTAAGAACGACAATTACCAACATCCCATTATTCCACCTGTATATAAGAAAGCATTACACTTACAAAACTCAACACCTGAATTATTGAAAGTGTTAGAACCGTGGTTCACTAGTATATCAACTGACTTGTCAACGACACAGTTAAGTTTATTCATTAAAGAAACACAACCTAAAACAATGTTTGACTTGAATGATAAGTTTAAGGTTGAAGCCATTGAAGATATTGTAGTTCATATTGATGGTAATAAGTTTGACCAACAAGATTACCAACACATACAGAACCTAAACTATATTATCCAACAGAGTGGTGAAGGCGGGGGTAAGTTTATGTTGGGTAACTTAAACATTACCATACTTAAAATAAAAGACACTGTAAACGATTTAATAAACATACCGTATGAAAGAACAAGTAAAATCTATTAAAGAACAAATATCCAAGATTGTAAACGCCATCAACGATATGACTGTCGCAATTGACGATGCGATGACGGACATAGAAAAGATAAACAAGTTGAGTGATACTCTTGAGAAACGAGAAGAAATAGAACAGACCCTCAAAAAGTTAAAAGAAAAGGAATAACATTTTTTCTCCTACGACTTGATATTTATAGGAAACTTTCGTAACTTATAGAGGAAAATAAATGTCGTTTAAGGATATATTCAAAGATGATAATGATTTTAATGAAAAATCTATTGTAGGTTTTGGTGCTTTTGCCGTAATGGCTTTGTTCGCTAGTGCAGATGTAGTGACAGGTATTCTAGGACAAGATTTAGTGATTAGTGATACCATCTTCAACTCATTTGTAATTATCGTACTTGGTTCATTTGGTATTGCCGAAGCCGGAAAAGTGTTAGGTGGTAAAAAAGACTAATGAATGAAAATGTTATAGACAAACACGATGGTAAGTCCTCACCGTTTGGGTCAGGGTATAAGAAAATTGTAGAAGGAAAGAAACTCCGTGTTTTTGACTTAGATGATACACTTGTACAGACAGACTCAAAAATCTATGTGACTAATAAACAAACAGGTAAGGACTTCACCCTCACTCCTGCTCAATTTGCTCACTACACTCCAAAGAAAGGTGATAAGTTTGACTTTAGTGACTTTGATAAACTAATATCACCACAGAGTATAAAGAAATACAATAAAGTGTTACAACGATTGGTAAAGTCAGGTGGTGATAGAAAGATTGTTATACTCACTGCACGTGCATCTATCAAACCCGTGGCACAATATTTAAAAAGTATTGGTATTACATCAGGGGTACAGATGGTTGGACTCGCAGACGGTAATCCAATCAAAAAGAAAAACTATATAGAGAAGATGATAAAAGGTGGTTATGACGATATATTCTTTATTGATGACTCTAGTAAAAATATAGACGCAGTCAATCAATTAAAAAGACAATATCCTGATGTTTTAATAAAGACACAATTGGCAAAATTGAGTTAAATAAAATCCCTACCTTTTTATATTTATTTATATATTAAGAAAACTATGATTAAACTAAAAGACTTACTCACTGAAGATTGTTGGGATGGATACAAACAAGTAGGAATGAAAACTAAGAATGGTAAACAAGTTCCTAATTGTGTTCCCGTTGAAGAAGATTTAAGAAAGTGGTTTGGTAAAGGAAAGACAGGTTCATCAACAGGTGGTGGTTGGGATAGATATGGGACTGATGGTCAGAAGTTAGGTAAATGTGGTGATGGTAAGGAAGGTGACCCATACGCGGCTTGTTTATCAAAAGAAAAAGCTGCCAAGTTAGGCCCCAAAGGTAGAGCCGCGTTTGTAAGAAGAAAGCGTGCTGACCAAAAGAAAGCTGGGGATGCTAAAAAAGGTGGTGAAACAAAGAAAGGACAAAAACCAACATTCTCTAAAACAGGTGCTTAATGAATATAACTAAATCACATATACAAAAACTTATTAGTGAATCTATAAATGAAGAGTATTACGATTATCTAAGAGATTATAGAGCAGGGTTGATAGACAAGAAAACCTTTGATGCACTTGTCGCACAAGAAAAAGACAGAGAACGTCAGGCAATGAGACATCCATACGCTAAGTATAAAGACAACTTAATGAAATATGGTGAGATGAGAATATACTTTAACATTCCATATTCTATGAAAGATAAGTTTAAGGGATACTATGGTGCAAGATGGGATAGTAAAAGAAAACAGTGGTATCTACTTCTCGGTAAAACAACAACAAGGTTAGGTGATTTGATTAAATACTATGATGAATCAGGGACTGACAAAAAATTTAGACAGTATATAAAGAAATGAAAGTAACGAAAGAACAACTACGACAAATCATCAAAGAAGAAATTAAAAACTTAAAGTCTATTCTCAAAGACATCAAACATATATCAAAGGATGAATGAGAAGTGGACTAAGAAATATAAAAAATCTATTGACTGTTCCAACCCAAAAGGCTTTAGTCAAAAGGCTCATTGTGCTGGAAGAAAGAAAAGACAACAAGGAGAATCAATAATGTCTAAATCTGTAAATGAACAAAAATTAGTAGAAATAGAACTATTTTTGGAAAAGAATGTTCCCACAAATCCATCAAAGTGGTCTTACTACAAATCACAGGCTAAGAAAAAGTTTGATGTATACCCATCAGCATACGCAAATGCTTGGGCAGCTAAAATGTATAAGAAAGCTGGTGGTGGGTGGAGAACCAAAAAAGAAAGTATAGATGAGTTCCAACGTGACCGACAATTACGAGACCCTAAGAAAGAGATGTTGATTGTAAAGAATGGTAAAGTAATTGTAATAGATAAAAAAGACTTTGATAAATACAGAAGAAAAGGTTGGATGGTAGCAGAAGGATTGGACGAGAACAAAAATATAAAAGTTACTTTTCGTAGTAAGGCTGCGAAACAAAGGTATATGAAAAAGCAATCTCTACAACCAAACTCCAAAGAGATTGTAAGTCAAACTGATACTTCATTAACACTGACACCCGATATGAAAGACTATGTGAGTAAGAAAAGTCACGGTGACTTGATTTACCAAGTAGAATCAGTAAACGAAGGTAAAGTACACTTTGAAAAGAAATTAAAAAGTGGTAATATCTTTCAAGTAGTTGATAGAGATACTAAGGGTATGAGAGGAAAACAAGATAAGTTCCAAATGCAAATTGTAGATAAAAAAGGTAAAGTGGTTAAACACATTGGTTCACACCCATCACTATCGGGTGCTAAGAAATTCTCTAATTCAGTAAACGAAGGTAAGATTACAAAGACATTTAAGTTTCCACGTAAAACTTCTACTGATATAGATGAGATTGATGCTGATTTTTCAAGACAAGGTATCCAATCAAATCCTGACTTTAACAACAATACAGTCACAGTAACAGGTGATGAGAATAAAATTAAGAAAATTGTTAAGTTTCATAGAGGAATTGAGGAATCAGTAAACGAAAGATACCGACCAAATTTAGAATCAAAAGGTTGGGAAGCTGCACAAAAAGTAATTAGACAATTACAAAGTTCGGTATTTAGAAAACTAGATGATGATGAATTATTAGAATTTAGAAAAGCAATTGCAGATGCATTTAATTTAGACGGAATACTAAAATGAAATTAAAAGACATTATAAACGAGTTCACATACCCATTGGGTCAAGTAGTATCTAATCCATACCACACATCGTTCCAACCTATTAAAGAGGACGAAGCACAAGACCCACAAGAAATAATGGTGGGTAATTATCAAACCCGACATTATGATATATGCCCAGGTGCTTCGGTGTTATACAAAGACATAGAGAGTAAGGGTGTTGATATGGATTTAGCAGAAAGAACTGCTAGACTACAAGACGTTTTATTCTATATGGAGAAACACCTTGTAGAAGAAATGAAGTCTGCTACTGAAGAAGATGTGTTGATGGCTAAAAACTTACAACACCAAATTATGACGATGGCTAATATGATGGGACTAAAAACTGAACACTCATACATCCAAGGACATATTGATGTAATTGAGAAACTTGCAGGAACTGTTGAGGAAAGTTTAGAAGAAGCAAAATCAGTAACTCTAATCACGTATGGTGGTAGAGAAATTAAATACAAGAATAGTGACATAGATAAATTTATTCGTAACTTGGATTTAAATGGTGAAGAGTTGCCGGGATTGATTTACAAGGCAAGTATGAGTAATCCTAATATTATTAATACTCGTGCTAAATCTTTAAACAAAAAGAAAGAGGCGATACTACAACTATTGAAAAAAATTAAATCACATAGTGGTGATGTGATTATTGATGTGGATTCTAAAAAACCATCATTTAAACATACTGTAAGATTTGGATTACCTGAATTACAAGAAGGGACTAGAAGTGGTATGGATGTTATTAGACGAATTGTAAAGAATCACCAACACGAGGGTGGGGTAGATGTTCAGACTGCAAATATGATACTAAAAGTCTATGATGGTGTAGACAATAAAACAAAGAAATTCTTAGACCACGCTACTTTAAAACAAATAGTGGGTTTACTTATGAGAGCTAGAAAAAGATAATTATAATTATATTTATATTAAGAAACTAATTAACACATCATTATGAAAAAAACGGACATCATCAAGCTAAAAGAACTCATCAATAGTGGTTGGGAAATCAACGAAGAAGAGGGAACAATTAAAAATCCAAAAACGGGTAGAAGTATTAAAATATCAACCGCACTTGGATATGATAAAGAACACCCAGCGTATAAGGCAGCTTTAAAAGCACAAGGAAGTAAAGATACAGGTTCCGAAGATGGTGGTGGTGCAGGTTCTAAACTAATTAAAAAACTAAGTAAGGTAGGTGATGCTATACAAAAAAATCGCTTACAAGGTACTAATTCAGCTGGTGACCCGACAGGATACCTTGATAAAGAAAATACGATAAAATATTTTTCAACGTTGAACGATAATGAAAAAAAAGAGTTTGTAAACACGCTTGATTATGTTGCTAAAACTTCTATCAAATTACGTGATGCAGAAGAACAAGAATATGAGAATTATTCATCAATCGTAGATTCTAAAGATGAAGTTTTTGATAAAATAGACAGTAAACTTCAGGGTGATGGTAATTTTGAATTATCTATGGAATTTGAACAAGTTTACAAACATATAAAAGAGCCGTGGTATTCCAATGGAATTCTTGATTCTGTTGAAAAATATTATCGTCTCACACAAGATAACCCCGAACTTAAAATTTTTAGTGATGATGAACTTAAATCAGTTTTGGATTCGGCGAAGAAAATTGATAAACTTCAAGATAAAAATGAAGCACTAATTCAGGGTATTGTAAGTCACCCAGCCGATGCGGAACGACATTTACCTTCTCTTGTGGATGATTTGAAAAAAGAATTAGGAGAAAATCCTAACGAATCAATAACCTATAAACTCAAAAAACTACAAGAAGCACTCACACAAGTCCAAAAATATCAAATGGATGAACCTGACCACGAAGGTGAGATGGCCAAATCACAGATGTTAAAGACGATGAAATACGCAGCTGATATTATGAATATGATTGATGACTCTAGTAATCTACCTGCGTGGGTTCAATCTAAACTTACTAAAATCGCTGACTACATTGGTGCAGTAAAACATTATATGGACTCTAAAACAGTAAGACACGTTGTAACTAATATGGGTGAAGGTGTTGAACGTAAATCAGAGGAAATCAGATTGATTGATATGGTTCCGTTGAACAGTAAAAACAAATCCGTAAACGAAGCAGCGGGTAAAGAAGCAATGGGAATCGCCGCACTTACAGGAACCCGAGGTGATGCAGTTCAAAAGTTTATTGATACTCACGAAATTAACGCAAGAAAACTTTTTAACTTTCTAAAAAAAGGAAAACTAAAAGATACAATGGATTTTGTAACTGCTTTATCCGGCAAACCTAACAACCCTATCCAAAAGAAAATGATTAAAATGTTTCGTGAATCCGTAGTAAACGAAGCAAAGGATAATTTTATGAATGAGAGTTATGTTTCTTGGGATACGTCAAAATGAAGAAATTCTTAGAACTACTATTTTCATCACAGATACAATCTCACGTATATCACTTACAGACTAAGAGTTACGCTAAGCATATCGCATTAAACGAATACTATGATGGTATTGTTGATTTGATTGATACGTTGGCTGAAAACTACCAAGGTAAGTATGGTATTGTTGAGTTTGGATTTACGACCACCATTAAAGGACTAAGTGGTGATGAAGATACTATTTCTTACTTTGAGAAATTACTTGGATTCGTTCAGAAAGAAAGAGAAAACCTACCACAAGATGGAATGTTAGTTAATGTTTACGATGACATAGAAGCTTTGGTTTCATCTACACACTATAAACTTAAACATCTATCATAATGAAAAAGCTATTATTACTCTTACTAACTCTTTTACCCCTCAACCTATTTGCTCAAAAGGTTATAGAAACTGACATCTTTACCGTAGAGTATTCTGAAGAGTTAGAACAACCACTATGGGTAGAATACACCGTACTTTGTCCTAATGGTGACGCAGACCGTGGTGGTATGGATTTTTATGAAGAAGATGGAATCCACACATCAGATGACGATGACTATAAAAGTAATGTATGGGATAAAGGACACCTTGCTCCTGCCGCTGCATTCAATTGTGATAAAGAAATGTTAAAAAAGACATTCACTTATCTTAACTCCGCTCTACAACACGAATCACTTAACCGTGGTATTTGGAACAGATTGGAAGGATTTGAGAGAAACCTTGCTAACTTCTATGAAGTGAGTGTAAGGATTGAAGTAATCTTTACAGATGAAAGTGAAGTATTACCAACAGGTGCTACTATTCCAACATCATTTAGAAAGATTATTAAATGGGATGATAAAGAAGTTGAATTTTTATTCCCTAATGACGATACCCGTGGAACCGATTGGATAGACTATTTAGTAAAATGAGTTTAAAAAAAAGAATACAAGAATTAGTAGAAGAGACACTACAACGATTAGATGAAAAATTAATCACATATGGTAGTAGAAAACCTTATGGACAGATTGTTTTTATGGCCGGTGGTGCAGGGTCAGGTAAAGGTTTTGCTATCAAAAACTTTGTAGACTCGGCGTCTTTTAAGGTAAGAGATGTTGATGAGTGGAAAAAGGCGTTTATGAAATTAGACGACTTAAAAAAGAAATACCCTGACATTCGTAACTTAAATTTAAAGAACCCTGATGATGTATACAAACTTCATATGTTTGTTAAAAAGTTAGGTGTAAAAGATAAGACATTGTTACTAATGTTATCACAAGCAGAAGAGGGTAGATTACCTAACATACTATTTGATGTGACCTTAAAGGATATGGGTGATATTACAGATGTAATGCCTTTGTTGTTGAACGCAGGATATAGTCCAAAGAATATTCATTTGACTTGGGTATTGACTAGTTATCACCTAGCAGTAGAACGAAACAGAAATAGAGAACGAGTAGTTCCTGATGATATTTTATTGAATACACATAAAGGTGCAGCCAAAACAGTTCATAGTATTTTGACTAAAAAAGTACCACAAGGACTCAATGGTAGAATAGATGTTATATTAAACAACCAAGAACATACTGTTTTCTTTCAAGACGAAAAAGGTAATGATATGAAAGTATCACCAAAGTTTTCAGGTAGTAAGACAGTAGTTCAAGACTTTTTATATTTACCTATCAAAAAAGAAGGTGGTGGTGTATTACCTGAATCTGTTTGGAAAAAAACTTTATATGCTTGGATGAGAAACAATATACCCAAAACAATCAAATCAGAAATATTCTAGGAGAGAGTAAATGATTATTAAAAAAGGAAGTCAAGGCCCCGCAGTAAAGAAGATACAATATAAAGTAGGAGAACACCCTGATGGTATTTTTGGTGGTGGTACTGAAGAAAATGTAAAGAAATGGCAAACCGAAAATGGTGTTGATGCCGATGGATTAGTAGGGCCAGGGACTTGGAAACAGATGTTCGGTTGTTCTATGGATGACTTATCACCTGTTGGTATTGTAGTTCATTCTATGACCGAACTGATTGATTGGGAAGGAGAAGAAATTACTGCAAGAGAATTATTAGAAAAACTAGGACTTGGTATTCACGCCCTCATTCACCCCGATGGAGCCGTAGAAGATGTACTCCCAACTACACAAAAAGCCGCACACGCAGGAAAATCTGTCCATAACGGTTTAGAACACTTAAATGGATACTTTATAGGGTTTGAACTATTGGTGTCGGGGAACAACGATTTTGGTGGGTTTAGTAAGAAAATACAACAAGAAGGTTGTTACACCCCCGAACAGTTTGATGCGGCAGTATCACTTACTCGTAAGTGGATGGAAACATACAACATAGACCCCAAAGATGTTGTTAGACACAGTGACGTATCAGGTGACGATGTCCGTGGTAGTGGTAAAGGTAAAACAGACCCCGGCAACGGATTCCCTTGGGATTCATTCGTGGAAAAGATTTCCAACTAGACGGAAAGTTTGTCATATTCCCATATTAACACATTATTTAATCTACCCAATATTTATTAGGTTATATTTATATTAAAAGGTTTTCCCAAATTGGCGTACAATTCTAATAAATTGGGAAATAATGAAAAAACTTTTCACACTATTCTTTCTACTGATAAGTCCTATCATATATGGACAGACTACGGGTAATGGTGGTAGTTCTCCTTGGTTAGTTTTGACCAATGAGTATGATACATCACCATTCAATGATACAACTGATGTTGAGATTTACTTTGATGGGAGTTCATACAATGGGTATGTAACTTCTTTACAATTTAAAATTGCATATGACGGTGTAACTTTTGATAGTCTTTATACTATTAAGAGTAATTTATCAAATGACTATATAATGTCATATAACGAAGACCAAGATAATGATGAAGTGTTAGTTAGTTTGGTTTATATGGGTGCTTCTAAAGTTACTTCATTTCCTGATACAGCAATAGTAACCCTAAAGATGAGTAACATAGCAGTTAAACTACTTTACTCAAACGAACAAAACATAACAGCATTTACTTTTGGTGGATATTCTGCTGTTGGTTCTAACTCAAATGGTACTGATATTTCGGTTGGTACATACTCTCACGGTGGTGCAGTAAATATCCCACATCGTAGATTTAGTGGGTATGTTGTGGACTATGGTACAGATAAAGGAATACAAAACTTAGAGTACCAACTATATCGTGGTAATTCTTTGATAACAACCGTACTTGGTGGTAATCCAACAAAGACTACATCCAACGGTTATTATGAGATGGTCTATTACGAACATTACTATGGTGCGATAAATAACAACACTACTGACTTTGACTTTTTATTTAAGACCGAGGACATAGATAGTGATAACGCACTTTCTACCGCAGACTCTTACAAACAATTACTTTACGCTAACGGTAAGATTCAATTAAACGCATACCAACGATTGGCTAGTGATGTAAACCATTCACACACATCTACCATCGCTGACTCGTATGTAATGTATGGGTATAATTCAGGTGCGTACACTAATTGGAGTACATTGGGTGCGGGTGGATATAGAGATGTAATGATTATTAAACCCGAACAAATAAAGTATTTAGAAGCAGACAGTACAGTAAATGTAGCAGGTATTGGATTAGGGCCTCTTGGTATATCACCACAAGAAACAAATTGGACGTATGACTTAAATGCATACAATGGTATTACTGATACAGAAGAAAACTTTTATGTAGTGATTATGGGTGATATAAACTTAACATCACTTGGTGGTAACACTCCACCAAATGGTGTGTTAAAATCATCATCTACAATCCTATACCCAACTCAAGTCAATACATCCATTATCGCACAACTACCTGACCAAACAGTTTCAACAGGTGATGAGTTTTTAGTAGACCTTACTATCAATACAAGTAAAAAAGATGTACATTCATTTAACTTTGAATTGGATTATAACCCTGATGTGTTAGAGTTTGTAAACGCATCTACACCTTATTTACCAAATGCGTGGCAGTTGTACTTCAATGCAGACAGTTTGGGTAATGTAAAGTATGGTGGGCTAGATGCAAGTACAGGTAACTTTCCAATTAGAACAGACACTATGGAAACTATCATACAATTTACATTTAAGGCTAAGAGTGTAACGGGTATTGGTGAAACTCCAATAGAGTTTGGTGAGAAGTATAATACGGGTGATAATAGAGGTGATGACTTTACAACAGAAGTTATTGACGGAAAAGTATATTTACACGTAGTTTCTCCTGTAATTGATGAGGGGGATTTTCCAAAGGGATTTAGATTGAACCAAAACTATCCAAACCCATTCAACCCAACTACAAAAATTACATTCTCAATCATTAACCCACAACGAGTTTCGTTAGACATATACGATATTCACGGACGATTCATTGAAAACATCTACAAAGGGTTTAACAACACAGGAACCTATAGTGTTGATTTCAGTGGTCTTAACTTATCATCGGGTGTGTATTTGTATAGGCTGACAACAGAACGAGGTGTGGAAACTAAAAAACTAACACTAATAAAATGATGACTGAACAACAAGAACAAGAAAACACAGGATTTAGAGAGTTACTAAACTCAATGATGAATAGACGGTGGATGATTACATCCATCGTTCTTTTTACGTTTGTGATGGTTACATTGGGTATAATCATATCTATACACGTGGGTACGGAAGTAGCAGGTGAATGGAAAGAATTACTACTTTTACTACTTGGTGCATTCATTGGTTCATATGGTAAGATAATTGATTATTGGTTTAGTGACACTGACAAAGATAAAATGTTAGTGGCTAAGATGGATGAAGAAGATGATACACCTGAAATGTTATTAGCAAAAAGAAAATTAGAGAGTGGTGAATAAGTGGAAACTTTATATTTATTGATAGGTATACTAAGTTTGATATTCTTACCTAGTATATTGTGGAATACAATTATATTCATACTAGAACTTAACGATAAAATCAAAGGAAACAAAAATGAGTGAAGAACAACAAGAACAAGGTGGTGGGTTACTATCCAACTTGAAGGCTCAAATCGCCACAGGTGCTGGAGTTATACTAACGGGTATCGGTACAATGTTTATGGATGAGGTAAAATCATTCATAGGTATTGAAGATGAAGAACCTGCAGGTATTGAAGCCCCCGCACAAAATAACAACCAAAATGTTAGTGTTGAAGGGCCAACAATCAATTTAACTATACCACAACAACAACCAACACAGACTATTATCAAAGAAGTTAAGGCTGAACCTGAAACTGTGAAAGTTGAAGAACCAAAAGCCACAAGTAGACTTCTAAAATACAAAAAAGACAACTAATGAAAAAACTATTATTTCTAACATTTGCACTATTACTAACCTCTTGTTCTTCCCAAGTTATGGTTGAGAGTTATGAGGCTGGATTTGAACAACAAAAATCAGTATATGATGTAGAGTATTTCACAGGTGAAAGAACACCAATCCAATTGGCTAACCTTTCTGTAACCAAAGAAATCATAGACCAATATCCCGAACTTGGACAAAAAAGAGTAGGATTAGGTTTGACTAACCGTATATTAGAAAACTTTGAAGAAACAGGATACTTTAAATACACAGAAGAAAAGGACGACATCCTAAACCAAATGATTGATAAGTGGGAATTATCAGATGCAGGACTTGCGGTTGATGGAACCGAACTTAAAACAGGTGGTTTGGTGTTACCTAAGTATTTCGCCTACGCAGAATTATACGAATTTTCAGTATCAAAAGAAGAGGTAGTTGATAAGTTTAACACTATGACTAAAAACACTACAATTGTGGGGTTTCAAATTAGACTTGTAAGTGTTGAGAACGGTGAGTTCTTAATTGCATCGGGATTAGGTAAAACTTCTCAAATTGGACTAGGGTTCTTTGATAATCCTGACGCTGATTTTGACCAATCAACTGTTGGGATGAGTACTCAAAAGGCTTTAGAAACTGCAACAGTAAATCTAATACAACGCGCTCAGCGCCGTGGGTGGTTGCCGAAACCTGAATAACAATGAATGAGATGGTTACTTCTCATATTGTTTTTAATACCTACTATTGGGTATTCACAAGTATTTAATTTACAATACAGCTACAAAGAAGCTTGTAGTGAAGAATTAAGAAAGGTGGTATTGGAGATAGATTTAAGTTCTCCTACCACCTTTGCTTTTTTTGGTTATAGTCAAACATTTACCCCACAACAAGTTTCACAAAACGAACACGTAGATTGGTTGAATGATATTTACCGAAAGTGGAAAGATTATTACCCTTGTGCTGAAATTACTGATTTAGTTGCAAGTAACGTAAAGAACTCAACTGAAACAGGTGACATAGATATATCTCAACCTATTGTAATCTTGGCATCTGACTTATCTTATCACAATGACCAAACAGTTGGATTAACAGGCGGGTATAACAAATCTAATCTACTTACTAATACTTCTAATGGGTTTGTATTGAATGCAGGTACAAACGTAAGTGGTAATGTGGGTTACTATAAACTCACACCAATCAATTCCACTACCAAAACTATGGTCAATGCAAACCTAATGGTGATACAAGATAACCTTATTGGTAACACCGCAGTTGGTATATTAGGTGATGTTGGTATGTTTGGTTCATACTTTGGTTTACATTCTGTTACATTTGGAAAACTAAATGGATACCCATTCCAAGACAACTCCGTTATCATCGGACACACTAAAACATTCATCAACAATAAAACATTAAAACTATCAACAAACTTAGTATTAAGTTATACATACAGACGAAAAGTGTTTAACTTAGATTATTGGTTTGAGGATTATATGACAATAAAACCATTTATCAATGTAGGATATAAACTTACCGACACCTTTGGTATGAACTTATCTTACACCAATAGTTTACGAACCGATAAAAATACAAAGGAACGTTGGGGCTTATTGTTGGGTGGGAGATTACTTTTTTGATGTTACTAATTTCCATATTACTTATTTGGGTAGGGGAACCAACCAATCAAACTCCCATAGAAACGTTTAGTAACCCACTCTTAAAGAAAACAACAACGGTGGTGATGGAAGAATACATACAAGAGTATGCAGACTATCAAATTTTACGTTTAACGGACAATAAAGAAGAAGCAGACATCTACGTGTATCCAACCTTTATTAACTACATACGACCTAACACAGAGGTTACATTTGCAACAATGAAATCAAAGACTGAAACCGTTGGACTTGAAATGGAAATAGTATTCTATCACAAAGACTATAACATTATACAGAGACTACACACGGAGGTAGAGATAGATAAAGAAATAAGGTCTAACTTTTTATCAGTTGAAGAAAGTGAAGTTGATTTTGCAAACAGTCTACTGATGAACTTGGTGAAAAAGGCTATCGGTTCCTGTTTTGAGGAATTTTACCTTTTAATCTTCTAATCGCATCTCCTGCTTCTAACAGACTGTAATTGATACCCACACCAATAAAAGGAGTTGCACCTTGGTGAGTAAATCCATAACCACCAATGATACCAATAGAAATCTTAGATGGTATTTCTTTGAAGTAGTTTGACTTATCAATCACATTGTCGGTATTATGCGTAATCATTATGTTTGGTGATAGTGGTATTGATTCCACTTCTAATCCTGTGGTGACAGGTTTTAACCTTGTTCTAACATTCAATCGTAATTGGAAATCGTTGATGGTTGTAGTTGCAGTTAGGGGTTCGTTATTGAGGAAATCCCATTTGAAAGAAGTAACACCTTTAATGTTAAACACACTACCAACATACCGTTCAGTTTGGTCAAGTGATATGTTGTATATCTTATCCACATTGAACCCACCTTGAGTTAGTCTAATAGTATCAACCCGTTCCACAATCTTTTCAACCATAATAGGTTTTCGTTTGATTTGTTCAAGACTGTCAATCATAGTATATAGGTCATCAATCAACTCTACCGCGTATTCAATGTCATCAAGGATAACCGATATACTGTCTTCTAACTGTTGTTCTCTTTCTTCATCCCTGAATAAGTCTTTGACTCTTTGTGAATCACAACCAATTAATGGGACTAACATAACCAATAATAGTAAGTATCTTTTCATCATTAACTTTACTTTTATATAAATAACATCTAACTTATATTTATATAAAAATAAGGACTATGATAAAGTTAAAAGATTTAATGAAAGACCAACAGGGGTTGGGTGATACCGTAGAGAAAATCACAACATCTACAGGTATCAAAACGGTTGTAGAAAAAACTACACAAGCTATGGGAATAGAAGACTGTGGGTGTAGTAAGAGAAAAGAACAACTAAACCAAATGTTTCCGTATAAGAAGTAAAAATGTTATTAAAATCAGAAATACTAGCGGCACAAGCCAATAGTAAATCGGCTGCAGAAGCCGCTCGTTATCTTAAAGTATCATATAAGACATACAAAAAGTGGGCTAAGTATCACGGTGTGTTTGAGAACTTACTGAATAAAAGTGGTAAGGGTATGACCAAAAATACTCAAAATCATACTCTTGAACCTGTATTGAATGGAGAGAAACCACATTGGAACTTAAAGACATTTGCTAGACAGTTAGTGAAGTATGGGTATAAGAAAGACTGTTGTGATGTATGTGGTTATGAACGAAAGAGGGTTGATGGAAGGTCACCCCTATTACTTCATTTTTTGGACAATAACAGAAAAAACCATAAATTAGAGAACATACAACTCATATGTTATAACTGTTTCTATGTTGACATTGGTAGAGAATTGATTGGAATTAAAAAACGTAGGTATTGGACACCTGACTATTTGAATCAAGCAAGAAACGATGACTACGATAGATATAGTGAATTTGAGTATGAGGACTTTGATATGAAAAAAGTATCAGAGGAAGATTTCTTTGAGAAGAAAAAAGAAGATGAACAAGTAGATGAACTGTTTAAACAATTTAATAAATAACACATATGGAAAAGTCAAATAAATATCACTTCACAGTACCGAATAGTAAACTTACATATTCAGTTACTCTTACATACGAGAATGATTTTCTACGTAAGTTTGAGGTATCACATTTGATATTAGATGGTAGAGGTGTCAGAGAGGGTGAATTACCACCACGATTAAGAGAAATGTACCTAAACCACTTAACCCAAAAAATGAATACTGCATCTATTATTAGACAGAAGTGAAACCACTAAGACTTTCAGACTTAATACAGAGTGAAATAAAAAACAAATCTATACTTTTTATTGAACCTGGCAACAATATACAAGGGTTTTCTTTTAGTGGATTAAATATCATAAATTCAGATACTAACTTTATATATCCAAACTACGATAAAGATAATATAACAAAAACAAACTATGATTATATAATCATACACGGATTTTTACTTAACCAATTACACGATAAATACCCTAATATCAAAGAATTAAATTTATCCTGTGATACACTAGTTATTGATTTATTAGGTGAGGGTAGTGGTATTTTTAATATGTTAGAGCATTTTGATTATCACTTTACAGCATATAATAAAATAAAACTAATTGCACCTATTGATGATTATTTGGGTTTAGATGAAAAGTATAAGTTTATTGATTTTTTTAATTATGAGTTTGCCGGCCCTAGAAACTTCTGTTCTAAATATAATCATACGATTCATCACGACTACTTCATTGAGAAACCAAACTATAATCCATCTAAGGTTTTAATGGGATTGAGTTGGAGCGACACACCTAGAGAAACGTTATATACATACTTGAATAATCAAAATAGAGAACATCGTAGTATTTTAATTAATGAAATATTACAAAGTGATATTATAGATGATGGTTATATTTCAAATATAAATGGACGGGGTGATGTTCATTTACATTTTTTTGAAAAAACATATGTTACAAAAAAAATAAATGACAAGAAACTAATACTTGACAACGACAATTTATTGAGTAATAGGTTCAGTGTTCACCCGTGGGGTAAAACATCATATATAGATGTAGTGGGTGAAACAAGTCACGATTTAATGAGATTTATGACAGAAAAGTCAGTTAAACCTTTTTACAATTTACAGTTACCAATTATATTGGGGTATAGTGGAATTATTCAATCATTGCGAGATTTGGGATTTGACTTATTTGATGATATTATTGACCATACATACGATACAGTTACAGAAGATGTTTCTGTATATGATAATGGACACAAAATACATTCAGTTTATAATTCAATAGCGGAGAAGAAATCAAAATTGATTGTAGATGAATTAAAAAGACTATCAAAACTTGACTTTCACAAAATTTATTTAGACCTTAAAGAAAGACTTATACACAACCAAAACTTACTTTACGAATTAACCATTGAGAACAACAACTTGGTAGAAGATTATGGTAGATGGATTTTTGGAGACAATATAACATTTAATAAAAACGATTACATAGAGAAAATATACATATGAGAAACATAAACATAAAATACTTTTCAGCCGTTTGGTGTGCTCCGTGTCGGGTATTCAAACCTATTATGCAGGAATTATCAAACGAAGGGTACAACATTCAATTTATTGACGTTGATGAGAACCAACAACTAGCATCTCAATACGGTATTCGTTCAGTCCCTACTTGTGTTGTGGAAGAGAACGGACAAGAGTTGAGTAGATTCAGTGGTGCAGTATCAAAAGCCGAAGTTAAACGACACTTACTACAACAATGAGAGAAACATACACTTATGACGATGTACAATTAGTACCTCAATTCAGTGACATCAACACTAGAAGTAGTGTTAATTTAGAAAGTAGAATATCTCGTAATTACAGTATAAAAATACCTTATGTTGCATCACCAATGGATACGGTGTGTGATATAGTAATGGCTAAGAAAATGGCTAGTCTTGGTGGGGTTGGTTGTATCCATAGATTTATGTTGTCGGAAGTACAATGTGATGACGTGTTAGAACTTCAAAAGTTTTTGTACAGAAATGAGAATGAAGAAATAACATCAGTTTGGGGTGATACTACTAAACCTATTATGGCTGCAGTTGGAGTGGGTTTAGAAGGATATTACCGAGCAACTGATTTAGTTATGTCAGGTTGTAATGTATTGGTGATTGATGTAGCACACGGACATCACCAAAACGTTAAAGAGATGTTAGAGAAATTACAAGTGTTTAAGAAAAATAATCCTGATAGACCATTTGATGTAATCGCAGGTAATATTGCTACTTCTCAAGCCGCAGAAGATTTAATCAATTGGGGTGCTGATGGGTTACGAGTTGGCATTGGCGGTGGGTCATTATGCACCACCCGAGTTCAAACAGGACACGGTGTTCCAAACATTACATCTATTAGTGATGTGGCTAAGGTCGCACAAGAGTATGATATTCCCGTGATGGCTGATGGTGGTATTCGTTCAAGTGGTGATATTGCCAAAGCATTAGCCGTTGGAGCAGATACGGTGATGTTGGGTTCATTGATAGCTGGAACACAAGAAGCACCCGGCGAGATACTTGAAAAGGGTAATCATCTATACAAACGATATAGAGGTAGTGCTTCTTTGGAGACTAAAATAACTCACCAACAACAAAAACGAAACGTGGAAGGTGAGAGTACAGTTATTCCTTATAAAGGTGGTGTAAAATTTATCATAAACGGATTGAACGATGGTTTAAGGTCTGCACTATCATATTCAGGTAGTAAAACTATATCAGAGTTTCAACGTAAATCACAACTAATAAAAATAACGGAGGCAGGAAAACTTGAAGGACGCCCACATTTGCTCGGATGACGAACAACCAAAACGTAAACCTAAAAAACAAAGGGAACGTAAAAACTATTCTAAATACAAAAACAGTTTAGAAGATGAAGCATATTTAGAATGGATGGAAAGTGGTGGTATAGAACATAAAAAAAATGGAAAACATCAAAACAGACGAAGAAATAATTGACCATTTCAGTGTATTGGTTTTAGATGAAATAAAACAATTTAATTGTTGGATAGCAGGTGGTTCAGTGTTATCTTATATTGATGACAGACGAATCAACGACCTTGATATTTATTTTAGAAACACACAAGACCAACAGAACTGTATTGATTATTTATTAGATAAAGGCGGTATAGAGTCAATGAGTAATGAATGGAAAACAGTAATACTCTATGACAATAAAACATATGAGTTTGTAAATTCATATTATGAATCACCACAACATTGTGTAGATTCATTTGACTTTACAGTATGTGGTGTTGCAACTGACGGTGATATGGTCTATAAAAACAAAAACTTTTATGACCATTGGAGAAAGAAATTATTAGTGTTTAATGAATTCCACGACCCCGTTGTTATGTTGTATCATATGCAACGTTATTTGACAAGAGGGTATTGGATGGAAGAAGAAGAAACTAATAAATTAGTAGGTGAATTAAAAAATAGTTCATAATAAAATATAAATAATATGTTAAAAACGGCAAGAAACAAACTACTCGCAATAGGAACAATGATAGTAGGTGTTAGTGTTTACTACACAACTACATTGATACAAAAACTAAGAAAGTCAGTTGATGTTGAGATTGACATAACCAATGAAGACATTGAAAACAATTTAGGAATATGATAAAATACATAATATCTTTATTCAGAAAACCAAAACCAAAACCTAAACAATGTAAATGTGAAGGGTGTAAGTGTGGAAAACGGTAAATCATATTATGGGTTAGACCCACTAGATTTTAGTGGATGGTTTGTACCAAATGGGGAAGAAAATATATTTGACCCTAGTAAATGGGGATTACCATTTCCTTGGATTTCTATGTTTGTTTACACTCATATGAAAGCTACTTTTCCAAAATATAATGGTGTTACCGAACCAAAACCAAAAATGTTACAGGTTGGGTGTGCACAAGGATGGGATGCAGTAGAGATTGCAAAAGTATTAAAACTACCAATGATAAACGGTGAACTTCACGTGGTAGATTGGTTCAAAGGGAATCTAACTGTAGATGAAGAAGAAGAATGGTATTACCGAGAAGATAATCCTGAAAAGTGGAAAGGTCATCTATGGGAAGAAGCTAAGAAAGCAAAAGTAGACGATATTATTAGTGTATTTGAAGGTGACTCTCGTGAAGTATTACCTACATTAGAGGATGAGTGCTATGATATAGTATTCATTGATGGTGGGCATGAATATAGTATAGTTAAGTCAGACATTGAACACGGTTATAGAAAACTTAAAAAGGGTGGTATTATTGTGTTAGATGACGTATCAGGTGGTTATGGTGCATATGAGAGATTTAACGTCGCTGACCTGACCGAAGATGATTTAGAAAAAGACCATTATGTTTTTGAAAATGGTCAATCAATTCATGCAGGTGTTTTAAAGGCAGTTTATGAGTTCTTCAAAGACGACTACATTTTAATGGAATCACACGATAAATTATATCACTTTAAAAAATGAAAAAATACAAATATTTAATTACAAATGGATGTTCTCAAACTTGGGGAGAAAACTGTCACATAGACCAAACATACCCACAGGTTTTAGGTAAACGTTTAGGATTAGAAGTTATAAATTTAGCAACACCTGGCACAGGATGGTATAAGGTTGAAAATTCAACACTCTCGTTCATACATAATAACAAGGATATATTAGATGAGTGTTTTTTTATTTTACAAAAGTCTGCATTAGAACGTCTGTTAGATTATAATAATCTACCACTTTTTCAAACAGACAGGTGGGAGAAGTATAATATAAAGTATGTCTCAATGTATGACTTTACACACTTGGGTGTAGATGATTATGGTAAATTTGATTACCCAAAGACATATGTTGAACGAAATGATAGTCAATTTTTTAATTTGTTATATGATAGAGATGAATTTGAATTTTTTGACAAACATTACCCTAGTTCTTATTACAGACGAGAAGAGTTTAGTAATACAGAAAAACACGCAAAGTTAAAGTATTTCCCTGAACATAAACACTATCCTAACTCCCGTCATAAATGGAGATTAGGAGAAAACTATGACATATACCCACCATTTATTGATGAGCAGTTTGAAGAAATGATGCTACATTGGGGTATGAGAATATCAAGTTATCATTTATTTTTGAAAAATATGGGAATTGACCATATTATTGTTGATGGATATTCACCGCTCTTGTCTTACAAACTTAATTTTAGAAATTACTATGATACTAATGAAGAGTTTGAGTTTGTAAAGAAGTTTTGGGACACTGAAACCAATGACCCTGAAAATGAAATGGTATATGACTTTAAAAACATAAAAGCAGGTTATTTGTTTGACTCCATAGACAGTAAATATAAAATTGATGATGTGGTATTATGGAGTTTGTATCAGTTTAAACAACATCAGAGTGAATGGAATGCAGATGGTTCACATGCAGGCCCCAAAGGTATGGAACTAATATGTGATGTAATTGAAAAAAATCTCAAAGAAAAAGGTTGGTTTTAGTTGACATTAGTTTGAGAAATTACTATATTATAACTCATTAGTGATGATAACCAACAAAAATAAAACTTAATGACAAAAAAAATTATTTACATAGATATGGATGGTGTCCTCGTAGATTTAGAGTCTGCGTTTGAAGAGTTTTTCTTCCGAAATCCTCATCTAAAAGAACGTTACAAAAACAACCCCGACCATATTCAGGGTATTTTCCGAAACCCACCCCCAATTGAAGGTGCTATTGACGCCATTCACAAACTATACAATAGTGGTAAGTATGAGTTGTTCATCGCTACATCGGCTCCTTGGGGAAACCCAATGAGTAATATGGACAAGAGATTTTGGATTGAAGAACACTTTGGTCGTATTTTCCACAAAAAGATGTTCATTACTCACAGAAAAGACTTGTTGATGGGTGACTACCTTATTGACGATAGAACTAAGAACGGTGCCGGTGAGTTCCGTGGTGAACTTTTACAATTCGGCTGGAATTGGGAAGAAAAAAGAATGAACGAATACCCAACTTGGGAATCAATATTAGAACGTTTACTTTGAAAAAGATATTTGCAAACCCAACCACATCTGATTACACCAAATTAACTAAAGATGAACTTGATTCATACTTTAACGATGAAACTAATTGGGGTAATGTGTACTTAAAAAAAGAGTATTCGTTAGACACCATTAGAGATTATCGTGATGTGCCAGGGTGGATAAATGACGCAGATTGGTTATATGAACAGATTATAAACGAATGTGATGAAGATGACCATTTAATTGAGATTGGAACATTTTTCGGACAGTCTGCATGTAGGATGGGTGAATTGATTAAACAGTCAGGTAAGAATATTATATTTGACACCATAGATACATACGAACAGATAGAACCATCTATGAGAGCCGGATACCACCCACCTCAATTTAGACGTTACAAAGAATCAGATGTACTAAATAAAGCACCAATGTCATCTGTCGTCAAAACACATTTAAGTATACTAGGTATATCGGAATATGTAAATGTTATTATTTGTGATTCACAATTAGCTCACCGACTATATGAAGACAACAGTCTTAAAATGGTTTATTTAGATGGAAACCACGAATATGATGTAATCAAACAAGATTTACAAAACTATTGGAATAAACTTAAAACAGGTGGTTTTTTAATTGGAGATGATTTTGGTTATACGGATGTAGAACATGCTGTTTTAGATTTTATGAACGACAATAATATAAGTCTTGATAATTTTGACTCATACAATTTTTCCTTTATCATTAAAAAATAAATAATAAAACATATGGAACAAAATCCACAAACAGAAGAGCAGACACTAGAACAAGAAATGGTAGCTGAATACCTTGAAAGAACCCGAAAGATGATGGAAGGTGATGACGAGGTAAAGATTAGTGATATGTTGTTTGGGTCTAAACGGTTAGAAGATGAAACCCGTGAGGAATACAAACAACGGTTGAAAATGGAAAAGATATTAACTAAACATTACTTACGTGGTGTTCGGTTTGTCAAGGACGTTTAACATATTATTTGATTTGATAAAACTGATGGTAGTGATACCATTGGTTATATTTATACTAATGATATTAACAGTGCTAATATTATTAAACCCTGAAAAGTAGTTTTATTGGGGTTGGATTTATATTTATAGTATATTATGGACTCATATATAAAATATGATTGGGATAAGATTGATGATACGTTTATTCATCATTTATCTTTCTTTGGCAAAGACGTTAAACGAAGTGAAGTTTTTAACAGCATCAGTGATGGTAAAACGATTGAACTCAATGATTATATTTGGGAGCGATTAGAAAACACCACATCCAATTCCGTAAAGAAAGGACAGTTTAATAAAATACCCAAAAAGATGTCTTGGAGAAAACTGTTCATAAAAATGTTATTTGGTAGAGAGACACCAAAACCCGTAATAATCAGTTATGATGTAGACAAGTATTATTTGTTAGACGGTGATAAGAGATTAGTAATTAATAAAATATTAGGAAAACGACCAAAAGTTATATTCGGGACAATATGAAAAAGAAGATAGAACGAATCATATTATTTGGTGATTCATTTGTAGAAGGACAAGGTATATATGATGACATACCTGATATTAATAATCCTTGTAATGAGGGAGGTAGGCACGGTGATTCTTTGAGAGAATGGCGAATGAAAAACTCTTGGGAAAAGTACTTAAAAAAATACTACCCTGATGTTAAAGTGGTAAATTACGGTAGACAGGGTTGTGATAATTATGAACAATATGGAATGTTTAATAAGCATTGTACAACATTTAAACCTACCGATTTAGTTTTATTCGGTTTTACATCAAAGTATAGAGAGTCTTTGATTGCAACACAATTAGGTTATCACCAAGGATTGGGGCAAGACGGTTATAGTATTTTACACGACAGAAATCCTCTGTTACATACTCCAATTGCGTATGAAAGACTGAACATTGAAAGGTTTTTTGGTATAGATGGTGATGTTCCATATTATAGTGATGAGGTTGAAGAAGAACTCACAAAGAAGTTTCTAAAGAATTGGTTGGTTCATACTTTTGAAGAACGGATATATGAAAAGTTGGCTCAAACCAATTATTTATTTTACAGTGAGTATTGTAAATCTAGAAATATTAATATTCATTTCTTTGACTTATTTGAACCGTACATTACTCCAAAATACGTTGATGGCTTTGATATAGATACCGATGTGTACTTAACATACGCCGATAAAGATTTACATACATATATCAATGATTATGAAGATAAATATGGCCCATACAATCATAAGACTTCATATTGGGAATGTCATCAAATAAATCCTAGAGGCCAAGGACAAATATACCATCCCAACCAACACGGTTATGAATTATGGATAGACTATATGTATGACCGTTGGCTATCTAAATGGTATGAATAAAAAATTTGACTGTTATAGAAATTTAAT